>TARA_R110002124_G_scaffold38432_6_pt1 | contig 29927 bp, 27 predicted proteins | sample TARA_R110002124 | Tara Oceans TARA_R110002124 (sample SAMEA4397445) | marine metagenome | biome: Polar Biome; feature: [SRF] surface water layer (ENVO:00010504); material: water (ENVO:00002006), including particulate matter (ENVO:01000060) such as... | depth 5 m
ACCAATCGCTGGTGTTATAGCAGCTGTAGTTGGTGGTGTCGTGGTTTCCATTTTTGGTGGTAGTCATGTTACAATTGCTGGTCCAGGAAACGGGTTAGTTGGAGTACTTTTAGTTGCTATTACTACATTGGGATTAGAAAGTGCTTATGCGGCTATTATATGCTCTGGAATTTTATTAGCTATTTTAGGGTTTCTTCGTTTAGGAAAATTAGCCGATTTTTTTCCTTCTTCTGCTATACAAGGAATGTTAGCGGCTATTGGACTTATTATTCTCGGCAAGCAATTTCATATTATGCTGGCGCATAAAATTAAACGCGTAGACACTATTGATTATCTTATTGAGATACCATATACCATTAATGACGCGATTCATTATGATAACACGGGTTTAATTTACGCGGCAATTGCAGGTGTGCTAAGTTTAATTATTATGGTGTTTTACCCACGGATTAGAAATAAGTATTTACAGCTTATTCCTGCTCCTATGTGGATAGTTATCCTTTCTATTGGGTTTAGCTACTATTTTGAAATTGTTGCTCATGAGACTAATCCAATATCTCAACTTTATATGATTTCTGGTATTCCGGAATTTAAAGATATAATAGCACAATTACCTTCTGTGAATTTCGGTAAAGTAAATGAACTCACTTTCTGGTCTAGTGTTTTTGCTTTAACACTGATTGCGAGTATAGAATCGCTTCTGAGTATAAAAGCTGTTGATAAACTAGATCCAGAAAAAAGACGCTCTAATGTGAATTTAGATTTAAAAGCATTAGGATTAGCAACTATTGGTAGTGGGTTTTTAGGTGGGCTAAATGTGGTAACCGTAATTGCTAGAAGTTCTGTAAATGTCAATAACAACGCAAGTAACCGCTCTTCTAACTTTTTCCATGCTACATTTTTAGTTATTTTTATAGTGCTATTCAGCACGCAGCTCACAAGAATTCCTTTACCTGCTTTAATGGCAATATTAGTTTTTACTGGCTACAAACTAGCTTCTCCTATTACAATTAAAAAAATATTTTCGATAGGTAAGGAACAAATAGTCATTTTTTTTGTTACGCTTTTTGTTACGCTAAAAGTTGGCCTTATCACAGGTATACTTTCTGGGGTAATTATAACATTTTTAATTCATATTATAATTAATAAAAGTGCCTCGTTGTTTTTTAGGAATGTATTAAAACCAAATGTTTTAATGTTTCAAGAACAAGATAACGGAAACTACTATGTAAGTGTAAAGCATTTTTGCAGCTTTTTAAACTTTTATAGATTAAAAGAGAAGCTTGATGCTGTGCCAGAAAATAATGATATTATTATTGATTTTTCATTGTGCGAATTCGTCGATCATACAGTTATGGAAAACCTAAATAGTTATCGCGATTTATTTATAAAAAGAGATGGTCATTTTGATGTTATAGGTTTAGATTTGCTCGACTCAGAATCTGAACATCCATTTGCACTAAGACGTTTACTTCCCGTTCCAAACATTATTCAAAGCGGGCTTACAAAACGGCAAAACCATATTGAAGAACTTGCAAAAGATTATGGATTAAGTTATGAATATAAAAAAGAAAAGGAGACACACTTTTTAGATAAATTCCATTTCTTCAGAACAAAATCTATTGAACACATTTACAATAAACTATCTACTAAAAATAGTGTACTCACCATTTTTGACATCGAATTTTCAGAAGGAGAATTTATTGCAAAAGAAACCATAAGAACCACTATGCTGCATATAACTTTAGGGAGGAAGATTCCTAAATTTACCTTAGATAGAGAGGGTTTTCTTGAAAAAGTTTATGCTTTTGCTGGATTTAAGGATATTCCTATTCAAGAGCATTCAGACTTTAATAAGCGCTTTTATTTATTGGGTGAAAATGAAGTTGCTATTAAGACATTTTTTAATGATGATATAATTCGTTTTTTTGAGAGTAACTCATATTATCATATTGAATCTAATAGAAACTCTTTATTGGTTTTTAGCAAAGAGCGATTAGCAAGTACTAAAGAAATTAAAGCTTTGTTCGATTTTGGAAAGCGTTTAAAACAGGTAATTTCATAATAATCTGCTAAAAACATTCGAGTTATATTTCATATTTATTAATTTGCGTTTATGTATTTATACCCAATAAATTCTGGTAATTTTAAACTCGATGGTGGAGCTATGTTTGGTGTTGTTCCTAAATCTTTATGGCAACGCACCAATCCGGCTGACAGTAGTAATATGATAGATATTGCGGCGCGTTGTTTGTTAATTGAAGATGGAAATCGTCTTATTTTAATAGACACTGGTATGGGTAACAAACAAAGTGATAAGTTTTACGGTTACTATTTTCTTTGGGGAAATGATAATATTGACAAATCACTAGCTTCTTATGGGTTTCATAGAGATGACATTACAGATGTGTTTATGACGCATCTTCATTTTGACCATTGTGGTGGAAGTATACAGTGGAATAAAGACAAAACTGGTTATGAACCTGCATTTAAAAAAGCGCAGTTTTGGAGTAACGAAGATCATTGGAAATGGGCAACACAACCTAATCGTAGAGAGGTGGCTTCCTTTTTAAAGGAAAATATTTTACCAATGGAAGAATGTGGTCAACTTAAGTTTACCTCTTTACCAGAAGGTAATATTTTAAAAAAATCAGAATTGGGTTTCGATATTTTTTATGCCAATGGACACACGGATAAACAAATGATTCCGATGTTAAATTACAAAGGAAAGACCATCTGTTTTATGGCAGATTTGCTACCTACTGTTGGGCACTTGCCTTTGCCTTTTGTAATGGGATATGATACCAGGCCTTTATTAACACTTGATGAAAAAGAGCAATTTCTAAATATGGCAGCAAATAATAACTACTATCTTTTTTTAGAACACGACGCTCATAATGAAATTATTACAGTTAAACACACGGAAAAAGGAGTGCGTTTAAACGCGTCCTATACTTGCAACGATATATTTAACTAAAAATTAATAAAATGAATCTTAATTATAGATTAATAACCTATTTAGGTTTTTCTGCAACACTTTTTCTGGGTTGTGGAGCAACTGCCAATATCCTATCTACGCCTATAGAGAATATTGACACCTCCCCCTTAAAAGTGACGGATTTAACAGATGCAGAAAAGAGAAATTGGGGACATCTAGATCTTATAAAAGATACTATTCCAGGTATGGCTGTAGATAAAGCTTACACGGAACTAATTAAAAACGAAAAAGGAGAAAAAGTCATTGTTGCCGTAATTGATTCTGGTATCGACATCGATCATGAGGATTTAGATGGAGTTATATGGACTAATAAAGGTGAAATACCAAACAACGGAAAAGACGATGACAATAATGGGTATATAGATGATATTCATGGTTGGAATTTTATTGGTGATACCTACCATGAGCAATTAGAATTTGTGCGTCTTTTAGTAAGCGGAAATACTTCAAACCCTCGATATAATGAGGCGAAATCGCTATATGACTCTGATTACCAGAAAAACACAAGTCGTAAAACGCAATACGAACAAATCGCTAAGGTCATTAAAAAGTCTGACGATATACTGGGTAATTATCTAAAGAAAAGAAATTATACCATAAAAGAAGTTAATGCAATAAAAACAGAAAATGAAGAGTTGTTGCAAGCTAAACAAGTTGCTCAAAACATTAATTCTAGTGCAGATGGTGCGACTTTAGTAGAAGCAATTGAGCAAATTAAAGACATTTTAGAAAACATTAATAATCGCCTCAATTATAACCTTAACAAAAACTTTTCTGGTCGTAAAACAGGCGACAATATAAACGATTTATCAGATACTGGTTATGGTGATGGAAATGTAAAACCTCGCAAAAAAACAGAAGATCATGGTACGCATGTCGCTGGTATAATTGCAGCAGAACGCAATAACGGAAAAGGTGCAAATGGTGTTGCTAATAATGTTGAAATTATGGTAATAAGATCTACTCCAAGAGGAGATGAGTACGATAAAGATGTGGCATTAGCTATTCGTTACGCTGTAGACAACGGAGCAAAAGTTATTAATGGAAGTTTCGGAAAATCGTTCTCGCCACATGCAGATTGGGTGAGAGATGCTATTAAATATGCTTCAGACAATGATGTAATATTTGTACATGCAGCTGGTAACGACAGTAAGAATGTTGACAAGGAACCTAATTTCCCAGACGATAATGTCAATTTTATAGAAATATCAAACACTTACATACGTGTTGGTTCTTTAGCCCCAAAATATGGATCGAAAATGGTCTCCGGATTTTCAAATTATGGAAAAAAGAATGTTGATATTTTTGCTCCAGGTTCTGAAATATATTCTACGGTTCCAGAAAACGAATATGAATTTAATGGAGGAACATCAATGGCTGCTCCTGCAGTTGCAGGTATTGCAGCATTAATTCGTTCGCAATACCCTAATTTAACTGCGGCTCAAGTAAAACAAGTGATTTTAGATTCTGGTTTGCCATTAACCTCTAAAGTGGTGGTTGGTGGTGATGCATCAAATGTAAAACCGTTTTCAGATTTATCTAAATCAGGAAAAATTGCCAATGCCTTTAATGCTCTAATTATGGCGTCTAAACTTTAATTAAATATGAAGAAATTTCTAGTAAATCTATCTGTTATAGCTTTTATTTTTTCTTGTTGTGCCACAGAAAAGCCAATACAGAATTCTAAACAAGCATCAGTATCATCAAATGAATACTGGCAACAACACGTTAATTATTCTATGGATATTGACATGGATGTTAAAAATTTTCAATACAAAGGACAACAGAAATTAGTCTATACTAATAATTCTCCAGACGTATTAAATAGTGTGTATTATCATTTGTATTTTAATGCGTTTCAACCTGGAAGTGAAATGGATGTACGCTCCCGTAGCATCAAAGATCCCGATCGTAGGGTTATGGATCGCATTAGCAAACTTCTGCCAAATGAAATAGGATATATTAAAGTTAATTCACTTAGGCAAAATGGAAAGTCTATTACTTATGAAACTGTTGGCACAGTATTAGAAGTAAAACTAGACAAACCTATTCAACCAGGAGAAAAAGTAACTTTTTATATGGTTTTTGATGGGCAGGTGCCAAAACAAATCAGACGTAGCGGCAGAAATAACGCGGATGGTGTTGCACTTTCTATGACACAATGGTATCCAAAATTAGCAGAATACGATTTTGAGGGTTGGCATGCAGACCCGTATATTGGAAAAGAATTTCATGGTGTTTGGGGAGATTTTGATGTAAAACTATCTATTGATAAAACTTATATTGTTGGCGGAACTGGTTATCTTCAAAATCCAAACGAGATTGGTTATGGTTATGAAACAGGAACCGTAAAGCGTGCAAAAGGGGATAAATTAACATGGCATTTTAAAGCTCCTAATGTTCACGATTTTACTTGGGCTGCAGATCCTGATTATATACACGATTCTTTACAAGTGCCAGATGGACCAGTATTACACTTTCTATATTCAGGTGATGAAAAAATCCAAGAAAACTGGAAAAAATTGCAACCACAAGCGATTCAATTAATGCAGTTTTTTAGCGAAAATATTGGGCAATATCCATACGAGCAATATTCATTTATTCAAGGTGGCGACGGAGGTATGGAATATGCGATGTGCACCCTAATTACTGGTGGTTCTAACTATGGTGGTTTACTAGGTACGGCATCGCATGAATTAGCGCATTCTTGGTTTCAGTTTTTATTAGCATCAAATGAAGCAAAGCACGAATGGATGGACGAAGGTTTTACGAGTTATATTTCAGCATTTGCTATGAATTCTTTACGCGAAGAAAAAAGAGCAAACCCATTGTCTGGCTCTTATAGAAGTTATATAAGGTTAGCGAACTCTGGTTTTGAGCAACCGTTAACCACACATGCGGATCGCTATGCTTTAAATGGCGCATACGGAGCTGCAGCTTACAGTAAGGGTGCTGTGTTTATGGCGCAATTAGGTTATATTATTGGTGAAGAGAATTTAAAGACAACAATTAAAAAATACTTTAATGATTTTTCTTTTAAGCATCCGAAGCCTCTAGATATTGTCCGTACAGCAGAACGTATTACAGATCTAGAATTAGATTGGTATTTAATAGACTTTGCTCAAACAACGAATACAATTGATTATGGTGTAAAAACTGTTGAGGATAAATCGATAACGCTTGAGCGCATAGGTTTAATGCCAATGCCAATAGATCTTTCTGTAACTTATGTTGATGGTTCTAAAGAAGAATTTTATATTCCTTTACAAATGATGCGTGGTGAAAAACCAACCTCAGCAACAGTTATCAATGATTGGGCTTGGGCAATGCCAACCTATACGTTTGAGGCTAAAAAAGCTATAAAGTCGATAGAAATAGATGCTTCTCAGATGATGGCAGATGTTAATCGTGAGAATAATAGTTACACGAAGGAATGAATGGGTTGAATATTTATATAACAAAATCGTATTAAATTGGTCTGGTTTTTGCTTTTAATACCATTTTTCGTTTTTATACATTTTATTTTTAGACACACGCTCTCTATTATATAAAAGTAGATGTGTTTTATCTATTTGTTTGTTTCTGTAACCGAATAAATGAAAAATAGATTTAGCCATAAATTTTGTAACCGACAGGTTTGCTTTTAAAACTCCCAAACGCTTATTGTGCCATGAAATTCCGGGAAGTAACGTTAATAAACTGTCTGCCTTTATCTGTCTGAGTATTTCTGAAAGCTTAAGAAAAAATTTCGGTATTGGTCTTATAATAAAAAAACCGTCATTCCCAGATTTTTGATATAAGGGCATAAATAGTTTTGCACTATAATCTGAATATATATTCTTTCCGTTTGTGGTGGCTATTAAAGTTCCCCTTTTAATATTTTGAAAACTCTCAAATCCTTCTTCCATAGAAAACACCTCTTTAGATTGAATGTGATATTTATAAACGACTTCAAAAATTGAAGACATGCCTTTAGATACTTTTATTAATTCATCTTCATAATTATGATTATTATTAGACTTTAAATGTCCTGAATGTTTAAGGGCTAAATATATAAAGGCTTCACAGTTTTTTACAGCACCTGGATCTGTGTGTTGGCCAGATTCAAAACCAAGAGAAACATAGCCTAATGTGTTTAAATAACTTAATAGTGGCCCTTCTAAATATTCTTCAATACCTAAAACAACAGGAACAGGAAAACAACTTGAAAATTTTCGATTAATTAGAGCATCATTAATAGTAATAAACGGAAGTGTTTTACTAGAAGTGGTATGCAAATCTATAAAATAAATAGGCTTATCTGTGGATGTTAAAAGTTTATGAATAAAATAAAATAACTCTTTTTGTTCTTGTTCTTCTTGGTTCAGTTTTTTCTTGTGTTGTATCGCATTTAACTGGTTTTGCGTCCATAACCTATTCAGGTCAGATTCTAAAAAACGTTTATTCTTTTGAAGTGCTTTTATATTGCCATAAACTCCATAAATTTCTCCAGTAATGTCTTCCTCGTTTAGCTTTTTTAAAACATTGTTTAAGGCATCAACACCAGCAAATTCATTACCGTGGATACCTGCAAAAAACACAATAGTAGCACCAGGATATTTACCTTTTATATGATGAAAAATCCGTTTTGGAACTTCAACCTGTTTCTTTTGTGTTTTAAGACTTGTTTGCATCTTCTTTATAAATCACTCGACGTTAAAATTCCTAATAATTCTTTGTTTCTAACTACTGGTAAGCAATTAATGTTATGCGTTTTCATAAGTTTTTCAGCATCTTCCAAAGGCGCTTCTTGTGAGATCGTAATTAAATTTCTTGTCATAACATCCTTAACACATAAATGTAATTCTTTATCACCAAATTTAATTAAATCTGTCCATGTTAATAAACCCGTCAATTCCTTTTTGCTATTTATTACTGGCAAATGGTGTATGTTTTTCCATTTCATAATATTGCATACCAATTCTAAACTATCTTTTTGATCCACCAAAAGCATTTTAGTATTCATATTGTGTTTAACAATACGGCTAACATCTATTTTTAAATTCTCATCAGGATTAAATAACTCCCACTCATCGACGGTTTTATCTTTAAACTGGTGCTTATACATATAGGCTGTAATATTTTGTAAGGCTTCAAAATTGGTTTTATTCTTTTGAAGGTTTCTATAATTATCTACCATCCACTTTGATCCGTTTTTAGACTCTGTACGTTGCTTAATTATAGAAAGGTATTTATTAATATCTGCTTCATCTATATTAGCTTTTTGTAACCCCATTTTTGCAATTGGTAAAAACTCTTCAATAATTAAATCTTTGGCAGATATGAGGTTGTTATTCCATTTAAATTGTGTCTCCATGCCATTTCTTGCAGCTTTAAAGAAATTATTTTTCACATCCTTAAAGTCCATTTTCTCATGAATATTATCGTAACGCTTTGGCTGACCAAGCATTAAACCTACCCAAAATGCCATATTAGCAATTTCGTCAGTAAGTGTTGGTCCTGACGGAATATAACGACATTCTATTCTTAAGTGTGGTTTTCCCCCTCCTACTCCATAACAAACGCGATTCCATTTATAAACTGTACCATTGTGTAATTGTAAAGCTTTAAGTTTTGGTATTTCACCCTTTTCTAACTTTTCCAAGCTATCATCGTGCTTGTTAGAAGTTAGCAGACCTCTAAATCTAGAAATATGATCTTTAAAAATATCTGTTACAGTACCTTTTTCCCAATTGGCTCCAAAACTTACACGCGATTGTTTTTCATTAAAAATAAATGAATTAGCACGTGTATCAATACTTTGTGTAAACAAGGCTATTCTCGTTTCTGCCCAAAGTTCTCTTCCAAATAAAATTGGTGAATTGGCACAGTTGCTTAAAACTGGTCCAGCAATGGCTTGTGCCCAATTATATTTATCTACAAACTCATCTGGGTGAATCTGTAAGTGAGTTTGAAAACTTGTGTTGCAAGCCTCTAACATTACACTGTCGTGTATAAGGTTTAATTCATCAACCCCTTTTATGTTAATATAAAAATGTTCTCTTCGTGATGATTTTAAAGCATTATTTAGAACATGATACCTAGGTTTGTCTGTCATATAATTTTCTCCAATATGCTTTAGTCTTAAAGTTGGTAAAATGCCTGTTAGTACAATTTTTGAATCTTTTAATTTTGCCGCTTTTTGCGCTTTTTCTAAAAGCTCCTTAAGTTGAAGGTGTAATTCTGAAAAACATTTTGCTTTTAACTCTAAAGGATCAGAGTTTATTTCGAGATTGTATTTTCCTATTTCTGTAGTAAAATGTTTGTTACTAATAGCCTCTAATATTTCAACACTATTTGTGTTTGGGAAGAAATCATTTGTAACGACACAAAACTCTTGTTCTGCACCAATCCTTATAGGTTTTTTTTCAATTAAACCTTTTTTAAGCATTATATCTAAAGCTTCAAGATCTTTTACAAGATGATGAATATATAATGCTTTATCTTTAGGGCTTTTAAGTTGTTTAACCTCTAAATGTCCCATAATTAAAGCCTTTTATTAATTAATCTATGTAAGTTACTCTTAATAAAGAGCTTAAAATATGATTTTTATCATGGGTAAAAAATTGCGTTTATTAGGTGAAGTGAGATACAATTCTAATTTTGCACTTTCAAAGAATTAATACATGGTATTTAAATACGGTAAAAAAGATAAATTAAAAAGTAAAAAAGATATTGAGCTGCTTTTTACAGAAGGGAAAGCAGTTACGGTTTATCCATTACGCCTTATTTATCTTAAAACTGAATTTGATGACGGAAGTATTCTAAAAACTGGTGTTTCAGTAAGTAAGCGTCTCCATAAAACAGCTGTGGCTAGAAATCGTATAAAACGCCTACTTAGAGAAGCCTATAGGCTTAACAAACCGTTGTATTTTAACAATAGTTCAACACCTTATGCGTTTATGATTTTGTATCTTAGTAAAGATGGAACAACTTTTGATAAATTAAACTATAGTATGAAATCATTATTTGAGAAATTTAACAACAAAACTTCTGGCTAATGAAATCGATCTAGTTAAAATTATTATTACCTTATGTATTCAATAATTATTTTAAATATCAAAGATTCCATGTGGCTTAAAAAGCCAATAAAGATTGACACATGAAAAAAATACTACATAAAAAACTAATTATACCAGCATTGGCTATGGTCATCTTTTTTAGCGCAACAGCTTTTAAAAATAACTTCTTTGAAATAGCCAAGCAGATCGAAATATTTACCACTTTGTTTAAAGAACTCAACATGAATTATGTTGATGATACCAATCCTGGTGATTTAATGGATACTGCTATTAAAAGTATGTTAGAGGATTTAGATCCTTATACACAATTTTATAATGAGCAAGATGTGGAAGCCGCTAGAATAAATAATGCAGGCGATTATACTGGTATTGGAGCTAAGGTTTTAACCTTAAAAGATAAATTAGTTATTATAGAGCCATACAAAGATTATGCAGCAGATAAGGCGGGTTTAAAAGCCGGTGATGAAATTATTAAGGTCGATAATGTAACCGTTGCAGATTTTAAGGAAGATGCTGCTAATTTATTACAGGGAGCTGCTGGTACAGAAGTCAATGTTACTTATAAAAGACAAGGGCGAACCCATACTATTAAAATTATAAGAGAATCTTTAGAAATTAAAGCAGTGCCACACTACTCTATGGTAGATGAAAAAACAGGCTATGTGGTACTAAGAAAATTTAATAACAAAGCTTCGTCCGAAACCATTGGTGCTATTAGGGCTCTAAAAAATCAAGGAGCTACACAGTTAATTTTAGATTTAAGAGGAAACCCAGGTGGTTTGCTAAACGAAGCGGTTAACGTCACTAATATTTTTGTGCCCCAAAATCAATTGGTGGTGACTACAAAATCTAAGGTGAAGAAATACAATAAAACATATTACACCAAACATAATCCTATAGATACAGAAATTCCTTTAGTAGTATTGGTTGATGGCAGTAGTGCTTCTGCAAGTGAAATTGTTTCTGGTGCATTACAAGATATGGATAGAGCTGTTGTGGTTGGCACACGTAGTTTTGGTAAAGGACTGGTTCAAAGACCTAAACCTTTAGCCTATGGCACACAAATGAAAATTACTATTTCGAGATATTACACTCCTTCTGGTCGCTGTATTCAAGCATTAGATTATTGGAATAGAGATAAAAATGGAAAAGCAACACGAACCAAAAAAGAGAATTACAATGCGTTTAAAACAAAAAATGGGCGTAATGTATTTGATGGTGGAGGTGTACAACCAGATATTGAGGTTAAATTTTCTAAAAAAACACCAATCACAAAGGCTATATTAAATGAGAATTTAGTATTTAACTTTGCGACAAATTATTATTATAATCATAAAGTTGAAGATTTGAAGAGTTATAAACTTTCAGATTCAGACTTTAAAAAATTTAAAAGTTACTTAAAAACAACAGGTTTTAATTTTGAAACTAAAACTGAAAAAGCTTTAAATGAAGCAATTACAGTAGCAAAAGAAGAAGGGCTCGATGAGGTAATTAATTCTGAATATGATAATTTAACTTCAGCTTTACAATCGTACAAGTCTAAAGCAATTGATGGTAATAGTACCCAATTAAAATCTTTAATTACTGACGAAATCATTAAACGTTATTTCTATAGTGAGGGTTTATATACGTATTATACAGCCAATAACACGGAAATAAAAAAAGCGCTAAGTATTCTCAATAATCCATCACAATACGCAAGTATTTTGAGATAAAACATAAAATTCTTTATATTTAACATTATATAAAATTTAGAATTGTAAGAAATTTAAAAAAAACATTATCAAATTTTATATGTGACCATAAAAACTATATAAATTCACACATGAAGTCCCTACTTGTTTTTTTATGCTTGAGTTTTCAGCTTGCTTTTTCACAGCAAGAGCTGAAACATAAGGTATATTTTGAAACTGATAAATTCGATATTCCAGAAACTGAACACAGTAGATTACTACTTTTTTTGTCTGAAATAGAGAATATGGATATCGATAAAATTTCTATATATGGATTCTGTGATGATAGAGGAAGTGACACCTATAACTTAGTACTTTCTCAACAGCGCGCAGATGCAATTAAGTCTGTTTTTTCTAATAACGAAATTGATGAATCTGTAATTACCAACGTAGATGGTAAAGGTGAAATTTTAGTGAATATTGTACACGAAGAAAATCTGAGTAAAATACGTGGATTAAACCGAAAGGTAGAGATTATTGTAAAACCAGTTTATCCTCCAAAACCAAAAGTAATAAAACCAGAAAAAGAAAACCTAGAAGATGTATTAAAAGGTGAACTTAAAGAAGGAGATAAAATTCTATTAGAGAATTTATTATTTAGAACAGGTTATAGTTATTTGGTAAAAGATTCTAAACCTGTATTAGATCGTATTGCTAAAATATTAGCAGATCGTAAGGATATTTACTTTACAATAGAGGGTCATGTTTGCTGTACTCAAGGTAATAGAGATGCTGTAGATAGAAAGACTAAAAAAAGAAACTTGTCTGTAGCAAGAGCTAAATATATCTATGATTATCTCGCTAAAAAAGACGTAAAAAAATATAGAATGAAATACGTTGGTATGCGTCGTAAAGTGCCTTTGGGTGGTGAACCAGAGTTAGATAGACGTGTAGAAATATTAGTAACTCGTATTGTTAAAACTAGTGATTAAGTTTTAATCATTGCTACATGCGGAATACCATCTTCCAGGTACTCCTCTCCTACTTCGTGAAAATCTAAATTATTGTAAAACTGTTTCAAATACATTTGGGCAGAAATTCTAATAGTTGTTTCATTATAATGATTTTTAATAGCTTCAATTGACGCATTCATTATATCATAACCATATTTATGTTGGCGTTCATTTTCTGCAACCACTACTCTACCAATACTAGCTTCTTCAAAATAATATCCTGCTTTAAAAATACGTGTGTAAGCAACTAATTTTTCGGCATTGTAACCTAAAATGTGTAATGCTTTTTTATCTTTTCTATCAATATCTTGATACACACAATCTTGCTCTACTACAAAAACTTCACTCCTTAGCTGAAGTAAATCATATAACTCGTCAGTGGTTAATTCTTTAAACGTTTTTGTTGTTATATCTAACATTAGTCTTGTACAATTACTTCTTTAGGATCTTCTTTATTAAACTCTGGTTGAATGGTAACATGGTTAATATTAAACTCTATATGCAATACATTCTCAATATCTAAAAGCAAATCATTAAATTCTGTTGTAGAAATATTTTCTTTTAAATCTAGGTGTGCTTCTAAATGCAACTCATCATCACTTAAATTCCAGATATGAACATGATGTAGTTTACTAACTTTAGGTAATTTATTAACAGCTCCAACCACAGCTCTAATATTAATATTATCTGGTGTAAATAACATAAGCATTTTTGTAGAAGTTTTTAATAAATCGTAGCCTACCAAAATTAAATACAATGCTATTAATAAAGTTAATAGACTATCTACCCAAAAAAATTGATAGTATTTCATTAACAAACCACCAATTAACACCGCTACACTAGCCAACATATCTGTAAGTAAATGCAGATAAGCAGAACGCATATTTATATTATTTTTAGAATCTTTTCTTAATAATAAAACACTTAAACCATTGCCTATAATTGCCACAAAAGATAACCAAATTACTAAACCAAACTCTACTTCTTGTGGATTACTAAAACGTTTTATAGCTTCAATAATTAATAACACAGCGACAATAATTAAAGTGCTAGCATTAATAAAAGCAGCAAGGATTTCGGCACGTTTATAGCCAAATGTTCTGTTAATTGATGCTTTTTGTTTAGATAATTTAGAAGCTACATAACTTACCATTAAAGAAATAACATCACTAAAATTATGTAAAGCGTCGCTAAGTAGTGATAGACTACCAGAAACTAATCCACCAATAACCTGAGCTACGGTAATAACAATATTTAACACTATTGAAATTAAAAGCTTTTGCCCTTTTAAATCTTTATGGTTATGAGAATGTGAGTGATCCATTTAACACGATAATGGAATCTTATTTACTCTATTTTGATGACGACCTCCTTCAAATTTGGTTTCTAAAAATATATCTACCATTTTAATAGCTTGAGGAATCGAAGTAAAACGTGCCGGAATACAAATAATATTAGCATTATTATGTAAACGTGTTAATTCTGTGATTTCACTTGTCCAACAGACACCAGCTCTTACTTTTTGGTGTTTGTTTGCTGTCATAGCAACACCATTAGCGCTTCCGCAGATTAGAATACCAAAATCTACTTTTTTATCAGCAACGTCGTTTGCAACAGGATGTACGTAATCTGGATAATCTACACTGTCGTTTGTGTTTGTTCCGTAGTTATTAACAGTATAACCTTTAGCTTCTAAATGTGCTAAAATAGCTTGCTTATACTCGGTTCCAGCGTGGTCATTACCTATAGAAATAGTCATAATTTTAAAGTGTTGTTTAAAACCTTAAAGTTAATAATTGCTTATAAATAATCCGAGGGATTATACACTTAGTTATTTATAATATTTAAGTTTAATTAAGAGGTGTTATTCTTAGTAAATAGGCATTGTTAACATCCTATAGGTTTTATATTCATTACTTGTTCATATCTTCTCTTAAGTATTTAAAACTTTAATTAGGTTTATCTAATAAATTTTACAAACCAAAATACAGATGAGATAACCTAATTAGTTAGCTATTATTTTCTGGTGAGTTATTAGCTCACATTAGTATAGAAGTGAACAGTTTTTTAGTAAAAACATATAAGTATTTTCTATTAACATCACTTATTAACAGTTGTTCATAGTAATTAAAATATCCTTTAAAATGAGGGGTTTAGATATAAAATTATTGTTAACTACGTATTAAGTAATTCTGATAAGTCACTTATCAAAACAAAATACTATAAAGTTATAGTAACTATTAACACACAATAATAACCATCATTTTATTTTTTAAATTTTAAAAGAAAACTGATGATATGTATATATGTGTTGATAAGTAGAATTTTTTATATCTATTTAACATTGATAATTTATAAGTATTTGTTTTATATTTTATTATTGTAAGATAAATCTTTAAAATTTATATTATAAAAAAACTATTACTCTTATTTATTTTAATTCCTTTTTTAGGTTTTAGTCAGTTTTAAATAGGTCAAGATATTGATGGAGAAGATTTAGATGATCAGTCAGGTAGGTCTATTAGTTTAAGTGATGATGGAAATATTATTGCTATTGGATCTAATGCAAATAATAATTACACTGGGCATGTAAAGGTTTATAAAAACATATCCGGTATTTGGACTCAAATAGGTGATAATATTAATGGAAATTTACCTAATAGTATATCAGGATGGAGTTTAGATATACCTTCTGATAGTTCTATAGTAGCTATTATGACTCCTTTTAATGAAAATGGCCCAAATAACGCTGGAAGTGTTAAAATATATAAAAATATAAGTGATAATTGGACTCAAATTGGAAATGAGATTATTGGTGAATCTCAACTTGATGCTCAAAATTGGTTTTCATCTACTAATACTGTAAGATTATCTACAGATGGTACTATTGTAGCTATTGGAGCCTCTAATAATAGGGGTAATAGTTCAAGCCAATAATGGAAGTGGTCACGTAAGGGTTTATAAAAATACATCTGATGTTTGGACACAATTAGGTCAAGATATTGATGGTGAATTAGGTGGTACTGCATCTGGTGATCGATCTGGTTTAGGACTAAGTTTATCTTCAGATGGTATAATATTAGCTATTGGTGCTATTCGTAATGATGGAAATGTAATAGATTCAGGTCATGTTCGAGTATATAGTATTGCATCAGAACTTGGATTATTAGAAGTTATAGAAGATATTACTGGAAACACGAATGGAATTAGTATTACAGCAAGCCAATTAAATACTATTAATGGAGTATTTGGAGCAATAGATGGTGTAAACTATACTACAGCTCTAGATAACGGTACTTTTGTAGACGAAAACAATCCAACCGCTTCTGAGATACAAGCTATAATAGATATGGTTAATGCTACTTTAAGTATTAATACTGCTGATTTATTTAGTTTTAGTCTCTATCCAAACCCAGCAAAAACGCAATTTACTATTCAATTAGAAAATTCTAATATTTTAGAAAACGCAAAGATTTACAATAACTTAGGTCAATTAGTTTTAACATCACAAAGACATGTTGTTAATACTTCAACACTAAGCTCTGGTTTATATTTTGTAGAAATAGAAACTAATAAAGGAAAAGCCTCTAAAAAATTAATTATAGAATAAAAAATAAATAACTTATAATAATTATAAGCACTGTAAATTTTACAGTGCTTTTTCATTTATTTAACCTTTACTAAACACTATTAAATTTTAATAACGTAGCTTTGCAGAAACTTAATATCTTCACTTCCACCTGTATTGAGTTAAAAAAACAAAGTTGTCATTCCGCACAACGATGCGGAATCTATAATCTTTTAGATTCTGAAACAAGTTCAGAATGACAAATACATATAATGATTACAATTAATAAATGACAAATAAGAAAAAAAAGAAACCTTCAAATAATAAGATTTCCAACCTTACAAATACAATTCTAAGTATTTTAAAAAAAGACAGAAACCAATCCTTTAACTATAAACAAATTGCTTCTAAACTCGGTGTTAACGACGCTAGTAGTCGCAATCAAATTATAAAGAAACTTCAACAACTTAAAGCAAAGCAAGAGATAGAAGAAGTAGATCGTGGTAAGTTTAAAATCACCGTTAATACAGAATACTATACAGGTATTTTAGATTTAGGTCAAAAAGGAAACGGTTATATAATAACGGATGATTTTGAAGATGACATCTTCATTGCATTAAACAATATTAATAAAGCCTTAAATGGTGACGAAGTAGAATTCTACGCCTACAAAAGACGTCACAGAGGAAAACTAGAAGGAGAAATTACCAATATTATTAAACGTTCTAAAACTGAATATGTTGGTACCATTCAAATTCACGATAAAAAGAATTTTGCTTTTGTTGTAGTAGATAGCCCAAAAATGTATAAAGATATTTTTGTACCTATTAATAAAATCAACAAGGCAGAAGATGGAGATAAAGTATTAGTAACTCTAGAGGATTGGCCAGAAAATGCAGACTCACCTAATGGAAAAGTACTTAATGTACTTGGTAAACCAGGTGAGCATAGTACAGAGATTCATTCTATTTTAGCAGAGTATGGTTTACCTCTTGAGTTTCCTCACGATGTTGAAACGTATGCTAATAATTTAGACATCTCAATTAAAGAAGAAGAAATAGCTAAACGGCGCGATATGCGTAAAGATTTAACCTTTACCATAGATCCTAAAGATGCGAAAGATTTTGATGATGCCTTATCTTTTAAAGTATTAGAAAACGGTTTATACGAAATAGGAATTCACATTGCAGACGTGTCGCACTATGTACAACCAGGTACAGTTTTAGATGATGAAGCTTATGAGCGAGCAACTTCTATTTATTTGGTTGATCGTGTTGTACCAATGTTACCAGAGCGTTTATCTAATGGAGCTTGTTCATTACGTCCACACGAAGAAAAATATACGTTTTCAGCTGTGTTTCAAATGAATGAAAAATGCGAAATTAAAAACGAATGGTTTGGTAGAACAGTAACGTATTCTGATGCACGTTTTGCTTATGAAGAAGCGCAAGCTATTATTGAAAACAATACAGTTTCTGCGAAGGCAGGAATCTCATCAATCAATACTACAATTCCAAGTGAAGTTTCACTCACAGGAAAAGCGTATGAAACATCTAAAGATATAGCTCATGCAGTTTTAAAAATGGACGAATTAGCCAAGAAAATGCGTTCGCAACGTATGCGAGAAGGTGCTATTTCTTTTGATAAGGTTGAAGTTAAATTTAAATTAGACGAAGAGGCAAACCCGGTTGGTATTCATTTTAAAACCAGTAAAGACGCTAACAAGCTGATTGAAGAATTTATGTTGCTAGCCAACAGAAAGGTTTCAGAATTTATTGGAAAACAAAGTCCTAAAAAAACCTTTGTATATCGTGTACACGATGAGCCAAAAGAAGATAAGTTAGCACAGTTACAAACTGTAGTTGCTCGTTTTGGGCACAAACTTAATTTTAAGGACAAAGGCAGTGTAGCATCTTCCTTAAATAAATTACTAAAAGATGTTGTTGGTAAAAAGGAACAGAATTTAGTAGATACCTTAACTATTCGCACAATGTCTAAGGCAGAATACACGACTCATAATATTGGACATTACGGTTTAGCATTTGAGTATTACAGTCATTTTACCTCACCAATTCGTCGTTACCCAGATGTAATGGCACACCGTTTATTACAAATGTATTTAGATGTTGAAAAATCTGCTAACCAAGCCATTTATGAAGATAAATGTAAACATAGTAGTAATATGGAATACTTAGCTACTAAAGCTGAGCGCGACTCTATAAAGTACATGCAGATTCGTTTTATGCAAGATCATGAAGATGAAGAATTTTTAGGCGTTATTTCTGGTGTAACCGATTGGGGAATTTATATAGAAATTATATCAAATAAATGCGAAGGTATGGTGAGCGTAAGAGATATGAAAGATGATCATTATCAATTCGACCAAGACCAATATGCTATGGTTGGTAATAAAACAAAAAAAATGTACCAACTTGGAGATGAAGTTATTGTAAAAGTTAAAAATGCAGATTTAGTTAAAAAGCACTTAGATTTTTATATGGTTGGTAAACCAGCAGTTGAACAAAGTTAAAAATAGATTTAGCGTCAGTTCGAGTGTCCCAACATTTTTCGTTGGGATGTATCGAGAACTATTAAATGTAACATTATTGTAAAAGCATATACCTATACTAAAAACTACAAAAAATGATTTTAACAACAACAAACACTATAGAAGGTTTTAAAATAATAGAATACAAAGGTATTGTTTCTGGTGTTGGAATGAATTCACAAAAGGCTTCAATGACATTTAGTATGTCAAAATATTATAAAGCTATTTCAGATAGCATTTCAAGAACTAAGAGATAATGCTAAAGGTTTAAATGCAAATGCTGTTGTTGGTATTAATGTAGATATAGAACTTACAGCAGCTAATTATGTAATGGTTTCTGTAACAGGAACTGCTGTAAAAGTAGCTCAATAAGAGATATTTAAGAAAAACTATATATTATTTACAAATTTTTCCGTTATAAATTAAAAGAGAATTATGATAAAGAAAATCATGTTTATTTTAACACTAACTATTGGTTTTAGTGTTAATTCACAAGAAACCGTAGAAAAGACTATTGGTGAATTTACAACCGTAAAAATTTACGATTTAATTAATTTAAAGTTGATTAAATCTAATGAAAACAAAGTTATTATTTCAGGAAAAAACAGAAAAGAGGTAGAAATTGTAAATAAAAATGGCAAACTTAAAATAAGAATGGACCTCAAAGAAAGCTACGACGGTAATGATACCGTAGTGATTCTTTATTACACATCAGTTGATATAATTGATGCTAATGAAGGCGCGAAAGTTACTATTGCAGATCCTATTGAACAATACGAAATAGATTTAAAAACACAAGAAGGTGCAGAAATTACTGCTGTATTAAAAACAACTTATGCTAATTTTAGAGCTGTTACAGGTGGAACTATTAACGTAACTGGAAGTTCAAAAAACCAAGATATTTCTATTTATACAGGTGGTGTTTTTAACGGTGAAAAATTTATTACACAGCGCACCGAAGTCAGCGTTAGTGCGGCAGGTGAAGCTTATGTAAATGCAACAGAACATGCAGAAATAAGAATTAAAGCAGGTGGTGATGTTTTTATATATGGCAACCCAAAAGAAGTCGATGAAAGTCGTGTTCTGGGAGGAAGAATTAAACGTATGTAAAATTCTTATTAGATTTATTACATTTGTGTAAAACCATTAGATTTACATGTTTGATGACATCTTAACAGCCATTCCATTTGGTATTATTTTAGCTTTTACTATAGGACCTGTGTTTTTTGTATTATTAGAAACCAGTGTAACCAAAGGCATTACTAGTGCTATTATATTCGATTTAGGTGTTATCTTAGCAGATATTGTATTTATTTTAGTGATTTTTAAAAGTACAGATACGCTTTTAGATAAAATAAAAGACGACCCTAAATTGTTAGTTTTCGGCGGTGTTTTACTCGTTATATATGGTCTTATAAGTTTTATAAAAACCTCAAAATCATTTCGATCTATTGTTAGAGAACATCATAGAATTGAAATTCCTAAAAAAGACTATGGAAGGCTTTTTATTAAAGGTTTCTTACTAAACTTTATAAATATTGGTGTACTCTTAGGATGGTTAGGTTTTATAGTTATTGGCACTTCAATAACAACTTCTAAAAATGGAGTATTTATATTTATTGCAACAATGCTTACCTCATATTTTTTAACCGATCTTTTTAAGATTGCTATGGCAAAACGCCTTAAAAACAAACTGACACCTAGACGTATTTTTAAAACAAAAAAAATTGTTTCATTAGTAATTTTAGGTTTTGGAATTTTACTTCTTACACAAGGTTTGTTTCCTGAACTTTATGAAAAGAGTAAAGAGCAGATTGAAAAGGTTAACCCATTAGATAGATAGCTTTGAAAGATAACCCACAAAAAATTTTAAACCTACCATTAAGACTAGCGATAGTAATCTTATTATTTGGAGCTTTATTTAAGTTAATGCACTGGCCTTTTGCTAAAGAATTAATGTTTTTGGGTGGTATTCTAATAGGTGTTTTGTACACGATTCGTTTCTTTAACAAGAAAGATAAATACCAATTAGATTATGTGAAACTTACTTTTGTTTTACTATGGGTTTTTAGCTATTTGGTTCAAGTTTTTCATCTTTTTTATGTTCCCTATATCTTTGAAGTTTGCTTACTGATCCTATTTCTTTGGTGGTTTATTAAAGAGGGATCTTCTTATTTTAAGAATAGAAAATTTAATAAGAAAGGACCAATTAGAGTAATGTATTATATCTTAATAGGCCTAGCGTCATTCTTATTATTTTTTGGACTCATATTTAAGATTCAACATTGGCCTTATGGATCAGAATTGTTTGTGTTAGGCATAGTGTTATTGAATACAATAGTGATTTTAGATTATTTTATTATAGAAAGAGCATCCTAAAAATTACATGAACATAGGTTATGCAAGATTACAAAGTAGAATTAAAGCAGCTGTTATAGACAGCGTCATTCTAGTTGGGTACACCTCTTCTACATCGAACTCCTCTTTTTTGAGGTGTAATAGTTATAGAGGATTTGAACCACGTAAACCTTAATCTAAATTTTCTTAAAATTTATAAATAAAAAAACCCTCAACATAAGTTGAAGGTTTTGAGGTGTCGAGCGGATTCGAACCGCTGTAGATGGTGTTGCAGACCACTGCCTAGCCACTCGGCCACGACACCCTTTTGCGAGGGCAAATGTAAAAAAAATAAAGGTTTTACACCCTATCGCTTTAGTTTTTTCGTCTTTTAGACATTTTTATAGTTACCATTTCAACATCACCACCAATTGGAGGATTAATTTTACTAACAGAAATGGTAGCCTTAGTTGGCATTTTATCTTCATTAAAAATCCGAGTTATTATACGCTGCGCAACGGTTTCAAGAAGTTTTGATGGTTTACCCATTTCTTCTCTAACCACTTTGTTTAAGAATACGTAGTCAACAGTATCTTTAAGCTCATCTGATTTTGCTGAAGTCCCTAAATCAGCTTTAACCACCAAGTCAACCCTGTAATCACTACCTACAGCAGTTTCTTCTTTTAAACATCCATGATGTGCAAAAACACGAATATTTTCTACTTTAATTATTCCCATACAGCAAAAATAACACTAGTTAGTAAACAAATCAAAGATATTACTCATTGCACTTGTCCTAGCCTTAAAAAATTCTGTATAAGAACAATTTTCACAAGCAACAGAAGTGATTTTTTTATTCTGTACATCAAAAATTTTTGATAAAGTGCCTCCAGTGGCTCTCATTTCTCCAATCTCGTATGTAGTATTATCACATTTTGGACATTTGTAATTCATGATTAATCTTTTTTGGTTCATACTATAAGTACAAATGTGTACATAAATGTTACAATTTATGTAATTTTACACTTTAGAATTTTCCGATGTCAGAAGAAACAAAATCACTCAATTTTATAGAGCATATTATAGAAGAAGATTTAGCAAACGGCTTATCAAAAGAGCAGCTTCGTTTTCGTTTTCCTCCAGAACCAAATGGCTATTTGCATATTGGCCACACTAAGGCTATTGGAATTAGTTTTGGGCTTGGAGAGACTTACAATGCTCCTGTTAACCTAAGGTTCGATGATACTAATCCCGCAAAAGAAGAGCAAGAATATGTAGATGCTATTAAACGCGATATTAAATGGTTGGGTTATAAATGGGAAAACGAATTGTATTCTTCAGATTATTTCCAAAAACTTTATGATTGGGCTGTACAGATGATTAAAGATGGCAAAGCCTATGTAGACAGTCAATCGTCTGAAGCCATGGCTAAGCAAAAAGGCACTCCAACACAGGTTGGGCAAAACAGCCCATTTAGAAATAGAAGCGTTAAAGAAAATTTAGATTTATTCCAACGTATGAAAGCTGGTGAATTCCCAGCTGGTACTCACCTTCTTCGTGCTAAAATAGATATGGAAGATCCCAACATGTTAATGCGAGATCCTATTATGTATCGTATTCTTTATGCACATCATCACAGAACAGGTGATGAGTGGTGTATTTATCCAATGTACGATTGGACGCATGGTGAAAGTGATTATTTAGAACAAGTTTCACATTCGTTATGCTCATTAGAATTTAAACCTCACAGAAAACTCTATGATTGGTTTAAAGAGCACGTTTATCAGTATAGTAAGAATAAACTACCATTATCACCAAAACAGCGCGAATTTGCACGTTTAAATCTTAGTTATACCATAATGAGCAAACGTAAACTATTGCGTTTGGTAGAACACGATGTAGTCTCTGGTTGGGACGATCCACGTATGCCTACTATTTCTGGTTTGCGTCGTCGTGGTTATACACCAAACTCTATTCGTAAATTTATAGATAAAGTTGGTGTTGCTAAGCGCGAAAACGTGATTGATGTATCGTTGCTTGAGTTTTGCATTCGTGAGGATTTAAACAAAATAGCAAACCGCGTGATGGCTGTTTTAGATCCTATAAAAATTGTAATTACTAATTATCCTGAAGACAAAGAAGAGTGGTTGGAGGCTGAAAATAACCAGGAAGATGAAACTGCTGGTTATAGAAAAGTGCCATTTTCTAAAGAAATTTATATTGAAAAAGAAGACTTTAAAGAAGAGGCAGACAATAAATTTTTTAGATTGAAACTCGGAGGTGAAGTTCGATTGAAAAACGCTTATATTATTAAGGCGAATAATGTTGTAAAAGACGGCAAAGGTGAAGTAATAGAAATTCAATGTACTTATGTTGAAGACACATCTAAAAAAGTAAAAGGCACATTACATTGGGTATCGATTAAGCATGCTCTCACAGCTGAAGTAAGGGAATATGATCGTTTATTTATACACCAATCTCCAGATGGTAATAAGGATAAAGACTTTATGGAATTTGTAAATCCAAATTCTTTAAAAGTGAAGACGGGTTATTTAGAACCAAGTTTAGCAAAAGCTAAAATAGGTGAGCAGTTTCAATTTCAAAGACTTGGCTATTTTAATGTTGATGATGATTCAAAACAAGGAGCATTAGTATTTAACAAAACGGTAGGCTTAAGAGATAGTTGGGCAAAGCAGAAGCCAAAACCTCAAAATACCAATCAAAATCAACCTAAACCAGAGCAACAAAAAAGATCTGCAATAAGTGTGATACAGCAACTCGGTAAAAAATATACTAATTTACCAGAAGAAAAACGATTAAAGGTTAAAGCAGAAATTAAAGAACTCGCAAACATTGTATCTTATGACGAATTAGAACCTTTATTTGGTACTGCGGTTAAAAAAGCAGGTACACGTATCGCTACAATGATTGCACTTAAAGTACTACTTGAAAATGGCTTAGAACGAAATGATGCTATAGATGATTTTGTGGCTAAAGCTAAAGAAGATAAAAATGAATTATTAGTGAGTGAGGCAAGTACTATTTAATTAAGAAATATAAGTTGTTAGCTGCCTCAATAATTATCGGGATAGTTCAGTAATTAATACCTTTAGGTAATCAACTTATAGGTTTTTTGTACATTGTAGCATACTAACAATTAACAATCAATATAATGGAATTTAATTTTTTAGCAATTTTAGTTGCTGCAGTAGTACCAATGGTACTGGGTTTTTTATGGTATAACCCTTTTCTTTTTGGCAATGTTTGGATGCGAGAGGCAGGCATGACAGAGGAAAAGATGAAAAGTGGAAACATGGCCGTTATTTTTGGTGTGTCTTTTTTGCTTTCAATTTTGTTAGCTTTTTTTATTCAGTTTTTAGCTATTCATCAAACAGGTGTTGTAAGTCTTATTGGTGGTGATCCTGCCGCTGAAGGTGTTTTACCTTCATATCAAGCCTTTATGGCTGATTACGGTAATGACTTTAGAACTTTTAAACACGGCGCTTTACATGGTTTACTTGCGGGTATTTTTATTGTATTACCAATAATCGCAACTAATGGTTTGTTTGAGCGTAAATCTTGGAAGCTCATCTTAATTAATGTTGGTTACTGGACGGTTGCTCTAACTATAATGGGAGCTATAGTTTGTGGTTGGGTTTAGAATATGACTAAACATAAAAAAAACCTTGAAGTTGATGCTTCGAGGTTTTTTTATTAGTCTTCTATTTGGTCCACCTGCACATCGTCATCAGGGATTTCTAGACTAGTTTCAAAATTAGGTAACACCACATTAACTAGAGCCTTATTCTTTAACTGCTTGGCCTCAACAAACCACCAAAACTTATCAGTGTCGTTGTAAACACCTAAAAGGTAACTTTTAGACCTAATGCGTTGACCAGTCATTTTCATTTGATTATAACCTTCAATTATACATCGGTATTGACCTTGTTCTTCTATAATTTCTGAAACACTATTGATATCGGCTTTTTCAAAAACGAAGCCTTGAGTTTTCATGGTATCAAATGTGCTTTTCAATAACGTAAACGCAGCCTCTTCCCCACCCATCATGTCCACCACTTTTGGAAGCGTATGCTTTAAAACGGTTTTAAAATCCATTTCTAAAGTCGCCCTTGACGTGATTTTTGCATCATTTAGTGCGTCTTCTTTGGTTTGAGAAAACACACTAACACTAAAAGTTACGAGTGTTATTAGTAGTATTTTTTTAAACTCATTCATTATTTTTTTTGTTTTTATCCGCATTTTTCATTGCCTCACCAATTTGGTTACTAGCGGTAAAACTCGCCACCATATCGTTTAACATTGTGCTACCTGCCTGTGGAGAATTTGGCAACAAGATTAAATTACTATTGGTTTCTTGCCCTATAGACTGAAGTGTATCGTAATGCTGAGTTACAACAATAAGGGCTGAGGCTTCCTGAGAATTAATCCCAACCTTATTCAATACTTCTACAGATTCTTCCAAACCACGAGCAATTTCACGTCTTTGGTCTGCAATACCTTGTCCTTGCAAACGTTTGCTTTCTGCTTCTGCTTTGGCTTTTTCTACAATTAAGATACGTGCCGCATCACCTTCAAATTGCGCTGCAGTTTTTTCTCTATCTGCAGCATTAATTCTATTCATCGCTGCTTTTACTTGCGCATCTGGATCGATATCTGTTACTAAGGTTTTTATAATGTCAAAACCATAATCAGACATCGCATCATTTAATTCTGCTTTTACCGCTAAGGCAATATCATCTTTTTTAACAAAAACATCGTCTAATTTCATTTTTGGCACTTCTGCACGCACCACATCAAATACATATGATGTTATTTGATCGTGAGGATAATCTAGCTTATAGAAAGCGTCATACACTTTGTCTTTAATTACTTTGTACTGTACAGAAACTTTTAGACGAACAAATACATCATCTAAAGTTTTGGTTTCTATAATAACATCTAACTGTTGAATTTTTAAACTCATTTTACCAGCAATTCTATCTACTAATGGAATTTTAAGCTGCAATCCGGATTGTCTAATGCTCTGAAATTTACCGAAGCGTTCCACAATGGCCGCAGTTTGTTGTTTCACCACAAAGAATGAAGAAATTAAAATGATTAATCCAAAAAAAATAATTGGAACTAGAATATATTGACCCATAACACGTTTTTTTAAGATTAGTTAATACGAGAGACTAAATGTAAGTAATAATATTAAATTATTTTACTTAGGTTTGTCTCAATCAGCCCTAAAATCGCATGAAAAAAAAGAAACACCTTCTATTAGTAGCTATCTGTATGGCTTTTGTTGCACTTGGTTATGGACAACACAAAAATTATAAGATTAAAAATGGAATAGGTATTCAAGGTGGAATTACGCAGTTTAATATCCTTACTGATAATTTTGAAACTAAAGCTAATACTGGTTTTATAGGTGGTTTAACGGCTTCGGTTGATATTCCACACCGATGGTATAATGTTAGTTACAGTATTCAGTTATCGGAAAATAATATAGATATCAACGCAGCTACTCCTGAAACTTCTAGAGAAGAATATATCGAATATAAAATGTTCACAGCTCAGATTTCATTTTTATTTCACATTAAGTTAATTAGTAATAATGTAACCTTAGATGTTGGGCCAATGCTTCAATACAACAGTGAATTAGAACTAAAAGACGATTCTAAAGAAGGCTTTATTATTTCTGGTTATAATAATTTATTAACTGAAGATATTACAGATATTTCAAAGTTCAATGCTAATGGAGTGGCAGGTGTATCAGCAGGTTTTGGTAATTTTTTATTAAGAGTACAATACGTTTATGGATTTACCAATATTTTAGGTAAGCTGAATAATCAAAACCTTGATATTGGTAATAATGATAAATTTAAAGGTAACCAGTCTTTATTGGCTTTTACAGCCATAATAACGTTCTAACATTAGAGTTGTAATTCTACACTTGTTTCATAATTTCATAAAATATTCAACATCAGTTTATAGATTTTACCAAAGCCTCAATACGTTTTACTGTTTCAGCTTTACCAATAATAAACATTATATCAAACACGTCTGGTCCTTGTAAAGCACCAACTAATGCTAGTCTTAAAGGCATCATTACTTTGCCAAAACCAATTTCATTGTCTGTAATCCAACCTTTAATATTGGTTTGAAGGTTTTTAACCATGAAATCATCTGTTGCATTAACAAGCTTAATGACTTTATTTAAGATGTTATCTGTATCTTCTTTTAGAGCTTTTTTAGAGGCTTTTTCGTCATAAGACGTTGGTGTTACAAAGAAGAAATGACCCAAATCCCAAAAATCACCTACAAAAGTGGCACGCTCTTTTATTAAACCAACAACTAAAGCGATAAAATTAACATCCACTTCTGCTAATTTGGGTTGGATAGCTTTAAATTCTTCGGCTAAATCTAAATCGAGCTGTTGTTGCATGTAATGATGATTAAACCACTTCGTTTTGTCTGGATCAAATCGAGCTCCAGCTTTATGAACTCGCTCTAAATCAAAATCTGAAACCAATTGTTCAAGTCTAAATAGTTCTTGTTCCGTACCGGGATTCCAGCCTAAAAATGCCAAAAAATTCACTACAGCTTCTGGGAAATAACCATCTTCTTTATATCCTCTAGAAGTTTCATTGGTTTTTGGATCTGTATAAGCTAATGGAAACACCGGAAACCCCAATTTATCACCATCACGCTTACTTAATTTTCCTTTTCCTGTTGGTTTTAGAATTAACGGTAAATGAGCAAATTTAGGCGCTTCCCAACCAAAAGCATCATACAATAATTGGTGTAATGCTAGAGATGGTAACCATTCTTCACCACGAATCACATGTGTAATTTCCATTAAATGATCATCTACAATATTTGCTAGGTGATAGGTTGGCATACCATCACTTTTAAACAAGATTTTGTCATCTAGCACATTTGTTTCAATAGATATATCTCCTCTAATAATGTCTTTTAAATGCAAGGTTTCATCTTGTGGTGATTTAAAACGAATTACATAGTCGTCTCCAGCTTCTATTTTAGCTTTTGTTACGTCTTCAGTTAGCACTAGAGAATTTACTAAACGTCCTTTTTCTCTGTTGTGCCAATTGTAGATAAAGGTTTTGCCCTCAGTTTCATGGCCTTTTCTATGGGCATCGAGTTGTTCTGAGGTATCAAAAGCATAATACGCTTTATCTTCTGTAATTAATTGATCTGCATATTTTTTATACAAATGCTTGCGCTCACTCTGTCTGTATGGGCCATATTTTTCGTTTTTACCTGGTCCTTCATCAAATGGAATATTGCACCAATTCAACGACTCTACAATATAATCTTCGGCACCTTCTACATAACGATTTTGGTCTGTGTCCTCAATTCTAAGCACAAAATCACCACCATGCTTTTTCGCAAATAAATAGTTGAACAAAGCAGTTCTTACACCACCAATATGCAAAGGCCCTGTTGGACTTGGTGCAAAGCGCACACGTACTTTTTTAGACATAATTATAAATTAAAAGGCAAAGATAGATTTATAAGGTTTTAGAACAAAGAAAAGAGACAAAAGAGAATAGATAAAAGAAACTCAGATAGGACCTCTATCGTTCTAATCAATCATATCCCTTGGCACACGCTTATTCATAATCCTAAACCATAAAGGCGGAATCATAGCCAAAACCATAGACGTCGGATAACCATAAGGCATTTGCGGACTTTCAAAGTGGCAATCTAAAATCTGGTATTTCTTAGATGATTTGAAGTGATGATCGCTATGACGAGTCAATTCGTACAATACAATTCTGCCAATAACGTGGTTAGAATTCCAAGAATGTATTTTTTTAACACGCTCGTAGCGACCAGATTTAGTATGCAAACGCAGTAAGCCGTAATGTTCAATATAGTTAACCGTTTCAAGCAAAATAAAACCTACATTTCCGGCAAAAAGGGCAAAAATAAAAGCCGTTGTACCAAAAAACAGAGCTACAATAGTTAAATATGTAGCCTGAAATATCACATACCAAAACATATCATTTTTAACCGAAAAGAAGGATTGGTTGTTATTTTTTAATAGTTTATTCTGAATCTTCCATGCACTAAAATATTGACGAATGGTTGAGGTAAACCAAAAGGAATACACACTCTGATTGTATCGTGCTGTCGCTGGATCTTCTGGAGTTGCTGCATGCAAATGATGCCCAAAATTATGTTCAATATAAAAATGCATATAAAATGATGGTAAAAGCAGTGCTTTACCTAAAAAACGCTCGTTTGTAGTTTGTCTATGACCAAGTTCGTGAGCGACATTTATGCCGTTGACACCAAGTACAATTCCAACCGAAATAATTAATCCCACAAACTCATAGGCATGTAATGTAGTGCTAGATACTACATACAATCCATAAATAGTAATGCCATAAACTAATGGAAGGTTTAAATAAAGTAACCAATCAAATACCTTCCTTTTTAACAGACTTTCTGCTTCGTCAGATTGTAAATTATCAGTATCAACAGGAAAAATAAGTTCTAAAACAGGAATACACACAAAAGAAAATATTGGCGTAGCCCAAACCCAATAACCTTTTAAAATTAACCCTAAAAAACCCATAATCGGAATTGAAAATGCAGCTAAGTATTTAAAGTCTTTCATCGAAATTCCTCTGATTTAACAGTTTATTGCTCTAAATTAACAGAATCTTACCAAATTTAACGAAATAGCTATTAAA
>TARA_R110002124_G_scaffold287021_3_pt1 | contig 29887 bp, 26 predicted proteins | sample TARA_R110002124 | Tara Oceans TARA_R110002124 (sample SAMEA4397445) | marine metagenome | biome: Polar Biome; feature: [SRF] surface water layer (ENVO:00010504); material: water (ENVO:00002006), including particulate matter (ENVO:01000060) such as... | depth 5 m
ATCCGAGTTAAAATTGCATTTTGCAGCAAATCCCCCATCAGAATTTCTTATAAAAGAATTTTAATTGTGAATTTGGAAAATGAAGCACTGAAAAAGCGTGTTGTATTTTCCGCTTATTTCAGGCCCAATGGACCAAGGCAAGTTTTATGAAAAAGATGAATACTGCAGGAAGACCATAATATTTAAGCACCGTCATCCGGTTGAAACGGTGCATAAACCAAAGAACAATTACTGGTCTAATCAGCCCTAGGATCGTCCCTAAAAGGGCTATAAAAAACAGGATGTCTATGCCCGTGGCTACTGTTTCCATGTTTATAAAGATAAAAAAAAAAAGGGACAACTTTACGCTGTCCCTTGAATTGTATTGAATCTTAAATTTATTTTTTACGCTTGACCTCTTCCATTTTGTATCCTTCGAAGGTATCACCTTCCAGGATATCGTTGAATCCTTTAATGGAAACACCACATTCGTAGCCGTATTTCACTTCGCTTACATCATCCTTGAATCGTTTCAAGGCACTGATTTCTCCTTCATGAATTACTATACCATCTCTGATAATTCTAATTTTGTTTTTACGGTTGATATAACCATCCGTAACATAACAACCAGCGACTGTTCCGACTTTAGAGATTTTGAACACTTCTCTTACTTCAATATTACCTGTGATTACCTCTTCAAATTCAGGTTCAAGCATACCTTCAATGGCATCTTTAATCTGGTTGATGGCATCATAAATAATTGAGTAATGTCTGATTTCAATTTCCTCTTGCTCGGCAAGACGTTTTGCATTGACAGAAGGTCTTACTTGGAAGCCTAAGATAATCGCATCAGAAGCAGAGGCAAGCAATACATCAGATTCAGAAATCTGACCTACACCATGGTGAATGATATTTACGTTCACTTCCTCTTTAGAGAGTTTCAGTAAGGAATCAGACAAGGCCTCTACTGAACCATCCACATCACCTTTGATAATGATGTTAAGTTCTTTAAAGCTACCAATGGCCAATCGTCTACCGATCTCATCCAGTGTGATATGTTTCTTGGTACGTAAGCTTTGTTCTCTTTGTATTTGCTCTCTAGAGTTGGCAATTTCTCTTGCTTCTCTTTCAGAGTCATATACTTTGAATACATCACCTGCTTGAGGAGCACCGCCTAAACCAAGTACTTGTACTGGTGTGGAAGGTCCTGCTGCATCGAGTTTTTTACCCAAGTGGTCAAACATCGCTTTAACCCTACCATAATGTTGGCCTGCCAAAATGGTGTCTCCAACATGTAGGGTACCTGCCTGTACCATGACTGTAGATACATAACCCCTACCTTTATCAAGGGAAGCTTCTACTACTGTACCGACAGCGTTTTTATCTGGATTTGCTTTTAGTTCTAGAATTTCAGATTCAAGCAAAACTTTTTCCAAAAGCTCGTCTATACCAGCACCTGTTTTGGCAGAAATATCTTGAGATTGGTATTTACCACCCCAGTCTTCTACCAGTAGGTTCATATTGGCCAGTTCCTCCTTGATTCTTTCCGGGTTGGAATTTGGCCTATCTATTTTGTTGATAGCGAATATCATTGGAACACCAGCTACCTGAGCATGGTTGATAGCTTCTTTTGTTTGAGGCATGACATTGTCATCCGCTGCAATTACAATGATCGCTACATCCGTGATTTTAGCACCCCTTGCTCTCATCGCCGTAAAGGCTTCGTGTCCTGGTGTATCTAAGAATGCGATTTTGTTTCCATCCTTGGTTTCTACATCATAGGCACCAATGTGCTGAGTGATACCACCTGCTTCACCATGTGTCACTTTAGCTCTACGGATATAATCCAAAAGGGATGTTTTACCGTGATCTACGTGTCCCATTATGGTGACAATAGGTGCTCTTTCAATCAATGTATCTTCACTTTCCTCCTCGATGACTTCTGTCTCTTCTTCGTCGGTTTTAGTAAATTCTACATCATAGTTAAATTCATCTGCAATAATGGTTATTGCTTCTGCATCCAGTCTTTGGTTGATTGAAACGAACATTCCAAGTCCCATACAGACAGAGATTACTTCGTTAACAGAAACATCCATTAGGGAAGCCAGGTCATTTGCGGAAATAAATTCCGTTACCCGTAGTATTTTGCTTTCCTCAGGTGTTTCGCTAACCTCCTTCGTTCTGTCAGAGCGCTTGTCTCTTCTATTTTTATTTTTTCCACCAGATCTACCACCACCTTGCAGTCTTGCAAGAGTTTGTTTGATTTGGTCTTGAATTTCTTTCTGGGTTGGTTCCTCTTTTTGGAAACGAGGGTTTTGACCTCTTCCTGCAGGTCTTCCGACACCGCCTCTGTTATTGCCTTTTCTGGCTCCACCACCTTGCCCTGGTCCACCTGGTCCTCTACCGGCAGGTGACGTAGGTCTCGCTCCGTCTGCAGGTTTGGCAGGACGGTTATCAATCCGTTTTCTCGGACGTTTTTTCTTCTCCTTGTTGCGTTCATCAGAAGAGGCAACAGGTTTGGATTTTTTCTTTGGTTTGTCTTTAGGAAGTTCTATTTTTCCCAATACAGTCAAACCTTTAAGGGAATCTGCTTTTGCAGAGATCACCTTGTCTTCAGTCTTTTCGATAGGTTTTTCCGGTTCTTTAGTTGTTTTTTCTTCAGTAATTGGCTTCGATTGGGCTGGTGTAGTCTCCTTAGGAGTAGCGGCAGCAGGTTTTTCTTCTGGTGCTTTTGCCGGAGCAGGTTTTTGTTTTTCTTCTGCTTTTGGAGCAGCAGCTTTTTCTACAGGCTTTTCGGGAATTACTGGAGCAGGAGTAGGTTTCGGAGTTGTCGGTTCCGGTTTTGTTTCAGCAGCTACTTGAGGTTTATGTTTTTCCTCTTTTACTTCTGGTTCTTTTTTAGGTTCAGGCTTAGGCGCAGGCTTTTTAGGCTCTTCCGCTACAGGCTTAGCAGGAGTAGGTTGCGCTACTTCTTTTACAGGCTCAGGCTTTGGCTTGGATTTATTAGCATCCAGGTCAATTTTACCCAATACTTTAATGCCCTGAAGCTTGGGTGCTTCAGTTGATATTTTGTCAGTAGCTTTTTCCACAGGTTTCTTGTCCTCAACAGGAGGAGTAGGAGCTACCGGTTTTTTTGGCTCTGGTTTTTTGATTTCTTTTTCAGGCTCAGATTCCGACTCTGCCTTGATGGTAAAGTTTTCATTGTGCCTTTTGCCTATAGATAGATGGGAGGCCTCTTCCTTTTCTTGGGCAGAAGACTTGAACTCTTTGGCAAGCATATTATAATGCTCCGAACTAATTTTCGAGTTCGGATTGCTTTCTACCTCAAAGCCCTTCTTGGCCATAGACTCAACGATGGTGGAAACACCCACGTTGAGCTTTCTGGCTACTTGGCCTAATCGCATCATTTTTTCTTCTGACATACTAATACCTATTCCTGTATTTATAATAATGCAAATATAAAGGGGATAACGAATTATCTGTCGTTATTTGCTATTCAAATTCTTGTTTTAATATTTTAAATATATCGGCGATTGTTTCTTCTTCCAATTCAGTCCTTCTAAGAAGGTCCTCTTTGGTCAATGCCAACACACTTTTCGCGGTATCTAAACCTGTTTTTTTCAACTCCTCTAATACCCAACTCTCAATTTCGTCAGAAAATTCAGATAGATCAACATCTTCTTCATCCTCATAACCTGATAGTTCACGGAATACGTCAATTTCATATCCTACCAATCTACTGGCAAGTCTGATATTAAATCCGCCTTTACCTATGGCTAGAGAAACCTGATCAGGCTTCAAATATACCGAAATCCTTTTGGCTTCTTCATTCACTTGAAGTGAAGTTACCTTTGCAGGACTTAACGCTCTGGAAACATACAAGTCAAGATTGTCCGTATAATTGATAACATCGATGTTCTCATTTTGTAGTTCTCTAACTACAGCATGGATTCTGCTACCTTTCATACCTACACAAGCTCCAACAGGATCGATACGGTCGTCATAAGACTCTACCGCTACCTTGGCCCTGTCACCTGGTTCCCTTACTATTTTCTTAATGGTAATAAGTCCATCATATACTTCAGGTACTTCATTCTCAAACAACCTTTCAAGGAAGATTGGTGAAGTTCTTGAAAGGATAATTCTTGGGTTACCATTGATCATCTCCACTTTGTGAACAATTGCCCGGACAGTATCTCCCTTTCTAAACCTGTCCTTCGGTATTTGCTCTGATTTTGGCATGATCAATTCATTGCCTTCAGCATCCATAAGTAGAATTTCTCTACCTAGTATCTGATAAACTTCTGCAGTTATAATCTCACTTACCAGCTCCTCATATTGTTGGAAAAGCAAATCCTTCTCCAAATCTTTGATCCTCTGGATAAGTGTTTGTCTGGCCATCATCACTGCTCTGCGACCAAAATCTTCTAATTCTATTTTTTCATAAGTCTCTTCACCTATCTCAAAATCAGGTTCAATCTTCTTGGCTTCCGCCAAACTGATCTTGTCATGATCCCAGATGTCTTCAGAATTGTCGTCAACGATCTGTCTAATCCTTACGATTTCTAAATCACCCTTGTCCGCATTGATGATCACATCAAAGTTTTCATCAGTTTCATACTTTTTACGAATCATCGCCCTAAATACATCTTCGAGAATGCGGATCATTGTTGGTCGATCCACATTTTTTGATCTTGCAAACTCTGCAAATGATTCAATCAGAATTTTAGCATCCATTGTTTTTATTTGAAAGAGACTAATACTATTGATTTCTTTATTTGGTCAAAAGGTATGCTGAGAGGTTCTTCAACAAACTTTTTGCCCTTTTCTTTTTTCTTCACCATTATCTGAATAGCCCTCTGGTCTACTTCAGTGAGTTTACCTTCCTTTTCCTCGCCCTCTTCTAGGGTTACTTTCAAGTTGCGGCCAATATTTTTTTCGTATTGCCTTCTTGAACTTAACGGAAAATCCACTCCTGGGGATGAAACCTCCATTACATAGGCAGTGTCCATCAGCTCTTTAGCTTCAACCTCCTCGCCAACGGCCCTGCTAACCAAAGCACAAGTATCAATATTGATGCCGTGGTCAGCATCAATTAATATATGTAAAGATTTTTTATTACCCTTCTCCACAATTTGTACATCTACGACAAAATGGCTGCTGTCAGGCAGGTGTTTTTCCACTATTTCTTCTATCGTTTGCCTCAAATCCATATCTTTTTGCTTACTTGCTTTTGGTTTTTGTCCCAAAAATGATCAATAAATGAAAGAGGGGACTGTGTGTCCCCTCTGTTGTCATGAATTAACTCAGGCACAAATGTAATAAAATTATTTTCCTAAAAAAAGTATTGAAAGTTTGATAAATTTGCCTCATGCAATCAAAAAAGTTAAAAATATACAATACCCTTTCCAGAACTAAAGAAATATTTGAACCGATTAGCAGCCCAAATGTAGGGATGTATGTCTGTGGACCCACGGTTTATGGAGATGCTCACCTTGGTCATGCAAGGGCAGCTGTGTCTTTTGATATTGTTTTTAGGTACCTAAGATTTTTGGATTATAAAGTTCGGTATGTCCGAAATATTACTGATGTGGGTCATTTAGAAGCAGATGCTGACGAAGGGGAAGACAAAATTGCCAAAAAAGCCAAGCTCGAACAATTGGAACCAATGGAGGTGGCACAACAATATGCCTCTTCCTACCATAGAGATATGGAAATGTTGAATACCCATAAACCAAGCATAGAACCTCGTGCTACTGGTCACATTCCTGAGCAAATAAAACTTATAGAAGAGATTATTGCCAATGGCCTGGCTTACGAGGTAAATGGCAGTGTGTATTTCGATGTTTTGAAATACAATAAGGAGGAAAAACAATACGGTGTCTTGTCCGGCAGGGTGGTCGATGAATTAATGAGTGGAAGTAGGGAACTAGATGGACAGTCTGAAAAGAGAAATCCTGTAGATTTTGCCCTATGGAAAAAAGCTTCTCCGGAACACCTGATGCGTTGGGATTCAAAATGGAGCGTGGGCTTCCCGGGTTGGCACCTAGAGTGTACGGCCATGAGTTCCAAATACCTTGGTGAGCAATTTGATATCCACGGTGGTGGAATGGACCTGATGTTTCCGCATCACGAATGTGAAATCGCGCAAAGCAATGCAAGCCATCATACCGACCCGGCTAAGTATTGGATGCACAACAATATGATTACCATCAATGGGCAAAAGATGGGTAAATCCCTTGGGAATTTTATTACCCTTCAGCAATTGTTCAATGGGGATCATGACAAGTTGGAACAGGCCTATAGTCCCATGACGGTGCGGTATTTTATCTTGACGGCCCATTACCGTTCTACCCTTGATTTTTCCAATCAAGCCCTGCAGGCAGCCCAAAAAGGGTATAAAAAATTGATCAATGGACTTAGAATAGCTTCGCAAATTCAATATAAGGCTGATCCTGAGATTCTTGTGGATGAGAAGAATGTGGGACAAATAGAGAAAAGTATTGCTGCTGCTTTTGATGCCATGAATGATGATTTCAATACCGCACAGGCCATAGGTCATCTCTTTAATCTGTTGAAAAAAATCAATAGTCTATATACGGGACAATTGCATTCAGCTCAACTGGGAAAAGATGTATTTGATAAATTGATTCAGACTTTTAATGTGTTTATTACTGAAATTCTTGGCTTGGTAGAAGAGAAGGGAGACAATCAGGATGAACTATTGAAAGTGATCATTGACTTGTATAGCAAAGCCAAAACGGCGCGAGATTACCAGAAAGTGGATGAGATCAGGGCTGGATTAAAAGGATTGGGAGTGATAATTAAAGATATGAAGCATGGTGTGGATTGGGCTTATGAAGAATAATATAAGTACAGGTTTATTCCTGGGCTTGCTGCTTTTGGTAGCTGCCTGTGGGGATAAACCCAGTAACGAGAGTAAAACCGAGGCGGTAATAAGCTATCAGCAGGCCCCGGACTTTAATGCCGATTCGGCCTATCATTATATACAGCAACAGGTGGACTTTGGTCCCAGGGTACCCAATTCGGAAGCCCATAAGGCGGCTGGAGATTGGATGGTAAATAAGCTGAAAAGTTTTGGGCTGAGTGTGACCGAACAGACTTTTAAAGACAAAACTTACGATGGAATAGAACTCCAATTGAGGAATATTATCGGAAGGTATAAGCCGGAAGCGAGCAAGAGGATATTATTGGGGGCACACTGGGATACCAGGAGGATAGCCGATAAGGACACGGAGCGATTGGATGAGCCAATAGATGGAGCCAATGATGGCGCAAGTGGTGTAGCTGTTTTGCTCGAAATAGCCCGTGTGTTGCATACGGATAGCTTGCAGCCCGATGTAGGGATTGATTTTATTTTCTTCGATGGGGAAGATGACGGAGAGCCTGAACACAGGAATTTCCGCGACAATAGCCAAATATGGTGGTGTCTTGGGTCTCAATATTGGTCCACAACACCTCATGTAAAAGGCTATTCTGCCTATTATGGTATCCTTGTGGACATGGTAGGTGGAAAAAATGCAAGATTTTATAAAGAAGGCTATTCTTTACAATTTGCCAAAAACATAGTAGACAAGGTGTGGACTCAGGCCCATCATTTGGGTTTTGGAGATTTCTTCCAAATGCGAAATGCAGAGCCCATCACAGACGACCATCTTTTTGTCAATCAGAACGCCAATATTCCTATGATCAATATTATTGATTTCAGCCCTGATTTTGGTTTTGGACATTATCACCATACCCATAAGGACAATATGGAGATCATAGACAAGAAGACCCTTTCCGTGGTTGGGCAAACTGTTTTGTTTACGCTTTTTCAAGAATAATACTATTAATATAACGCTTCATTCCAGATGACCATTCCAGAACTTATCTCAAAAACCTTCGAGGAAAAGTACCAGAAAAGCCCCTTGATTGTCCGTTCTCCGGGAAGGATCAACCTTATCGGTGAGCATACCGATTACAATGGGGGTTTTGTGTTGCCTGCGGCCATTGACAAGTCCATCTACCTTGGCTTTGCCAAAAATAGCAGCAGAAATTGTCGTGTTTTCTCCCTTGATTTTCAAGAAGAAATGACTTTTTCACTGGATGACCTGAAACCTGCCAAAGGTTGGATAAATTTTGTGATGGGCGTGGCCAATGCCATTCAAAACAATGGAAACCGGTTGGAGGGATTTGACTGTGTATTTGGCGGAGACATTCCCATAGGGGCAGGACTTTCTTCATCTGCCGCTTTGGAAAATGGTGTAGGCTTTGGCCTGAATCAGTTGTTTGATTTACAGTTGGAAAGGCTGGAATTACTGAAATTTTCCCAACAGGCCGAACATGAATTTGTAGGCGTTAAATGTGGGATCATGGACATGTTTGCTTCCATGATGGGCAAAAAAGACCAGGTCATCCGTCTGGATTGCCGTTCTTTGGAGCATTCCTATTTCCCTTTGGAATTGGGGGACTACCAATTGATCCTTTGCAATACCAAAGTGGCCCATTCCCTGGCTGAATCTGCTTATAACCAAAGGAGGGAGGAATGTCAGGAAGGCGTAAGTCAGGTCAAGAAACATTTTCCAGAGGTGAAAAGCCTTCGAGACATAAGCCTATCAATGCTGGATAAAGCAAAGGGGGAAATGTCTGCGGTGGTTTACAAGCGTTGTGCCTATGTGATTCAGGAGAATGAACGCCTGATAAAAACCTGTGAGGCATTGGCCAAGCAGGACCTGGAGGCGGTAGGACAATTTCTCTATGGCTCTCATGATGGGCTTTCCCTTGATTATGAAGTGAGTTGTCCCGAACTTGATTTTTTAGTGGATTATACCCGGCAATTGCCCTATGTACTGGGTGCTAGAATGATGGGTGGGGGATTCGGAGGATGTACCCTAAACCTGATCAAGAAAACCGATAAAAATGAATTTATAGCCGCCATTAGAACTGCCTATGCCCACAAATTCAGTAGGCAAATGGAAAGCTATGAGGTAAATGTAGCTGATGGTACGGGGGTTATCAATTTATAGGTATTAGCAAAGCCTATGGGGTACTTCGGAAGAGGGGTAGGGTACCTCAGAACATATCTGATGGGCTTCAAAACTCCAATTACTCCCCTTAAAACAGGGCTGGGGCACTTAAAACTGACAAGCTTGAATATTTTTTATGGAATTTTCCGGTTCAGAACTGATATTTTTCACCTTAAACCTGAAAAATTTGACCAAAAACTGACAAGAAAAAGGGTGAAAATCGGAAAATATGACAAAATTTCAGGAAAAGTCTTTGGGTAAGGTCAATTTTTTTAGGTTCAGAAGTGGGGAGGGGTACTTCATTACTCGGAGATATTAGCTTTTTTATTTTCGGTTTCAGGTTTTTAGTGGAAAATATAAGGTTTTAGCTGATAATTATTAGGTTTTAACCGGAAATTTCCGCCTTTTTGGTAGCATTTTTTAGGTTTTAACCAAAGCATTTGACCAAAAACTGACAAGAGAGAAGGTTAAAAGTAAAGCATTTTGGTAAAATGATGGGTAATATAGGGTTTTTGCCGGAATTTTTTAGTTTGGAACTGATCATGGATTAAAAAATGGTTTAAAATCAGTAATTTGAGGATTTCAATTGATAAATATCTAATGGCAGTAAATCTTACCTTAAATATCCATGCCTTTCTGATATTGTCCTTTTACAAACCTTTAGCGGGAAATATGCCTTAAACCTATCATTTTTCAAAAAAACCTGTTTGAGGGCTCAAAGGGTTTTTTAATTAGTATTTATTCCTTAGTTTTAGTGGTAGTTGGAAGTCGAATAAAGTGCACTGTGCACTTTAGCCGTACGTTGTGAGGCATTAGCCTAATCGCAGATGAATCAATCCAACTCTTACGTATACTTTGCATTTCGAGGGGACAACTTCGATCCGAACATTGTAACTACCGTACTCGGAATCTCCCCAACCGACTCATGGCCAACGGGGGAGCCAGGGAAATATATCCAACAGCAAAAATATTCCTGCTGGCAACTTAGGTCAACGTTAGACGAACTGTTAGACATGGACAAACTGGTGAACGAAGTGGTATCTCAATTCTCATAGAAGATCGAACTCATAAATAAACTAAAGCAACGCCTTAAACTAGATACTGTTCTTTCAATAGTCATGTATATCGACATTAACGAAGAACAGTCAACTCCGTACTTGGGACACAACTCCGAAGAGATCAGCTTTCTACACCGAACCAGAACAATAACTGACGTTGATATCTATCGTTATAGCACAAGCAAAAAATGAAAGGACTTAGAAAAACGATTATTAAAGGACTTATGGCCGTGTTCATTCTAGATGTTTTCGGTTCGTTAACATCCAGAACATTCAATTTTGACTATACCTCATTAATTGTTTTTTCCTATCTGATTTATGGATTTTTTGGGTTTCAGGCATATAGAGCTACACAACGGCTAAAGCATTCTGTAATTGTTGGCTTGACACTAGGGCTTTTTGATGCAACGATTGGATGGTGGATTTCTTTTCAACTATACGCCAAGGTAGACGGCAAGCAAGTACCAGATGAGTTTTTAACAACTTCGCTCGTGATAATAATGGTCACAATAGTTGCAATATTTTTTGCGGTAATTGGCGGATTTATCTCAAAAAAACTTGCCAAAAGATCGGTATAGAACGCCTCACAACAGTCACTATCATCCATAAGCTAACTGAGCCATTTGCAAAGGCCATTGCGATGAGATACTTTTATAGATATTTGAACTGTCCAGCTTACGGATGATAGCTGAGCGTTAGACACAATTCAACAGATTCGACCGACCAAAATTTCAAGAAAAAAATAGAAATTTTTCCTCGGCAAATTAATTTCCCTTGCTAACGATCGCTAGAGGTAAAAGGTAGATATGAAAAAAATAAGTAAATTTGGAAATAAAATGACTATTGATAATCAACAATTTAGCGAATGTTAGTCAGAATATATCTTAAATATGAATAAAACATTCTTAATTATATTATCGATCTTCTTGACCACTAATGTGCTAGTCGGACAATCTAAAATAATAGATATGCACATTCATTCGTATACAGAGTCGGATATCCAAGAATTTACTAATCCTACCGACTATTACGGAACTCCAGGTTCATCATCTGCTGAGGAACTTAGACTTGCAACCTTCAAGGAATTCGAGAAATGGAACATTATAAAGGCAGTTGTAAGCGGAAGCCCTGAAAGTGTTGAAGAATGGGCATCAAAAGATACTAGTCAAAGAATCATGAGAGGGATATTAATGCTTCATCCTGACGACTATGATCTGGATACTGTGAAGTTTGAACAAATGATTAAAAACAATAAAATTGAAGTATTCGGTGAAATTGGAGCTTATTACAGTGGTACAACCTTAAGCGATGACATCTGGCAACCATATCTTAGGATTTGCGAAAAGTATGATATTCCTGTAGCCGTACATACCGGAGGTGGTGACCCTGGCGGTACATATTCTTGGTCCCCAAATGCAAGGTTACGGTTGGGAGATCCGTATCTGATTGAAGATGTATTGGTAAAATACCCCAAATTAAGAATTTATTTAATGCATAATGGAGGAGAAGAATGGCATGAACATGCTTTACGCCTCATGGCATATTACCCGCAACTTTATACAGACATTGCAGTAATGCTTTGGGTTGAACCTAATACCCAGCGAACTGTCACCGACTTTTTAAAAAATGCTAAACATGCCGGTTATTTAGACAGAGTGATGTTTGGTTCTGACCAAATGGCATGGCCTTATGCGATTGGAAAATCTATAAATTTCTTAAACAGTCTTGATTTTTTAACTGAAGAAGATAAAGAGGATATTTTCTATAATAACGCGGCTAAATTTTTGAAGCTGGATGAAAACTGAGTCTAACAAATGCTATGAATGAATGGGGTTTCATAGGTTGGGATATTTACTTGGGGATTGAAAAGTCCGCCACAAGGTTTAAATTTAAATCAAGGTGTGGCTTTGTGCGAGTCGAAGGCTTAGTGTTTTCTAATCCCCACTCATCATAGTGTGCCAAGAATCAACCACGGCAATAAAAGGTTGAATGCTTTAAATAAGATGATGGTAGGTCCATCAGGGTCGTTGTATAGGCGATGGCTCTAAACCACCTAAAGGTGCTTTGATTAATAGTCTTGGTGCTGAGCGTTTAGGAGAATCTAGTCCAAAGAGGCTAGCAGGTACGAATAAAGGAGTTGAACGAAAGTAAACCATTGAAGAATTGAAGAGGTGTCGAGAAGTAGGAACCCCCAGTCAAAAGCTACGAAGTATGATACGGAGTTAAAAGTGATGTTAGTGATAACATTAATTACAGAGTTAACCTATTTATCTTCTGTAAGGCTGGCGTCATTCAGATGGCAAAGCCTGTCCCGTATTTACGGGGAACTTTATTTAGGCTTATTTACGGAACTTGGGAAACTGTATAACAATGCTAAGAAAAATGCTCAATAGGATCAACCTAGAGGCAGAATATCAAAGTGTTATGCAGAGGCAGACTAACTCGTAGTAGTGATGAAATTTCTGTAATGGAAATGGAGCGAAGGGGTTAGCTAGAATGTTTTAAATTTGGTCAACTTTTAGGAGGATGAACCTACATGTCAAACATTTTAGAAGAGCCGTGTGAGGGGAGACTTTCAAGCACGGTTCTGAGAGAGACTTAGGGTGAAATTCCCTTTGCCTACTTGATTACTAACCGTTGGCAATAATTAGAAAGTAACCATAAATCCAAAATAAAATGAAAAATTTAATACTTCTTTTTTTAACAATATTTATTATTTCTTGAAACGAAAAAAACAATCAAGCTGAAATCAAATCGATGGATGAAAACAAGATAGATTATCAAGCTGAATTAGCCTCGATTGAGGAAACTCGGGCAGGATTTCAACTGGCAATTAAAGAAAAACGTTATGCCGACTTAAGGAATTTTAGTACTAGAGAAATAATATCGTTAACACCTAATATGCGGAACTTGAGAGGAATACAAACGCTTACGTAATGAACCAGTTGGCTCTTTTAGTTATGACAGTTTGGTAATGAAGCCAACAGAAACCATTATCGTAAGTGATAGCGTCGCCTATGATTTTGGAACAAGCTCTGTTTATTATACCAACGAAAAAGGTGAACCAATAGAAATTGAGGATACTTTCCTAGCCATTCTAAAAAAGGATAAAAGTGATGGAAAATGGAAATTACATAGAGAAGTGGCTACAACAAATATGTTACAATAAAAAACTATTGCCAATAACTAAGCATTCTGATGGCTGGAACAGCCTAGTCTGAATGCAGTGTGTGTGCCCAGCATGGGCATCTGGTATCTAAGATACCAAATTATTCCAGCCGGTGAAAACCTGTAATAAACTACTGGAGTGATAGGGGTGGTGTGGATATAAATGGATTTACATTGGCTGGGTAGAATCCTATGAAAAGCAAATATTGAAGGCTATCAGGCTCTACTCTACGCTGTAATTCACTAGACTCACGCAGCCCAAACCTTTAAATTTATAGCGTTAAATCAATCAATTTCGCCATTGAAAGATGGGAATCAAAGATAAAACCATCGTCCAATTGTTCAATTATGTTAATTTCGTGATATGGAATATTCCTTGAATCAAGCATGATTAATGACCTTATTCAGTAGGATGAGAAATGACCCTACAATATTATAACCTCAAAGAACTTTTAATTAATGAGTACTTCACAAGCGATCAAGAATGCAATAACTACTGTATCGCTTAGATTTAACCGTAGTTCTCTACTGAGGTGGTTTCAGAAATTGATTGTCTTTATAGTTTTCTCTTTAATCCTCAATCATTTATCATCTCCCGAGAGTTTTCCAGATGGGAAATCATATAGATTCCCTATAGAAGGTTTTCTTTCTACTATTATTTTGTGTGTTCTTATCGGAATCATAGCAGAGCTTAATTTCCTATTTTACAAGAAAAAGAATTTCTCTAAAAAAGTAGAAATCGCCTCTATCTCCTGGTTTATGGCTACTACTTTGGGATATATTACCGTCATGTATATTCCGCTAGGGGTTGTCTTGAATAAAATGGCTGGTGGAGAAATTGAATTCTATTATCTGTTAATTGGCTTGCTGATCACCTTGTTGGTAAGTTTTATTCTTATAGGCCTAGCCTACTCCCTAGATATCTATAATTTACATAAATTATCTCTAAAAGATAATGCTATTACAATTGATAATGGTGCGAAAATAACCAAGCTTACTTACGAAAATATTGCATATTTCTATAGTGAAAACAAAATTGTTTATGCTGTTAAAAATGATGGCCTAGCAATTGCCACCAATTTCACATTGAATGATCTCGAAGAAGAAGTAAACGACCAATTGTTTTTTAGAGTCAATCGTCAAATTATCATTCATAAAGATTCGGTGGACCAAATTGAAAAGATTGCAAATGGCAGGTTGCGGATTAGGTTAAAAACTTCTATTGGAAATGATGCGATTGCTGAAATTCACATCAGTCGTTACAAACGAAAATCATTTATGGCTTGGTTTCAATAGCATACATTAAAAGCTATCGACCATCCAGTTATTAATTTACTACCATTCAGTAATAACATTATTGTTTTTAAGGGATTTGGGGGGTCTAGCTCATTACTTTGTCGTAAAATTTAAAATCAAAAACGATGAAAAAAATGACCTTACGACAAATAATAATTCCAATAGTTACTCTTTTCATTATTTGTTTCATGTACTTTGGGCCAATCACCAGAACAGCTTTTGAGAATATAATTATCGCGATTATCATTATAATAGCTAATTATATTGAATACAAGGGAAAGCCATTTTCAGCGCTTGGGTTTAACGTGAAAAATTCAATGTAAAAAACCTCCTTGTACACGCTCCGCTAGTTGCACTTGGACTCTTTGTTTTCTATGTCTTTGTAGTCGTCCCTGGTATTGAGATTGTAACAGGAATTCCAATTGATTATTCAAACATGAACCAATTGGAAGGAAACTTTGGGCTCTCCATCGTTTGGTTATTGATAGTGTGGGCTACTGCGGGATTTGGAGAAGAAATTATATTTCGCGGATACCTTATGCGGCAATTCATCAAATTTTTTGGAGACGGTAAGATCAGCCTTGCTATTAATATCCTAATAATTTGTAGTTTTTTCGGATACATGCATATGCAGCAGGGTATTTCAGGGCAACTTGTTGTAGTAATTATCGGAGCACTATTATCTTTAATATTTTACCTGCGCAAATACGATTTATGGTTTATGATAATGATTCATGGCTTTTTTAACACGCTAGGTATTTTGAGTTTTTACTTTGGTTTGGCATGATAAGTTCAACTATGAACATTAAATAGTTAAGTATATTGATAGTGCTCATAAATTTTATAATTTAGTTGGTGCCTCCATTAAGTAAAAAATAAAAAAATTTTGCCAATAACTAAGAATGCTGACGGCTTGAGCCCTTCGGCCCTTCGACTCCGCTCAGGGATCATAGGCTCAGGGGCTAGTTCGTTGCCTTGAGGTTTAGGGTTAGAATCGAGAATGGTTTTCTTTTTAGTAAAACGGACCATATTGCCCCCCTAAATTAAATAATTTTCAGCCACCTTCCCTTTTGGCAAAGTTCAATTTCCAATTAACCCTTTTGTTAACTAAATTTCGGCTAAAGCCGGATGCTGTGTTATTGTCTTTAAAAATGGGCTAAAGCCCATTTCTATTGAGTAGCTATTTTTAGGAATAGGGACTATTTGGTACTTGGTCAAGACAAAACTTCCTCAGACCAAAAATTTTTATTTTTCCAGATTGGAAAAGTTTCCTTTAATGAAACTTTATTTGTATATTTACTCAATAAGTATATGAAAGTACATTTAATAAAGAAACAATCAATTGAGGACTTTGTCTTGAAAAATGCCAGAAGTAAAGTATCTTTTGAGATTTGGTTGTCAATTTTAAAGAGGGTTGATTGGAATGAACCCAATGAGCTTATTTCCACTTTTAATAGTGCAGATATACTTGGGAAAGGCTCTGAAAGAGTTGTGTTTAATATAGGTGGAAACAACTATAGGTTGATTTGCAAATATCATTTTGGGAAGGAAAAAATCCACCTGTTTATTAAATGGATCGGAACTCATGCTGAGTATACAAAACTTTGTAAAGAAGGAAAACAATATGACATTAGTGCTTATTGATTGGAAATTTAAATGCCACTGGAATGGAGACTTTAAAATATAAAATTATAAAAAGTGTTGAGCAGTATAATGATTACTGTGATGTTCTTGAGAATTTGGTAGTGGAAGAGGATACCAAAACATTAGATGAAATTGAGTTACTTACCTTATTAATTGAGAAATGGGACAAAGAAAATAATACATTTAATGAAGTTGATCCTATTGTCCTATTGAAGACATTAATGGTTGATCATAATTTAAAAGCAAAAGATTTAGTCAATATCCTGGAACTTTCAAAAGGAACTATTTCTAAAATTTTAAATTATCAAAAGGGTTTATCTAAAGATACGATTAGAAAATTGTCTAGCTACTTTAAGGTATCTCAGGAAGCTTTTAATCGACCATATAAACTGATTAGTGAGAAAAACAAAACATTAGAAATGCAGTCTTATGAATAATAAAATAAATACAAAGACGCCTCACAATTACTAAGTATCCTAGCTACTAGAAAAGCCTAGTTCTCTTCAACACCCTTCGGCCCCTTCGACAAGCTCAGGTCCCAGTTCGTGGCCTTGGCCATTTGGCTTGCTATGGGGAATGAGTTTCAATTAGTAAAATGAAACATATTGACCCCCTAGAATGAAATAGTTTGCAGCCCTCTTCCCTTTGGCAAAAGTTCAATTTCCTATTAACCCTTTTGTTAACTAAATTTCGGCTAAAGCCGGATGCTGTGTTATGGTCTTTAAAAATGGGCTAAAGCCCTTTCCTAGTGAGTAGCTATTTTTTGGAATCTGGGTTAGTTTCAAATGGTGAAGCCTGAGGGGCTTCAATGAAAATGTCCACGGGTAGACAACCCGTGGAAAGGAAGGCTTAAAACATATTGCTTTGAAGGGACAAAACTTTAAGCAAAATACCTAGGAGCAATCTTTCAGGCGCTCCCTATATCTGAAAATATTCGATCACCTGAAAATCTGTTTTCAATTTCTTCTAAAATAAAGGGATAACCCCTAAATCTTTGTTGCGATGTATCCAGTCTGCTTCAAAAGTATTGAATCTCATAAATACGTTCGCATCTTCATTTCAGTACGAATCACCTCCTTTTCTGGTTCATATTTGTACCATTAAACTGATGAACCAGCGCAATTAATCTTTGAATAATGATTGGCCCTCAACTAAACAAACATGCAATAAAGGGCATGCGCTATAAATGAAATTCTAAAATTGTAATATTATGAGAAAGACACTATTGACCTTGACATTGTGCGGACTAGCTTTAATTGCTAAATCTCAAAACGTAAGTGTAGAAAAATCAACATTTGGGTTGCAAACCGGAGTTTTAGGAATCTGGGCATACAATGAAGCAAAACTATCAAATAGCATTGCCCTAAGAACAGAGCTAGGTTTTGACTTTGGTGTATGGGAAACTACTTATTATGATGATTTTGACGCTCCATTTATCCTTACACCTGTAATTGTTGTTGAGCCAAGGTTTTATTACAACCTCAAAAAACGCGCTGAGAATTCAAAAAGAATTGATGGAAACAGTGGTAATTTTATTGCTTTAAAAACCAGTTATCATCCGGAATTGGCACTGTTCAATACTGACGATGCTCCTGTGGTAAGTGATTTCTCCATTATTCCTACTTTGGGAATTAGAAGAAATATAGGGAAACGTTTTAATTACGAAGCAGGTATTGGGGCAGGGTATAGTTACACCCTAGCTAAGGGTGCCGGCTATTCAAAGAACGAGGGAGGAGTAGAATTAAATATGCATTTGAGAATTGGGTATAGCTTGTAGAATAAACAGGAAAACAAGATCCAAACTTTGCAATTACAGTGTAAGGGAGTAAAAAAATGAGAGAAATGAAAAAAAATAGTCAAACGAATTACGTAGCTGCAGGAATCGCAATTGGAACGGGCATAGGGGCAGCAATAGGAGTTGCTATGGAGAACTTGGCTATTGGTATCCCTTTAGGTGTTGCCATCGGAGCCGGAATAGGATTTGTCTTAAAGGAAAAGAAGAGGACCAGATAGGAAGGGTATATGGGAAAAGAGCTTAGGAATGCTTGGCATTAAACGATACAAAAATGTAATCATTTGTTAACCCTGAATAGGGTAAGAAAGAAATGCCTCAACTCTTCGATAAAAAACTATCAAGCCTAGACTTTAATTATGAATTTTAATTGATAAAAAACTGCCTCATCAAAACTACCCCCCCCCCAATACCCTTGGGATACGGATACTATGCATAGCCAAGCCATTGGTCATTATTAAGAAGAAAAACAATAAGGAAATGAAAACAATATTTTCATCGTCAGTATTACCGAACACAGAGGAAAAGAAAAAGAACCGTTGGTCGGTTTCAATAACTGTACTGATTTTATTTATTATTGGATCGATTATAAATATTCCATTTAGCAGAGAAGTCAAAAGATTGAATATAGAGGCAGGCAAAACGGGTATAAAACTGAATGATTCAGTTATGACTGATTTGATAACAATTGGGATTAGCAGTCTGATATTGGGTATGATATTAACTTTTATCGGACTGTGGATTTCATCAAGAGCAAATTTAGGAGCACCAATAATTGCAAGATTCTTTTCAAAGAAGCCGATTAGTGAAATAATAAATAAGGAGGCTGTATTATCAAGTATTTTTTTGGCGACAATAGTAGCTTTTATTCTATTAGGGTTATTTGAAATTCAAAAAGAACTTTATCCGGTTAGTGGTAAGATTCCACGTCCATCTAAACCTTTTTATGCGCTTGTCTCATTTTCCGCCGGGATTACTGAAGAAATTATGTTCAGATTAGGACTTATGTCATTGATAATTACCGGTATTCAATTCCTGAATAAGGTAGATTATCCGTCGCGTAAAACAATCTGGACAGGAATTTTTATTTCAGCAATCTTTTTTGGCCTTATACACCTTCCACTATCGAAAAACTTTGTGGAACTAACACCTTTTACCATTGGGGTAACAATGATCGGCAACCTAATAACAGGTACAACCTTTGGGTGGATATTTTGGAAACGTGGATTATTGATAGCCATACTTTCACATATTACATTTGATTTAGTATTTCACGTTATCGGAACACCCTACACATAGCGCTAAAAAAGCTCAATTGACTGTTCAACCTGATTAAAGAAGTGAAAATAATCCGAGTGGAAGGATTTAGGTCTTCGACAGAGAATTTATGCCAAAATCAATTATTCTGGAGATGGAACAAAAAACGTTTTGCAATTACTTAGCATTCTGGCGGCTGGAACCTTCGCCACCCTTCGACCCTTCGATTCCGCTAAGGGACCACAGGTTCAGGGAAGGGGCTCAGGCCCTTTTATGAAGTGAAGATTGAGGTTTTTTTGTTGGGAGAGGAGTAATAAATAAAACGGAGCATATTGACCCCCCTAACATAAAATAGTTTGCAGCCATCTTCCCTATGGTAAAGCTCTTTCTATATTAACCCTTTTATTAGCTAAATTTTGGCTAAAGCCGGATGCTGTATTGCATCTTTAAAAATTGGCTAAATCCCCTTCCTATTGAGAGGGTAATTTAAGGAACTAAGGTCTGTCCTGATTTATTACAAGAATAATATTCCTTATCTGTCAATGGATGATAGTTTGCATCTTATTATTATCTTTATAGGTATTAACAAAGTAGGGGATCGGGACAGTTTAATGAAAGTAGTGTGCTATCCTAAAATCGGTTAGATTAGTTTAAAATTTTAAATAAATAAAATGAATACTTTAAAAGTCACAGATGAAAGTGCGGCTGGTCATATTTTGCATGAAATATCCTTGCAATTTGAATCGGAATATATAACTGTGTTAGAGCTTATAGAAGCCCGAATAAATTCGGAGATACAGCGATATGAGCAAGATGTAAATAATTATCAGAAAGGCCTTGTTTTGCCACATGACATGGAAAAACGTTTAAACAGGAAAAAAGTCATTAAATTGGATCGGGAAAAACAGCTATATGTTGCACTCGAAGCTTTTAGAAATAATGGGTTTTTCATATTGGTAGATGACGAACAAGTAGATAGTCTGGAACAGAGATTTCTAGTTGACGAGTCAACTCATGTTTCATTTATTAAATTAACTCCTATGGTTGGAGGGTAATAAAAATAGAATTAGATGTTCAATTTTTTTAAAAGAATTATAAAATCAAAAAATGATGATAATGAGCTTAAAAAGCTTATTTCCGCTATTCATAATAAAGTTAATTATGTTTATAGTGCCAATGATTTATCAAGAATTGAAGAATATGAAAATTTAAAAAAATTATCAGAAGAGGAACAAAAAGTTCTTATTAATAAACTCACAGATATCATCTGTTGTTTTTCTATAAAATTTGCTGAATCTAAGGGTAGGAATTCATTTAACAGTGATGATATAAACTATTTTGGCAGGCCTATTGCATTTGCTATACAAAGTGGCTTACTGCGTAGAAAATTAAATTATAATGAACATGAGTGGATTGAACTTTTGAGAAGCTTTAAAGATAGTTCAGATAAAATATCAAGGAATAATAATGGCTATTTTCATGATTTTCCCATTAATCATGCGATCAAACAAATTGAATATTATTTAAAGAATAATGAGCGATCCAAGACCCTTACTTCGTTTATAAATGAAGCATTGGAATGGGAAGAGTTTAAAAATACCTCAAATAAACAATATTTTGGTAGTGATATGGGAAAGGCCACTAAAAAATTAAGAGCCTTGTTGGTAAAGGAAGGAAATATTCCAGTATTTAGTTTAAAAACCAATGATATCGGAAATGAAGTAAATGAAATTATTAATTCTGTCAAAGAAAATAGAGATGCAATTGATCAAATCTTCTATTTAGCCTCGAATGTTACCAGTTCTAAACCTTCAAAGAAATTTAGTCAAGAAGTAGCCAAACTTCAAGACAAAATAGGCCTAGAGTCATTCAAAAAAATAGCACACAGAGTGCTAGAAACTCCATTAAATCATAATCCCTTTAACGAAAGTACCACACATGAATACAATGGTCAGGTTTATAATTATGTTGAGACCGTTTTCTTGTGTAATCCCAGCCAACAATTTATTAAGGGGATGGTTTGGACAGTAGAACGGTTCTGTGATAAGGAAACCATACGAATACTCAGTAAACTATGTGAAAAGACGTACTTAAAAATCCCAGGAAAAGGGCCAGCCGCGGCATCCATTGGAAATGCATGTGTTTACGTTTTAGGAAATATGAGAGGTAAAGATGGATTAGGAGCTTTGTCTCTTCTTAAACTTAAAATTCGACAAAACAATGTAAAAAAGACGATTGACAATCATTTAACAGAAGGGGCCAAGAAATATAATGTTTCGGTTGAGGAATTAAAGGAGATGGCTGTGCCCGATTTTAATCTTGTAAAAGGGGAAAAAATAATTCAGTTTGATGGCTATTCACTAAAGATATTTATTGAAGGAAGGAAAGTAAGCCAACAGTGGCTCAAGCCGGATGGTCTACCAATTAAAAGTGTGCCCAGTTTAGTTAAAAAGAGTACTTCTTTATCTAAAAAACTTAGTGATATCCGACAGGAAATTAAAGAAATTCAGAAGGTATACAGTGCACAGAAACAAAGAATAGACAATCAATTTATTTTAGATAGGACCTGGGATTTTGTGTCATTTGAGAAGTATTATTTAGAGCATGGCTTAGTTGCTCCAATAGCCGAAAAGTTAATATGGATTTTTACAAAAGGAAATATGGTTGCCGATGCCATAACCCTTAATGGTAAATGGTATTCTAAAGAGCATAAATCAATAAATTGGATTGATGAAGAAACAACTGTAAAACTCTGGCATCCGGTATATTCTGATGAAGAAACCATTATTGCCTGGCGGGAAAAAATGATGGAACTGGAATGGAAACAGCCAATAAAACAAGCATTCAGGGAAATTTATATACTTACAGATGCAGAAGTGAATACACTTACCTATTCCAATAGAATGGCAGCTCATATTTTAAAGCAACATCAATTTAGTTCCTTGGCTAATCTGAGAGGGTGGAAATATTCACTATTAGGTGCTTTTGATGATGGCAGAGATAATGAAATATGCGAAAAGTATTTACCAGAATTTAAGATAACAGCCCAGTTTTGGATTGATGAATTAAGTCAAGACGAGAGTTGGAATGATACGGGTATTTGGCTCTATATATCAACTGACCAAGTAAAATTTACTAAAGAAAACGGTGAGGTAATGGAGTTGGTTGATGTCCCAAAAATCATTTTCACGGAAATAATGCGTGATGTAGATATGTTTGTAGGAGTAGGTAGTGTAGGGAATGATCCACAATGGATGGATAATAACGGAGAAAGACAAACAAACCGCGACTACTGGACATCATACTCTTTCGGAGACTTAACGGAAATTGCAAAAACTAGAAAAGCTATTTTGGAAAGATTGCTTCCTCGCCTAAAAAAAATAAGGGATAAAGCGGAAATTGATGGCAAATTCTTGATGATTAAAGGTCAACTTAGAACTTATAAAATCCATATTGGTAGTGGTAATATTTTAATGGAGCCAAATGATCAATATTTATGTATTGTCCCATCACGATCTGCAGAAAATTCTACTGATAAAGTTTTTATTCCATTTGAAGGTGATAGAGGCTTATCTATTGTATTAAGTAAGGCGCTTTTATTAGCAGAGGATAATAAAATAACGGATTCTACAATAATGAGCCAGATAAATCGATCATAGGATCAAATTACACGAATATTGAAATTACCATGAATTCTGACGGCTGGAATCCTTCGGCACCCTTCGACTCCGCTCAGGGACCACAGGCTCAGGGGCCAGATCGTTGCCTTGGGGTTTAGGGTTAGAATGGGGAATGGTTTTCTTTTTTAGTAAAACGGACCATATTGCCCCCCTAAAATAAAATAATTTGGAGCCATCTTTCCTTTGGCAAAGTTCAATTTCCTATTAATCCTTTTGTTAGCTAGATTTTGGCTAAAGCCGGATGCTGTTTTACCGCTTTTTAAAATGGGCTAAAGCTCATTCCTATTGAGTAGGTATTTTTTGTAATATGGCTTATTTGATATTCAAGAAGCCTGAGGGGCTTCAACAATAATAACCACGGGTGGCACCCGTGGTTAGGAAAGCATTTATCAAATCTGCAACTCTGGAAGGGGTTGAACAGGAGCCTTGGAGCTGAATTAGCCTTTATGATAGAAAGCTACTTTTTGTCTTGATTGTGAATTAGGATAGTATTACTTACCTGTTAGTTGCTGATTCTCTGCTTCTTATTGTTATCTTTGTAGGTGTTAAAGTAGCGGATCAGAGGCTATGCTACGCAACGAGCTGTGAAATCAGTTATCTTAAGAAATAGCAAGGACTAAATTGATATTTTTGTATCTTTAATAAAAAGCTAAAGATGGATTTGCAAACGAGAAAATTGGAACTTATACAAGAATTTTTAAAAATTGAAAGTGAAGAGGTTATTTCAAGGCTTGAAAAAATCTTGAGAAAGGAAAATAAAATATCAGAAAACGATGATTTTAAACCAATGACAATTGAGAAGTTTAACTCTCGAATTGACCAATCTATGGAAGATTCAAAAAATGGCCGGTTAATCGAAGCGAGTGAATTGAAAGCAAAAATTGATAAGTGGAATTAAATTTATTTTGGACTGATTTTTCTCAAAAAGAGCTCGAGAAAATCTATGAATACTATCGAGAAAAAGCAGGAGTCCGAGTTGCTAAAAATCTCGTTAACGGAATTTACAATGAAGTTCTAAAATTAAAAATTCAACCTAGAATTGGGCAAGTAGAGGAATTTTTAAAGAACAGAAAACAAGAATTTAGATATTTAGTTTACAAGAATTATAAAGTCATTTATTGGATTAATGAAGAAGAAAACAGGATTGAAATAAATGATGTTTTCGATACTAGACAAAACCCACTAAAAATAAAAAGAACCACCTAAAGCCAGTTGCACGACAATTAAGCTACAATGATGCGATTAAGGCTTTGGTTCGTTAGTTCTGAGCAGTCAGAGTTGGGACTCAGCTTCTGGCAGCGCCTATATACTTTGCTTCATAATTTTTGAGGTCTCAGGTAACCGGAGGCATAGATGTCCCAATGATTTCATTTAAGCTTTTTGATAAATCCGGGGTAAATGTTTTGGATGGGTTTTATAAATAAATCGGACCATATTGCCCCCTTAGAAAAAAATAGTTTGCAGCCATCTTCCCTTTGGTATAGTTCAATTTCCTATTAATACTTTTGTTAGCTAAATTTTGGCTAAAGCCGGATGCTGTTTTACCCTTTTTAAAAATGGGCTAAAGCCCACTCCTATTGAGTAGTTATTTTTAGAAATAGGGTTTATTTGATATTCAAGAAGCCTGAGGGGCTTCAATAATAATAGCCAAGGGTGGCACTAGTGGTTAGGAAAACATTTATCAAATCTGCAAGCCTGAGAAGGGTTGAACAGAAGCCTTTATAATTTGGAAAGCCACTTTTTATCCTTAATCAGGACCTAAAGGTATTATTCATTATCTGACAGTCGCTGGTAGTTTACACCTTTTAGTTAATAATTAGGTATGCTGTCACGGGCTAGTTTACTTTTTCATTTCCAAACAAGAATGAATACGCATTTCGATAATTGCGTAACTGCAGTTTGACGACCCATTAATATTTCCAAAAAATGGATACTTATTCCTTATTGTTTCCGTTTTTGGTAAACAATTTCGTATATTGATCGTATGAATGTAATAGAAACCTCTTCAGGGAACAGTCATATCGTTGAGATAAATCCCGTAGAAGATGGTGACTATAAAACACTTAGCAAGAGTCGTTTTTTCTTTGACTGGAAAAAAGAAAAAGCTTATGAAATATATAAGTTACAACTATCAGGAACAAGTGAAATTTTAGGGATTATATCATTAGAAAAAATCCCAGAAGAGTGGCGAGTACACATTAGACTTTTAACCGTTTCAAAAGATAACAGAGGAAAAGAAAAACAGTATGACGGAATTGCGGGGAATTTAATAGCGTACGCAGCTAGAATCGCGGTTAAGGAATATGCTGAATATGCCTGTGTATCCTTAAGGCCAAAAAGTCAAATTGCCCAACATTACATTGACAAATACAATATGAAATTAACGGGTATGACTTTGAGTATAGAGGTGCCTGAAATTTTGGATTTAATTAATCAGTATGACCATGAAAAGTAAAACTAATAAGGATCTTATTGCAGATGCTGAATATGGATTAGATTCAAGGTATAATTCAAAGAAAGAACGAGAATCAGAAGCTGCATCATTAATGGAAGCACGATTAATGAGAATGAAGAATTTGTCTAAAGAGCATACTATTCGAGCAAAACTCATGCAGCTAAAGTTAAAAATGGAAGCATATATCGAGCAACCAATGTATGATGATCAAAATCACTTTGCTGATTTCCTAAAAATATATGTAGACACCATTTATTCAACAAGAAATCACTTTGCTGAGGATATTAATATTACACCAATCAGGCTTAGTCAAGTAATTAACAATCACCGAGATCCCAAAGATGAATTTATTATGAAGTTAATGATTCATTCTGAGAAGGTATTTGAAAAGATCTGTAGTTTTCAAAAGGAAATTTGGTACCAAGTATATTTTCATGAGAAATTATGTGACACCATGTCAAGCCAAGTAGAATGGAGAACAAAGCTTGAAAAGGATGTTAAGTTTAGTACAGTAATAGATTAGAAAATTACTCATGAATATGAACCGGCATATGAAGTGAAGATTGAGGTTTTTTTGTTGGGAGGGGAGTAATAAATAAAACGGAGCATAATGACCCCCTAGATTAAAATAATTTGCAGCCCTCTTCCCCTTGGCAAAGCTCTATTCCATAATAATCCTTTTGTTGGTTAGATTTTGGCTAAAGCCGGATGCTATTTTACCTACTCAATCTCAATAGGAATGAGCTAAAGCCCATTCCTATTGAGATTGAGTAGGTGTTTTTTGGAATCTGGCTTAGTTTCTAATCGTGAAGCCTGAGGGGCTTCAACTACAATAAATAAGGGTGGCAACCTTTTGACAGGCAAAGATTTGAGTTTAAGGAACAGGTTATAGGCTTTGCGTATGGGTTTTATCTTAAGCAACGGAGCATATTGACCCCCTAGAAAAAAGGTTTATTGCTCGTTTCTCTTTGGTATAACCCAAATTAATTTTTTTGTTCGCTTGATTTTGGATTTTACCCTTGTATCCATAAAAAATAAAATCAGCTAAATCCAATCGTCTTCTTTTTTACGTAGGTAGGTTTTCAAAGGTGATAAATACGCACTATTCTTTAACTAAATAAAAATTGAAATGAAAAATTCTAACCTAATTAAAGCCCTTCTTGGCTTTTCTTTGCTCGCTTTTGCTTCATGTGATGATAATGACATGATGGATATGGATAAGCATGGGGCAACTTTATTTGTTACCAGCAACGCCAGTGGTGATATCAATACCTATCAGTTTGAAGAAGATGGAGGGGTGGTAATGAATATGTTTACTACGCTTTCTACGGGAAATGAAGGCGTTCACTACGATGAGACCAATGATGACCTTATTGTGGCTTCTAGGAGTGCACTTCAAGTAAATGTATATGCTGATGTTTCCAGTGTTTTGATGAATCCCTCACTTGCTTTAAACTTGGGAGGTTCCAGTGCTGCAGAATTAATGAATCCAAGGGCCATGGCGGTAAACGGAAATACTGTGGTAATTGCTGACAATCAGCAAAACCAGTTTTTCGTCTATACAAAGTCTGGCAACAGCCTGATGTTGAAGAATACTTTTGATATTGATTTTGCTGTCTGGGGAATTGAATTTATTGGTGACGACCTATTTGCAGTAGTGGATAAAACAGCTGACCTGGCAGTATTTATTAATTTTTCGTCAAACACTTCGGATGGAATGCTACAAGCCTCAAAAAGGGTTACCATTGAAGGTATTGTACGTACGCATGGACTGGCGTATGATGCGATGAAGGACATGATGGTGATGACAGATATCGGTGACGCTGAGAATACTGAAGATGATGGAGGGTTTCATCTTATTAAAGATTTCAATAGCACCTTCAATAATACCTCCGATGGTGGAACTATCGGGATGTCTGCTCAGACAAGAGTGGCAGGTGCTGCCACGATGATGGGTAACCCCATTGATGTGGCTTATGACGGCGAATCCGGCACGGTATATATTGCAGAAATTGGAAATGGTGGAGGTCGTGTACTGGCCTTTTCCGGTTATGGAAATGGTGGAAATGTATCTCCTACATGGAATGTAGCTCTTAGTGGAGCCAGTTCTTTGTATTTGGCTACTGATTAATTTGCTGTGAGTACGAAAGTTCAGTTGGTATAAGTAGAGTTGATAATATTGCTCGGACCATTGTGGGAAAGGTGAAATTTCATAAGGTGAAGAGGGACATTTATATGTCCTTCTTTTTTAGGTTTACGCTATAGAATTTGAGATGAGAGCAGAACCTGACGGCTTGAATGCTTTCTAAGTTTTGTGGTCAAAACAACTTTAACAAAATTCAATATTAATACTATTTTTACCTAAATTGTGGCTAAAGCCGAGTGCTATAATTACCGCTTTTTTAAAATGGGCTAAACCCCATTCCTTTTGAGTAGATATTTTTTATAATATGGCTTATTTGATATTCAAGAAGCCTGAGGGGCTTTAACAACAATAATAACCACGGGTGGACATCCTGTGGATAGGAAAGTAACCATCAAATCTGCAACCCTGAAAGGGGTTGAACAGGAGCCTTGGAGCTGGAATTGTCATTTTATGATGGGAGCCCACTTTTTGTGAGGAATAAGGAAACAGTTATATTATTCTTTTCCTGCTGGTTGTTGATCATTTGCTTCGTTGTATCTTTATGGGGAATGGAGATAGGCCTATGAGGCGAGAGTCTAGGGGCAATTCAACCAAACTATTCACGCGATGAAAATTTGTATTGCACAAACAAGTTCTGAAAAAGGAAACATTCAATTGAACATCCAAAATCACTTGGAATTAATTCTACGTGCCATAAAGCACAATGCTGACTTGATAATTTTCCCTGAACTTTCTATAACCAACTACGAACCTTCTATTGCCAAAAAACTTGCAACAGCTATAGATACCAGCCTTTTCAATCCATTTCAAGAACTAGCGGATAGAAATAAGATTACGATTGGATTAGGCATACCTACAAAATCTACTGAAGGAATAAACATCAGTATGTTGATTTTTCAGCCCAACCATAAGGGAATTGAGTATTCCAAGCAAATATTACATTCAGACGAATTACTATACTTTGTAAGTGGAAACAAGCAATTTTTTCTAAATATTAAAGGGAAGAAGATTGCGGTTGGGATTTGCTATGAAACCTTACAAAGGGAACATTTTATAAATGCCCACCACCTTGGAGCTGATATTTACATTGCCAGTGTAGCAAAATCTAAAGACGGTATTGAAAAGTCCTACAAGTATTTTTCCGAAACCGCAATTGAATACAAAACCCCAATTTTAATGTCGAATTGCGTTGGCCCTTGCGACAACTTTATTGGTGTGGGACAAAGTGCAGTTTGGAACAACAAAGGTCAAATAATTGGGAAATTAGATGACAAAAATCAAGGGTTATTAATATTCGATACCGTAAATGAAGTAATAGAAATTGAACAAGTATAAATTGAAAAAAAAAGGAATTATTTGGTCGATTGTAGAATTAATACCAATTAATTTCGAGATAGGATATTTTGTAGTATTTTATGGCCTAACCTATCGGAAAATTTTAGTCTGAAAAGTTTATTTCATAATCTGGGATAATCGAGTAAGCTTGATTAATACCTGCCAACAATGCCTACATTGAAATTCCCCATAGGGCCGTAGCCTCCTTCAAAAAAGAAACCGAAATTTTTGGCAGGATAAAAACCAACACCGGTCAATAATCCTGCAGCATAATTGAGGTCCTCATTGGTTCGGTAAAGCATATAGTTGACTTGGTCTTCTGGCAGGTGACCATTCGATCTATCAAATTTATCATCTACTGTGTTTAAAGTTACACCTGTATAATACCTAATATATACATCCCACTTTTCGGGCTTAAGATGGACTTGCAATTGATTGCTCAAAAATGAGGTAAGGTGTACGGTAGCTCTTAATCCTATAGGGATGAAATTTTGGTCGTAATATAAAACTTTACTGTCTGACCCCATTACAGATAAAAAGGAGTATTGCCTCTTTTGATAACCAACAAATACTCCTGTACTTATAAATTCCCCAAGGCCATAATCAAAAAACAATTCTTTGTAGAAATCATTGTTGCCTTGTAAATACCTGGTGTTATTTAAGCTAGTCCCAAGGCCAAATATTTTTGTCCCCTTTACTGAATAATTCTCAGCATTATGTTGGGCAATTGCAGTAATTCCGGTGGCTATAAAAAAGGCGGCGGCAAATACTATCCTGTTCATAATCAAATCCTTAAAATGTGATTCCCTTGCCTATTGGATCCAACTTTTGGAGTTTTGTGCTACGGCAATTATTTTGCTTACTGTGACTTAGATATTAATACCAGTTAAAGTTAAACTAAGTCTTAAATAATTCAAAATAAATCTGGAAACGAGTTTTCGTAAATACATCAAAAGGGGGGCTAAGTAAATATAGAGTGTAAAAAACCGATTGTAATTTCGGTTTTGATTTAACCCGGATTATGTAATAGGATTTCTCCGCCCTGACA
>TARA_R110002124_G_scaffold71127_1_pt1 | contig 29788 bp, 20 predicted proteins | sample TARA_R110002124 | Tara Oceans TARA_R110002124 (sample SAMEA4397445) | marine metagenome | biome: Polar Biome; feature: [SRF] surface water layer (ENVO:00010504); material: water (ENVO:00002006), including particulate matter (ENVO:01000060) such as... | depth 5 m
TTGGATTATTGTGCGACACCAAATCTGGTCTTTCAGTTTTAGAGGTTTCCTTAAAAGCCTTTTTATTAAATACAATCAAAATCCCAATACCTGTACTTATTGCCATATCTGCAATATTAAAAACAGGATCAAAAAACGAAAAGTACTTTCCACCAACTAAAGGCAGCCAATCTGGTAACATTCCTCTCCATATAGGAAAATGCAACATATCCACTACTTTACCATGAAATACCTCAGCATAACCACCTCCATCGGATAAAAATGTTGCAACTTGTCCATAACTATCGTCAAACATGATGCCATAAAAAACAGAGTCTAAAATATTACCTAAAGCACCAGCAAAAATTATAGCAATTGCAAATATTAAAGTTTTAGACCGCTTCTTTTTTGTAACATCTACTAACCAAAAAGCAATGCCAGTAACTGCTACTATTCTAAATAGGGTTAAAATGAGTTTCGCAGATTCATCAGAAATAAATGTAAAAAAATCACTCAGTTTTGTTCCCCAAGCCATACCATCATTTTCGACAAAAACAATTTCAAACCAAGAAAACACATTGGTATTCTCATTTAATGCAAAATGTGTTTTTATGTAAATCTTACTTATTTGGTCTATCAATAAAATAAGAACTATAATAATTGAGGCTTTCTTTAAAGACATAATATTTCCCACTAAAGTGGGAATTTTTTGGTTAAAGGTAATCCGACACCTGTCGGAATAGGATTAAAAAAGCTTTGTGGTTTTGTTTGTGTATAAAAGGGGGTTTACTTCTGCATGTTCTTAGCTTCAATACTTAATGTAGCATGAGGTACTAATTTTAAACGCTCTTTACTTATTAATTTTTGAGTGATACGGCATATACCATAAGTTTTATTCTCAATACGGATTAAAGCATTCTTTAAATCTCTAATAAACTTTTCTTGGCGAATTGCTAATGCAGAATTTGCTTCCCTACTCATCGTTGCACTTCCTTCTTCAAAAGCTTTGAATGTTGGTGATGTATCGTCTGTACCATTATTATGGTCATTCATATAAGCACTTTTTATAAGCTCTAAATCGTGCTCTGCTTTTTCTATTTTTTCTTGGATTAAGACTTTAAATTCTTCTAAGTCTTTATCCGAATATCTAATATTTGTCTCTGTTGCCATAAATTATTAATGTTTTTGTATAAACAATTTGGTGTTGACTTTATCAAAAGTAATTTCTATACCATTGTTTAGATTATCTATAATTTTTAAATCTTCAGTTAATGTTTCTGATTTAATATACTCCTCATTAGAAGCGATTGCAGCTGCTACCAGAACATCATTCTGAATTTGTACGTCAATTCTGTCAGTAACTTCAAATCCTGAATCTTTACGTAAATTTTGAATACGGTTTACGAGTTCACGAGCAATACCTTCTTTACGTAATTCTTCACTGATTGTAACATCTAAAGCCACTGTTAGTGCACCTTCATTGGCTACAAGCCACCCTTCAATATCTTGAGACGTAATCTCTACATCATCTAATCCCAAAGTAATATTTTTTCCGTTAATTTCGACATCCAAACTGCCATTTTGCTCAATTTTTTTTATGTCTTCTGCATTAAAGGCATTTATTGCACTGGAAATCAACTTCATGTCCTTTCCAAACTTAGGACCTAAGGCTTTAAAATTTGGTTTAATTTGTTTTACCAATATATCTGAAGCATCTTCTAAAAGTTCAATTTCTTTTATGTTTACTTCGTGTTTTATTAAATCTGAAACCGCTTCTATTTCTTCCTTTTGTTGTTGATTATCAACAGGTATCATAATTTTCTGAAGAGGTTGACGCACTTTAATCTTCTCTTTAGCTCTCAACGATAAAACTAACGATGATATTGTTTGCGCATTCTCCATTTTTCGCTCTAAAGCTTTATCTATAGAATTAACATCTACTTTTGGGAATTCTGCTAAATGTACGCTTTCAAAAGTCTCTTTATTCGTCACAGCATTTAAGTCTAAATACAAACGATCCATAAAGAAAGGTGCAATTGGAGCTCCGAGCTTTGCAATCGTTTCCATACACGTATAAAGTGTTTGGTATGCAGAAATTTTATCCGTTTGGTAATCGCCTTTCCAAAAACGTCTTCTGCTTAAACGTACATACCAATTACTTAAATAATCTTGTGTAAAGTCTGAAATTGCTCTAGCTGCTTTGGTTGGTTCGTATGCTTCGTAGAATTTGTCAACTTTCTCTATTAAAGTGTTTAATTCAGAAAGAATCCAACGGTCTATTTCTGGTCGCTCTTCTAATGCAATATCTGCTTCGCTATAACTGAAACCATCAATATTAGTGTACAATGTGAAGAATGAATAGGTATTATATAACGTTCCAAAGAATTTACGACTCACCTCGGCAATACCTTCGCTATCAAATTTTAAGTTATCCCAAGGATTTGCATTACTAATCATATACCAACGCGTAGCATCTGCACCATACTTTGATAAGGTTTCAAAAGGATCTGCCGCATTACCTAAACGCTTAGACATCTTTTGTCCGTTCTTATCTAAAACGAGCCCGTTTGAGACTACATTTTTATAGGCTACTGAATCGAAAACCATTGTACCAATAGCGTGAAGTGTATAAAACCATCCACGTGTTTGGTCAACTCCTTCAGCAATAAAATCTGCTGGGAAGGCCTCGTTATTATCAATTAATTTTTTATTCTCGAATGGATAATGCCATTGTGCATATGGCATGGAACCAGAATCGAACCAAACATCTATTAAATCACTTTCGCGATTCATTGGTTGGCCAGATGGTGACACTAATACGATTTTATCAACTACATTTTTATGTAAATCGATGGTTTCGTAGTTTGCTTCAGACATATTATCAACTTCAAAATCCGCAAAAATATCTTCAGACATTATACTTGCTTCAACTGACTTTACGATTTCAGATTTTAATTCGGCTACAGACCCAATACAAATTTGTTCTTTACCGTCTTCTGTTCTCCAGATTGGTAAAGGTATTCCCCAAAAACGAGATCGTGATAAATTCCAGTCGTTAGCATTAGCTAACCAATTACCAAAACGACCTTCTCCAGTTGATTTTGGTTTCCAGTTAATTGAGGTATTCAACTCGTGCATTCTACCTTTTACATCAGTGACTTTAATGAACCAAGAATCTAATGGATAGTATAAGATTGGCTTATCTGTTCTCCAGCAATTTGGGTAACTGTGCTTATATTTTTCGACCTTAAAGGCTTTGTTTTCTGTTTTTAATTTAATGGCAAGCTCAACGTCTATTGAACGTTCTGGCACTTCACCATCGTTGTAATATTCATTCTTTACATACTTGCCAGCAAACTCACCTAGTTCTGGTCTAAAGCGACCTTGTAAATCTACTAATGGTACTAAATTGCCATTATCATCTTTTACTAAAAGTGGTGGAATTTCTGGTGTTGCTTGTTTTGCTACCATGGAATCATCGGCTCCAAATGTTGGTGCGGTATGTACGATTCCTGTTCCATCTTCTGTGGTCACAAAATCACCCGAAATGACTCTAAAGGCATTCTCAGGATTATCGTTTGGTAAAGCGTAAGGTAATAACTGCTCGTATGTGATACCTACTAAATCTTTTCCTTTGAATTCTTTAACAACATAAAAAGGAATTTTTTTGTCTCCCTCTTTGTAATCTATTAATTCTGGTTTTGTTTCAACTTGCTTGTATTTACCCTCAAACTGCTTTCCGACTAAAGATTTAGCCAAAACAACATTCATAGGTTTAAATGTATATTGGTTATACGTTTCTACTAAAACGTAATCAATCTTTGATCCAACCGTTAAAGCTGTGTTACTAGGTAATGTCCAAGGTGTTGTTGTCCAAGCTAAAAAGAAAATATCACCTTCGTTTTGTAAAAAATCTGGCAATGAATTTTCATTTGCTTTAAACTGAGCAACAACTGTAGTATCTGTTACATCTTGATACGTTCCTGGTTGGTTTAACTCATGTGAACTTAAACCAGTACCTGCTTTTGGTGAATATGGCTGAATCGTATAGCCTTTGTATATTAATTTTTTGTCGTAAATCTGTTTGAGTAGCCACCAAACACTCTCCATATATTTGGATTTATAGGTAATGTATGGATCGTCCATATCTACCCAATAACCCATTTTTAGTGTGAGGTCATTCCATATATCTGTATAACGCATTACGGCTTTTTTACAAGCTTCGTTATATTCTTCTACTGTAATTTTAGTACCAATATCTTCTTTGGTTATGCCTAATTCTTTTTCTACACCAAGCTCAACAGGTAATCCATGTGTATCCCAACCAGCTTTACGTTTTACCTGAAAACCCTTCATGGTTTTGTAACGTGGAAATATATCTTTAATCGCTCGTGCTAAAACATGGTGTACACCAGGTAATCCGTTTGCTGAAGGAGGTCCTTCAAAAAACACATAAGGAGGTTTTCCTTCTCTAGTGGTTACACTTTTATCGAAGATATTATTTGCTTCCCAATAGCTACCGATTTCATCAGCAACTTTTGACAAGTTAAGTCCTTTGTATTCAGGGAACTTTGTGCTCATTGTTCTCGTTTCTTATAAGTCTGCGAAATTAAAGAATTTTAAGGAAAGAGTAGATGAAATTAAAAAGGAAAAACGTCATTCTATTTTTAAAAGAAACACCTGTTTTAATTTAACCGTAAAACTGCTCTTAAAAAAAATCATCAATACAACAACCTTTGTACAATTAATAATCAATAAATCAAATATTATGGAAACAGTAGAACAAATGCAATCACGCAAACAAGTAATTGCTCACGACTTTCTTGTAAACAACACAGGTGTTATAGAGCAAGGAAAAATTGATGAGACAGTAAAGAAAATTAAAACTGAGACAAATTCTTATCCTGCAACCGGAAGTATTGCAAGTATGATCTTTTATTTAAAGTTTCAAGTAAGGATTAAAGATGGGAGCAAACAGTTTAACGGAGACGCTGGTGGTATAGCTCTTCCTGGTGGTGGAGCTCTTATTGGAGATGTTTACACAAGTGACACTAACAGGCTATACAATGACACTGTAAGCTTTCAGTTTACCTCTACTCCAGTTTATGTAAGTATTATATTTTTTGATAAGAATAGTAATGCTTTAGGGAGTTTTCAAGCTGGAGCAGTTAATACTGCGGCTGGTGTTGGTGGTGGATCTGGGAAATGGTCTTAATTAACTTCTATAAGTTAGTTTAATTATAAACTCTTGACAGTTAAAAAAGGTCATGAGTTTTTTGTTTCAATCACAAATTCAATCAAATCTTCAATCTGTGGGAGATAAGAAGTCTTCTGAACTTTAATTACCGTGTTTAGACATTAAAATGGTTAAGAAACTTAATTTTTTAGTTTCTTAAAATTTTCTAAAGTTGTCCTCTGAAAAACATAAGGCTACTCAGTATATCTACTGAGCAACCTTTCTAATTAACTCCGTTTTTATTTCACTATAATTTTCTTCGAAATCATAGCATTATCATCTGTCATCAATTTAATGATGTATGTTCCTGTACTTAAATTATGCACTTCGAATTCGTTATAAGTGCTTTGGTAAATCGCATTATTTCTGTAAACCGATTGCCCTAAAACATTATACACTTCTATACTCTTTATCTTCTTATTATTTGGGTTTAAAACCACTATTTTATTTCTTTTAAAAGCATAGTAGATATTTAAATCATCTATAGCTTGATCGATTAGAGATAGTGACTCTGATTGTTCTTGAAAAACAATCTCAAATCTGTTAGCAAACTCACCTGCTTCTGATGAAAACTCATAAGGCTGTTCGCTTCTTAGGTTATAATAACTATCTGCTAAGTTATCTTTTAAATAAATTTCTTGGTCTTCAGAAATATTTTCTATTTCTGTAAGTGCTATGGTATAGTTATAGCTTCCAGAAGTCTTTAGTGTTAAAGGAACGACTTTATCTTCTGCAATTTCACTATAAGCCTGAATGGTCATTAGTTCATCATCAAAAACTAGATTTAAGTCATCGTTATATTCCTCTACATTTTTAGCATCATAGCCATAGTCATAATCGTCTGAGGTGTCTTCGCTAAAGCCTAGTAATAACTCTCGTCTAGTAGATGGGCCATCTACTGAAGTAAATTCTATACGCATTTTTTGCATTAAGCCTTCTTCTGAGGTTGAATCTTCTGTCGTTTCCTGGTTTTGAGAACTCGTAGCGTTTCTAAAAAAAACCGAGCCATTATTATAATTACCATCTGCATCTGTTTCTTTAATAAATACACGTTGACTATTTTTGAAAACAATAGTTCCGTTTGCAACAATTTCTGTCATAAACCCTTGCCCTACTGGTAGATATTTTGAAGGTTTTTTAGTACCATCTTGATTACCATTAGTGGCTCCTTCAATACCAACAAACTGATAAGCTCTTATTGAGCCTGTTTTATTGACTTGGGCATAACCTCCATTATACTCGTCTAGCACATGAGATAAACCACTCCATTGTTGCCAGAGGTGAATTACACCATCGATAACACCTGAATTATCATCAATAAACTTATGTAAATCAATCGCTGAAGCATAAGGGTTTCCTAATAAATAATCCGTTTTTGATACTGCAGGAATTGACCCATTGCCTCCAGTATCTATAACATTAATTAAAATTGTTCCATTATTTGGTTTGCCTTCAAACAGATACTGCTGTTCTGTCCCAGACGCTCCAGTTCCTTTTTGGGTATAACCTACTCCTGGTTGTAATGCTGTATTTGGATTAAGAATTGCATAATCGTAATACGTTATACCATTTATATATGTATAAAGCCAATAGGTGCTTATTTTCCCTATTTCATGATATGAACTTGTAAACTGAAAATTACTACCGCTAGGTTCTTTAAGCATGCCTAGATTAAAGTTGGAGTTATTTGTATTATTACTACTTGTATTAGTATCTAAAAGTGTTGTTGCTCCTATACTTCCTACAGGAGAAGCCCAATAGTTGTACCAATACACGCTACTTGTTCCTTCTTGACGTCTTAAAATTTTTCCTGTTGTCGAAGTCACTAAATCACTATTAATTCCTTGAATTAATTGAGAATCGTCTTTGAGGTCTAAAGCTCCATTAAGTTCTAAATACCAGGTGTTTTCTACTTTATTATCACCCATAATGGTAAGTTTTTTATTGGTATTTATAAACAATCCTAAATTAGTGTGAGAATTATAAGAGGTAACATTGTTCTTAATATTAACAATACTCCAATCTTTATTACTTATTGCATCTTCAATATCCCATACATCACCATGCAACCATGTTCCTTGACTGCTCCAATCTCCATTTGCATTAGTTTGATATGGCATTGGTGCCGTTTGCTCTTGGACAGTACTTATGTTCATTAACTTCAGAGTATTATTATTCTCTGAATAATCTGATGTTGTACTATTTTTTATATCTGTCATAGGGTAGTAAGCTAATAGATTTGCCCATGATACTTTTTGAAGGGTTTTAGTGTCCTTAATTTGCTTAGGTATAATTTTCCCTTTAACGAAACCACTATTATTTTCAATTTCTTGATAAACCAATTGCTGAACTTGCTCGTCAGTTATTGCAGAATTAAAAACTCTTATTTCATCAATATCACCAGTGAAGTATTCCTTGTTACCTACATTTCTCGATAAACGACCAACTTCAAAATCACCATTCCACTCACTTGTTCCTAGAAAAGTTTCACCTATTAATGTGGGTAAAGTAGCCATACTTTGTAATTTACCATCAACATACATTCTAAGCTCGCCTGTTGTATTAGTAAAGGTTCCTGCAACATGATGCCATTCGTTATAGTTTATGTTGATACCATTGACAACATTTGTAGAGCCTGAAGTTGTGCGAATTCCGAACATTAACTCATTACCATTTTGAACATAGAGCCTACAAGAAATGCCTTCTCCAGCAATAGTAGTATTAGATATTACCTGATTATTAGCATCAATTTTTACCCAAGCCATAATTGTTATTTGACCTCGTCCATTTATAATGCTATTACCACTCAAATAATCATCTATTCCATCAAAATCTAAAGTTGCTGAAGGTGGTGGATTAACATTGAATAAATCGCGATAATCTAAATCACCTCCAGAGAATAAATCACCTTCAGTATCTGGCAAAATTGAAGTAGTAGGATTATTAATTTCGTCATTTACATCTGTAGAATCACTAACATTACTGCCTTCAAAATTGGTATCTAATCCATCTGAATCTGTATCATTCCCAGAGACTGAATTAGCCATTCCATTTTCTTCAATGTCTGGTGTGCCATCGTTATCTGAATCTAAATCAACATAATCATAAATACCATCATTGTCTGTATCTACAAGGGTAATAGCTGTGCCATAAGTATCATCAACACCATCTTTATTCGCATCTGTAATAGTTGAACCCATACCGCTAGGAGCTGCATAACCTATTGTTGGTTGTGCTTCAATATTATCTGGAATACCATCATTATCTGAATCTAAATCTAGATGATTATAACTACCTGAATTATCTGTATTTGTTGGGATTGTTCCTGTACCAGCAGTATTTGGAATGCCTAAAGTTGTTGCTGTTTTGCCAATAAGACCATCTGCATCACCATCTTTATCTATATCTTGTCCGCCAGACTCTATAACATCTGTTATACCATCATTATCGCTATCTACATCAAAATGATTTGGAATACCATCAGAATCGAAATCTAAATTAGCGCAAACACCCAAAGCATTTAAAGTGCAAAAATCTGGATCTAAATAGTTTGGAGTTCCATCGATATCATGATCTGCAGAAGGATCAATTCCGTTAGACTCTAGTTTATCTGTTACACCATCATTTTCATCATCTAAATCATCTACATCACTAAGTCCATCTTTGTCCTGGTCTGGCAATGTTAAAATAAATAGTTTCCCATCTCCATGGTCACTAGACCCAGCAGTAAGCCTTGCTTTAGTTATTACAGAACCGGTTGGTGCAATATCATTGAGAAAAAATAAAGCTATACCTATAGTTCCTTTATTTTCTATTACACGGTCACTCAACCAATAGTCTGTTCCAACATTAGGTGGGTTTATTGCTCCAGGCGTTCCTAGATTAGATGAAGTTCCGGTACCACCAAAGCCATATTGTGTAGTGGTTTGGTTTACAAACGTCTCTCCTAAGGATTGCTCTAGCCCTCCACCAACAGGAATTCCAAAAAATTCAATATGGTAGCAATTATTGGCGTTACGTTCTGTGATAGCAATAATACCGCTTGAGCTGGCTATAATACCACCTGCATAACTCAAAGTCTGTCGCTGCGCATTAGTAGTTTGCTCAGCTGTAAAATCGTTGCATATATTGGCTCCGTTACCATTAGCCTCAAAATAATGATTGAGGTTAAGTGATTGAAATGCATCTAGTGCCGAACTATTCCAGGTAGCAACAGCACTTGTAGTTTCTGTGCTTCCTCCGTTAAGTCTTATCCTATTAATTCCATGTCCTGTTGGCCCTAATTGTGTTAATTCATATCCCGTTGGAACACCAAAATTAAAGTAAACATTATTGTTTACGGTAACACTCTTAATGTTTGCGGGTTGATTTTGATTCGTTTGGCTAGTACTCCATTGAAAAGTAACACCAGTTTGAATACTTGAAGCGTTTGTTTGTGCCTTTATAGTTAAGGATAAAATTAAGGCTAAGACGAATAGTAGTTTTTTAGACATAAGCTATAATAGTTTGGGACTAATTATAATTATGTACTACAATAAAATCTTTAATTCAATGGAATGTATTTTAAGGGAAAGTTTTATATATACGACAAAACTTAAAACAAGATTTTACCGTATAGACCACAATGTTAGTGATTTATAATAAAGTTTCCAAGCAAATCGTTTATTATTTTTCGATAAAGCGTATAAAAAACCCGATTAATGGGTGTCTTTAAAGCCTAAAATAGTCAAATATATTAGTTAATCACTTCTCATTTTAAACACGTTAAAACCAAAAAAACTGTAAAACCTTCAACCTAGATAGGGTTTTTACTCTATCAAAGTTATTTTTAGCTACAAAACTTAAACGAAAAAAGTAACCAAATCCTCTATTTTAGAAATCAGCTGAACTTTTATTTGTGTGTTTTTTAATGCAATTTTATTGTATTTTGAAACAAAAATGGTTGAAAACCCCAATTTTTGAGCTTCTAGAATACGTTGCTCGACCCGCTGTACTGGTCTAATTTCACCAGACAGACCAACCTCCGCAGCAAAACAATAATCACTTTGTAAAGCCACATCTTCATTAGATGATAATATAGCCGCGACAACCGCTAAATCAATCGCAGGATCATCTACCGTAATGCCTCCAGTAATGTTTAGAAACACGTCTTTTGCTCCCAAACGGAAACCAGCTCGTTTTTCTAAAACTGCTAAAAGCATATTTAAACGTTTGGCATTAAAACCAGTTGCTGAGCGTTGTGGAGTACCATAAACTGCTGTGCTAACTAAAGCTTGCACTTCTATCATTAATGGTCTTAAGCCTTCTAAGGTAGCTGCAATCGCGTTACCAGAAAGCTCACCATCTTTCTTAGAAATTAATATTTCAGAAGGGTTAGATACTTCACGTAAACCAGAACCTTTCATTTCGTATATACCAAGTTCGTTAGTAGAACCAAATCGATTTTTATTTGCCCTTAAAATTCTAAACACATGGTTTCGATCTCCTTCAAATTGCAAAACTGTATCGACCATGTGCTCTAATATTTTTGGTCCAGCAATATTACCATCTTTAGTAATATGACCAATCAATAAAACGGGAGTCGCTGTTTCTTTTGCAAATTTGATGAGTTCAGTTGTACATTCTTTAACCTGAGAAATACTACCAGCAGAGGACTCTATATAATCGCTATGTAGGGTTTGTATAGAATCTATTATAACAATATCTGGCTTTAAAGCTTCAATTTGTTTAAAGATGTTTTGTGTTTTTGTTTCTGTAAGAATGTAACAGTTATTACTACTCGGGTTAATGCGTTCTGCACGCATTTTTATCTGCTTCTGGCTTTCTTCACCAGAGATATAAAGTGTTTTATATTCTAATTTTAATGCTATTTGAAGTAAAAGCGTGCTTTTTCCTATTCCTGGCTCTCCACCTAAAAGTGTTAGTGAGCCATAAACCATACCACCTCCAAGTACACGATTAAATTCTGCATCTTGCATATTTAACCTGGCTTCTTGAGACGTGTCTATCTCATTAACTTTTAAAGGTTTTGAAACTCGTTTTGTAGATGAAGAAGGCGTCTTCCAATCACTCTTTTCTGGTTTTTGAATAACTTCTTCAGTAATAGTATTCCATTCTTTACAAGATGTGCACTGACCTTGCCATTTGGCATATTGGCTGCCACAGTTTTGACAAAAAAAAGTAGTTTTAATTTTAGCCATATTCATTTTCCGTGAAAACGGAAATATATAATTTAGAAAAGCTAAATTAAGATAATTTTAGTTGATGTCTTTAAACCAACTCACAATAGCTAAAACTTTTAGCGCAGCCATTTTTGATGGTACAATAGAAAACAAAAATGTCTTTGCTTTTGTATACATGGCTTCAAAAAAGTAGTCCGTTGATAATGAGCTTATTTTAGTTTTCTTCATCATTATCCTCCTCCTCTTCTTCGCCTTCCTCATCAGTATCAACTACAGAAAGCTCGTCTATTTTTGAGAAAATAAAGTCTCTGTTGATATGGCTAACATCATTTAATGTTAACGCAGATTCATATAATTTTTTTGCCTTTTTGGTTTTACCAATCTTTTCGGCATATTGGGCTAAGTAATACGTGCCTAAAAGCGAATTTGGATTTAGCTTTTTAGCCAACTTACCAATTTTCTCCAAGGACTCTAAATCGTTTCGTTGTTCTGCAACCTTAACAACTTTTTCAAATTCTTCTTCAGTGATTTGTTTTTTTATTCCGAATAGATCTTCAATTCTATTATAACGATCCACTAAATATTTATCTAAAGTGCCTTCATAAGGCAATACTTTCTCTTCTAGTTCTTTTTCTCTAAGTGGTTTATATAATTCGAAAATCTTATCAAAAGATTTAGAAATTGCACTTGTTACTAAAGTATAGTGTGTATCATTTTTGAAATCATCAAAATAATACGTTAAGTATTGATTTTTTACTTCTGAAATCTGTGTGTTGGCTTTTAAAACAGCTTCTCTAATGCCTGGGAAATCTTTATCTGAAGTTGCCATATAATAGAAAATATCATCTTCAAAAAACTCTAAACGCTCACCTAAATAATCTTTAACAGCGCCAGACAAATCTGGGCTAATACATACATAAGCCTGAAAAAGTAAATCTTCCTTAAATAAATACGAATTAATGAAGTTGCCCATTAAATCGTGCCCAACTGCAACCCTAAACTTACTTGTGTTATACTTGCTGTCTAAGTATGGTATTAACTCATCTGCCACAAAATCATGAAAACGTAGTCCCGATTCTTTTGGCAAACCTGTAACCTCATCACAATAACCATCGTAATAGCGTTCGCTTCCTTGTACAACGCCAACGATAATAGATCCTGGCATATCATCAAAATAGGTTTGAAAATCTACTAGACCTGTAACGGGTTCGAATAAATAATCACCATCAAAAACAATTATTAAAGGATATTTTAATTCTGATGTTGGGTCGTAATTTTTTGGAAGTTTAATCTTAAGCTGACGAACAACATTAAGTTTTGAAGAGCTGATTTCGTCATAACTGATTTGTGCCAATAATGGAGTGCATAATATGCAAGCCAAAACTATTAAAATAGTCTTTCTCATTAGTAAGTAGGTTTAGTTAAGGGCTACCAAACATACTTAAATATCGCTGAATTGTGAATTTTTTTCGATGAACTGCGATTAATTTTTCATTGCATCTTGAGTATCATACATTTTTTCGAGCATTATTTCTTTGTCAATATACTGAGATGGCTCCATTAATAAGCCCGCTTTGTATCTCATTAAGGCTTTTTTATAATTACCTTCTTTTTCATGAAATAGACCCATATAATAGGCGCTTAACATTGAATTTGGAAATTCTTTTTTTACAAGTTTAGCCAGTTTTTCTAATGACTCTAAATCATCTTTTTTATTACATGCAGCAGCAATTGCTCTGATATCGTTCTCTATTAATTTTTTTTCGAATCCGTAAAAATATTCTATGTCTGCATACTTCTTTATCAAATAATCATAAGGAGAACCTTCAAAAGTAAGTACTTTTTCATTGTACTCTTTAGCGTTAATTGGCTTGTATAAAGCGAATATTTCATTTAGTGCTTTTGGAATTCCTCTTCCAACTAAAGAGTAGTGATTGGCATCTTCAAAATTATCGAACTTGTAATGCAACTTGGGATTTTCGATTAATTTTAGCTTTGCATCACTTTTTAAAATAGCATTTCTCAATGCTTTTACATCTGCATCGGCAGTTGCCATGTAATAAAATGTTTCTTCCTTTAATATCGATAATCGCTCTTGCAATCTATTAATCATTTCTGGAGCCAAATCTGGACTCAAAGCTACATAAGATCTAAAAAGAGGTTCGTCCTTAAACAAATAATAATTAATAAAATTGGCAGCTAAGTCGTGCCCTATAACAATTCTAAAATTAGAAGCGCTATAATTCTCTTCTATGTAAGGCAAAAGTTCGACTACAATAAATTCATAAAAATCTGCACCTTCGTGGACTGGAAAAAAAGTATCATTATCATATAAGAAATCATCTTCTCTTGTACTTCCTTGTTTAACTCCAACAACAATACAATCTGGAATATCTTCCCAATAGGCTTGGTAATCTATATTTCCGGCAACTGGCTCAAATAAATAGTCTCCATCTAAAACCAAGACCAAAGGATATGAACGCTTTGATTCTGGATCGTAATTTCGTGGTAATTGAATTTTTAATTCGCGTTTGCCCTCTAACTTATAAGAATTAATTGTTTTATAAATCGCTTGAGCTTGAGTGTTTAAAACAACTAGGCAAATTATTACAAGAATGTAAAACTTCTTCATAGTGTAGATTGACTTAAAAGTGAAAGCAAGGTAAAAAATATTTTTATACCGTTGTTTTCTTTCTGTTATAAATTGGAAGGTAAATTAAAGATAAACCTCCTAATATTATAATTACTAATGTTTGTGAGGACCACATAATCCAACCAAAAGCTCTACTTGGATCTTCTGGCATATTAAATAATAAAAAAGCAATAACAATTGCTTCTGGGAAAGAGCCAATGCCACCATTTGTCGCTGCAATACTAAAACTTGCCAATATAAATCCTATAAGTACGGCTGCAATTGAAATGTTTTGCAATTCTGGTAAAGCAAAAGTTGTGACATAAAACATTAGTACATACATCAGCCAAATAAATACAGTATGAAATATAAATGCCCATTTCTTTTTCATTTTAAAAATACTAAGTGCGCCTTCAATTAGACCAGAAAGAAAGCTCTTAACTTTTACAGCTAACTTAGAAGTGCTTTTCTTAATAAATAAGAAAAGTGAAACACTTATCGCAACAATTATAAACACACCTAAAAACAATGATATAGGATTAAATTTATCAGCAAAGAAATTATAAATGAATTCGAATTCTAAAAAGAGTGCCAATATTATTATTATAAGCAGCATAATGGTATCAGCAATTCTCTCGGCAACTATAGTGCCAAAACCCTTATCAAAAGGAATACCTTCATAATTCGTTAAAATGGAAGCTCTGGCTATTTCACCAGCTCTGGGAATCGTGAAATTTATAAGATATGCCGAATACACGGCCATAAAGCTATTTGTAAATTTTGGTTTATAACCCAAAGGTTCTGCCATAAATAACCAACGGTAAGCTCTAGAAATATGGCTTAAAACACCTAGACTTACACCTAAAATTATCCAAACATAATCAGCATCTTTAAAATACTGAACTAAAGTAGAAATCGAAATTTGAGAAAGAGAATACCAAACCAAAGCAACTCCTAAGAGTAAAGGCAGTACAACTTTTAGGATGGATTTAGATTTACTCAACGGTTTATTTTAGGAGGTTAGTTGCCTCATCAGGGAATACTAATGATGGTTTAAACACTTTAGCTTCCTCGATATCCATAAACGCATAAGTAATAAGAATTAGTGTATCACCAACCGCAACTTTACGTGCAGCTGCCCCATTTAATGTTATTTCTCCACTATTTCGAGGGCCAGGAATACAGTAGGTTTCTAAACGCTCACCATTGTCATTATTTACAATCTGAACTTTTTCACCTTGTATAACATTAGCGGCTTCCATGAGGTCTTCATCGATTGTAATACTTCCTATATAATTCAGGGCTGCACCTGTAACTTTTACACGGTGTATCTTAGATTTTACAACTTGAATTTGCATGAGGCAAAGATAATTAATTTAGTGCAATATTATCTATAAGTCTAATATCGCCAGCATATACAGCTACAAACGCTCTATATGTTTTTTTTGTTGATTTTCGTTTAACTGGTTTTAAGGTCTTTGTATCTGCAATACTAAAGTATTCAAGCTCTAAGAGCGGCTGTTGTTTAAATTGCTTTTCAACCCATTCCGTAACACTTTGAGCACTTTTTGTACCAAACTTTACTTTGGCAGTTTTTAGCGTTTTATATATAAAAGGCACCGCATCTCTATGCTCTTGTGTCAGTATTTCATTTCTAGAACTCATAGCTAAACCATCTTCTGCTCTGTAAATGGCACAACCTATAATTTTTACAGGAATATGGTGTAACTCAACAAGTTTTATAATAATCTGTAATTGCTGAAAATCCTTTTCACCAAAATATGCGTAATCTGGTTTTACAATTTCTAATAAACGCTTCACTATTGTACCGACACCATCAAAATGACCGTCTCTAAATGCACCTTCCATTTCGCGCTCTAATCCATCAAAATTAAACGATTGAGACTTAATATTGCCGCCATAAATATCCTCTACCAAAGGAGCATATACAATAATCGTTGTATCACTTACTGTTTTTAAAAGACTAACATCAGCATCTAAAGTTCTTGGGTATTTAACAAGATCTTCTTGGTTGTTAAATTGAGTAGGATTAACAAAAATGCTAACCACAACTATATCATTCTGACTTAATCCTTTATTAACCAATGATAAATGACCATTGTGCAGTGCTCCCATAGTTGGTACAAACCCAATGGACTTTCCTTTGGCTTTTATAGCATCAATATGATATGATAATTCGGTTCTATTGTGAAATTTTTTCAATACTCTAACAAAAAATTAACGCGTGCAAACATAATATTTTACTGGCAATCTGCACAAAATTTTGTAATTTTGCATGTTTTTTACTTTTAATTTTTAAAAGCAGCAGATTTATGAAAGATAAACGAATATTGTATGTGTCCTCGGAAGTAGTTCCATATTTACCAGAGACTGAGATTTCTTCAATGTCATTTGAAGCACCAAGAATGGTAAACAAACAAGGCGGTCAGATACGCATATTTATGCCTCGCTTTGGTAATATTAATGAGAGAAGACACCAATTACATGAAGTGATTAGGCTTTCTGGAATCAACTTGGTGATTAACGACTTAGATATGCCGTTAATTATTAAAGTGGCATCTATCCCTAAAGAACGTATTCAGGTGTATTTTATAGATAATGAAGATTATTTTAAGAGGAAAGCGACATTAACAGACGAAAACGGAAATCTCTTCCCAGATAATGACGAACGTGCTATTTTCTTTGCAAAAGGAGTTATTGAAACTGTTAAAAAATTGAATTGGGCACCAGACATTATTCATGTTAACGGTTGGCTTGCATCCTTATTACCTTTATATTTAAAAGAGTTTTACAAAACAGAACCTCTGTTTACTGAAAGTAAAATAGTAACCTCTGTGTACAATCAAAGTTTTGAAGGTGCGTTAGATAAAGACATGCTCGCTAAAATAAATTTTGATGGTTTAGATGAAGAAGCAACAAAATCCTTAAAGAAGCCTGATTATATTAATTTAATGAAAATTGCTATTGATAATTCTGATGCTATTATTAGAGGTTCTGAAGAATTACCAAAAGAATTAGATACATACATTAATGATTTAACAAAACCTGTTTTAGAATTTTATTCTATTGAAGAATTTGCAGATCCATACACAGAGTTTTACACAAATACTGTATTAAACAGTTAATATTACCTATGAAAAAAAATAAATTCGCCCTACATATTACCGCATTCGCACTAATTGTACTAAGTTTTATCGCTTGTGATAAAGACTATGCTGATTTAGAATCTGATATTATTAACAATCAGAATGCTACTAATTTTGATATCTTATCAGAACAACACGATGTTATCACATATACAAAGGTTCTCGGGCCTGTTCAAACAAATAACCTCGGTGTTAATCTTAATACTCTTGGTGTGTACGATGATTCGTATGGAAGATCCACTTATAGTTTTGTAAATCAGATTACAGCCAGTGCTTTTAGTCCAAGTTTTGGCGATGAAGTTGCGATAGATTCCGTAGTATTAACGATTCCTTATTTTAGTACTGCTACAGGTGAAGAAGACGGCGACATATTATACGACATAGATTCTGTTTTACCTAAAGCCGACACCTACAACTCAATAAAATTAAGCCTTTTTGAAAGTAATTATTTTATAAGAGATTTTGATCCTAACGGAGAGTTTAATGAGAGTCAAGCTTATTTTTCAAATAAATCTGCATCAGCAACAGAGCCTATATCAGATGCTGTCTTAGAAGGGGAAGAGCTTATAATGCTTACAGGTTATGAAACATCTTACTCAGATGGAGGTAATATTATTAATATAAGTAAAGAAGGGTTTGTTTTAGAAGAAGATGACGAGGATGGTGAAGCACAAGTTTCGCAGAGACTATCACCCAGATTAAGAGTTAAATTAGATCCAACGTACTGGCAAAATAAAATAATAGATAAAGAAGACGACCCTGTTTTAAGCAATCAAAACAACTTTGCAGAATATTTTAGAGGTCTTTACTTTAAAGCGGAATCATATCTAAATAATGGCAGTTTCTTAATACTAGATACTGGTAATCAAAACGCTAATATCACTATACACTATACACGCCTGACACCTTCGACCACTGACGATGAAGATGCAACTGACCAATCAACTTATGTTCTTAGGTTTGGCCCAAATAGAATTAATTTTATAGAAAACGATTTCACCACTCCAATTAATAACGGTGATGAAGTGAATGGAGATAGTAAACTCTATTTAAAAGGTGGAGAAGGCTCTGCTGCAGTAGTAAAACTTTTTGATGGATTTTACGATGAAGCCGAAGGTATAACTAATTTTGAAAAATTTAGAAGTGATTTCGTAAATCTAGTGGATGGTGAATTTGTGAACTCAAAACGCTTAGTCAACGAAGCAAATCTAGTCTTTTATGTTGACCAAGAAAGTTTGCCAGACAATGAAGGTATCCAAAATAACGAACCAGATCGCATTTATTTATATGATATAGATAATAAAACGTCTTTAATCGATTATAGTAGAGATGGAGCAAACAACAGCTTACCTTCGTTTTCGATAATTAATCATCTTGGTCCATTGCAACGTGTTGATGATGAGTCAGCTGGAAACGGAATTAAATACAAATTGAAGATTACAGAACATATTAATAATCTATTATTAAATGATTCAACTAATGTGAAATTAGGTTTAGCCGTTTCTCTTAATGTTAATCTAGAAAGCCCAATCATAGCGCTTGGACAAAAAGAAGTGCAAAGCACTGATAATTCAGGCTTTACAATACCATTAAGCTCGGTTTTATCACCACGAGGTACAGTATTACATGGTAATAATGCCCTAGACGAAAGTAAAAGAGTGTTTTTAGAAATATATTACACAGAACCAAATAACTAAAAAATTAACCTATGTGTGGAATTGTTGGATATATTGGTCATAGAGAGGCTTACCCTATAGTAATTAAAGGACTTCAAAGACTAGAATATCGTGGCTACGATAGTGCTGGTATTGCTTTATACGACGGAAATAATATCAAACTTTCAAAAACCAAAGGAAAAGTATCTGATCTTAAGGAACGTATTGAAACTGAAATTTCTACTGACGGGACTCTAGGAATGGGCCATACACGTTGGGCTACACATGGTGTTCCAAACGATGTTAACTCTCATCCGCATTACTCTAATTCTGGAGATTTGGTAATTATCCATAACGGTATTATTGAGAATTACGCTGCCTTAAAAAAAGAATTAATTAAGCGTGGTTATACTTTTAAATCAGATACAGATACTGAAGTTTTAGTCAACCTTATTGAAGATGTAAAGAAAAATGAAAACACAAAACTCGGTAAGGCTGTTCAAATTGCTTTAAATCAAGTTGTAGGCGCTTATGCCATCGCTGTTTTCGACAAAAATAAACCTAATGAAATTGTGGTTGCAAGATTAGGTAGTCCATTAGCTATTGGTATTGGCGACGACGAATTCTTTATTGCAAGTGACGCTTCACCATTTATTGAATATACTAAAAATGCTATTTATCTTGAAGATGAAGAAATGGCAATTATTAGAAGAGGGAAAAAAATTAAGGTTAGAAGAATAAAAAATGATGCTTTAGTTGATCCATACGTACAAGAACTTCAACTTAATCTTGAGCAAATAGAAAAAGGGGGTTACGACCACTTTATGTTGAAGGAAATTTACGAACAGCCTAGTGCTATTTTAGATACCTTTAGAGGAAGACTACTAAGTAATGAGGCAATTATTAAAATGGTAGGTGTCGAAGACAACATGAAAAAATTTCTTGCTGCTGATCGTATTATAGTTGTCGCTTGCGGTACATCTTGGCATGCTGGTTTAGTTGCAGAATATATTTTTGAAGATCTAGCGAGGATACCTGTTGAGGTAGAATACGCTTCAGAATTTAGATATAGAAATCCTGTAATAACAGAAAAAGATGTCGTAATAGCAATATCGCAATCTGGTGAAACAGCAGATACTTTAGCCGCTATTAAATTAGCAAAATCTAAAGGGGCATTTGTATTTGGTGTTTGTAATGTTGTAGGCTCTTCTATAGCTAGAGAGACTGATGCAGGTGCTTACACACATGCTGGCCCAGAAATTGGTGTGGCATCGACAAAAGCATTTACAACACAAATAACAGTACTTACTTTAATGGCTTTACGTTTAGCAAGAGCCAAAGGAACTATATCTAGTTCAGAATTTAGACATCACTTAATTGAACTTGAGACCATACCGAGCAAAGTAGAAGAAGCACTTAAATCTGATGCTTACGTTCAGACTGTAGCAGATATTTATAAAGATGCTACCAATTTTTTGTATCTAGGGCGTGGATTTAATTTCCCTGTTGCTTTAGAAGGTGCATTAAAATTAAAAGAGATTTCTTATATCCATGCAGAAGGGTATCCAGCCGCAGAAATGAAACATGGCCCTATTGCATTAATAGATGAGCAAATGCCAGTTGTTGTTATTGCTACTAAAAAAGGACATTACGAAAAAGTTGTAAGTAATATACAGGAGATAAAATCTAGAAAAGGTAAAATTATTGGCATTGTTACAGAAGGCGATACAAGCGTAAAAGAATTGGCAGATTATGTTATTGAAGTTCCAGAAACACTTGAATGTCTTACACCGTTATTAACGACTATTCCTTTGCAACTATTATCATACCACATTGCGGTTATGTTAGATAAGAATGTAGATCAACCTAGGAATTTAGCTAAATCTGTTACAGTTGAATAACTAAAACAGATTATAAAATCCTATTTTTTAAGCCTATAAATTGTAGAATCTACAATTTATAGGCTTAATTTTTTTTATAATTTACTATGCGCGCATAATTTTATGAGAATTTCTTACTAAATTTTCATATATTTAATTAAATTGCTCATCTAATAAATTAACTAACTCTCTAAAATGAAGACAATCTTAAAGCTTTTCACAATGCTTTTTTGTGTGGTATCGTTTGCTCAAACCACAGTAAAAGGTAAAATTTCTGACAATACTGGGTTACCCTTACCTGGTGCAAATATTGTCGTAGTAGGTACCAGCTCTGGTACTGTATCAGATTTTGACGGTAATTATACGCTATCGGTAGATCAAGTTCCACCATTTTCAATCCGTATAAGTTATACCGGTTTTGAACCTCAAACCATTGAGATAACATCCAAGAATCAAACTGTAGATGTTACTTTAGAAGAAGGCAACGCACTCGATGAAGTTGTAATTTCTGCATCGCGTACACCCGAACGTATTTTTGAATCACCAGTTACGGTAGAACGATTTGGTCTAAAAGAAATTAAAAATACTGCTTCCGCAGATTTTTACGGCGGTTTAGAAAACCTAAAAGGTGTAGATATTAACACCAATAGTTTAACTTTTAAATCTATAAATACCAGAGGTTTTGCAACATTTGCTAACACGCGTTTTATGCAATTGGTTGACGGAATGGATAACTCAGCACCAATATTAAATTTCCCTCTTGGAAATTTATTAGGAATGACAGAAACTGATGTCTTAAGTGTAGAACTTCTACCTGGTGCATCTTCGGCTTTATATGGAGCGAATGCTTTTAACGGTATTTTGTTTATGCAAAGTAAAAGTCCATTTGATCATTCGGGTATAAGTGGTTATGTAAAAAGAGGTCTTACGTCCCAAGATGCAGCCGGAGATAATACATATACTGATTTAGGCGTTAGAATGGCATACAAATTCAGTGAGAAATTTGCAGCTAAAGTAAATTTTGGTTACCTAAAAGGTACAGATTGGTTTGCTACTAATACAGAAAGTAAAGGGCCTGATAATTTTGTGACTACTGGTAGAACTAGAGAAAATGACTTAGACTATAATGGAGTTAATGTATATGGAGATGAAGTTTCAACAAATATTAGAACAGCTTCAGGCTTAGGTATAATCCCAGATGTTGTTGTTAGTAGAACAGGCTATGAAGAAAAAGACCTAACTAATTATGATGCCGAAAGTATAAAAGCAGATTGGGGACTCTACTTTAGACCTTGGGAGAATGATTTTGAAATTCAATATGTAGGTAAAGTAGGTTCTGGTAGTACTATTTATCAAGGAGGGAATAGATATAGTATTAAAAACTTCTTTTTACAACAGCACAAAATTGAAGTTAAAAATGATAATTTCTTCATACGAGGCTATGTTACTGAAGACAAAGCAGGTGATTCTTATGACATGTTTTTTACTGGTATAAATATTAATAGAGCTTGGAAGAGTGATAATGATTGGTTTGAACAATATATTGGTACTTATGCAGGCATAGAGTTCTCTGGAAACCCAAGTGGATTAACTGAAGCCGAAAAACATGCAGCATCAAGAGCTGTAGCTGACACAGGTCGTTTCTTACCTGGAACACCAGAGTTTGAAGCTGCTTTCAATCAAACAATAAACGATCCGGATTTAAATACGGGTTCAAAATTTCAAGATAATTCAAAAATCTATCACGGAGATGCCAACTATAACTTTAGTCATCTTTGGGATGCTATTGAAATACAAGTTGGTGGATCGTATAGACAATATCAGTTGAATTCATCTGGCACGGTTTTTACAGATGCCGATGGTCCAATAAAATTTTCTGAAGTTGGTATATATACACAACTGCAAAAAAGTCTAGAGCTAAATGAAAATGTTGATTTAAAATTAACAGGTTCTGTACGCTACGACAAGTCAGAGTTATTTGATGCCTTTTTATCGCCTAGAATATCTGCTGGTTTCACTATAAATGACAACCACAATATTAGAGCTTCATTTCAAACAGGTTTTAGGAATCCTGATACACAATCACTTTATATCGGACTTAACTTAGGTGTTATTAATCTTGTTGGAGGGGCTGTTGATAATCCTGATCGCTATGTAAGAACCTATGGAGTAAGTCCATTTGGAGCAAATATAATCGGTTCAAACACTATTGACTTTTCTGGTCAGGGAGCTTATTCAAATTCTCTATTTGCAACTGGAGCCGCGTCACTTGCTACACACAACCCAGCTGATAATGGTCGAGATTTAGTGGCAAACTCAAATCTTGCAAAGCCAGAACAAGTAAGTTCTTTTGAAGTAGGCTATAGAGGTAAGTTAGGAAAGATTATTATTGATGCTTCTGCTTATTACAGTGCGTACCAAGATTTTCTATCTAATGAAACTGTAGTTGCCCCTTATTATGGTGATAATGCTAATTTTGATCTTACAGGATATGACCCTTCAAACCCAGCATCTGTAGCTGGTTTAAATCAAGATACACAATTAATCTTGGCAGCTTTACAAAATGATGATTTTCAAACTTATAGAACCTACACAAATTCTGAAGCTGAAGTTAATTCGTATGGAGCTGCCATCGCAGTTTCTACAAAAGTTTTCGACGGTTTTGATTTAAGTATGAATTATACTTACGCAAAATTAGATTTTGACGAAAAGAAAAATCCAGATTTTCAGACTAATTTTAACACACCAGAGCATAAGGTAAAAGCGTCTTTTGGTAAAACTGAGTTATTTAAAAATTTCGGATTTAATGTAGCTTGGAGATGGAGTGACTCTTATTTATGGGAAGCAGGTTTTGGTGATGGTAATATTCCTGCATTTCATGTTTTAGACGCTCAAATTAATTATAGAGTACCGAGTCTCAAATCAACATTTAAAGTTGGTGCAACTAATCTTTTACAAGATGAGTATTTTACTGCAATTGGAACAGGGTTCGTAGGCTCTATGTATTACGCATCATGGACAATCAACAATCTATAATAACGAAAAAGAAAATATAAAATGAAAAATATAAAATACATCGCATTATCACTTCTTACTTTAGGCTTTTTGGCCTGTGAGAGTGATGATGATTCAGGAAGTGACACAGAGGTCTTACCAGAATTAACTGCTGGTAATGCAAATTTTTCAAATTTTGTAGCATTGGGTAACTCTTTAACTGCTGGTTTTGCAGACGGGACTTTATACAGTATTGCTCAGGAAAATTCGACGCCAAGTATCATGGCTGATCAATTTTCTTTAATTGGTGGTGGTAACTTTACCCAACCTTTAATGAATGATAATACTGGTGGTTTATTAGCTGGTGGTTCTCCTTTACCAGGATTTGGACCTAGATTAGTATTTAATGGCACTGCACCTGTACCAATTACATCACTTAATCCTGGTGCAATGACCACAACAGATATTGTACTAAATAATCCAACTGGACCTTTTAATAACATGGGTGTTCCAGGCGCTAAGAGTTTTCATTTATTAGCTCCAGGGTATGGGAATTTTTCTGGTTTATTCGCTGTGCCGGCTACGGCAAATCCATTTTTTGTTAGAATGGCTAGTTCTACAACAACTTCTGTTATTGCAGATGCAATGGCACAAGCACCTACTTTCTTTTCATTATGGATAGGAAATAATGACGTATTAGGTTATGCTCTCTCTGGAGGAGAAAGCAATACAATGTCTGAAGACTACGATCCCATAACACCTCAAGCAACATTTGATTTTGCGTATTCTACTTTGGTTTCGACATTAACTGCTGGAGGCGCTCAAGGAGTTGTTGCGAACATACCTGATGTAACTGCTATACCTCACTTTACTACAGTACCACATAACCCTGTACCTTTAGATGCAGCAACAGCAGGTGCCTTAAACCAAGGTTATGCTACTTATAATGGTGGACTACAATTTGCTTTTACAAATGGGTTATTAACTCAAGAAGAAGTAGATAAAAGAACTGTAGTTTTTTCGGAAAGTGCAAATAATGCACTGGTATTAATTGATGAAGATTTGACTGACTTAAGTAGTTTTGGTATTCCTAACTATAGACAAGCTACCGCTGCAGATTTATTTTTATTACCATTATTATCTTTAATCCCACAAGGTTATGGAACACAAATCCAATTAGAAGATAAATGGGTTTTAACACCAGAAGAGCAATTAGAAATTAAAATGGCTACAGACGCTTTTAACGCAACAATACAAGCAGAAGCTAGTGGAGCAAATTTAGCATTTGTTGATGCTAATGCTTTATTAAACTTATTGAAAGATGGTAACTTACCTTCTGGAAATTACAATTTAACATCAGACTTTGTTACTGGAGGTGCCTTCTCTTTAGATGGTGTACACCCAACTTCTAGAGGTTATGCTTTATTAGCTAATCAATTTTTAAAAGCTATTGACTTAAAATATGGTTCTAATTTTGAAGCCTCAGGTAACCTAGTTGATATAGGTACTTACAATACAAATTACTCTGCTGGTTTACAATAACAAGGCTTCATATAATTTGTAAAAACACCTTCATAGTGAAGGTGTTTTTTTTATACATAAAAAAGGAAAAAAACTACTCTTATTTTTAAATAAAACTATATCTTTGCAGCGCGAAAAATATAGGTATTCAACTAGATTGGATGAGCTGTTTTTCACATTTAAATTATTGCATAACAAAAACATAAGAGTAATGTCAAAAGTTACAGGTAAAGTTGCACAGATCGTAGGTCCAGTTATCGATGTAGAATTCGCTGCTGGTTCAGAGCTTCCAAAGATTTATGATTCATTAGAAATTAAAAATCAAGATGGTTCAATATTAGTATTAGAAGTACAATCTCACATTGGTGAAGATACCGTACGTACTATCGCAATGGATTCGTCTGATGGTTTAAGTAGAGGAACAGAAGTTCTTGCAACTGGTGCTCCAATCCAAATGCCAGTAGGAGAAGATGTTTACGGACGTCTTTTTAATGTTATTGGCGATGCTATTGATGGCTTAGGAGCTTTACCTAAAGCTGGTGATGCTGGTTTACCGATTCACAGACAAGCTCCAAGATTCGAAGATTTATCAACGTCTACTGAAGTTTTATTTACAGGTATTAAAGTAATCGATTTAATTGAACCTTATGCGAAAGGTGGTAAAATTGGTTTATTTGGTGGTGCTGGTGTAGGTAAAACAGTATTGATTCAAGAGTTGATTAACAATATTGCAAAAGGTCATGGTGGTCTTTCTGTATTTGCAGGTGTTGGTGAAAGAACACGTGAAGGAAACGATTTACTTCGTGAGATGTTAGAGTCTGGCATTATCAAATATGGTGATGACTTTATGCACTCTATGGAAGAAGGTGGATGGGATTTAACCAAGGTTGATAAAGCTGGAATGAAAGAGTCTAAAGCCACATTCGTATTCGGACAAATGAATGAGCCTCCTGGAGCACGTGCTCGTGTGGCATTATCTGGTTTAACTATTGCAGAATATTTTCGTGATGGAGCTGGTGAAGGTCAAGGAAAGGATGTACTTTTCTTTGTAGATAACATATTCCGTTTTACACAAGCTGGTTCTGAGGTGTCTGCATTATTAGGTCGTATGCCTTCTGCAGTAGGTTACCAACCTACATTAGCAACTGAAATGGGTGCGATGCAAGAACGTATTACTTCAACTAAAAGAGGATCTATTACATCTGTACAGGCAGTATATGTACCTGCGGATGATTTAACGGATCCTGCTCCGGCAACAACGTTTGCTCACTTAGATGCAACAACAGTATTATCTCGTAAGATTGCTGAGCTAGGTATTTACCCAGCGGTAGATCCATTAGATTCTACATCACGTATTCTTACAGCTGATATTTTAGGTGATGAGCATTATAACTGTGCACAACGTGTAAAAGAGTTATTACAACGCTATAAAGAATTACAAGATATTATTGCTATCCTTGGTATGGAAGAATTATCTGAAGAAGACAAAATGGCTGTAGGTAGAGCAAGACGTGTACAACGTTTCTTATCTCAACCATTCCACGTAGCAGAGCAATTTACAGGTCTTAAAGGTGTTTTAGTAGATATTAAAGAAACAATTAAAGGTTTTAATATGATTATGGATGGTGAATTAGATCACTTACCAGAAGCAGCATTTAACCTTAAAGGTTCTATTGAAGAAGCTGTTGAAGCTGGAGAGAAAATGTTAGCTGAAGCTTAATCTAAAATTTCAGAATTATGTATTTAGAAATTGTATCACCAGAAGCGACTTTATTTAGTGGAGAAGTTGATTCTGTTACTGTCCCTGGTGTTACCGGAGAATTCGAAATGTTAAAAGATCACGCACCTATTGTGTCTATTCTTAAAGAAGGTCATGTAAAGGTTGCTGGTTCTGTTACACTCGAAGAAGAAGTAGAAGATAAGTTTACGAAGGCTGATAATGGCGTTTGGTTAGCTATCAATTCTGGTACTATTGAAATGAAAGATAATAAGCTAATTATTTTAGCTGATTAATAATATTCAATCATTATAATAAAAAACGCGAAACTTAATAGTTTCGCGTTTTTTATTACACTTTCTTAATCACATTGGTAACTATTCCCCAAATAAGAAAGTTGTTTTCTTCTGTAATTTTTATAATTGGATAATCTGGATTCTCTGGTTGAAGCCACACCTCACCATCAGATACTCTAAGGCGTTTTACAGTAAATTCCCCATCTAAAAAACAAACTGCTATTTTATTGTTTTCTGGTTCTAAACTTCGATCTATAACTAACAAATCGTTATCATCTAAACCTGCGCCAATCATAGATTGCCCACTCACTTTTGCATAGAATGTCGCCTCCTTGTTTTTTACCAACTCATCATCTAAGGATAAACGTTGTTCTTTAAAATCGTCTGCTGGAGAAGGGAAACCTGCAGAGATGCCTGTGTCAAAAAAGTTTGTACCAGCCCCTTCAATGGCTTCTGGTACGAAAAACGTTAAACTTGAAGATTTGTGTGCTATCATAGAAAACTCGTTTTCATTCCCTTGAAAAAGGGGAATCTTATTCTTCTTAATTCAATTCTAAATTTAGTTACAATTCATGAGATTCCTTTTTTCAAAGGAATTTTATTTAACTACGATAATATCATTAATATTAGTCGTATATCTTGGCGATAAGCGTTCTTGGCGCATTTTCCAAGTGCGTTCTAAATCTTGATTTCCCAATTTAATTTTATAATCCTTATACTTTTTATTTATGTTGTCTATAGCAGCCATTAAAGGCTTATGCTTAGGGTTCTCTTTGTTAAACAAATCTAATTGATAATTATCGGTTGGCACTATACCTGTAACAATAACTCCTGCCCTTTTATATTTAATGCCTGTTTTATAAATCGATTTTACAGCATTTACGGCTTGCGTGCTAATTAATAAAGAAGAATCCGTAGGATACGGAAAACTTACCATAGTGCTTCCTCTGTGTTGTTCTAAATCTTTTTTATGCTTATCGCTACTTAACATCACAATAACCATGTGGCAACTAGATCCTTGTTTGCGCAATTTCTCGGCACAACTTGTTGCAAAGGTAGAAATGCGTTCTTTTATATTATCTATATCTGAATAGGTATATTCAAAACTTCGTGTTGTAGCAATAGCGCGTTTTGTTTTAGGAGCATCTAACTCTATTTTTGAAACTCCTTCTAAGTCTTTTTTTAGTTTCCACTCTGTAATCGAAAAGGTTTTGCGCACCCAATCATCTGGCAATTGCGTAAAGTCGTATGCTGTTTTACACCCTTTTGCTTTTAATCGTTTTTGCAATGCTCTACCTATTCCCCAAACATCTTCAAGTTTAATCCATTTCAATGCTTTAATTCTTGAAGTTTCAGAATCTATCACATAAACTCCTTTAGTTTCGTTAGGAAATTTACGTGCAATCTTATTAGCAACTTTAGTTAATGCTTTTGTAGAAGCTACACCAACACAGGTCGGAATGCCTGTCCATTTAAGAATACGTTGTCTCATTTGATTTCCGTAATCCTGAAAATCATAATTTTCAAAGCCTTTAAACTGAAGAAAAGCTTCATCTATACTATACACTTCAATATCTGGTGAAAACTGTTCTAGTATTCTCATTACACGACTACTCATATCGCCATATAGTGGATAATTTGATGAAAGTATTTTAATATTATTCGCTTTACAAAACCCTTCCCATTTAAAGATTGGTGCACCAAAGGGAAGCTCTAATGCTTTAGATTCATCACTCATAGAAATAACACAACCATCATTATTGCTTAAAATAGCAACAGGCTGTCCTTCCAAATTCGGGTTAAAAACTCGCTCGCAAGAAGCATAAAAATTATTACAATCTACTAAAGCATACATAGACTATAAAGGTAATAGATTTAGTCTTCAATGTATTCTAAAATATCACTAGGTTGACAATTTAAAGCCTTACAAATTGCTTCTAAAGTTGAAAATCGAACAGCTTTAGCTTTGCCAGATTTTAAAATTGACAAATTAGCCGTCGTTATGCCTATGATTTCAGCAAGGTCTTTACTTTTCATTTGGCGCTTAACCAACATTATATCTAAGTTTACAACTATTGGCATTATTAAATAGTTAGGTCGTTTTCTTCTTCTACTTGTTTTCCTTTTTCAAAAATTTCAGCCAAAATATAGAACGCTAATCCTGCAGGAATTAAAAATGTAAATTCTGCTTTGAGTTCATTAAAAAAGCTGAAAGTAGATTCACCTATTGCAGCTAATAGAAACCTAAGAATCAATACACCCACGGTATAACTAATAAAAATATTTCCAATCTTTTTAAAATAACTAATGTTCTTATCGCTAAAGTAATTGCCAGTTTCAACTTCCTTTAATATGGATAAAAAATAACTAAAGCCATATATGAGATAAGCTCTCCAAAAGAAAAGACCCGTACTTATAGCATAGTAACTCCATTCAATCGCATTCTTAGAAGTAAACCAAGACTCACTCTTATCTGCAGTTTTCGCCCAATTCTGAAACTTTTCAAACTGGTTAAAATCAAACTCGTGC
>TARA_R110002124_G_scaffold13464_2_pt1 | contig 29656 bp, 29 predicted proteins | sample TARA_R110002124 | Tara Oceans TARA_R110002124 (sample SAMEA4397445) | marine metagenome | biome: Polar Biome; feature: [SRF] surface water layer (ENVO:00010504); material: water (ENVO:00002006), including particulate matter (ENVO:01000060) such as... | depth 5 m
ATACTTATCCAAGTCAACAAACAAAAAGGAAAACATGTTGAATGCTATTTTTCTTAGTCTTTATTTACTTATTGCCTTAATCATTATCATAAGTATCCTTTTGCACGGTGCCAAACCTTCAAAAAGTTTGGCCTGGCTTCTGGCCATTTTTACCATTCCCGTGGGCGGGATGTTCCTTTATCTTCTTTTGGGAAGAAATCGAAGAAAAAATAAGTTGTTGAAATTAAAAAAGAAGGCCTTCTTAAATTTGCCGGAGCCCTTAATGCAGCATATGGCATCCATGAGCGGGAAGTACCAAAAACTCATGACCTTGGTATATCGAAATTCACATTTCCCGCCAACAGACAGTAATGAACTGCAACTATTGAAAGATGGAAAAACGACCTTCGAATCTATCTTCGAATCTTTGGAGAACGCCCAATACCGTATACACCTACAATACTACATTTTTGAAGAAGGGGAACTAACAGAAAGGCTATTGCAGCTTTTTGAGCGTAAAATTACGCAAGGGGTAGAGGTAAGAATGATCTATGACGGTATAGGCAGCTTTTCATTAAGTAAGGTCTATTTAAGAAAATTAAAAACTATTGGGGTAGAGGTATATCCTTTTCTGCCTTTCAAGTTCGGGCGTTTTTTTTCGTCCTTAAACTATAGAAATCATAGAAAGATTATTGTGGTAGATGGCAAGGTGGCATTTACCGGAGGAATAAACGTATCGGATAAATACTTGAAAGGCGATCTGGAACTGGGCAATTGGCACGATATGCACCTAAGACTGGAAGGTACGGCGGCAAGTCATTTGGATTTTGTTTTTGCAATGGATTGGTACCTGGTTTGTCAAAAGACCATTGCTGTGCTGCCCTTGGATACGGATAAAGCTGCCATTGATAAAAATAAAGGTAAACTTGTGCAAATCGTTTCCGGGGGACCTGATGATGATTTTCCTTCTTTGGAACAAACCTACTTTACAATAATCAATAAGGCGAAGAATTATCTGTTTATTACCAATCCGTATGTAATTCCTGGACAGGCTGTAATGCAGGCCTTGCAGACCGCTGCACTGGGAGGTGTGGATGTGCGTTTGATGGTTTCAGAAAATGCGGATAACAAAATAGTAAGTTGGAGTGTGCGGTCCTATTTTGAACCCCTTCTTAAATCCGGGGTGAAGATCTATTTATTTCCCGACGGATTTTTGCACAGTAAGATCATTGTTAGTGATGATGCTATAGCTACCATAGGCACGGCCAATTTAGATGATAGGAGTTTTGAACAGAATTATGAGGTAAATGCCATTGTTTACGACACCTCTTTTGCCCAGTTATTGAAGGAAGACTTTCTTAAGGATGCATATTCAAGTAGAATGTTGGTCTATGAAGACCATATAAAAAGACCATGGGGAGAAAAGCTAAAGGAAGGTTTTGGAAAATTGTTTAGTCCGTTGCTATGAACTAATGGTTTCAAGGACCAATTCGTTTTTGGACGGTTTACCTTCTTCCCAGCTATTCAGATTTTCAAAGGTAACTTCGGCAATATTGGTCAAGGCCTCTTTGGTAATAAATCCTTGGTGGGGTGTAAGAAGCACATTTGGAAAGGACAATAACTTTATTAATTGGGTGTCTTTGATTCCATCTTTAGAATTGTCCTTAAAGAACGATCCTATTTCCTTTTCATAAACATCTGTGCAGTAACCACCAATTGCGTTTTTTTCCAGGGCATTTATCAAGGCTTTAGTCTCCACTAAGGCCCCTCTTGCCGTATTTATCAAAACAACCCCTGGTTTCATTAGGGCCAATTTTTGTTTGTCTATTAAATAGTAGCTCTCTTGGGAGAGCGGAATGTGAAGGCTTATTATATCCGATTGTTGGCAAAGCTCGTCCAAAGAAGTGTAGGTAAGATCATATTGTTGTACAAGTTTATAATCGGGTTTAAGGTCATTGGCCAATATCTTGCAGCCGAAACCGTTCATGATCTTCGCCATTACACTGCCAATTTTACCGGTCCCAACAATGCCTACGGTCTTTCCGTTCAAATCGAAACCCATCAGGTTGCTTTGCAGAAAATTATAGGCATGTACCTGCCTATCCGCTAAAATAATCTTCCGGTTAAGGGCCTGTAATTGGGCTATCGCATGTTCGGCAATGGAGTAGGGGGAATACTCCGGAACATTGGCTACCTTAATCCCAAATTTATGTGCTGTTTTAAGATGCACGTTGTTGTATCCAGCCGAACGCAAGCTAATATAACGAACTCCCAGATCCGATAGCTTTTCCAATACTAAAGAGGAGGCATCATCACCGGAAAATATGGAAACTGCCATATGCCCAACAGCTTGGATCGCAGTCTCGGAATTTAAGGCATCTGTTGTATAGGTTACCTTATGGATCTTGTTATTGGCGTTATTTAAAAAAGGGATTTCAAAATCTTTAGCACTATAGACCAGTAATTTCATTTTTTTCTTCTTTAATAAAAATTAGATCTTGGTCCTCCATAGCCATAACAACTAGCTTTATGTAATCTTTGATAGTTTTTTGTATGTTTTGGGGGTCGGAGATGTCTATACTTCCCCTCCAGATCATAGACCTTTCCTTGCCTTCACAAATACAATACAGTGTAGTCTCCGCATGGTATACCGTAAACTTATCATAATATCCCTGGTCGTAGTAGATGTCCTGGTGACTTAGATAATCGTCATTAAATCTTCCTTGGTAATTGTTCCATCTGGAAATGGATTTCAAAAAGCTTTCCTTGTCCTCGGAACCAACTACTTTGGTAAAAAGTATGGCATCAAAGTCTTTGTCCAGTAGACTTTGTTCCACATCATCAAGTTCCTTTTCGGTCTTACGGGTATCGGTAAATGAAACATCAAAAACATCAAGGCTGCGCATTGCATCAACATTTCTTTTACTAAACTCTTTCAGCATGCTTGTTTCGAAATCCGTTCTGGCTTCCTCGTTTGATGCCATACCTACTATCAACACCTTATTGGCATGGAAGAGCACAATGTCCGGGTTTTTCCAGTTTTCCACCAAACTCGTGGAAGAACATCCCGTTAGTAATATTGCGAGTAGAATTAATGCTTTTTTCATGGTATAAACCTTTGTTTTAATAGTTTTTTCTAATTTCAGGAATGGTTGTGAAGGTAGTGGATGTGTTGATGAATTAATATGACGTTGGTCAGTTGTGCAATCATTTCCCTTCTGGTTCGTTCATTATAAAAATGCTCCCGGTATAATTGAAAATTTCGCTTTTCAGATTTTGGTAATCCCTCTGACATTCATCCACGTTCACTTGAAGACTATCATTTTTTTTAACGTCGTCCGCACTAATGGAGCTGTCCGCTATATCCAACTCATTGCCCAAATTGTTTTCGTGCAATGAAATTTGAGATCTTACAGCTGCATTGCTTTTTTCGATAACCTGCAAACGGGTTTTGTAATCCTGTAGACGTTCAAAGAGGTTAGGGATGTTGGGCTTAAAGGCATTGGAATCCAATAGGCGTTTTATAAAAACAATTTCGTCATCCATTAATTGAAACTTCAATTTCCATTGTTGGATTTTCCAATGCAAAAGGGCAATTTTCCTCCCGTTATCTGTGACCGTATTTTTCTTTTCCATTTTTTTTGGATCTTGGATAAAGTTATGAACTTTTAAAAATCCCTGCTATGAGATTTGTCATCTCCATTCTAGATGAAAATTTTTTGTATTTCATTGAGTTTTGGAATCTGTACGTTCCAACCATGAACATCCCTGATCTTTACTCTAAAGGCATCAAGGGAAGTAGGTTCCCCATGGATAAGGAAAACTGTTTCGGGAATATTGTCGATTTCCTCCATCCAATGCAACAACTCGCTTTGATCGGCATGGGCGGATAGACTTTCCAAATGATGGATTTTTGCCTTAACGGGATAGTATTTTCCAAACAGCTTTAGTTCAAAGGCCCCTTCCAATAGTTGGCGTCCGCGGGTTCCTTCTGCTTGGAACCCCACTAATAAAACCGATGTAGATGCTATGTCTATCAGCTGTTTTAGATAGGTAAGTACCCTGCCTCCTGTTACCATGCCGCTTCCGGCAATTACAATTTTAGATCTGGGATCGTCGATGGTCTTCCATGTGTCGGCATAGGAGGTTATAATATTGAAGTGATTGCACATGGCATGGTACTCGTTCATAGGTAGTTTATGCCAATGTGGAAATTGTTCAAATACGGACAACACATTGTTGCCCATGGGGCTATCTATAAAAATAGGGATATTTGGGATCTTGTTTTTTTTATACAACTGCCAAAGTAGATACATTAGCGATTGTAGTCGCTCCACGGCAAAGGATGGGATGATGAGATTTCCCCTCTCCCTAATGGTTGTTTTTATGAGATCGCTGAGTTTTCCTTCTACGTCTTCTTTAGGATGCAATTTATTCCCATAGGTGCTTTCCACAAAAAGATAATCGGCCCATTTTGGACGTACCGGGGCTTCCAATAGATCATCATGTAATCTACCAACGTCCCCAGAAAAAACAAATAGTTTCCCGAAGATCTCCAATTCAATGTAGGTCGCCCCTATGATATGACCATTATATCGGTATTTGAGGCGAATGTGCTCTGAGAGCGTAATCCATTCATCCTTTTCCATGGATTGAAACAAACTTATGGTACGTTCGGCGTCTTTTACGGTGTAAAAAGGGAGTGCTGGGTCGTGCTTGCTGTACCCTTCCTTATTGGCCTGATCGGCTTCTTCTTCGTGTATCTTGGCACTGTCCAAAAGAATTATTCGGGCAATTGCCAAAGTGGGAGCTGTGCCCAAAATTTTACCTCTAAAGCCTTCCTTTAGTAGTCTGGGCAGGTATCCTGTATGGTCCAGATGTCCATGGGTCAAAAGCACCATGTCTATTTTTGAGACATCTATGGGCAAGGGAATCCAGTTTTGTTGTCGAAGTTCCTTTAACCCTTGGAACATTCCGCAATCTATCATCAGATTCAATTCAGGGGTCTCCAAATAGAATTTAGAGCCTGTTACGGTTCCGGAAGCGCCCAGGAAATGTATTTTGATTGTATTCATGTTTTAATGATTGCAAAGCTGTTTAATCTCGTTCAGGATTTTTTCTTTCCTGGTACTGGAGATTCCCAAATGATCCAAAAAAAACTTATCCTTCCAAAGCTGCCTACATAAGACCACATCCCTACTCAATAAAAACTGTTTTTCCCTATTGCTGAGCAGGGTAGAAACGGTGATGGGGTAAAGTCCTAAACGATCTATACGGTCCTTAAGGCCATCATTCAATGGTAGGTCCCAACTCAGTAAATACAATCCTGCACATTTTCCATACGTGGAGGCATCGCTGGTAAAACGCGTGTTGGTTACCACCCAGCCTTTATCCAGTTCCCTATGTTCATTTTTCTTGGTGGCCCAATGTCCTTTTACATCGTTATATCTGGAATGGATATAGAGGGGGATCTTAACATTGCAGTTACGCCCTTCTTCCGAGTGGAACTTACATTCTATAACAGTGACAGTTCCATTTTTTTCCGCAACAACATCAATTTCATGTGTTACACAGATACCGTTCATTATTTGATCTACACTAGTATGGTAGCCAGAATATTCCAGAATGGCGGCCACAAAACGTTCAAAGGGAAAGCCTGTTGGCCCCAATTCGTAAATGGCTTTTTTTAGTTTGTATTTTGAAGCAAAGATAGATTTGTTTTTTTTCAGTAGGGAATAGGCCCTGTTATATATCTCATTGGTAGATATGCCTTCATATAACTCATCCTTTACCTGGTCTACAATTTGTTCCACAAGATTATGGTCGGCCCCACTGTGTTTAAGGGATTTACGCAGTTTGTCCAAAGAAAATTTGGCCCGTTCCCCTGAGGATTTTAGAATTTCAATGTCCAATTCCTTTTTCATATCATTGCTTTAGATGAATATCCAATTCCGGTATTTTTAGAAGCTGCAAGGTGGTGGAAGCCAATTTTACTTTGTCATCCGTAGCCATAAGGGCCTGTACTATTTGCTCGAACAGTTCGTGCTTTGTTATCCGCCTTAACTTATAATCCGTAATATACCTTAGATTTATGGCTATCCAATTATCTGTTGGACTAATGGCCAAGGTTGGGGCAATAGTAGCATTTTCTATATAATAATGCTCCACCATTTCCTCCCACCTTGCTATAGAATTCTTGGTGTATTCGGAAAGGAAATCAGTGGCCTTTTCCATTACTATCTTTTTTGCCAGTGCAACATCCGAATCATAGGTTATAAGTATATTGAGTTCATCCCAAACAAATGGGAAATCCATGGAATAGTTCTTAATAGGACCTTTAAAAACAAAGGCGTTGCTGATCTTGACAATCCTGCCAGAATAATTGTCACTACTTACCCATTCCCCAATCTCCATTAGGGTGGTATAGATGCTATCTATATCAATTACATCCCCTTTAATGCCATTAATTTCAATACGGTCTCCAGGTTTATAGACCTTTACAAAAAAGATATAGAAAGATCCCGCAATACTTAGGATCAATTCTTGGAGGGTAAAGGTTATTCCAGCAGTGAACAGGCCTATGATAATGGTGTAATCTTTAATGTTTTCTACCGTAAATGCCATTAGGATCAATAGCGAAATTAGAACGTAGCCAATAATTTCTACTCCTTTTTGTGCCTTGTATCTAACCGAAACATTATCTATTCTTCTTTTTAGTACCCTACGAAAAAACCCAATAAAGATTATTATGGCCAGTATCCACAACAAAAGTTTGGCAATCTTCAATACTAATGGGTCGTTAAAAAAGTCCAAGAGACTGTTCATGGGCAATGGATTTAAATAAGACCGCCCAAACAAAAATTGTTTTGGCGGTCTCCCAATTAAAAATTAACCAACTATTTTTTTTGGCCAAAAAAGTCCCTTACCAAGGCTTTGGTCTGGTTCTCGGTCATGCTATCGGCTTTGGCGACGGCTTTTACTCTTTCTGCAAGTCCTTTGTGGTGTTCCAACAGTTCTTTTCTAAACTTCTCATTGGTATCTGCCGGGCCAAAAAGCGCTATGGCATCTGCATCACCAATGGCGTCCGCGAGTTTTTTAAAATATGATTTTAATTGTGCTTTCTCCCTTTCCAGATAGGTGCGCTCGTGTGTAACATCTTGGGTTACACCGGATTTTACCCTAGGTCCAGAGGTACCCTTGCGGTTAAAAAATTCCATCTCCGAAAAAATGGTTTCCAATTTCTCTTCTTTGTTATCCAAACTGATGATATGGGCTTTTTCCCTATCCATCCATATTCCAATATTTTTCATAATACAATGTTTTTTAAGATTCGTTCAGAGCCAAAATAGGAACAGTGGCATCATAACCAATTTCCTTCACCAATGGTCTGGAAAATATACTATTGAACAAAAAATGTTTTTTGTTGATGAACGCGATCATGTCGCTGTTCCTACTTTCTACAAAAGAGGTTATTCCCTGGGCGACGTCCTTATCCGTCAGGGTATGGAAGCTATGGTCAACACTTTCGAGGATGTCGTCCAAGAGTTTTTTGTGGGCTTCTTGGTCTTCGGATAGCGTAGTTTTTTTCGTAAAGTGTACAACGCGTATTGCCGTATTGTGCATCTTGGCAATCTCTATCAAATAATTCAATTCCTTTCGGCTAAACGTGGATTTGTAATTAGTAGGAAAGACAATTTCTTTGGGAGTGGAAAACCGAAGTTCATCTGGGATGGCCATTACTGGGCACTCCCTTATTGTCTCCATGGCATTTACAGTATTGCTTCCAAAAATGATTCCTTTGGCACCCGTAGCTCCCTGTGTACCCATGATTACAAGGTCTATATCTTTGCTCGCAATGGTCTGTTTTATGGCCTCCGAAAGAAAATTAAAGGATGAAATTGTATGATAACTATGTTTTGGGTTGTCATGGTGAAGCTCCAGCATGTCCAATAGCTTGGCAAAAGCCACCTCAGATGCTTCTTTGGCAGCTTCGTATTCCGCACTGCCCGGTTCTGGCATAATTAAGGTACTTGTGGTGTAATTATCCAAGCGGAAGATGTTCAAAAAATAGAATTCGCAGTTAAGCTTTGCATAAAGGTCCAAGGCATAGCGTGTGGCGTTCAACGCATTTTTGGAGAAATCGGTAGGAATTAGTATTCTTTTGTCCATGACAATGCTTCTTTAGTTTTATTAAATATAATAGGCTTTAGTGACAGTTTCTATGACAATGGTCATTCTTGGGAGGGGAGAATTAAGAACGGGATATCGGAATACATGCTTAAGTCTTTTACTACTGGTTCACGGGTAAGCTTTTCAAAAAGGTTGCGCTTTTCATGTACCATGGCGAACAAATCCACTTTTAGTTTTTCCAAAAAAATATCTATTACCTTCGCTTTGTCGTCAAAATTTTTGATCCATTGGAATGAATGGCCAACATGACTTAGACCATCTTCCAAATTTTTTCTATTCTCCTCCTGGGTCTTGTTCAGAATATGTTGTTCCTGAACGTGTACGACCCTAATGGACGCTTTGGACAAAGAGGCAAAATATAGCAGTTGATCTATAGTTTTTTGACCACAATCCTTTCTCAAGTCAGTTACAAACGCGATTTCCTTTATTGGGTGGAAATCCATTTCGCCGGGAATGGCCAATAATGGGCATATGAGATTATCGGCCACCCTAATGGTATTGCTTCCAAAAAATACATCGGTAGCTTCTGTAAGTCCTTTGTTCCCCATGGTTACCAAATGAATCTTAAGTTCCCCTATTTTTTGCGCTATGATATTTACCAAGTCCCCTTTTTGGGATATGGTCTTGAAGGTATGAAGGGGATTCTCATTGTCCAAGACTATCTTGTGCTTGGTGTGTGTTAATTTTTCCTTGGACTCAGATTCCATTTCCTTCAGGTGCTTTTTAATATTTAGTATTGGAAGTTTTTTGCCTGGGGCTATGGTAAGTTCCGAATAGGTGTTAAGAATGTAAAAGGTACATTTTTCCGATGCTAAAAGTTTTGTTACGTAGAACAGGGCACAATAGGCATTATTGGAAAAATCGGTGGCAACAAGTATATTCTTCATTTTCTATGAATTAAAATTGTGGAATTACCATAAAGGGTATAGTGACGTGGAAACCTATTTTTTTGATAACAGGTTCAATAAAAAGTCGCTCCATAAAAGTATGTTTGTTCTGAACCATGACCAGCAGGTTGATTTTTTCTTTGGCCTGGAAAGCATTGATGGCGTCTATAATTTCATTGTTGGGTACATCATGGAACAATGCCTTGTTGCCCAAAATCTTTTCGAGGCCTTTCTTTTGCTTTTCTTGATCCGGAGTCAGTTTATAGCCTGTGGATACGTGTAAAACATTTATTTGGGACCCATATTCATTGGCTATGTCCAAAAGTGGAGTCAACTTCTCCTTTTTGTATACAATTTCATAGTCGGTTGGGAATAATATTTCCAACGGATTCTCGTACTCAAAATTAGGGGGTACCACTAACACGGGGCAATTGGCTTTTCTTATGACATGTACCGTATTTGTTCCAAATAGGATTTCCTTGGCCCCTGTGGCTCCTGTGGTGCCCATTACTACCAAATGTATACCTTCAGATTCTACGGTTTCCATAACTTCGTTCACCAGGGTGTTAAAGGCAGTGTGAACAATAAAGCTATGATTAGGGTTAATATATTCTTTTTCCAAACGACTTTTGAGTTTTTCCAGTTGGGTCATGGAGGTTTCCTGAATTACATCGCCCAAGCCGATCAGACCCGGACTTCCAACCAGGTATTCCGCGTTGTACACTGGTGGCATATAGGTATGCATTAAATAGAATTTACATTTTACATTTTTGAAAATCTTCAAAGCGTAGCTAATGGCCTTAATGGAATTGTCTGAAAAATCAGTGGGAAGCAATATTTTTTTCATAGTGTTTTATACATTGGTACGGTAAATCTAAAGCGGAAGAATTTTGAAAACCATGATATTGGTCAGTTCCATATTCTCTTTGTTTAGGTAATTTTACTCGATAATCGAGATTTGAACCTGCAGGCCGCCTTTAGATGCTTGCCTGCCCCGAGGTAGTTTACTTTTAAAAAATAAAATTATGAAAGATAGTTTTAGCAATATTATCAATTCTGAAACCCCTGTTCTGGTCGATTTTCATGCGGATTGGTGCGGACCCTGTAAAATGCTGGCACCTATTTTAAAACAGGTCAAGGAGGAAATGGGGAATGCCCTGAAAATTGTAAAGATCGATGTGGACAAGAATCAATCCTTGGCCAGTACTTATCAAGTAAGGGGGGTACCTACCATGGTGTTATTTAAAAATGGGAAGCAGGTTTGGCGACAATCTGGCGTGCTTCAAAAGAACGACATAGTGAGGGTTGTTCAACAGCATATTTAAAGGGCGGTAACTAGGACTCGCCCAATTATCGAAATCCAGCAGTCTTATTCGTGTACTATTAGAAATGGAATCTTGGTATGGTAACTTATTTTTTCGACAGCCGGTTTAAACAGGATGCGTTCCAAGAAGTTTAGGTTCTTGGCTACCATGACCAGCATATCCAAATCCCTGCTTTCTACAAATGCTTGTACCGCGTCGTCCAAATTCTTTATGGTAAGGGTATGAAAGGAATGTTCGTTTTCCCTAAAATAATTTTTTATAAATTCCTTATTCTTTTTCTGAAGATCGCTGAGGTCTTTTCCTTTTTGGGAAACATATAGGAAGCGAAGGGCAGAGCTGTGCAGTACAGCAAGTTCCTTGATATGGTTCAGGACCTTTATATCATAGCTTAACTGAAAATCTGTAGGAAACCCTATTTCTCGCGGGGTATTGTATTCTGCGTCTTCGGGCACTGCCAGAACAGCGCATCGTACTTTTGTTAGAACGTTACCGGTATTGCTGCCCAAGGAAACAGCTTTAAGGCCGGTGGCTCCTTTAGTTCCCATAATGATCAGGTCAATATTTTTATCCTGTACTTCCTGCTTAATATGATCTGTAAAAAATCCGTACAACGCCAATGTCTTAAAGGTATGTTTGGTGTTAAGGGGCAGGCGTTCAATCTCTTTAAGCAAATTTTCCAATTTTTCCTTACTTTCCTTTAGGATGGTTTCCTCCAATATTTCAGGAGAAACATACATGGCGGCTTCACCACCGGAATTGTAGGAAATGGGATTTATATGAATAATATGAAAAGTACATCTGGTTTTAGAGTACAATGCCGTACCATATTTAATGGCATTCCAGGCATTGTCAGAAAAGTCGGTAGGTATCAATATATTTTTCATAAATGTTATTTTAACGGTTCAATATGGTTTGGTTTTGTTGGTTGAATTCAGTGAACTAAAATTAATTGCTCTAGAATTGTTGCCCTATGACATATATCATGTGGGCCGTAATTGTTGTAAAATGGTAGCAACGTTTAGGGTTCTATCAGGGGAAATATTAAAAAAGGTACTTCCGTATTGAAGGCTACCCGCTTTATAACATTTTCTTTGGTTAACTTCTCAAAGAAACTGTGCCAATAATTTACCATGGCAATCATTCCTATATTTTCATTTTCATGGGTATAGCCATTAATGGCCCCAGAAATAGAAGTATGTCCTTTAATCTCTTCAAAACCGTGATTTAGGCCAAAGAACCTTTTGGGCAATGTATCTTTGGCTGTTTGTTGATGGGGTTGCAATTCCTTGCCCGTATCAATATGTACGATGGTGATTTTGGAGTTCCATAATTTTGCCAATCCTATGAGCGGTACCAGTTCTACCTCACTGTAAATATGTTCAAAATTTGTGGCAAAGGCTATTTCGTCAGGAAGATCAAAATCATAATTTTCAGGAACGGCAATGATAGGGCAGAAGTCTATTTTCTGAATAATCCTTACCGTGTTGCTGCCCATAAATACCTCTTTCAGAGCGGAGGAACCTTTGGTTCCCATAAAAATATATTGTATGCCTTTATCGATAGTGGTTCTTCCTATGGCATTTACCAAGGAATCGGCGATACTTAATCCCTTAAAAGAGTGCTTAGTATTTTTATTTGCGGACTCCAGTTCGTCTATTAGGGATTTCATGTCTCTCTGGGATTCATCCTTTATTGCCCTAAATAGGCGAGTGTCCTTTGCCTTTCCCATGGTACTGCTCAAATTGGATGCCCCAACTTCAAAGGCATGCAAAATATGAAATACACAATCTACCTTTTCAAAAAGGTAAATGGCGTAGTCTATGGCATTCCGCGCGTTTGCCGAGAAGTCCGTGGGCAGTAGTATATGTTTTGCTTTCATTTGTTTGTTTTTATAGCTTTTAGTGGTCACTGCAGCTTTAGAGTTTCATTCAAGAGGGTGTAAGCTGTAATGATTAAAAGTGTTATTACCCTTAGGGTATAATAATTTTCTGAATCATGTATGTACCATCTTTTTTATGGTTAAACGGCTTTTATTTGCCCTTCCTATGACTGCTCGGGTAGGAACAAGACCGGCACCGTGGAATGAAAGGCTATTTTTTTTATTACGGGCTCATCTATAATTCTTTCCCAAAAGTTATGATGGTACCGCACCATGGTCAATAGATCTGCCCTGGTTTCAGCTACATACTGCTCAACACTTTGTGCAATATTGCCATCGAAGCCAAGTTCATGTAGGCTATAGTTATAACCGGCTAAACGCTCTTCCAAAATTTTTTGGTTTGCTTCCTGGACGTCGTTGAGTATAAATTCTACTGCCACATGTATCACCTGTATGGTTGCGTTCCAAAGTTTTGTAAGTTCTGTCATGGGCAATAGCTCAAACTTTTCATACTTCCTGGTATAATCCGTAGGGAAGACCAGCGTCTTTAACTTTTGGAAGTTATAGTCCTTGGGAACCACTAAAATGGAAATATTATTAAGTTGTTTTAGGACTTTTACCGTATTGCTGCCCATAAAGATTTCCTTTGCTCCGGTAGCACCTTGAGTCCCCATAACAACGAGGTCTATATCCTTGGTAGAGACTAATTCCTTAACTGCGCCTTCCAAAGTATCGGACTTTGATATGGTTTCAAATTTATGGTTAGGGTTGTTGTGGTTTTCGCTTAAGTAAGACAATATTTTTTCCAATTCCTGAGCAGCATTCAGTGCCAATGAGTCGTAAATGATTCCCAATCTCTGTTGACTTTTTTGCCCTAACATGTTCAAGGCCTTTGGCTCATAGGCATGTAAAATGAGAAATGTACATTTCACATCGGCATAGAGCTTTAATGCTGTAAATATGGCATTCCAGGCATTATCGGAAAAATCTGTCGGCAACAATATATTTTTCATCATTAAGTTTTTTTAAGGGGTTCTTCCCAACTTTCTGGTATGGCTACAAAGGGTATCCTGGAATGATATCCAATGGAGTCTATAGTAGATTTATTGATCAGCCGATGTAAAAATGTATGTTTGCGGTTCATGATGGCCAGTAGCCCAATTCTATGTTTTTCCACATATTCATGTATGGCATTGGGCATTAATTCGCCCTTGACCTGCTCAAAGCTGTGGTCCATGGGCTGAAGGAAAGCGCCTAGGGCTTTTTTATGGGCATTTTGTTTCTCGTTAAGGACAAAATCCTCCTTAACATTCAGTACTATTATTCTAGCCTTTTGCAACTTGGACATTTCTGCCAGAAAACCTAATGCCTCTGGGTCATAAGGCGTGGTGTAATCTGTAGGGAAGACTATGGAATCAATTTCCTTAAAGGCATAACCATTGGGAATGGCCAATACCGGAATCTTGGCTTTTTTGATAACATGGACCGTGTTGGTTCCCAAAAAGATTTCCTTGGCCCCTGTAGCTCCCTGGGTTCCCATGGCAATGATGTCTATTCCCTCCCTTGCGGTAACCTCTTCAATTTCATCGGTTAGAATATTAAAAGATGAAATGGTTTTGAATTGATGGTTTTTGTTATGCAGGTTCTTTCTTAAATCCCTTAGCGTCTTTTCCAAACCTGCCTGGGCCACCTCTACACCCTTGTCGGGAATGGCACTATTGACCGGACCTCCCATCATATAATCTACCCTGTAAAAAGTAGGGGTATAGGTGTGAAGTATATAGAAAAGACACTTTTCATTTTGGAAATAATTCACCGTATACACGATGGCGTTCCAAGCGTTAGTGGAAAAGTCGGTGGGCAACAAAATTTTTTTCATCCTTACATCTTTTTAAATTATCTAGGTAGATTCTGCATCACCAAAAAAGGTACCTTTAAGCGTAGCCCAATTTCGTCTACCGTTGATCTGTAAAGCATATCTTCCAAGAATGAATGGCGCGAGTTTACCATGACCAAAAGGTTTATGTTATTCTTTTTGATGTAATCCATTATGGCCTCGGCCTTATTCTTAGTGGGGCATATTTCAAAAAACAGGAAGGCGTCTGCCAAAGATTCTTTTAGGAAGCGTTGGTTGTCTATCTGCCTGTTGCTTAAATCTTCAAAGTCTGATATGTAAAGGCAATGGATCTCCGATTTAAATTCGGCTGCCAAGGTATTCAGCAACTTCAATTCCCGACGTTTATAAGGCAGCATATAATCTGTGGGAAACAATATCTTTTTTGGCTGATGGTACTTATAGTCCAAAGGAACTGCTAGTACCGGGCACTGTACGTATTTGAAAACCTGTACCGTATGGCTACCGAAAGTGATTTTTTTGTCCGCTGTCTGTCCTTTTGTACCCATTATGACCAGGTCAACATTTATTTGGTTGGCAAAGTCGTTAACTGCATCGACCAAGGTGTCGAATGCAGACAGCGTTTCATAGGTGTGTTTTGGATTGTGCTCCCTAGCAGTTAGTTTTTGGATGAGATCCTTTAAGGATTTATCCGTATTGTTCTTTACAATTTCTTTTTGTTCTTCAACTGAGGTTTCCCCATTAGTCTTGAACGGACCATAAACCTCATCTGCATAAGCATGTAAAAAGTAGAAGTTGGTGCGTTCACATTTGTAAAGATTCAGTGCATAATCTATGGCATGCATGGCACTGTGGGAAAAATCGGTAGGAATCAAAACTGCTTTCATAGGTTTTCTTTTGTATACCTATCAAAGTTATTGGTAGCGACATATAAAACCTATGACATTTATCAGTAGCCCTATATCAACCCATGGGGGTGCGTTTATTCGTGAAGGACAAGTAAAGGAACCCTCGTCTGAAAACTAATTTTTTTAATGGTGGTGTCGAACAGCAGCTGTTGCAGAAAATTTAGGTTCTTGGCCACCATGATCACCATATCTATTTTCTTACTGACAACAAATTGCTCAATGGCACTTTTGGCCTTTTCATGTTTTAGGTTGTGGATACTATGCGATTTTTCATAAAGTTCCAGCAGATAGTCCTGTAAATAGACCATATTCTGATTTTGGGCTTCATTTAATTGTACACTGGGCTTCGAGACATTAATAACACTTAGGTTGGCTTTGGTGAGACGGAGCATTTTTGAAATCGCCTCCAAAATAGAATGGGAATAGAAATTATTGTAATCGGTAGGAAAGGCAATTTCTTGAGGGATGCACTGCACGGCTTTTTCTGGAATCACCAATAGATTACAGGGTACTTTGGTCATGACATTCCCGGTATTGCTGCCCAAAATGGTTTCTTTTAAGCCCGAAGCCCCTTTGGTCCCCATGACAATTAGATTTATCTTTTTGTCCGATATGGTCTTTCGAACAATATCTATGAGATTTCCATATTCATGGAGGGCGATAAAATTATGTTCCTTGTTGGTGGTAATAGTCTTAATACGGGCAAAGGTATCCTCTAGATTATCCTTAAGGGCCACATTAATACTTTTGGATGGCATAACAAAGGAATTGCTGTCCACACCGGATCTACTTAAAGCATCAACATGGAGTACATAAAAATTACAGGGAGCATCTTTAAACAGCTTTAAGGCATATTCAATTGCGCACCATGAATTTTCGGAAAAATCGGTGGGGAACAGTATATTCTTCATTCAACATTAAATAGATACATCAATACAAAACTAAACTTATGGCCATAACTGTAATATGACATTGGTCAGTTTCCAGTAAAAATATAGTGATAAGAATATCCTTAATTGATGTATTGCAGGGCCTTTAATTCCTTGATACGGATATTTCTGCCTTCAATGTCTATTAGTCCTTCCTTTTTGAATCCGGACAGCGTGCGGATAAGGCTTTCGGTAGCAATACCGGCTACACTGGCCAGATCGTTTCGGGAAATTTTAATGGGATCCTCGGTTTTTTTGTTCATTATTTCTGCGAACTGCAACAAGGTTTGGGCGGTTTTCTTTCGCACGGAACTATAGGCCATTTGCAACAATTGCTGTTTTATGTCCTTAATATTTCCAGTAAGCAGTTCCATGAGTTCCAAGGAGATATTGTGGTTCTTTTCCAACACCTGCTTTAAATTTTCCTTGGATATCCCGGCCAGTTCCACATCCTCGATGGCGGTTGCCGATTCCCGATAAGGAATATTGTCTATAAAGGAGGTAAATCCTAAAAAGTCATCTGCCCTAAACAGGGAAGTGATCAATTCTTTTCCGTCCTCGTCCATAGTATGGCATTTTACGACCCCTTTTAGGATAAGGTATATTTTATGAGAATAGGTCCCTTCTTGGTAGATGGTACTGCCTTGGGGAAAACTAGTGGGTTCTCCATTGTCGTCAAAAAAATTCTTCAACTCGTTCAAGGTGCGTATCTGATCTTCCGAAACGGCCGGATCCAGCGTCCCTTCCTTTGCCATACGCCCCAAAAGTTCCACTTTGGCCAATCTACTTTCTATGGCGTTTATGAGGTCTTCCTCTTCAAAAGGCTTGGTAAGGTAATCATCGGCGCCCAGATCCATTCCACGTCGTATCTCTTTGTGTTCGGTTTTGGCAGATAGGAATATAAAGGGAATATGTTTGGTGCTTTCGTCTGAAGACAAGTCCTTTAGAACGCCATAACCATCCACCTCTGGCATCATAATATCGCAAACAATAATATCCGGCAATTTTTCCTTGGCCATTTGAATACCAATTTTTCCGTTTGGGGCCGTAATCATGGAATAACCTGAAAGCTCCAAAAGCTCTTCGGTATTTTCACGTAAGGCCCTATCGTCCTCGATTAATAGAATTGTCTTCATTGCTTTTTCAATTTATGTTTTCTAAAGGGATAACTATAGTAAATATAGATCCTTTGTTTTCTTCACTGGTAAATTCAATAGTGGCGCCAAGATTCTCCAAATGCTGTTTTGCAATGTTAAGTCCAATACCCGTACCTTGGTTCAACAATGCATTTTCTGCCCTAAAATAACGATTAAAAATATGTTTTTGGTCCTGTGCAGGTATGCCAATTCCACGATCGATCACATCTATTAGTACGGTGTCCTTGCCATTGCTCACGGCTAGACTTATAGTTGTATCTTCTGGGGAATATTTAATGGCATTATGTATTAGGTTGGACAAGGCCAGTTCCAAGGTTTTTTCGTCAAATCTGATGAAAATATCATCGATATTCTCCGGATATTTAATGGTTTGGCCCGCCTTAAGGAGCATGTTGGCACCATAGACTACCTCGTTTACAATTTTGCTTAAAGGGAAAGTTTCTAACTTGTAATTTACCTTTCCAGAATCCAAACGCTCCACCGAAAGAAAATCGGTCAAAATAGTATCCAGATAGCGTACTTTGTTCTTTATGGTTTCAACGTGCTTATCCCTCTTTTCCTGTTGGTGACTTTCGGTATACTTGGACAATAAGGTAATAGAGGTAAGTATACTGCTCAAAGGGGTCTTGAATTCATGGGAAACCAAGGAAAGGAAGCGTGTTTTTAGCTCGTTCAATTCCTTCTCCTTGGCCAAGGCTTCCGTAAGTTGTTTGGTACGCTCTTGGACCTGTTTTTCCAGCTTTTCGGTATAATTCCTTCTCTCTGTAATATCAAGTATTATAGCTACAATAACATCTTTTTCACCAAATGTAGATAGTTGCAAATGTACTTCTACGGGATAGATAGACCCGTCCTTTCTTTGATGGTCGGTTTCAAACTTTACCTTGTCCCTTGAGCCGTTAAGCAAGGGTTCTATTAGCAATTGGAATTGTGGGGAGTCCATATGGGGCTTAATGTCCAATGGCTTCAATGTCTTAAATTCTTCCAGGTTATAGCCCATATTTCGCTGGGCCTCTTTGTTTACGTTTACAAAATATTTTGAGATGGCGTCGAAAACGTAGATTTCATTGAGGGATTCATCAAATATCCTTGCCCAATGACTGAGTTCTTTTTCTTTGACCTTGCGTTCGGTAATATCAATTACTAGGGCCATGACATAGGTTTCGTCATAAAGCTTAAACGGATTTAGACCCACCTCAACAGGAAATTCCTCACCGTTTTTTCGTACCCCATGTAAATCCCTTCCCCGGCCCATTTGCCGACGTTCACTTTTATCAATAAAGTCCTCCACATGGTGACCGTGATGCCCGTGGTACCTTCTAGGTATTAGGGTGTCCAGGGGTTTTCCAACGAGCTCTCCCTTACTGTAACCAAACATTCTCCCGGCCGAGGAATTGGTGGCTACTATAAGCTGTTGGGTATTGACAACTATAATTCCTTCGGATACCCCTTCCGAAAGAAGGTTGAATATTTCACTGTTTTTTTGAAAGGCCTGCATAAGCCAAAGATAAAATTTTTAAACTGATTATTGTCATATATAATACTTGGGCTATTTGCTAATTTTAGCTCATTGGCTATAATGATCTAAACATGGAAAATACAAAGAAAATGGGTAAGGAACTGTATGAAAACCTGGGAAAATTATTCTACGCCATTGCCATGGCAGATTCCCGCGTACATGCCAAGGAAGTAAGTAAGCTAAGGTCCTTTATTAGAAAATATTGGTTGGAGGTTGATGAGCTGGAAGATGAATTTGGAACAGATGCCGCTTTTCAAATCGAATCGGTATTCGATTGGGCCATGGACAAAGAGAAGGATAGTGAAGTTTGCTTCGATGAGTTTAAGGAGTTCTATAAAGATAATAGCAATATGTTCAGTAAGTTTATCAAGGTACTTATTTTGGATACCGCAAACGCCATTTCCAATAGTTTTTCAGGAAAAAATAAAGCAGAATTGGTAATGCTGGGCAAATTGGAACTTTTGCTAAAAAAATAAACCTATAGTATTATTTGGGACTCCGATCATTGATCAGATCTTAAATGTCATTACCGGCAATCTTGCATGGTTGGCGATATCTTCACCAATACTGCCCAATAAGAAATGAGAAAGGCCTTTTCTTCCATGTGTTGGAAGTGCGAGAAGGTCAAATTTTTCGGTCTTACTAAAATTAAGTATCCCATTTTCCACACTACGGTCATTATAAATTTCAACTGTAGTTTGGGTATCCCCGGCCTTGGACATGAATTTTGCCATACGATCGTCAGCTTCCTGTGAACTCAAAAAATCCTGATATGGGGTATTAATGTATACCAATTTTAATTTGGCCGAAAATTTTTGAGCCATAAGCTTAACATTTTTATAGGCCATAACCATGTCCTCCGAAAAACTACAGGCGAAAAGGATATTCTTTATGGTGAAGTTTGATTTTTGCTCCTTTATAACCAAAACAGGGACATCGGAATTACGTACCACCTTTTCGGTATTGGAGCCTATAAAAATCTCGTTGAAACCAGTACTACCATGTGATCCCATTACGATCAAATCAATATTTTGTTCCTTGGCAACATTGTTGAGCTCACTGAATACCTTATAATTCTGCACTATTTTATGAATAGTGATGCCCTTTAAATAAGGTTTGTCCAGAAAGGGCTTAAATTTTTTCTTTGCAAGCCCCATAAAGTATTTGGCTTCTTCGTACTCCAATAATTCCTCTTCGGCTATTACTGCCTCGGAAATTCCCAGCATATGTATTATGGTAATATCCGCGTTCTGCTGTTTTGCTATACCAGCCGCAGCCTCCAGCGCATAGGCCGAGTGCTCGGAAAAATCAACAGGTACCAATATATGTTTCATTGTATATTTTTTTGGGTTGTAATCATCTTTGTTCCACTTTTGGCAGCCGTTTCAATTCCCTAAAGTGGTGAGATAGTCCCCTTGCAAAATTGTCAATTCTGGTTGCATTGGGCCAAGGTCTCTTTAGAATGTAAAAATATTCTTAAACAAAAATATATAGCAGCCGCGCTATTTAAAATGATATTGGTCACTATATCAGTTTTAATTAAAGACACTTCAAGGAGCCCTGAAATTTGGGAGGACTAATATTTTATATACTCTTCCAAACCAAGAACAGGGATAAAAGGTCGGGCTTGGGATTTTATATTTGTACCCTACTGACATTGGTCATTTTGTACTGGATTGGGATACACTATTTTAGAGGAAATTAAAATTCAAAGTCATGAAAAAATATATTATTTCGGCATTCATAATGCTTATGCTTCCAAATGTATTCCATTCCCAAACCGTTAAGAACATTGATGAGATAGCTCCGTTTAGCGAAGGGTTGGCGGCCGTTAGACAAGGAAATCAATGGGGATTTATTAATGAAGAGGGTACAATGGTCATTAATTTTCGCAACGATATTTATTGGAACAAGGATGCCGATACCTCAAAAAAGGATATTTCCGGTGTTCAATACCCTATGTTCAATGAAGGACGGTGCCTAATTACTAAAATTGTGGAGGATGGTGTTCCCGTTTATGGGTTTATAGATACCAAGGGTAATGTAGTACTTGAACCCCAGCTATTAAATGTTTACCCTTTTAAGGATGGTTTTACCACGGCGGTCCTTTTTGAGAAATCCATGAAGGGAAAAAACGAGTTCAATCTAGATATTTATGAATTTAAGTTTCACGATGTTATGTTGGACACTTCAGGGGAAATTATAGAGTTCTTCAATAGAAGGTACAATATCCAAATGACCAAAAGAAGGTACCAGATGCCTGCAATGGGGGTAAAACAATTATCTGCTGGTCTTGTTGCGGTATATACTCAGGATCAAGGTTGGGAAGTAAGAAAGATAACTTTAAACAATTAAAAATGGGCCGATTAAAGGATAAAGTAGCCGTTATTACAGGCGGTGCGGGAGGAATAGGATTGGCTACGGCCAAACTCTTTTTGAAAGAAGGTGCCAAGGTGGTTATCGTGGATATTGATAGAGAGGTTTTGGAAAAAGCAATCCTGGCGATAGATCATGAGAATCTGTCTATTTGTGTTGCCGATGTTTCTAAAGCCTTAGACACCGAAAAATTTGTAGAAACAACCTTAGAGGTTCATGGAAAGATCGATATATTTTTCTCCAATGCCGGAATTGAAGGTACTTCCAAACCAATTGTGGAATATCCGGACGAGGTTTTCGATAAGGTAATCGGGGTAAATCTAAAAGGGGTATGGCTAGGGTGCAAGCATGTAATTCCGAAAATGCAGGATGGAGGAAGCGTTATAATAACTTCTTCTGTGGCAGGTTTAAAGGGCTTTCCCGGATTGGGAGCTTATGTGGCCAGCAAACATGCAGTAGTTGGTATAATGAGGGTTGCGGCCCAAGAAAATGCCAAACGTAAAATTCGAGTGAATACTATTCATCCAGGTCCCGTCAATAATAATATGATGCGGCGTATTGAAGTGGATATGTCGCCCGGCAGTCCTGATGAGGTAATGAAGGGCTTTGAGGCTGCCGTACCTTTAGGGCGCTATGCAGAATCTAGTGAGATTGCAGCAATGGCCCTTTTCCTGGCCTCGGAGGAGAGCAAGTATATAACAGGAACTACCAATGTGGTAGATGGAGGCATGCTAAGTTCATAAGACATGGATAAAGGAGAAATGAGAAAATATTTGGAGGGTGGAGATCTACGGACCATAGGAGGTGTAAAGTTTCTTCTACCTTTAATAAGGGACCAGAAGGACTTCGATATTTTATTCCGTTATATGTACTCCAAGGATAGGCCAATAGTTATGAGGGCTGCAGATGCCGTGGAAAAAATTACTATTGGGCATCCAGAATATCTTGCCGGTCATAAAAGAGACTTATTGGCATTGCTCCAAAGTGCCGAGGACAAGGAATTGAAATGGCACCTTTCCTTGTTGGTATCAAGACTGCCCCTAAATGACCTAGAGCTGGAAATAGTCTTGGCCAAACTTAAGGAGTGGGCGGGCAACCCTGCTGAAAGTAGAATTGTAAGGGTAAACGCTTTACAGGCCCTATGTGAAATTAAAGATCAGGATCCGGGATTGGAAAAGGATTTTAGGACTCTTATTGGAAAATTGCAAAAGGAGGAAATAGCTTCGATAAATGCCCGGATTCGCAATTTAAAAATAGGCTGATTCTCTATAATTGATAGTGTGGGATACTTTTTCTTCCGTAGAGGGGCAACATGATTTATTATTGCCCTAAAATGATTCGTTATCCTGTTCGTCTTACGCTAAACTGTAATCTTCAATTTTAAATAATTTAAGCACCCTGTCCCAGAGTATCCCTATAGGCAATTTTACCACTTATGACATTTGTCATTGTCAATGTCGTGCTGTGGAAATATCTTCAGCAAAATATTACTTATGAAGGGTTTTTTAAGGTTGGGAAAGATTGCCGGTATTCAATTGGAGGTCCATTGGACTTTTGCACTATTATTGATTTGGGCCGGTTTTATTGAGTTTCAGAATAGCGGAAACTTCGAAAGGGTAGCCGTTAACCAAGGATTTATTTTGGTATTGATGGCCTGTGTGGTATTGCACGAATTGGGTCATGCCCTTACCGCTAGAAAATTTGGCATCAAGACCCAAAGAATTATACTTCTACCCATTGGGGGTGTGGCCACTTTGGATAAAATGCCGGAAAAACCTGGGCAGGAACTATTGGTAGCTTTGGCCGGTCCGGCAGTTAATGTTGTTATCGCTATTTTATTGTCTCTAATAATACCTATCAAAAGCTATTTTAATTTTGATAATATAATGGTAGAAGAGATGCTTTATGCACCAAACCTACAGAATTTTCTTTTTTATCTTTTTATAGCCAATATAATGTTGGTAGTGTTTAATCTTATTCCGGCATTTCCTATGGATGGCGGGCGGGTACTAAGGGCCTTGTTGGCATTTAGATTGAGCCGTGTGCAGGCAACCAACATTGCGGCCAGTATTGGGCAGTCCTTGGCCGTAGTATTTTTTATCCTCGGTTTTTTCGTAAATCCCTTTCTAATCCTGATTGCCTTTTTTATTTTTTTCGGGGCGTATGGCGAGAATAAAATGGTTAGGCAAAACTTCCTTTTAAAGGGGCATCTGGTAAAGGAGGCCACCTTGACCAATATAACGGTACTACGTCCGGATAATAATGTACAAGAGGTTATAGATATCCTTTTGGCCAGTACTGAAAAGGATTTTGTAGTAGCGCTGGATAGGGAAATAAAGGGAATAGTTACCCAAAATGATGTTATTAAACATGCTAAGAATCCTTCTATTTTAGTCAAGGATATTATGGATAAGAACTTCATTGTGATTGATGAATCTACAGAAATCACCAAGGTATTGGAACTTGTAGCCAAGGAAAAAAAGAGTTTTTTCCCAGTAACAAGTAATGAAAAATTGATCGGGGCTATAGATATGGTAAATATTAGTGAATTTATATTGTTGAGAACCGTATCGTCCAGTTAGGGATTTATGATTTTAAGTACTGGATATGTTCTGGAAGGTCATAATCACTGAAGCAACTTTATTATAATTCTATGGAAGACTTCCTACCTGAAGTATATGCTACAATCGCCAATTAAAAACCTTTGTTCTTAAGATATACAACTTCCCATTATTTAATGGTATTAAAAACTAACACGTGGCAGGAAAAGAAAAAAATAGTTCGGGACAACCTCTTGTAAACAACCAAGTTTATGGTTTTATTCCAACTGATATTGATGGTGTGGACACGCTTGCGGAGTTGGCACTTGATTTGCGCTGGTCTTGGAACCATGCCGTAGATGAAATCTGGTACCAGTTAGATCCCGAACTATGGATGGAGACACATAATCCGTGGGTAGTTTTGCAGAACGTATCAAGGGACCAACTGATAAAGCAAATGGCCGATAAGGTTTTTAGGGAAAGGTTGGATGAAATGATGACACAGAAAGAAAAATCCAGTACCGATCCTGCTTGGTTCCAAAGGAGCCATCCATCATCGCCCCTTACCTGCATTGCCTATTTCAGTATGGAGTTTATGCTTAGCGAGGCACTGCCTATTTATGTAGGGGGCTTGGGTAATGTTGCTGGGGATCAATTAAAATCGGCCAGTGATTTAGGGATTCCCGTTATTGGCGTGGGGTTACTTTACCAACAGGGATATTTTAGACAGTTGATAGATCAATTTGGTACCCAACAGGCGCTTTTTCCGTACAATGATCCCGGGCAATTGCCTATTTCACCGCTCAGGTTGCCCAATGGGGAATGGTTGCGGATCAATATATCCTTATCCGGGCACACGGTTTGGTTGCGCACATGGCAGGTACAGGTGGGCCGCGTGAAACTTTACCTGTTGGATAGTAATGATCCGGTTAATATGCCGCTTCACAGGGGAATTACCAGTGCAGCATATGGTGGCGGGGCGGATCTTCGTATTCAGCAAGAAATTATTCTAGGTATAGGGGGATGGAGATTGCTCCGAGCCATGAATATTGCACCGGAAGTGTGCCATATGAACGAAGGTCACTCTGCCTTTCTTGTACTGGAAAGAGCGGCCAATTTTATGCGGGAGAATGGTGTTACTTTTCAGGAGGCCTTGACAGTTACCCGTGCAGGAAATTTGTTTACCACCCATACTGCCGTGGCGGCCGGATTTGATAATTTTAGTCCGTCCTTAATGTGGCAGTTTTTTGCCAATTATGCCAAAGAGGAATTACATTTAGATTTTAATGATCTTTTGGCATTGGGTAGGGAGGACCCACATAATTTATCCCAGTTTTTTAACATGGCGTATCTGGCCATTCATGGCAGTAGTGCGGTGAATGGGGTAAGTAGGCTTCACAGGGAGGTAAGTCGAAAACTTTTTGGAAATTTATTTAAAAGGTGGCCTAACAGCGAAGTGCCTATAGGACATGTTACCAACGGAGTTCACATGCCCAGCTGGGATTCGGTATTCGCCGATAAGATCTGGACTCATTCCTGCGGAAAGGAACGCTGGAGAGGTCGTTTGGAATCTGTTGAGCGAGACATTTACTGCTTGTCCGATGTTGCTTTATGGCAGTTCAGGAACGATTCCAGGCATCACATGATAAATTTTATCCGGGAAAGGTTCCAAGGACAGACCGAGGATGCCGGTCACTCCCCTGAAATTGTGGAAATGGCCAAGCATATTTTTAACAAGGAAACTTTGACCTTGGGTTTTGCACGGCGATTCGTTCCCTATAAAAGGCCAAACCTACTTTTACATGATCCGGAAAGATTTATTCGCATCCTAACAAACCCCCAGCGGCCGGTGCAATTGGTGCTTGCAGGAAAGTCTCCCCCATATGATGAGTCTGGAAAGGCATTGATAAGACAATGGGTACAATTTATTCAACAACATAACTTATATAAGCACGTAGTATTTCTAAGCGATTATGATATGTTGTTAACAGAGCATCTTGTACAAGGGGTCGATGTTTGGATAAATACTCCTAGGCGTCCCTGGGAGGCCTGTGGTACAAGTGGAATGAAGGTTTTGGTCAATGGCGGTATCAATTTATCGGAGTTGGACGGTTGGTGGGCGGAGGCCTATACTCCGGAAGTAGGTTGGGCAATGGGCGATGGTCATGAATATGGGGAGGATCCCTACTGGGATGCTATTGATGCCAATGAATTGTACGAATTGTTGGAACAAAAAGTGGTACCGGAATTTTATGGTCGAAATAAAGAAGGGATACCCGAAAATTGGGTAGCAAAAATGCGTAATAGTATGTCTACCTTAACCCCGAAGTTTTCGGCAAACCGAGCCGTTCGGGAATATACAGAGAAATATTACCTTCCGGCAGCCAACAAATACAAAAAAAGATCTTCCATAAAAGGAATGCTCGGAAAAAAAATAGTTGAGACCAAGCTTGATCTACAAAATAAGTGGTGGAAAATGCGCTTTGTCCAGGCCCAAATCGAAAATATTGCAGGAGGGTATCAATTTAAAATAATGGTCTGGTTGAACCACATAAGTCCAGACACCATTTCCGTAGAGCTCTTTGCCGAAGGCCTTAATGGGGGGGCAAATGAAATTATAAAAATGGAAATCATAGGACTTGCTAAGAATGGGTTGGATCACGAGTGTCATGGGTGTATTGGGACCAGTAGACCGGCCGGTCATTATACGGCCCGGATTGTTCCCTGCTATGAAAATATTTCGGTGCCCTTGGAGAATAACCTGATTCTATGGCAGCGATAATAGTTTTAAAGAAAAAAAGGGCAATTACCTGCAGCGGATACAGAAGATTTTATAGGGTTTGTAGCGGGAATTCTGTATCTTGAAACTAAATGGATAAACAATGATAGTACATAGTCTAGGGGAAGGGAATTCACTGTTAAATAAATTTGTAGCCGAAATAAGGGATGCCAATATTCAACGCGATAGCATGCGCTTTAGGCGCAATATTGAACGTATTGGAGAGATTTTGGGCTACGAACTTAGCAAGACCCTTGACTATAGGAACCAAACGGTCGAAACCCCTTTGGGAACCAAAGAAATGTCCATGCCTATCGATGATTTGGTGCTGTGCTCCGTTTTACGTGCCGGACTCCCATTACATCAGGGCCTGTTAAACTATTTCGACAATGCGGAAAATGCTTTTATTTCTGCATATAGGCATCACCGTGGAGATGAGGATGCTTTTGAAGTTATAGTGAAATACTTTGCCGCCCCATCCTTGGAAAATAAAACCTTAATTCTTACGGATCCAATGCTGGCCACAGGAAAAACGTTGGAGAATGTTTTAAATGCCCTTAAGGACCATGGCAAGCCCAAGCAGATCCATATTATATCGGTAATTGGTTCCCAATCCGGGATAGACCATATTAAGACAGTTTTTCCAAAGAATACCCATTTGTGGATAGCCGCCATTGATACCCAATTAAATAGCAAAGGCTATATTGTTCCGGGTATAGGAGATGCAGGGGATTTGGCTTTTGGGGTTAAACTTTAGCTATTTTACTAGCTGTAAATCCTTAGTATTATTTATATTTCCCCTTGGACCGTTTTATCCCTTTCACAATTTCATACCAGAGTACGGAAATCATACCAGCTATAACAGCAATACCCAGCTGATTTGTGTTCAAGGTTTCAAATTGAAAAAATCTTGTCAATGGGGGCACAAAGAGCAACAGTGCCGAGAGGATCAAAGTAATCCCTATAATCAACGGCACCAAGTTGTTCTTATATTTTAAAGTGGTCCAAATGGAATAATAGAAAGAGCGGTTTACCAGGGTCAGAAAAATATTGGAAGATATCAAGACCATAAACACCATAGTTCTTGTTACGGATTCGTTATATCCTTCAAAAACTGCGTATTGGTATACCGATAAAGATCCCAGGGTGATTACCAGCCCCTGAATGATACTGGTTACCAATTCCTTGAACTTAAAAAAAGTTGTTGTAAATGGCCTTGGTTTTTGGATCATCGTATTTTTCTCCATCGGCTCGTTCTCATAAATAATGGAGCAGGTGGGGCCCATGATCAATTCCAACAATATAACATGGGAGGGTGAAAATATGGCGGGATAGGTCCAGCCCAATGCCAAGGGGATAAATACCGTTAATATGATGGGGATATGAATGGATATGATATACTGGATAGCCTTTTTTAAATTGCCATAAATCTTTCTGCCCATCGCAATGGCATCTACCATTTTGGAAAGGTCATCGTCTACCAAGATCAAGGAGGCGGCCTGCTTGGCAATCTCAGTTCCTTTTTTTCCCATGGCAATACCGATATGCGATGCCTTGAGCGCAGGTCCGTCGTTGACCCCGTCACCTGTCATGGCCACTACTTCGTTATTAGCCTTAATGGCGTTTACAATTCTTAGTTTGGCTTCTGGAAACATACGTGTAAAGACCTGGGTGGAAATTACCTTTTGTTGTAATTCTGCATCCCCTAATTGCATTAATTCCTCCCCGGTCATGCTTTTTTCATAGCCAGGAAATTCAATTTGTTTGGCAATGGCCATGGAAGTGGCGGGATTATCTCCTGTAACCAATTTTACCTGTATTCCGGCCTTTTCAAAATCTTTAAGCACCTCGCGAATGTTATCTTTTGGAGGGTCATAAAAAGCCACTAATCCCTTGACATCAAATTGAAAATCCTGTTGTTTTTCCGGAAAGCAGGACCCTTTAAAAATGGCCTGTCCCACACCCAACATTCGGTATCCTTCTTGGCCCAAACTGGTTAAAACATCCTTTATCTGTTCTTTTTGGGCATCTGTTAGCGTGGAAGCTGCCAAAAGGGCTTCCGGAGCCCCTTTAGCTGCAATGATACGGTTACCTTCACTATTTTCGAACAAATGGGTCATCATAGGCGGTTTTCCGCTTAGCGGATACTCATGTATCATTTTATAATGGGGCCGCTGGTCTATAGAGGCAATTCTGCCATAGGCCTCATGCAAAGCCTTTTCCATAGGATCGAAAGGTATTGGTTCGCTGGCCCACATCGCTATGGTGACCAATTCTTTTTGAGAATCATTCATTGGGGCATCTACAGAAACTACCTCTCCCGTATCCAAGGTAAAGAGCTTGGCAAGTTCCATCTTATTCTGGGTTATGGTGCCCGTTTTGTCCGCACAGATTACGGTAGCACTTCCTAGGGATTCTACGGTTTTCATTTGTTTTACAACAATGCCCATTTTCATCAACCTATAGGCACCTAAGGCCATAAAAGTGGTAAAGGCCACTGGTATTTCTTCTGGCAGGACACTCATGGCCAAGGTTAAGGCTTTTAGCAAACTCTCCAATACCTCCCGTGATTGAAGGTAATTGATTCCCCAGACCAATAGAAAAATGATCCCGCCCCAAATGGACATATGTTTTACGAAATTGGAAATCTGTTTTTCCAGGGGGGTCTTTTCCTCTTGGATACCTTCAAGACTTTTTCCAATTTTACCCAACTGGGTGCTGTTGCCAATTTCAGTTATGGTGGCAATCGCCAGGCCACTGGCTACTGTAGTGCCACCAAATATCTTATTGTCCAATTTTGATGCATCCTTAAAAACGGAAAGGGATTCTCCCGTAAGTATGGATTCGTTTACGGAAAAATCGTTGGAATGAACAATGGTCCCATCGGCAGGAATGGTGTTGCCTTCCTCAACCATCAGACTGTCACCAACTACCAACTCCTCACTGGGTATTTCTACGACTTCTCCGTTCCTAATGACCTGGCTATTGGGTTGGGTAAGACTTTTTAATTTTTCCAAGGCCATCCTACTTTTGGAATCCTGATAAAGGGATATTGAGGCTACAAGGATAATGGCAGCGACCATAAATATTCCATCACCATTATTTCCTGATATAAAATAGATTGAAGAGGCCACCATCAATAGGATGACCATCGGCTCCTGGGCAATACTTTTTAAAGCGTCCAAAAAGCTATTGTCCCTTTTATAGCTTAGGCTATTTTCACCATGTTTTTTTCTAGAATGTTTTACGGCTTCATCGGACAGCCCTTTAATGCCAAAATCGATTGGATTGATCATATGTCTAAATTAACAAAAATGTGTATAACAAGACATT
>TARA_R110002124_G_scaffold277321_3_pt1 | contig 29652 bp, 23 predicted proteins | sample TARA_R110002124 | Tara Oceans TARA_R110002124 (sample SAMEA4397445) | marine metagenome | biome: Polar Biome; feature: [SRF] surface water layer (ENVO:00010504); material: water (ENVO:00002006), including particulate matter (ENVO:01000060) such as... | depth 5 m
TCAATTTTCAGATTGAGAGATGAATTGTTCGCCCAGGTCTAACCATAATAGAGGAATAAGGTTAATGCCTTTTCAGGGAATAGGCTTAAGGGGAATATTGGAGAGAGGTGTAAGCCGCAAAAAAAATGGAGGATAAATTTGTCTAAAGCTGAAAAAACAAAAACCCCAAATACGAGTTGTAAATGGGGTTTTTTGTGGCCTCGGCAAGAATCGAACTTGCATCTAAAGTTTAGGAAACTTCTATTCTATCCATTGAACTACGAGGCCTAGTATTATAAAATTCAAATAACTGCTTCTTTGTTATTGGCTAACAAGTGATTAAGCCATTTGAGCATGTTTTTGAAGACTTTCCCCCTCAAAAACACCGCAATTTAAACCATAATTTTGCTATTACGCAAATAAAATATAGTCTTATTCTTCTTTTTGATATTATTAGCTTATCTTTGCAGTCCAAAAAATAACGATGGACGGGTTCCATCAATTAACTAAAAGTCAATATAATATGGCAGTAAAAATCAGATTAGCACGTAGAGGTCGTAAAAAAATGGCCATCTATGATGTAGTAATTGCTGATGCTAGGGCTCCACGTGATGGACGCTTTATCGAGAAAATCGGGTCTTACAACCCAAATACTGATCCTGCATCCATAAACATCAACAACGACCGAGCGTTGAAATGGTTGATGAATGGTGCGCAACCTACCGATACTGTGAAAGCCATGCTTTCTTATCGTGGAGTCATGTTGAAAAAACACCTTCAAATTGGTGTTGTAAAGGGAGCAATTACCCAAGAGCAAGCGGATGAGAAATTCCAGGCTTGGTTAGATGGTAAAGAAAAAGCTATTTCTAGCAAGGTTGAGAAAATTCAGTCTGCTAAAGAAAGTGTTAAAAAGGCCGCATTGGAAGCAGAGACTGCTAAAAATCAAGCCCGTCTTGACGCGATCAAAGAAAGAGAAGATGCTGCAAAAGCTGCAGCTGATGCTGAAGCTAAAGCTGCTGAAGCCGCTGCCGCACCAGAAGCTCCTGAAGCAACTGATGCACCTGTAGCTGAAGCCCCTGCTGAAGGAGAAGCTCCTGCCGCTGGCGAAGATGCTCCTGAAGAAAAAGCATAAAACTGATCAAATACCATGAACAAAGACAATTGTTACCAATTGGGCCATATTGCCAAAGTTCATGGATTACATGGAGAGGTTTTGTTGGTTCTTGATGTTGATTATCCGGAAGATTACGAAGGTTTAGGACATGTTTTTGTAGAGAATGGAAACCGCTTGGTTCCATTTATTTTGGAGCACATGGTGCCCCAACCCAATAGCAGGTTTTTAGCCAAGTTTGAGGAGTTTAATCACATCGATCAGGTAAAACCCATGGTTGGTTCGGCTTTATACCTTCCATCAACAGCTCTTCCAAAACTTAAAGATGATCAGTATTATTTCCATGAATTAGTGGATTTCATGGTGGTCGACGAAGTGCTAGGCGAGTTGGGTCAAGTTAAGGTAATCTATGATATGGAGACCCAGGATTTGATCGGTATGGAATACAAGGGTAAAGAAGTACTTATCCCCATAAAGGACGGAATCATACAAAAAGTTGATAAGGCAGAAAAAAAAGTTTTCTGTCATTTGCCTGAGGGCTTGATTGACATTTACTTGGAAGATTGATAGGTGATGCACATTGATATCATAACGGTTTTACCCGGTCTCCTTGAAGGTCCCTTTTCACATTCAATTTTGAAAAGGGCCGAAGAAAAAGGATTGGCCAAGGTAGAAATACATGATTTAAGAGATTATGGTATTGGTAAGCAAAAGACCGTAGATGGTTATGCTTTTGGAGGTGGTGCTGGTATGGTCATGATGATCGAGCCCATTGCCAATTGTATCGAGTCCTTGAAGAAATTGAGGGATTACGATGAGATCATTTATATGACACCTGATGGTGAAACTTTCAATCAATCGACAGCCAATGCCTTGTCATTGAAAAAAAACCTAATTATTCTCTGTGGCCATTATAAAGGCGTAGATGAAAGAGTAAGGCAGATTTTCGTTACCAAGGAGATTAGTATTGGTGATTTTGTGCTCTCGGGAGGTGAACTTCCTGCTGCACTTGTTACTGATGCCATAATCAGGTTGCTTCCAGGGGTTTTGAATGATGAGACTTCTGCCTTGACAGATTCTTTTCAGGATGGTCTTTTAGCACCTCCAGTATTTACTAGGCCAGCAGATTATGCTGGATGGAAAGTGCCAGAGGTTTTGCTGTCAGGACATGCTGCCAAGATAGAGTCATGGAGGTTTGATCAATCGGTACGTCGGACTCATGAAAGAAGGCCAGATTTAATGAATGATGGCATTTCTAAAGAGAGGGACGATAATAATATAGAACAAAACGATAATTAAGGGTGCTTACTAAGTATCCATAAAAGCGATAAGCAAAATAGTAAAGCAATGAGCGAACTACTTATTAAATTCGTAGAACAGGAGTACAAAGATGTGCGAAGTAAATTCCCATCTTTTAAGGCTGGTGATACCATCAACGTTCACGTGAAAATTACTGAAGGAGCTAAAGAAAGAGTTCAGCAGTTTCAAGGAACCGTTATCCAAAGAAAAAATATCAATACAAATGGCGAAACTTTTACCGTAAGGAAAATTTCGAATGGTATTGGTGTAGAAAGAATATTCCCAATTATTTCTCCAAGCATCGAAAAAATCGAAGTATTGAGAGAAGGTAAAGTAAGAAGAGCAAGATTGTTCTACTTGAGAGGAAGACATGGTAAATCTGCAAGGATTAAAGAAAAAATCAGGGTAAAAAAATAATTACCATCAGATTTATGAATGCATTAAGGGAGCCAATGGCTCCCTTTTTTTTTGTTTTGATCCAAAAAACTTTCTTTCAACCCGGATTATGTAATAGAATGTCTATTTCATATTTCGGGTTTAAATCCCTCATAGAGAATCTTTTTGCAAAATACATGTTAATTAGTTGATGTCTACTTGTTTGTTTTTTGAAATAACTATAGGGTGAAATTTAATGCTTTTAAACTAGTATCCGCTTATATAAAATTTTAACAAAACAGGATAGTGCAGGATAGTGATTCCTTTTATTTTGGGTTAATTTCAATACTATTAGTATTGTTTAATTTTACAGTCAAACCAAAATAATCATGAAAAAAAGTTACTATTCGGTACAATTTAAGCTCCGAATGTTAATAACTATGCTGCTGATAATGGTGGTCATGCTGGGGTATTCCCGTCAGGCCAGCCAGATTTCAGGTAAAGTTGTTAGCGTGGAGGACAATGAGCCCCTTCCAGGGGTTTCTATTCTTGTAAAGGGCACTAGTCGAGGCACGGTTACCAATATTGACGGGGAATTTACAGTTCAGGCTGCTTCCGGAGATATCCTTACCGTAAGTTTTATAGGCTTTACAACCCAGGAGGTTCCTGTAAATGGGGGACAAACCAGCTATGAGATCTTAATGGAGTCATCTATGGGTGACCTTGGTGAGGTAGTGGTAGTTGGGTACGGTTCCCAGCGTAAGGCAGACATTACCTCCGCAGTATCCGTAATCAATATGGAAAATATTGGAGAGGTGCCTACTACAAATGTTACCCGTTTGCTTCAAGGCCAGGCAGCAGGGGTGCAGGTTAGGCAGACTTCAGGTAGGCCAGGAGAAGAGATGGAAGTAACCATTCGTGGAATTGGTTCTTTAGGCGCAGGGAGTAAGCCCCTTTATGTAGTTGATGGCTTTCCTGTGGGAACTTCATTGGGACAAAACCTTAACCCTGCAGACATTGAAAGCATGACGGTGCTGAAAGATGCGGCATCTACAGCCATTTATGGTGCCAGAGGATCCAATGGTGTGATCCTGATCACTACAAAATCAGCAAAAGAGGGCGTGGTGAATCTTGATTTTGTGGTCAACCAAGGTATTCAGAATGTACCTGACAGTAGAAGAACAAAGATGATGAATGGGACAGAGTTTGCTCAGTTCAAGCATGATAGTTTTGTAGACAGAATCAGGTATTTCGAAAAAAGAGAGCCAGCGATTGAAGAAGTTCCGCTTGAATTCAGGTATCCTGAACAAAACACTGTCTCAACAGATTGGTTTGATGAAATATTAAATCAGAATGCTAAATTCCAAAGTTACAACGCCACCCTGTCCTCAGGAAAAGGAGGCATTCGTTCCCTGGTTTCTGTAGGTTATATCAACCAAGAAGGTGCGGTGATCGAAACGGGTTTTGAGCGTTTTAATGTCAGGGCAAACATAGGGGGTAAAGTTAATGATTTTATTACCATGGGATGGAACATCGCTGCCTCCCATTCCAATGAGGATTATGCCTCTACCGATGGAAGAAGTGCAATAATTGGAAAGGCCTTATGGGCGGATCCACGATATCCTGTTTACAATGAAGACGGAAGTTTCAATGATTATATTGGAGGAACAAATGGTGTCTTTGGTGCGGCCAATGTGGTGCAGGAGTTGCACGAAATGGAACGTAAACTATCAGAAAACAATGTCATGACCAATGGGTTTTTGGAATTTGCTTTTTTGAAAAACTTTAAGTTCAGAACTTCTGTAAACGCAATCTTAGAAAACAGCGATCAGAAAGAATTCAGACCGTCTACTTTGGCAGGTACAGGATTTAATCAAGCCCCACCAAGGGAAGCCACTTTGTACCAGAGAAGATTTGAAACCCTTAATATTGCAGCAGATCAATTATTGTCTTACAATAAGATTTTTGGAAACCACAGAGTGGAAGGACTACTTGGTTTTTCTGCTCAAGAAGAGACCTATAAGTTCTTGCAGGGGAATGGCAATGAATTCCCCAATGATCAAGTTAGGTTTTTGAGTGCTGCCATTAGGCAAACATCTACCTCTGGGGAAGCGGATTGGAGTTTGATGGCTTACTTTGCAAGGGCCAACTATTCTTTCAACGACAAGTACCTTTTTTCCGCATCTTTTAGAAGAGAAGGCAGTTCACGTTTTGGAGCAGACAATAAATGGGGGAATTTCCCTGCATTTTCAGCAGGATGGAGAATTTCTGAAGAATCCTTTATGCCGGAAACCCGCTGGATCACCGATATGAAATTGAGGGCTAGTTTTGGGGTTACTGGAAACAATGCCATTGGTAATTATTCTAGTTTATCAAATATGGGGATTTCAAATTACGTTTTGGGAGGAGCCATTGCCAACGGACAAATTCTTTCCAATTTTGCCAATGCCAATTTAGGTTGGGAACAATCCCAACAAACCGATATTGGTTTGGATTGGGCCATGTTTGATAACCGCTTGGTTTTGACGGCGGAGTATTACAATAGGTTGACCAATAATATGCTGCTTTCTGTAGAGATGCCTGTGATTTCAGGATTTACTCAATCTTTGGATAATGTTGGTAAAGTACGAAACAGAGGCCTTGAACTGGCTTTGGATTACAGAACCAAGTTCAATCAGGTCAACATAAGGTCCAATGTAAACCTTACCATCAATAGAAATAAAGTGTTGGAGATAAGAGGTGAAAATGATGAGATCTGGTCAGGTGGTTTTTATAGTACTTATAATGTGTCTCAGGTGGGAAAACCTTTGGCGATGCTACATGGCTTTAAAATGGTGGGTATTTTCAATACTGATGCCGAAATTGAAGCCTGGCCTAACCAAGATGGGGCAGTTCCGGGTACCTATAAGTATTTTGACGCCAACGGAGATGGGGTGATTTCCTATGACCAACAGGACATGATAGAAATAGGTAACCCGCATCCGGATTACATCCTTGGCTATACCCTAGGAGGTGATTTCAAAAACTTTGACTTTAACCTAATGTTCACCGGAGCCTTCAATTATGATGTTTTTAGAAACATAGAGGCCACTACAATGAACATGGATGGGGTGTTCAATATTCTGCAATCAGGTGTTAACCGTTGGAGGTCTGCAGAAAATCCTGGTGACGGCAGAGGGGCCACTACCAATACATGGAAATGGCAGCGCGAGTCAAATTCCAGGTATGTATATGATGCTACCCATGTGTGGTTAAGAAACATTACCCTCGGTTATACTATTCCGAAAAACCCAATACTTCCTAATGCAAGGGTGTTTTTTAGTGCAGAGAATCCTTTTCTGTTTACTTCATTCCCAGGAACCAATCCTGAAATCAACACAAGAGGTGGAATCAATATAGGCGTGGACGATGAAGCTTATCCAATGCCTAGAACATTCACTTTAGGCGCATCCATAAGATTCTAAATCATAAATTGACTAGAGACATGAAAAAGTATTTTAATATAACGATCCTTTGCATAGGCATTCTGCTGCTAGGCACATCCTGTGATGAAGAGTTTCTGAATAAAACAGACCCTACGGTTTTGGTGTCTGATAATTTTTACCAGACAGAAAAACAAGTCATACAGGCCATAAACGGTGTGTATGGACAGTTGAGAGGTTGGCACTTGAATCAATGGCAGTATACTGAGTTTATTTCAGACAATACTACCCTACATTTCAATCCTGGAAACAGAGGTAGCGGACCAAGCCTTGAAGCCTTGGAGTTTTGGCAATACAATCCTGCCACCTCTAACGTTACCAACTTGTACAACAGTACCTATGGGATAATGGTAAATGTCAATACCGGGCTAAGTAAACTGCCTGAATCCAATGCTACCGAGGCCATCAAATTGAGGTCTGAAGGTGAGCTGAAAATGATCAGGGCTTACCTTTACTTTCATCTGGTGCAGCATTTTGGTGATGTAATTGTTATTACCGAACCTGTGAAATCTCCTGCTGAAGCATTTGAGTACAACAGATCACCAGTTGAAACGGTATACCAACAGATTATCTCAGACCTTAATTTCGCGATAGGTGCTTTACCTGGCAATTATGGATCAGACGATATCGGTAGGGTAACAAAAGGTGCGGCTTTAAGTTTACTGGGTAAGGTTCACCTGACCAGAAAAAATTACTCTGCTGCGATAGAAACATTGAATCAGGTAACTTCCTTGGGTTACGATTTGCTGGATAATTATGAGGATATCTTTGATCCCCAGAATAAAAACCATCAGGAATCCATTTGGGATATTCAATACCAGGGCGACAATCAATACGGGGTCAACAGTAATTTTATCTATACATTTGCCCCGAGAGAATCCGGAGGAGCGGTCATTGATTTTCCAGGCCAGGATGGTGGTGGCTGGAACACGCCTACCAATGAGATCATTGCCTTGTACGAAGAAGGAGATTTGAGAAAAGATGTTTCTTTAAAGGAAGGTTATACCAATCTTCAAGGTGAATATGTTGGCGTACCATTTATCAATAAATTCAATCATCCACATACTATCAGAGGGGTAACCAATGACAATTGGCCTGTAATTAGGTATGCGGATGTGCTATTGATGCTTGCTGAGGCAATCAATGAAGTGGACGGTCCTACTGGAACTGCCTATAGCTACTTAAATGAGATCCGTGACAGAGCAGGGTTGGATCCTATCAATGGGTTAGGCAAGGATGAGTTTAGAGAAGTGCTTCTAAATGAGCGCAGGATTGAGCTGGCATTTGAGAACCACCGTTGGTTTGATTTGAAACGCACCAAATCTGCCAGTGCCTTAGTTACCATGCTTAATGCCTATGGACTAAGAGAGCGTGCAAATCCTACGACTTCCAGAGAGGGAATACCTTTTTCAAACAATGACTTTATTTTTGAGGCTCATGAGATTCTATTCCCTATACCACAGGATCAAATGAGAATAAATTCTTCATTGGTTCAAAATCCAGGTTATTAATTTTTTTCTTTTAATGAGCTTCAGAGGACTTAAGTTTTCTGAAGCTCATTCTTTTTTAAAATAGGCTGGCAGAATATAAAGTTATGTCCCTTGATATTATCCTGAATTGAATGTCGAAATATTTTATTTTTTCTTTTTATTCAAAATTAAATATTACTGCTCCTGATTTTTTTAAGATAACTACAATATACCGATCTGATTTGTAGGAGAAAGAGTGAAACTTTTCTTCAGCACAGTACAGGACAGTTTTAGAGAAAATTAGGGTTTTATTGTATTTGAAATCATCATTAAATCGATGAGAGAGTCAATTTCCCAAATCAATTTAACCTATTAATTATGAAAAAAAATTGTTACCAATTTTTGGATAGCAAGCAGCTATTTTCCCTTTTAGCTGCTATGTTATTGAGTTTCGCTTCTTATGCGCAAAGCACCGTTTCGGGTGTGGTACGCTCAGAAGGCGATAACGAAACAATACCGGGAGTGTCGGTATTGGTGAAAGGGACTACACGAGGAACAGTTACGGACCTCGATGGAAAGTTTCAGGTGGAAGCTGCCGCAGGAGAAGTCCTTTCGGTAAGTTATATCGGGTATGCGACCAAAGAAATCACTATTCAAGGTGGTCAAACGCAATATGATGTTACCCTAGCCTCTTCTGTGAGCGATTTGACAGAAGTTGTTGTGGTGGGTTATGGTAGTCAGTTGAAAAAAGAGATCACCGGTTCGGTGCAAACCATAGATGGTGATGATCTGATGGATATGCCAGTGTCTCAAATGGCTCAAAAGTTACAGGGGCAGTTGGCAGGTGTACAAATAAACCAAACTACAGGTAGACCAGGACAGGGAATGAACGTCCGTATCAGGGGGCAACTTTCTGTTTCTGCAGGTAGTGATCCCTTATATGTAGTGGATGGTTTCCCTATCACAGGAGATATTTCCACTTTGAACCCGGATGAAATTCAGGATATCACAATTTTGAAAGATGCTGCCTCTACTTCTCTTTACGGTTCTAGAGCTGCGAACGGTGTGGTTCTAATTACTACTAAAAGAGGTAAAGCAGGACAGTCTAGTGTTTCTCTAAATGTGTACACTGGTATTCAAAATGTACCACACTACAACCGTCTGGAAATGATGGATGCGGTTGAGTTTGCCCAGTTTAAAAAGGAGTATTATGAGGATGCTGGCAGACCTGTGCCGGACATGTTTCAAAATCCGTCATCTTATGAAGGAAAAACCCAGGATTGGTATGACGCTTTGTTACAAACAGCGCCAATTTCTAATTACAACCTGACCATTAATTCCAATACAGAAAAAATGAGAACTTCTGTAGTGGCTGGTTATTTTGACCAAGAAGGTGTGGTATTGAACACGGATTATGAACGTTTTTCATTGAGGATTAACTCTGATTATACTGCTTCTGACAAGCTTACTATGGGATTCAATCTTGCCCCTCAATATGTAAGGGACAATACACCTAGAACAGATGGTTCAAGAGGTACAGGTATTTTGTTCAATGCTCTACATGCATGGCCAAATATGCCAATATATGATGATGAAGGTGAATTGACATATTACAATAGGTTCCCTGCTGAAACAGGTAATATATTTGCCTATCCGAACTATGTTCGTTCTGCTTTAGAGATCACCAATGAGACCAAGCAAACCAACTTGCTTTCAAATGCATATGTTCAGTATGAGCCTATTGAAGGATTATTTGTTAAATCTACCATCAATGCGGAAATAAGAAATAGCAAATATTTTTATTTCAACCCATCTACGGCCACTTCAGGAATCAACATTGCTATTCCAGCAGTTGCTTCTTCTGTAAGGGATCATTATGATAATTTTAGCTGGTTGAATGAAAATACGGTTACTTATAACAAATCTATCAATGACCATAACTTCCAGTTATTGGGAGGTTTTACTAACCAGAAATTCAGAAGAGAGAGAACAAGAGTTGCAGCAGATACCTATGCTGATGACAGGCTTCCTACCATTCAAGGTGCAATTAACATCAATAGAGGTGGTTCCGTTTCTGACGTACAGGAGTGGTCATTGACTTCATTCCTTTCTAGATTGACTTATAACTTTAAAGGCAAGTATTTGATGACTGCAGCCATAAGGGCTGATGGGTCCTCTCGATTTGGTTCTGAAAATCGTTGGGGTGTGTTCCCTTCAGTATCTGCTGGTTGGGTATTATCTGACGAAGGTTTCTTGAATACAAGTGACAAAGTTTCCTTTGCTAAACTTAGAGGTAGCTTTGGTGTTACTGGTAACAATAACATCGGTAATTATACCCAATATGCATTGGTTAGTAATACCGTAAACCATGTATTTGACAATACAGTGGTACCAGGGGCTGCCATTACCTCACTATCCAATCCTTTCCTAGGATGGGAAACAACCAGGCAATTTGATATAGGACTTGATTTAGGCTTGTTTGATGATCGTGTAACTTTCATTTATGATTATTACTCGAAAAACACCACCAATCTGTTGTACAATGTGCAGATTCCTCAGGAAGCAGGCTTTGGAAGCTTTACCGATAATATTGGTGAGATCAAATTCTGGGGTCATGAATTTTCTATCACTTCAAGAAATACCGAAGGAAGATTAATATGGACAACCAATGCCAATATCTCTTTCAATAGAAATAGGGTAGAAGCTTTGGCTGATGGTATAGACCGAGTATATGGTTCTTATCACATCACCCAGGTAGGACAGCCTTTCGGTCAATTTTACGGTCTGAGAAAGCTAGGTAATTATATGGATCAAGATGATTTAGATAATTCTCCTCAGGTTCCTGGACGGTCTACTGTAGGATCCATCAAACTAGAAGATATTAATGGTGATGGTATCATTACACGTGGAGGAGACAATGATGACAGAACAATCATAGGAAATCCTTTCCCTGACTTTACTTATGGTATTACCAATAACTTTAAGTACGGACAATGGGATTTGAATATCATTGCTTCCGGCTCACATGGCAATCAGTTGTACATGAGACACCTATATAGTACAGCCAATTTGGATGGAGTATTTAATATGGTTGCAAAAGCAACTGATCGTTTCCGCTCTCCTTCTGATCCGGGTGAAGGAATCTTCGGAACCACAGTAGGGGGTGGTAATGTGACAGGGATCGAAAGAGACTGGGCAAATAGCAATTTTGTTTATGATGCTTCTTTCTTTTCTATCAAAAACATTACGCTTGGTTATGACATCGGAAAAATTGCCAATGTTGTGAAAGGTGCCAGAGTATATGCCTCAGTACAGAATGTGTATATCTTTACTCCTTACTGGGGAGGTCCTAACCCAGAAGTTAGTCAAGACAATGGAACAGGTGATGGAGGTAATCTAAGCCCAGGAGTTGACCTTACAGGTTACCCAATTCCCCGTACCTTCACTATCGGTGCAAACATTACATTCTAATCAGGCTTTTTACCTTAATTTGATTAAAAATGAAAAAAATAAATATATTCATAGTGCTTTTGGGTATTATGGCGTCAAGCTGTGAAGAGTTTTTGACCCTAACTCCCGAGACGGCACTTAGTTCAGCCACCTTTTATAAGACAGAGGCGGATTTTGAGCAAGCGGTTAATGCAACTTATGCACCACTTCGTTCCATAGCTGATGACCGTTCTTGGTTATTATGTGAAATGCGTTCGGACAATACGATCTATGCCAGGAATATCAACTTTGGAGCTACAGAGCAACAAGAAGATATTTCTGACCATGCCTTGCCTGAAGCGCAGGGAATTACTTCAAATACCCATGTGCTTAATCAGTACCGACAGGATTACCTTATTATCGCCAGAGCCAATCAAATTCTTTCGGTAATCGATGAGGTTGAATTTGACCAAGACAAAAAGGATAATTTAAAAGGACAAGCGCTTTTCTTAAGAGGCTATGCTTATTATGAATTGGCAAGGTATTTTGGTGGTGTACCACTTCATTTAGAGCCTGTTACTACAAGAGAAGAAGCGGCCCTACCGATCACACCTGAAGCAGAGATTTACAATCAACTTGTAAGTGATATTCAAGCTTCAATTGCTTTGCTTCCTGTACGTTCGAATCAAGGAGTAGGTAGAGCTTCTAAGGGTGCAGGGCAAATGTTGCTTGCAGATGTTTACATCACACAAAAGAAATGGTCAGAAGCTGAGACTTTGTTGAAAGCCATAGTTAGTAGTGGAGAATATGAACTTATAGAAAATTATGAAAATGTATTTTCCGAAAGTGTGGGTAATAAAAACAATGCAGAATCTTTATTTGAGGTACAGTACCTTGAAGGTCCTGAAGGCTTGAATGGAAACTTCTTGTACAGCTTTATGCCGAGACCAATTTCTTCTCAGGAGTTACAGCCCATTACAGGGACATCCAATACTCAAGGGCTTGATGGAGAAGGTAACAATGTTCCTACCCCCGATATTATTGCGGCTTATGAAGATGGAGATTTGAGAAAAGATGCATCCATCGCTTATGTAGAGATTGCGGGAAGTGATAGAGAAGACAAGGTTTATCCTTACATTAAGAAATATGCAAAGGCCCATGCCTTGCATGGAAACCACGGCATTAATTGGCCTATCTACCGGTATGCAGAAGTTCTACTTTTCTTGGCTGAGGCCCTTAATGAGCAAGGTAAAACTGCAGAAGCAGCAGAATATCTGAACGAAATCAGAGAAAGAGCTGGATTGGACGCAACAACTGCTTCCGGCCAAGCCGATATGCGAGAAGCTATCTTTAAAGAAAGAAGAGTAGAATTGGCCTTTGAGAACAAAAGATGGTTTGATATTGTCAGAGCGGATAGGGTTCAAGAGATCATTGGAGATTTTGGTCAAAGAGCCTTAGCAAATCCTTTGGATTATTATTATCCTGAAGGTGCTACATTCAGATCCAATGCTTTTACTAATATCACCAAATATTACGCATTGCCTGCAGCTGAAGCTGAGATAACCCCTCACTTCTAAAGGTTTGTGCTAAGATTTAAGCCATATTTATGGTTTAAGGTACAACGGAAAGCTTTATCGCTTTCCGTTGTTTTTTGGGTTTTTATGACCAAAGGTTTTTTTTCGACATTATTGGTTATCATAAGCTGCGAATTTGGGTTAATTTTAAAAATGGTTTTAAGCGAGTGGTAAACAATTGCTAGTAGGAATGTGAATTAACAACTAACTTATGTATAAAAATAAAATAATGAAGAACTGGCTAATGGCTGGATTGATCCTGTTAATGATGGGATCATGTGGTCAAAGCGATGTTGACCAAAAGGAGGTGCATCCCAAGGTAGCCAAATTAAAATTGCCGACAGGTTTCGAAGCTGAACACTTATATAGCCCGGGAGAGAATGACCAGGGATCATGGGTGGGAATGACCTTCGATGATAAAAACCGACTTTTAACCGTAGACCAATACGGTGCGATTTATCGCATGGAGGTTCCGCCGATTGGTTCAGATTCTTTGACTCCAACAGTGAATAAATTGATTATTGGAGATGCAGGAGATGATAAAATAGGTATGGGTTATGCTCAGGCTTTATTGTATGCCTTTAACAGCCTATATGTAATGGTAAATCATCGTGCCAATGATGATTTTGACAAGAGTACAGGTCTTTATAGACTTCAAGATACCAATGGAGATGATCAATTTGATAAAATAACAACCGTAAGAGAATTTACTGGTAGCCCTGGAGAACATGGTCCTCACAGTATGGTTGTTTCACCTGATGGAAAGTCAATATACATTGTTGTAGGAAATCATATTGACGTTCCTGAAATGGATCATTACAGAATTCCACGTGTTTGGGAAAATGACAACCTGATTCCTGAAATCAAGGATCCTAGAGGTCATGCCAACAGTAGAGGAGCACCAGGAGGATGGGTAGCTAAAATTGATCCTGAAGGTAAAGAATGGGAGTTAATTAGTGTAGGTTATAGAAATCCATTTGATGTAGCTTTCAATGAAGTAGGTGATTTGTTTACTTATGATTCTGATATGGAGTGGGACTTTGGCATGCCATGGTACAGACCTACTCGAATCAATCACGTAACAAGTGGTAGTGAATATGGTTGGAGAACAGGAAACATGAAATGGTCTCCGGATTACACAGATAATCTTCCAGCAGTATTGAATATTGGCCAGGGTTCCCCTACCAATGTGTTTTATGGTAGTAAAGCAAAATTCCCTGAAGAGTATCGAAATGCACTTTATGCTTTTGATTGGAGTTTTGGCATCATGTACAAAATTAACCTGGAGCCAAATGGCGGGTCTTATACGGCTACAGGTGAAGAATTTATTTCAGGCTCTCCACTTCCTTTGACAGATGGTGTGATCGGACCTGATGGTGCTTTGTATTTTATGACTGGTGGTAGACGCCTTGAGTCTGACTTGTACAGAGTTCATTATACTGGAGACCTAAGTGGTGAGCCTAAAGGTGGTCTTACGGAAGCAGACCTTCCTGAAGAACACAAAATCCGTAGAAGCTTAGAAGCATACCATTCTGGACCAAAATCTGGTGCGATTGATTTTGCTTGGCCATATTTGAGCCATAAGGACAGGTTTGTACAATATGCGGCAAGGATAGTTGTAGAACATCAACCACTTTCCGAATGGCAAAGCAAAGCATTGAACGAAACCAATCCAAGGGCTTTGACTCAGGCAATTATTGCCTTAGCGAGACATGGAAATGCTTCACAGAGAAATCAAATGATAGAAGCATTGATGGGCTTAGATTATGGGTCACTAAATGAGGAAGATCAAATGAATTTGGCCAGAGCTTTTGAAGTAGTTATTGCCAGACATGGTAACCCAACTGGTTCTGTAAGAGATCAATTGATTGGCTATTTGGATGCCCAGTTTCCGGCAGAAACAAACAGGGTAAACAGGGTGATAGGCAAAGTTTTGGTGAAAATAGAAGCACCTACTGCAGTGCCTAAATTATTGGGCATGTTAGAAAATGCAAAAGATGATCCTAATTTCCAGAAAACACTTACAGCTTCGTCTGACCTGATCATGAGAAACCCTCAGTATGGTTTGGATATAGCAAATATGCTTGCCAATGTGCCTCCTGCGCAACAAACTTATTTGGCTACAGTACTTGGAGGAGCCAAAGCTGGTTGGGATGAGTCTTCTTATGAAAAATATTTCAATTGGACCAATAATGCATTCCAGTACAAAGGTGGTCGAAGTTATGTAGGCTTTATTGACAGAGCTAGAAAAATGGCACTAAGTACTGTTCCAAAATCCAAGTTTGATCATTACGATGAACTATCAGGAGGTAAAAGGCTTTCCGGATCTGGAAATGAGATTGTGGAAACGACTATTCAGCCTGAAGGCCCTGGTAAAAGATGGACCGTTGAGCAGGCAGCACCTTTAGTAGAAGAGCTTAAAGGAAGAGACCTTGAAAAAGGCAAGGCAATGTTTAATGCCACACTTTGTATTTCTTGTCATGCCATGGGTGGCGAAGGTGGAGCCGTAGGTCCTGACCTTACTCAGCTTGGTACCCGATTTAGTCCTAAGGATATTCTTGAAGCGACCATTAACCCTAATGACGTGATTTCTGATCAATATGCCGCTATGGTATTTGTGATGGGAGACAAGTCTTCGGTTGTTGGAAGGTTAATAAGAGAGGATGAAACGACTTATTATATATCACAAAATCCTTTTTCTCCAGACATGATTGTGGAGATTCCAAAAGATAAGGTGACAAGTACGAAAGAGTCAGAAGTATCTGTGATGCTTCCAGGTTTAGTCAATCGACTCAACGAAGAGGAACTTAAAGATTTGATGGCTTACCTGGTGTCAGGAGGCAATCCTAATCACGAGGTATACAAATAATAATACTTAAAGAAAAACGTTTTCAGGCCGGACAATTTTTGTTTGGCCTGAAAATTTTCAACCTAAATCAGCACCAAATGAAAAATATATTTAGATTAACTTCACTGGTTGCCATTTCATCGCTTACATTTTCCTGTGGTTCAGGTCAGCAAAAGGATGATGCGGCAGCAAGTCAAGAAGAAGTAGCTGTTGAAGCAAACACCAATGATGGTTTTGAAAAGATTTTTGATGGTGAAAGTCTTAATGGTTGGGATGGAGATGCCACCTATTGGAGAGTAGAAGATGGGGCTTTGGTAGGCGAAATCACCGAGTCCACCAAATTGGATAGAAACCATTTTATCATTTATCAGGGTGGTCAACCTGCAGATTTTGAATTTAAAGCTGAATTTAAAATTACTGAGGCTGGTAACTCAGGTGTCAATTACAGAAGTGCTCCAGTAGAAGGTTTGGAACATGCGCTTAAAGGATACCAAGCAGATATTGATGGTAAAAACAATTATACAGGCCAAAATTACGAAGAAAGAAAAAGAACTACCCTTGCCTATATAGGTCAACAAACCAAGATCAATCCTCAAGAAAAAGAGGGTGATTTGAGAGCGAATGTTGAAAAAAATGCTTGGTTAGGACTTGAAGTAGTGAAAGAATTGGGTGATAGGGCTGAAATGAGAAAGGTTGTCAAGTCAAACGATTGGAACGAAATTCGGATTGTTGCTAAGGGAAACCGCTTGAAACATTATATTAATGGAACCCTAATGAGTGATGTGACCGATGAGGATCCTGCGAATAGTTCTTCTAAAGGTTATTTGGGAATGCAGGTACACGTTGGCCCTCCTATGCAGGTAGCCTACCGAAATATATATTTAAAGAACCTTTAATTTTCGGCTATATAAAAGAGGATTTACCTGAAAGAACAGGATGGATTCTTTTTGAGGAATAACTATTTTAGAGCAATAAAGCTGGCAAAAATATGGAGGCAAAAAATCAGCCCTGGAAAGGTAAAGTTGGAAATGTTAAACAAATAGGTGGTATTGAGACTGCTATACTGGACAATGGCTCTGGCAAAGGAGTAAGAATTGCCAATATTGACACAGGCGCTGGTTTTCGGTACCAGTTGGTTTTGGACCGGGCCATGGACATTTCTACAGCACAGTTTGGGGAGCATGGATTGGCTTGGGTGAGTCAAGTTGGTATTACCCCTCCAGCTCCATTCACGGCAGACGGAATAGATTGGCTGAGTACCTTTGGCGGAGGATTACTTACTACCTGCGGTCTATCCCATGTGGGAGGCCCGGAAAATGATGAGCAGGGAAAAAGAGGGTTGCATGGGAGAATTTCCAATAGTCCTGCCGAGATTATCGCCATTAAGCAGCCGGACCTCCTTTCCGGTGATTTGGAAATGCACATTACCGGATTAATCAGAGAATGTAGTGTTTTCGGCCCTAATCTTTTGCTGAAAAGAACAATCTCAGGAATTTTAGGCCAGCCTTACCTTAAAATAACTGACGAGGTCACCAATATCTCCAATGTAGAGGCGCCACATATGCTATTGTACCATGTCAATTTTGGCTGGCCACTAATAGATGAAGGCACTCAGCTATTATGGAAAGGATCTTGGGAAGCAAGAGATGGCGATCCCAACAACCGGATATTTAATAAAGAAAATGATTTTAAATCTTGTCCAGCCCCTATGCCGGAACACAGTGGTTTTGGAGAGGATGTGGCATTTATAGATCCAACACCTGAGTCGGATGATAGATGTAGAGCCGGCTTGTTCAATCCTGCCTTAGGATTTGCTTTTCGGATGACCTTTGACAAAAAACAACTCCCTTGGTTGGTAAATTGGCAACATTGGGGAGAGAATGAATATGTGACAGCTTTGGAGCCGGGTACAAATCCACCGATAGGCCAGGCCCAAGCCCGGGAAGAAGGTACGCTTATACTTTTGAAACCTGGAGAAAAAAGGCAATACGAACTGGTATTCGATGTCTTGACAAATAAGAAGAAAATACAGTCATTTGTAGAGAACAACAAGTAATAAATTAACAATAAATCAAAATAGAACCTATGAGTTTGGCAAAAAAAGCATTAGAAGAAGGACAGGGGATTTTGCGTCTGGCCCCTACTTGGGTGCCTAGATCTTTTTGTGTACCCGGAAGAAGAATAAAACTTCATCCTGATGATTATTATATTTTGGGTGGTGAAAGAGGTGGTATAGATGAAAGATGGTTTTCTTCTACCTGTCCTGCTGAAAACGGCCCTCTTACTGGTGAGCATGAAGGCCTAAGTAAAGTGGTCTTGGGAGAAGATGGAAAAGAGGAGCAAATTTTATTGAAGGATGTTATCGATGAACTTAAAGGTGAGATCATTGGTGACAGGCTTTGGAATGAATTCGAAAGCTGGCCAATGTATTCCAAGTTTTTTGACAATATGGGGCCATTGCCACACCATATCCATCACAATGATGAGCATGCTGCCAAAATTGGTATGAAAGGTAAGCCTGAAGCTTACTATTTCCCGCCTCAATTGAACAACCACGGTGGAGATTTTCCTTATACATTTTTTGGAATAGCTCCAGGTACTACCAAGGAACAAATTAAAGAGTGTCTTAAAAACTTTAACAAAGGAGACAATAAGATTACCAGCTTTTCTCAAGCTTTCAAACTTGATCCGGGTACGGGTTGGGATGTTCCTCCAGGAATGCTACACGCTCCAGGAAGTATGTGTACTTATGAGCCTCAGAAGTCTTCTGATGTTTTTGCCATGTACCAATCGCTAGTGAATGAGGCCATTATCCCTGAAGAATTACTTTGGAAAGGTACGCCTAAAGACAGAATTGGTGATTATGACCAATTGATGGAGGTAATTGATTGGGAATTGAATGTGGATCCAAATATATTGGAAACCAGATTTATGGCCCCTGTTCCTGTAGCTGATGTTGCTGAAATGGAAGCGGCAGGTTATGTAGAAAACTGGATCTGTTATCGCTCTGATGCCTTTAGTGCAAAAGAACTGACAGTTTTCCCAGGTCAGACAGTAGTCATTAAGGACAATGCTGCCTATGGTATGATCATGATGCAAGGTCATGGTACAATGGGAGCTTGGGACATTGAAACACCTTCTTTGATTCGTTATGGACAATTGACCCATGATGAGTATTTTGTCACTGAGAAAGCGGCAAGTGAAGGCGTTAAAATCACCAATCAGTCAAAGACAGACCCTATAGTGATGCTGAAACATTTCGGCCCTAAGAACCCTGATTTGAACCTTTAGAAACGAATAGAATAACTATTGGAAACCGCCATAGAATGGTATTCCAATAGTTATTTATTAAATTGATAACAAAATATTAAACGGGAAATTTTCCTTTTAAATTTTCGGTTTTTTATTGTGATTTAAATTAATTATTCATTGCTAACCATATAAAATTATGTCCCAAAATAATTTTCCAAAGTTACATAATGCAACATGGCCTGGAATAGTAGGAAAAGGTCCTGATTCCGAGCCTATCATCTCTTTTGATGAGATGTTACAAAACACCGCGAATGCCGAAGTGAATGGTGTGAAGTTTGACGGGGTGGATATAGGACTTTTTGATCCACATGTCGATTTGGACATGGATGATGATGGTATTAAAAAATTAGCTGATAAGGTTTCCTCACTTGGACTAGAAATAGGGAGTGTGGTAGCACCCATTTGGGGAGGACCTATTCTAGGAACAAAAGAAGACAGGGTGGTTTACCTGGATATGCTTGAAAAATCCTGTAAGCTTGCCAAAAAATTAAGAGAAATAGGTGTAAGGCCAAATGGTATCGTAAGAATAGACACCGCTAGTAGCCCAGAAGTATGGGCAAAAGATCCAAAAGGAAGCCAAAAAATAATAGTTGAGACCCTAAAAGAAGCAGCAAAGATTGCTGAAGGATATGGGGAAAGACTTGCCGCAGAGGGTGAAATTTGCTGGGGTGGTATGCAAAGCTGGAAAACCATGCTTGAAACGCTTGAGTCTGTAAATAGCCCATTCTTGGGTTTTCAGGCTGATATGGCCCATACCTTATTGTATACATTAGGATACAATTACCCTGAACACAGGTTACTCCCTGAGGGATATGACTGGAAAGACAAATCTGTCTGGAAAGCAGCTCTAAAAGAAATGACGGATGCTTTGAGACCTTGGACGATTGATTTTCACGTAGCTCAGAATGATGCTACCGTTTTTGGCTCTGGATCGCATGATAAAACAGGTAGACATTGCCTAGCCAATGACCCTAATGGTAAATTGGATATTGCTGAAGATGCTGGTTATTGGTTGAGGGATGAAAAAGGTGAATTGACCAAAGCCTTCAAACACATGTGCTGGGATGGATGTATGTTCCCAAATGAGGTGATGAAGAAGGAAGATACCTGGAACAATATCCTAGCAGCAATGATTTCTGTAAGAGAGAAACATGGCTGGAAAGAGTAGTGTAAATCGCCTTTTTACACGCACAATTGATTAGCAACCAAAATACTAAAACATGTCAGAGAAAAAGCAAATAAGAATAGGATTGATAGGTACGGGCCTAATGGGCAGAATCCATACCAACGGTTATAAAAGACTGGGGGATTTCTTCCCTGAATACGAGTACCGACCAGTTTTACAAGTAGCCTGTTCCAGAAGGGAAGACAAAATCAAAGATTTTGCTGAGCAATGGGGATATGCTTCATATGAAACAGACTGGAGAAAAGTCATTGAAAGAGATGATGTAGATGCCATTGACATCTGTACGCCAAATAACACGCACTCGGAAATAGCCATCGCTGCTGCCAAAGCAGGAAAAATGATTCTTTGTGAAAAACCACTTTCCAGAACCATAGAAGAAGGGGAAGAAATGGTAAAAGTAATCGAAGAAGCAGGAGTAAAAAATACTGTATGGTACAATTATAGAAGAGTGCCAGCCGTAACCTTAGCAAAACAAATTGTTGATTCTGGTAAGCTAGGTAAGATCTTCCATTACAGGGCCAATTTCCTTCAGGATTGGACGATCAGTCCGGAATTACCTCAAGGAGGAGATGCACTTTGGAGACTAGATGCAGCTGCAGCCGGATCAGGAGTGACTGGTGACCTTTTGGCTCACTGTATTGACACTGCCATGTGGCTAAATGGAGGGATTAAAGATGTTTCTGCCATGACTGAAACATTTATCAAGGAAAGAGTACACCAGGGAAGTGGGGAAAAACAAAAGGTTGAAATTGATGATGCTTGTGCATTTCATTGCCATTTTGACAATGGTTCATTAGGGCTTTTTGAAGCCACTCGTTATGCGAGAGGACACAAAGCGCTTTATACTTTTGAGATAAACGGAGAACATGCTTCCATCAGATGGGATTTACATGATTTGAATAGATTGGAATACTTCGATCATAATGACGAACCTCAGGTTAGAGGCTGGCGTTCTATTCATGTTACCGAAGGAGATCAACCTTATATGGATCGTTGGTGGATACCTGGAACAAGTATAGGTTATGAGCATTCCTTTATTCATCAAGTAGCGGATTTCTTTAAGAGTCTTGAAAGTGATGAGCCTTGTAGGCCTACTTTTAGAGATGCTTATGAGACCCAGAAGGTATGTGAGGCCGTATTAGACTCTGCCAAATCCAGAAGCTGGAAAGATACTGGCGTTGATTGGCTAAAGTAACTTGTAAAGCATTAATTGAATAAGCTTATTTTAAGCCAGGCCATTTGATAAGATGGTCTGGCTTTTTTTATTTTTTTCACCCGAGAGACTAATTTTTAGTATATGATTGTGCTCATGTTCAAAAAACTGGAATAGAATAAATGTTATATTTGTAGAGAACAAAAAAGCTGAAAAGTATGAAAAGTATTTCATCCACCATAGAATTTCTAAAGAGAAGCTTGAAGGCAACAGCCGCTTCCGATAGCATGGATTGGTTGGAGCTTCAGGTGGAGAGGATTAAAGCAGATATGGGCTCAATGAAGCTTTTTTTATCCTTTAGTCAAGCATCCCGTCATTTTTCCAAAAATCCATTAAATTTATCAGATCAAGGTCTTCAGGAAGCCGCAAAAATCAGGGATGGTTTTTCTCCTGGTAAATGGACCTGTCTGCAAACGGCAAGGGTCTTATTGGTATTGGAAGCATTGTCAGAGGATAGTGAAAAATGGCTGAAGGATATAGAGAAACTTTTTGAATCAGCAGATATTCATGAGCAGGAGGCTTTGTATGCTGCCTTGCCCATCTATCCTTTTCAGGAGAAATTTACCAAGCGTGCTGCTGAGGGATTGCGCAGTAATATGACCTCGGTATTTGATGCCATAGCATTAAACAATCCCTATCCAGCAGATTTTCTGGTGGAGCAAGCCTGGAATCAAATGGTGCTAAAGGCCATCTTTATGCAGCGACCCCTCTATCAGATCATTGGAATTGAAAAGCGGCTGAATAGCAGTTTGGCTAAAACCTTGGTCGATTATGTTCACGAACGCTGGTCTGCCAATAGGAATGTGATTCCAGAGCTGTGGCGCTTTGTCTCTCCATTTGTAGATGAGGAAATCCTAGGCCTCTTGGAAAAGGTAATGGTCAATGGAACAGATTTGGAGAAATATGCAGTAGGCCTGACCTGCTCTCAAAGTGAAAATATTTCAGCCAAGAGTCTTCTGGATAAATATCCGGAAATAAAAAATAAAATAGATAAGGGAGAAATAAGTTGGGAAGGAATAGGCAAGAAATATGAAGAGGAAAACTAATTCATTGTATCAGTTTGCCGTTTTCACTTGAAATTCCCCGTTCATTTGTTATCATTATGAATTGCATTTAAATTAACATAGGTTAGCATATAAAATTGAAGCGTTATGATGTACATCGATCCACATATACATGTTACTTCCAGAACTACTGATGACTATGAAGCCATGCAAAAAGCTGGAATAGTGGCTGTAATTGAGCCTGCATTTTGGCTAGGACAGGCAAGAACCAAAGTAGGAAGTTTTCAAGATTATTTCAGTAGCCTTGTTGGCTGGGAACGTTTTCGGGCCAAGCAATTTGGGATTGTGCACTATTGCACAATGGGACTGAATTCCCGGGAGGCCAATAATGTGGCCTTGGCTGAGGAAGTGATGGAGCTACTTCCCCTATATGTAAGCAAGGAAGGCGTGGTAGCCATTGGTGAAATAGGATATGATGATCAAACGGAAGCTGAAGACAGGTTTTATCGGCTTCAATTGGAACTGGCAAAAGAGGTAAATCTGCCAGTGATGATCCACACTCCTCATAGGGATAAGAAAAAAGGAACCATCAGAAGTATGGTTGTAAGTGAGGAGCATGGACTCGATCCGGGTATGGTCATTGTGGACCACAACAATGAAGAAACAGTGAAGGATGTTCTTGATAGAGGTTATTGGGCAGCGTTTACGATTTACCCACATACCAAAATGGGAAGTGAGCGAATGGTAGAAATTGTACGCCAATATGGTCCGGAACGCATCATTGTAGACAGTGCCGCAGATTGGGGAATCAGTGATCCATTGGCAGTGCCAAAAACGGCAGCCTTAATGAGAGAAAAAGGAATTCCTGAAGAGCATATTAAAATGACTTGTTATGGAAATGCCCTGAAAGCCTACGGTCAAAGCGGACAGATGGATGAAAAAGATTGGTTAGAAAAAGAGCCAATCGATCAAACAAAAAAAATGGGAGGAAATACTGTGCTTAGAGGTGGACAAAATCCTCGTGTAGAAAGCGATTCCTCCAATATCATAGAGAATTAATTATCAGATGTCATCACTTATTGCGCACATCAAGCTAACCAGACCTGCGAATATAGTCACTGCAATAGCCGATATTTTAGCAGGAGCTGCCATATCAGGTGCAGTTTACACTTTAATTCAGGGGGTGGATGCCACTATTCTGAATTCCATTGCCTGGCTGGTATTGTCCACCATTGGCTTGTATGGTGGAGGTGTTGCCTTTAATGATGTTTTTGATGCAGAATTGGATAGGGTAGAAAGGCCGGAACGGCCCATCCCCAGTGGACAGGCAAGCGTAAAAAGTGCTGGCATTATGGCCACAGTGCTGCTTTTTATTGGCGTATTGGCGGCATGGCAAGTAAGTGGTTTTTCTGCTTTAATTGCCCTGGTGGTGGCTATATTGGCTGTTTTATATGATGCTTGGGGAAAGCATCAAAATATTTTCGGCCCCATAAATATGGGACTATGCAGGGCGGGGAATCTGCTGCTTGGAATGAGTTTGATAGAAGGCGCGGTAGCCACTTATTGGTACATTGGACTTATTCCTTTACTCTATGTGTCGGCCATTACTATGGTTAGTCGCGGTGAGGTTCATGGAGAAAATACTACTGCCCTAAAAGCAGGTTTAGGGATTTATGCAATCATTGTATTGTCCATTTTTCTACTTGCTTACATGAATATTGAAACTTGGTGGGAAAGTCTACCATTTCTGGTATTATTAAGCTATTTTATTTTTCCCCCATTGGTTAAAGCTTTGAAGTATAAGGAGCCTTCACTAATAGGTAAATCTGTAAAAGCAGCCGTGTTGGCTTTAATTATTGTCAATGCCACAATAGCTGCGGCTTTTTCGGGTTGGATAGTAGGATTGGTTATTTTACTATTATTACCACTATCTTTGCAATTGGCCAAGGGTTTTGCGGTTACTTAGTGAACCAAAAAGAGGTTGAATTACTTATATATTATGAAGCAAAAGGTTCTCAGGAACAATCAAAAATAAAATGAATAAAGTGGCACATAAATCAATTGAACAAGTTTTCAGTGTTCCTTTCAGTTATGAAGTGTTTTTTACAAAGGCATTGTTTTCACTGAATAACAATCTTTTTGCAGACTTGGTAAGTGGACAAAAAATCCCTAAAGTATATTTTGTTCTGGATGAAGGAGTGGTGAATACTCACCCTGATCTTATTACAGCAATTAAGACGTATTCTGAGAAGTACAAAGAAGTTTTTACATTATGTGCAGACCCATTGGTAATTCCAGGAGGGGAGCAGGTAAAGAACAATCAGCAGTATTTTCAGCAGGTTCTTAAAGCAACAGACGAATATGGGATTGACAGGCATTCCTATATTGTAGGCCTAGGAGGAGGAGCACTCTTGGATATGGTTGGTTTTGCAGCCACTATCGCCCATAGAGGGATCAGACATATCCGAATACCTACCACGGTACTTTCTCAAAATGATTCGGGCATAGGTGTTAAAAACGGCATCAATGCTTATGGTAAAAAAAATTACCTCGGTTCATTTTCTCCTCCTTATGCAGTGGTCAACGACAGTGATTTTTTACAAACACTGGAACCAAGAGATTGGAGATCGGGAATTTCTGAAGCTTTAAAAGTTGCACTGATCAAAGATGCCTCTTTCTTCGTATGGATAGAAGGACAAATAGCAGACCTACTTGATAGAGACAATCCTGCAATGTCTGAATTAATTTACCGCTGTGCCCAGATGCATTTGGATCATATTGCTTCTGGAGATGCTTTTGAAAGTGGCTCTTCCAGACCATTGGATTTTGGTCATTGGGCAGCGCACAAGTTAGAGCATTTGACAGATTATAGGGTAAGGCATGGTGAAGCTGTGGCCATAGGGATAGCTCTTGATACTACCTATAGCTTCCTATCTGGAATGCTATCTGAAAATGAACTGAACCGTGTTTTGAAAGTCATTACTGATCTTGGATTTGATTTGTACCTTCCTGAATTGTCAGGAGAGGTATTGCTTCAGGGACTTGAAGAATTTAGAGAGCACTTGGGAGGTGAGTTGACCATTATGCTTTTGGATAAAATAGGTCATGGAGTGGAAGTTCATGAAATGACTGAAGCTTTAATTGTTAAAGCAATAGAAAAACTTAAAGATTTACAAGTCGAATACCTAAAGGCCTGAGCCAGATTTTCTGAACGAATAGCCAAACCCTTAATATGCAAATAGCCGATTACCATTTAACTTACTGTACCAATATACATCCAGGGGAAAGTTGGGATGCGACCTTTGAAAACCTTAAAGAATACATCCCTAAAATTAAGGGAGAGTTGTCTGTTACAGAAGCTTTTGCCATTGGATTAAGGGTTTCTGATGAGGCCAGTAAAACCTTGATTAAACCCGAACGGTTAGCAGAATTTAAATCCTGGCTAAAGGATAATAATTGTTATGTTTTTACTTTCAATGGTTTTCCCTTTGGAGGTTTTCACAGGCAAGTGGTTAAGGATGAGGTACATTTTCCTGATTGGAGTTCAACTGCAAGGAAGGACTATACATTAAGATTATTTAAAATATTGGCAACCATAATGCCGGCCAATATGGATGCGGGGATTTCCACTTCACCTTTAAGCTATAAGCATTGGCACAAATCCACTGAGGCTATGAAAGCCTTGATGGACCAATCTTGTGCTCATATTATGGAGGTAGTGGAGCAACTTTATCAATTAAAGTTGGATCAAAACCTTGATCTTCATTTGGACATTGAACCAGAACCGGATGGGGTTATAGAAGACTCTAAAGGATTGGTTGATTTTTACAATGACTGGTTGATACCGGCAGGAATCCCTCTTTTGGTCGAGAAATTTGGGGTTTCACCCCAAGTTGCTGCTTCTGTAATCAAAGACCATGTTAGGGTATGTTATGATGTTTGTCATTTTGCCGTAGGCTATGAAAATCATGAGGAAGTCCTCAATACTTTTAAGGATGAAGGCATCAAAATTGGGAAATTCCAATTGAGTGCCGCTTTAAAAGCAGCTATCCCGGCACAAAAAGACAAAAGAAAACCTGTAGAAAAAGCACTGTTACCCTTTGTAGAATCCACTTATCTGCATCAGGTAGTTGGCAAAATGGAAGACAATAGTCTACATGCTTATCCAGACCTGCCTGATGCACTTGTCGATTTGGCGACTACCAATGAAGTGGAGTGGCGTGTTCATTTTCACGTTCCTTTGTTCTTGGCTACCTACGGGCATTTACAATCTACACAAGAGGATATATTAAGTGTGTTAAAATTGAATGGAGAGCGAAAACTTACCAGTCATCTTGAAGTAGAAACCTATACCTGGGAAGTTTTGCCTGAAGATATCCATTTGTCATTGGATCAGTCCATTGCCAGGGAGTTGAACTGGGTAAAAAGCAATATATAATGAAAAAGACTGTTGTACTCGATGTGGTAGCACTTTCGCAAAGGGTAATTGGAGAACATACCCCTTTTTTAAAGAAGTGGAGCGAAAAACGACAAACTTCAGCAATTCAGCCTGTTTTGCCAGCAGTAACCTGCTCCTCACAGTCAACTTACCTAACAGGTAAATGGCCGGAGGAAAATGGGATTGTGGGTAATGGCTGGTATTTTAAAGATGAATGTGAAATCAAGTTTTGGCGCCAGTCCAATCATCTGGTACAATCTTCCAAAATTTGGGATGCATTAAAGGCCGAAAATCCGGGTTTTACATGCGCCAATATGTTTTGGTGGTACAATATGTATTCATCTGTAGATTTTGCAGTGACTCCAAGGCCTTTGTACCCTTCAGATGGAAGGAAATTGCCAGATATTCATAGCCAACCAATGGGACTGAGAGACCGCCTGCAAAAGGAACTTGGTCAATTTCCCCTGTTTTCTTTTTGGGGTCCCAATGCGAATATTGCTTCTAGTAAATGGATAGCAGATGCTTCTATGAAAGTAGATGAATGGCACGATCCTACCTTGACACTGATTTACTTGCCTCACCTGGACTATGCTTTGCAGAAATTTGGGATTAATTTCGACAAGATTAGTAAAAGCTTGAATGAAGTTGATGTCTTATGCGAGCAACTGATTACCTATTACGAAGAGAAGGGAGCTGAGGTGATTTTGCTTTCCGAATATGGAATAACTTCTGTTAACCAACCCATACATATCAATAGGGCTTTAAGAAAAGCAGGCTATATTGAAGTAAAAGATGAGTTGGGGCTGGAAACCTTGGATGCTGGAACTTGTCGGGCTTTTGCAGTAGCTGATCATCAGCTTGCACATATTTATGTTAACGATAAGAAGGATTTGGCTAAAGTGAAGGCCCTTGTAGCGGCCTTACCGGGAGTTGAAAAGGTGTTGGATAGTGCTGAGCAAAAGGATTTTAAATTGAATCACGATAGAACTGGAGATTTGGTGGCTGTGGCTGACAAAGATTCCTGGTTTACTTATTATTATTGGCTGGACGATAATGTAGCTCCCGATTACGCCAGGACAGTAGATATTCACCGTAAGCCTGGGTATGACCCTGTAGAAATGTTTGCCAATCCGGACATTAAATTTCTAAAAGGGAAATTGGGTTGGACCTTGTTGAAGAAAAAGTTGGGCTTCAGGTACCTGATGGACGTTATCCCTTTAAAAGCTGAATTGGTAAAAGGCTCGCATGGAAGAATTCCTGAAAGTACAAAAGATTGGCCTGTACTGATTAGGTCGAGTGATAAAGAGGAAGGAGAAAATGTCGATCCAACATCCGTTTATTCAATAATTCATGATGTTGTCAATAGAAAGTGATCGAATTTTGTCATGATCTATTTATAAATATTAAATTAGTAGTGTTATGAGTAAATCCTGGAAGATTTTTTTTGGAAGTTGTTCATTAATATTCTTGCTGTTTGGTTATTGGCAGATCAATGATCCTGATCCTCAATTGTGGGTTCCGGTTTACCTGATAGCATCAATTACATCAGGGTTTGCCTTCTTTGGAAGGTTTAATGTAAATATTTTAGTTACCCTAACCTTTATCTATCTTGTCGGAGCCATCTTTTTTTGGCCAGATAACATCTTTGGATGGATAGGACAGGAGTGGCAACAAAAAGACCTTTCTATGAAAACCAATGCAATGGAGATCAATAGAGAGTTTTTTGGTTTAGTAATCTCAGCTATAGTTTTTGCACTGGAAGCGATCAAAGGCAGAAGTCAAAAATTGTAAGACTAAGAACAGATTAAAATCGACAATTATTATCCTAGTGGCCAATTTCAGGCTAAAACAATATTTTATTGAATATGACAAAGAAGTATGATGTTACAGGCATAGGTAATGCCTTGGTAGATATAGAGTTTGAGGTTAGTGATCCTTTTTTGGATAAATATGGCATAGAAAAAGGGTTGATGACTTTGGTTGATGAAGATCGTCAGGGAGAGTTGATGTCTGCTATAAATACCAAAACTTCAAAATTACAGTGTGGTGGCTCAGCGGCTAATTCCATAATTGCCGTAAGTCAATTTGGAGGGAAGTCCTACTATTGTTGTAAAGTGGCCAATGATGAATTGGGAAGGTTTTTCATTGAAGACATGAAAGAAGCGGGGGTTAACCATAACCTTGATCCATTTAAGTTAGAGGAAGGGATTACCGGGAAGTGCCTTGTGATGGTCACAGCAGATGCGGAGCGGACCATGAACACCTTTTTAGGAATTACCGAGAAATTTTCAACATCCCAGATTAATGAGGAAGCAATTAAGGACTCAAAGTATTTGTACATTGAAGGTTACCTTATTACCTCAGAGAATGCCAAAGAAGCTATGATGTCTGCTAAAAAAATTGCAGAGGAAAATAACGTAAAGGTGGCAATTACCTTTTCAGATCCTGCCATGGTCAAATATTTTGGCGAAAGCTTTAAAGAGGTTATCGGCTCTGGAGTAGACATGCTTTTTGCCAATGAGGAAGAGGCCATGCTTTATACAGGAAAAGACAATTTGTCTGAAGCTGGTGAAGAGTTGAAAAAAATCGCGAAGCATTTTGTAATTACCCAAGGGAAAAACGGTGCTTTGATTTATGATGGGGAAACTTTTATTGACATAGCGCCTTATCCTACTGTAGCCGTAGACACCAATGGTGCTGGGGATATGTTTGCTGGTGCTTTTATGTATGGCATCACCAATGGGCATTCTTATGCCTCTAGTGGAAAATTGGCAAGCATGGCATCCTCAAAGATTGTTAGTCAATTTGGCCCAAGGCTTTCATGGGAAGAAGCGAAAGCTGTCTTGAGTAGACTTCAACCTTAAACCCGAAATATGCAATTGACAATTTATTACGTGCTGAAATCGCTTTAAAATCAGCCACTTCGTTGCTGT
>TARA_R110002124_G_scaffold153244_2_pt1 | contig 29605 bp, 30 predicted proteins | sample TARA_R110002124 | Tara Oceans TARA_R110002124 (sample SAMEA4397445) | marine metagenome | biome: Polar Biome; feature: [SRF] surface water layer (ENVO:00010504); material: water (ENVO:00002006), including particulate matter (ENVO:01000060) such as... | depth 5 m
GGACCGCCTCCTCTAGCGTCAAAACGCGCTTTTCCCGGACCCATCTCCCGAGAAGATGCGTGGAAAAGCAGGCATCGCAGAGCTGGCTTGCGTGCGCGCCCGCATCCGACAGGCCGAGCACCGTGCAGGAATCGCGCAGCAACGTTGCCACTTCATCTTCGTCCGCGTTCGCGACAGGCAGGCGGAACCGCGTTTGTAGATCGCTTTGAATCGAGATATCCAACGCAAGATCAATCGAATTGCATCCGAGTTCCGCTGCCACGTCGCACACCAGCCGTTCCCCGAACTCCGGCCGATCCGGACAATGAGCGATGACCGCCTTGTCCCATGCATTGAGCATCGGACCACGCATCGCGTCCCGGAATCCCGCCCGGAAAGAGTTGTCGGCGTAAAGCCTCAGTTTTTCCGCGCGGTCGGCTTTGTTCACCGGCGCGAAGACCGGCATGCTCTGGAACAGAAACGGCTGATCGAATCGAAATTCAAAATTGAGGGGCCTGCAGGTGACCTGCGGAAATACCGCGTAACCAGCCGACTGAAGTTCCTTTGAGCGCGCCAACTGCTCGGCTGCGGAGCCGACATTCAGCACCCCGCCACCGCCCAGCAACGCCGTCCAACTGACATGGCGACCGGAAACGCGGTTCAATTCCGCGAATTCGTCAAATGACAGTTCCTTGCCGACAGTCGCCTGTATCACACCTTCGCCCGCCTCGCCCAGCGCCGACGCGATCTCCCGTATCTCGCTGAACGCCGCCAGTCGGCTTGGAACCGGTCTGCCCTCGTAGCCTACATGCGTCGGCGATTTCGAGGTCGCATAACCGAGTGCGCCCGCTTCGAGGCCCTCGCGCATCAGGCTTTTCATATGCCTGACCTCCTCCGGCCGCGCCGCCCGTTCGGTGGATTCGGGCCCGAGGGCATAGAGGCGAAGCGGCGTATGCCCCAGAAGAACGGCCACGTTGATCAACGTACCCTTCTTTTCCACGACGTCGAGATATTCGGGAAACGTCTCGAACCCCCATTCGTCGCCGAGACCGGCCTCCAGCGCCTTGACACTCATGCCCTCGACATTTTCGAGCGTCCGCAAAATAAGGCCGCGATGCTCCTTGCGCGTCGGCGCGATGCCGAACCCGCAATTGCCCACCACGACCGTCGTCACACCGTGCCACGGCGAGATCGACAGATTCCTGTCCCACAGAAGCTGGGCATCGTAATGCGTATGTATATCGACGACGCCGGGGGCAACGACCTGCCCCCGGGCGTCGATAGTCGTCCTCGCCCCGGCGGGGGCCTGCCCCATAGCCACAACTTTGCCATCGCGAATACCGATGTCTCCGGCATAGCCCGGAGAGCCGGTGCCGTCGACGATGAATCCACCCACGATTTTCAGATCGTAGTCCATGAAAACGTCCTCCCCGTGAATCGAAAAAATCCGCGCCTTGACGTCAGTATACGGATCGTCAAACGGCGAGCTTGTAGAGCTCCGCGACGTTGTCGTGGCATATCCAGTTGCGTTCCTGCTCGCTCAGATTTTTCGTGTGCTCTTCGAGCATTTCCTGCGACCAGGGCCAGGTCGAATCCGAATGCGGGAAATCGTTTGCCCACATCAGGCGGCGAACATTGCACATATCCTTCATCCTGAAGGCAACCCAATCGTCCTGGAACGTCACATAGATGTTGTCGTTGAAATAGTCGCTCGGCATCCGCTTGAGCGGCGGCGCCTTCATCCAGTAGCGATGACGCTTGTAGGCATGGTCCATGCGATACATGTAGTGCGGAACCCAGCCCGCATCAGCCTCGACGCAGACAACCTTGAGGTCGGGGAAGCGATCAAAGACACCGCCGAATATGAAGGTGCCCATCACGTCCTGGCAGCCACGAATGATCGACAGGAAGCCGTTGATGCGCGGGCCCCGGACCTGCCCCGAAAGGCTGTCCGATTTGCCGGTCAGGATGTGGAACGAAAGCGGCATGTCGCACTCGACAGCGGTCGCCCAGACCTTGTCGTATACGGTTGAATCATAATCCTCGACGGCGGGGTTTCCGGGCATCATCACGCCCTTGAAGCCCATCTCCTTCGCATGCCTGATTTCCGCAACGCCATCTTCCGGTGATCGCATGGAAACCTGCGCAAGACCGTAAAGACGGTCAGGCGCCTCCCCGCAGTATTCCTGCAACCAGCGATTATAAGCGTCGAAGCAGGCCTTCTTGTAGTCGAAGTCGGGATGGTTGCAGATCACCATTCCGACCGTCGGATAGATGAACTCGGCCGCAATGCCATCCTTCTCCTGATCCGCAACGCGGAACTTGGCGTCCCAGCCGCTCTTCCACAGGTCTTCGAAAGCGACGCCCTCCGTCGTGATTTCTGCCGGATCCTTGCCGGCGGCGGCCACCAGCCCCATCGGAACCGGAGACCCCATACCATCGACGATGAAAGCGTCGCCAATCTTGTCGATCCGCCGGATGCGCGGCGCGCGATCGCGGAATTTGGGATCAATGTAATCAACATAGCAATGCGGCGGTTCGGTGATGTGCGAGTCCGCAGATATGGGTTTCTTGATCATTGTCTCTCTCCCAGCGTCGCATTTGGTTTCAAGGGCGCGACTTTATATTTTGATAATCCCTGATCATGATTATTCGCTGGCCGCACAACCCGAGTCCAGCTAAATTTACATCCATGCGATTAAAAACACATACGTGTTATACAAGGGAGACGCGAACATGACGATGGAACCGGCCTTGCTCGAAAAAAGGGGCCATATCGCGCTGATCACGCTCAACCGCCCGGAGGCGCGCAACTCGTTCAGTCCGGAGATGTTGGTCCGGCTTGCCGGTCATTGGGAAGAGGTGCGCGACGACGCGAATATCCGAGTCGCCGTCGTCACCGGCGCCGGAGACAAGGCGTTTTGTTCGGGCGCCGATCTCGGGCAACTCATCCCGCTCATAAATGGCGCACGCAAACCGCAAAACGAATGGGACCAGAAAATTCTGGACGATCCGAATATCCTGGCCAAAGGCCTGTTGCGCACATTCGATGTGACAAAGCCGGTCATCGCCGCGATCAACGGCTTTGCCGTCGCAGGCGGGATGGAGCTGGCACAAGGAACGGACATGCGTATCGCTGCGGATACGGCAAAGCTCGGCGTGCAGGAAGTCAAATGGGCGATTTTTCCGGGCGGCGGTTCAACGGTGCGTCTTCCGCGTCAGATACCTTATGCAAGGGCGATGGAACTGCTGCTCACCGGCGATCTGATTAGCGCGCAGGAAGCCTACGATCTGGGATTCCTGAATCGTGTCGTTCCCCAGAACCAGGTGCTCGAAGCGGCATTCGAACTCGCGGAGAAGATCGCCGCAAATGGGCCGATCGCTGTTCAGGCGATCCGCAAATCCGCCCGCGAATGTCTGGGGCGCCCCGAGGGCGAGGCGATGGATATGGAGTCGCGCTTCGCAGCACCCGTGTTCAAGACCGAGGATGCCCGCGAGGGCCCCAAAGCATTTATGGAGAAGCGCAAGCCGAACTATAAGGGCCGCTGAAACAAGAAACCGAAATCATTACGACAGGGAGACGTTCCGATGCAGTTCGGCATTCAGATGGTTTTTCAGAATTTCGACAGAGCCCACTCCGACGTAACCGAAGGCCATATCTATGACGAGTGAATCTGCCTCGGGCTGTTTTCGCGGAAGAACTCGGCTTCGACGCGTTGTGGCCCGTCGAGCATCATTTCGAGGACTATTCGTTTTGTCCCGACAACACGCAATTCCTGCGCTACAAGGGTGTCGTCATTTTCCCATGGAACAGCCCCGTCCGGCTCGCGAAAAAGATCGTCTTGTTGGATCATCTTTTTGAAGGCCGGACACTCTTCGGCATGGGCCGCGACCTGGCACGCAAGGAAGATTGACGCAATTGCCGAAGCCCCCCCATCGGGAATGTTCGATGAAACATCCACAATCCCCGCCGCCGGGGCGTCTGAACCCTGTGAAGTTCGAAAAGAAGTTGGCGTTAGCTTAACTCGCTGTCTGCGAAACCGGCAACAGCCCAACCAAAACTTCCGGCGACGCTAACACAATCAACATCATCCATTGCGTCATTGTCGCCAGAAGTAAAAAAATTTGAACATCACTCCGGCATCATAAGCGACTACAATTCTCTAAACTCGACCCTAATCTGAAAAACATCAGATGCTGCCAGCGGCTTTTAAAGCGGCAATGTAGCCAAACGCCATGGCCGGGCCGATGGTGGCACCAGGTCCAGGATAGGAATTACCCATGACGGAGGCCGTGCTGTTTCCCGCCGCCCACAGACCCTCGATAACTTCTCCTGACTGCGAGACCACCTGACCGAACTTGTTGATGACGAGCCCGCCGCGCGTACCGATATCACCGGGATAAAGCCGAATGGCGAAGAAGGGGGCTTTCGTCAGCGGTGCCAGATTCGGATTTTTAAAATAAGGATCGCCGTACATCCGATCATGCGCACTGTCGCCTCTATGATGGTCCTCATCAACGCCGGTCTCGGCGAGCTTGTTGAATCGCTCCATTGATTTCGCGAGACGGTCCGCCGGAACGCCTATCTTCTCCGCAAGTTCCGCAAGACTTGGCGCAGAAACCACGTCACCACTCTCACCCCACCGCTTCGGGAGAGGCTGGCGCGGCATATTCGAGGCGATCATATAGTAATCCTTATACGCCTTATCCAGTATGAGCCATACCGGTATGCAGGACGTACCCGTCCCATTATGCGTTTCGTAAATCCTAGTGACCACGTCGCAATAGGGCGCTGCTTCGTTTACAAAGCGGTCGCCCATGGCATTCACGATCATCGATCCCGGAAGCGAGCGCTCGAGAACGCAAAAATGCGGGTTCTCGTTAGAGTTTACGTGACTGACCGGCCCCCACCAGGCATCGTCCATCAGATCGAGCTGCGCGCCAATTCCCTCGCCTGCACGAATGGCATCGCCCGTGTCGCTTTCAGCGGCAAGCGACCATTTCGAGCTTGTAGGGTGCGGAAGATAGCGATCGCGCATTTCTTGATTGTGGGCGAAGCCGCCGGCGGTCAACGCCACGCCGCGCCGCGCCCTGTACCGAAGCGTCTTGCCGCCCTTCGACACCTCGACGCCGACGACGCGACCGTTTTCCGTCACCAACGAAGTCAGACCGGTATTCACTTCGAACGGAATATTTGCGCGCAGCACGGAGTAAAAGAGCCGACCGGCGGTGCCCTGCCCTGCTGTCATCATTTTTTTGCCAAGCAGTCTGTTTGTGATCGTGTTGAAGGCCGCTCTCATGAATTTTCGCTTTCCGTCCCAGTGGCGACGCATCCGGGCGACCGAAAACAACTCAAACAGCAGGAGACCGGCGTAATGGGTGCCTGCCAGAACCGGCGGGCGGAAATATTTCGCATTGCTGCCGAGAAGACTGCCGTTGAAGGGAACGGCTTCCAATGCGCGGCCCTCAGCGAAGCCGCCGGGCGCTTCGGGGTAATAGTCCGAATATCCTTTACTCCACACGAAACGAGTTTCGGTGTGGTCTCGCAGAAACTCAATCATTTGCGAGCCGTACTTCACAAACGAATCCTGAAGTTCGGAGGGCACCCGATTGCCAACCGTACTAGCCATATAGGTCCTGGCGCGTTCCTCCGAGTCCGGCAGCCCGCCTTCAAGCACGAGGTAGTTGTTGGGAATCCAGACCACCCCGCCCGATCGAGCCGTGCTGCCGCCCATATAGGGCGACTTTTCGATCACTAGCGTATCGAGACCCAGATAATTGGCCGTCAAGGCTGACACCATTCCGGCGCCGCCACCGCCCACGACGAGCCAGTCCACCTCCCTGTCCCAGCGAACGCCGGTTCCTGCTCCATTGTCAGCCGCCATAAGTATCCTCCCTCAATTTGTCCGACGCACAGAAAACCGAAGCCACCCGCATTTCCCGGCACCGCATGAAAGGCTAGCGGGGGAACTCGGCATCTCCCACGCTCCGGGGCGCATGTTTCAATCGTGTGCCTGCTCGTAAACCTCATACTCGATACCGCCGGGGTAAACGCGCCCCTCGCCGACACCCAAAACCCTGTTCAACCATTTGTATTTTTCGGCGCCAGTCTCGAAACGCAGCTGGCTCAGAAAATATGAGTCGCCAATTTTCGTTTCGCCCCCACCGAGTGCCGCAGTCACGAATTTTTCGTTGTACTCAAGAAAGCCGGTATAATGGAGATAGATGTGCGCGCCATCATTCGTCTGCAGAACGATACGCACGTCGATATGCCCCAAATTCTCGGAATCGATAATGATCCAATCGGCACCGCTACTGCATACGGAACCAGAGAGACGCTCGCCCTTGAATGCCCCGCCCGTAATGTTAGCGACAAGCCGTTTGCCACGTGGCGTGTCGCCGATATCGAATGGCGAGGCGACAAGAACATGAATTTTCATTAGGGGGACCAGCTTCATGTCGTTACAATCCTTATTATGATTAACGCATCTGCATTTGGACCGACCAGAGCGCCACTTTTCCTGCACTAGTAAACATTCGAGATTCGGCACTGGAAATTCTCTCCGCCAGAGGAAGCAGCCGACGCCCGTCTTTCAAGGGGGGAGGATCGGGGAGGAAAAACCTCGAAACCCGCGCGCCGACTACAACTAGTGCTGACCGTCAGGTATTCTCAACGTGAGACCGTCGAGATCGTCGGTCACAATCATCTGACAAGCGAGGCGGCTGTTTTCCGTCGAACCTTCAGCAAACTGCAGCAAGTTCGCTTCCATGCCACCGGGCTCGGCCATGCCGGTCTGGGCTATCCACGCAGCATCGACATGCACATGGCAGGTCGCGCAGGCGCACTCACCCCCACAATCGCCGTCTATACCCGGCACACCATTGTTGACCGCTGCATCCCTCGCGGTCGTGCCACTCTTGACCACGATGGGGTATTCAGCGCCGTCTGGTTCGATGAAAATGACTTTGGGCATTTTTACTCCTGTCGATTGTGCTGGATGAAACGGCGGCTAGAGCATTTTCGCGACGAATCGCGGGCACCGTTTCATCGCGAATTAACGCGCCAGACCGGGCTCGATCTAATGCGCGTGCAGCTTCACCGGCAAATGGGTGAACCCGCGGATGAAGTTGGACAGCGTCCTCTCGGGCTCACCGACGACCTCAACCTTACTGAAACGCTTCAGGATTTCTTCCCAGACAATGCGCAACTGCAGCTCCGCCACGCGGTTCCCCATGCAGCGATGCACGCCGAAACCGAAGGAAAGATGGTGCCGGGCATTCAAACGGTCGATGATGAACTCGTTCGGACGGTCGATCACCTCGTCGTCCCGGTTGCCCGACAGGTACCACATAACGACCTTGTCGCCTTTCTTAATCTTCTTACCGCCGATTTCAGCGTCCACGAGCGCCGTCCGCCGCATATGCGTCAGCGGTGTCTGCCAGCGAATGATCTCGGGGATCATTTTCGGGATGAGGCCCGGGTCGGCCATGAGCTTGCGATATTCCAACGGGTTCTGATTGAGCGCAAGTACGCCGCCGCTTATCGAATTGCGCGTGGTGTCGTTGCCGCCGACGATCAGGAGCATCAAGTTCCCGAGAAATTCAAGGAACGGCATGTCCCGCGTCGCCGGTGAATGCGCCATCATCGAGATCAAATCGGACTTTGGCGGCTCGTTGATACGTTTGTCCCAAAGATCTTTGAAATAGTAAGCGCATTCGAGAAGTTCCTCGCGGCGCTGTTCCCAAGACGAGACCACACCAGTTTCAGGCGTGGCCGTTGCCACGTCCGACCAGCGGGTGAGCTTGCGCCGCTCCTCCCAGGGGAAATCGAACAGCGTCGCCAATGTCATCGTCGTCAGCTCGACGGACACCCTGTCGACCCAATCGATCTCTTCGCCGATGGGAAGCGAGTCGAGAATAAGCCCCGCACGCTCGCGGATGATGGGCTCCAGCAGAACAAGATTGGACGGCGCGACCGCCGGGCTCACCGCCTTGCGCTGCGCATCGTGCTTCGGTGGATCCATCGCAATAAACATCTCGAGTTCAAGCGCACCCTCACCGGTTTGCATCTCCTGGATGGCGATGCCTCCAATTTTCGCTTCGGAGGAAAATGTCTGATGGTCCACTTCCACCCGCATGATGTCGTTAAATTTGGTTACCGACCAGTAGGGGCCATAGGCGCTCTCGGGGCAATAATGGACGGGATCTTCCCGCCGCAGCCGCGTGAAGTAGCTACCGATCAAGTCGCTTTGAAAGAGCTTAGGATCGCTCACATCCATTTGAGACAGCGGGACTGCCGCAGCCAGATCGCTCACCAATGTTTCAGTCGTCATTTCTCCATCCTCCGAATCGACTTTTATGGTCATCCGCTCTTCACGGCGCCAACAATTCATCACGCGAATTCATTATAATAGATTACTTAGCAACTCAGTGTCAAACGCGCGCGTCCAACGCCGGCAGCAAGGCGGTTGCGTCAGCCCAAGACGAATCCCTCATAACCCTTGGCCGCGGCGGTATTGCACTGGTCCATATAAATGGGCACGCCAGGAAAATTCAGAAGCTGCCGCGGCTTTCCCGGAATGTTCGCGCCCATGTACCAGGAATCGGCACGGGGGAAGAGCGTCATGTCGGCGATGGAGTTAAGGAGCTGCGTCCATCCCTCCTCGGCCTGAACGGTCGCCTCGATCCGCCGCTTACCATTCTTACGCATTTGCTTGAGGCAATCGACGACCCATTCACCCTGCAATTCGGCGCATGTCGGGCCGTTGCAAAATCCAGAGGGACTCTGCGGACCGTAAAGAAAAAGCATGTTCGGGAATCCCGACGTCGCGAAACCGAGATAAGTGCGCGCACCTTCGGTCCATTTTTCCTTGAGTGTCACGCCGCCAGTTCCGCGTATATCGATCTGGGTCAACCCGCCGGTCACGGCATCGAACCCCGTTGCCAGGACAAGCATATCGAGATCAACCAGCCCATCCGCTGTGCGCACGCCTTCGGGTACTATTTCTACGATCGGCGCCTCGCGCACATCGACCAAACTGACGTTGTCCTGATTGAATACTTCGTAATACCACTGCTCCAGCGAGGGGCGCTTGACGCCAAAGGGATGCGGCGGCTCCATCGGCGCGAGTTTGTCGGCTAATACCGGATCCTTGATCCGGGCGCGAGTCTTGTCGCGCCAGAAATCGTACATGGTACGGTTTGCTTCTTCATTCGTCAGGATGTCGGCAAATCCACCGATCCAGTAGTGGAAACCGCCTTTTTGCCAGAGATCTTCATAAAGCGCGCAGCGCTCTTTCGGCGGCACTTCCAGCGCAGACCTTTCGTCCCTAAGAATGTCAAATCCGCCAAACGTCTCGCGCCGCATGCGGAATATCGCCGGATAATCAGCCTTCATCCGCTGCTGCGTCTCAACGTCAAGCTTGCGCTGCTGCATCGGCAAGGCAAGGATCGGCGTGCGCTGGAACACCGTCAGATGCGCCGCGTCCTTGCTCGCTTCCTGCACCACCTGAACACCGCTCGCTCCGGTTCCCACGACGCCAACCCGCTTGCCCGTGAAGCTAGCGCCTTCCTGCGGCCACAGGGCCGTGTGATGGCACTCACCGGCAAAACTCTCGAGACCCTCGTAGTTCGGGATATAGGGCTTGGACGCAAAACCTGTGCAAAGGATGAAAAACCTGGCGCGCACGGTAACACCGTCGGTCGTGCTGATAACCCATTCATCGCGAGCCTCATCGAATGCCGCCGCGCTGACGCGCGTACTGAACCTTATGTCCCGGCTCAGGTCGAGTTTTTTGTCGACGTAATGGAAGTAGCGGCGCAGTTCGTCCCATGCTGGAAATCTTTCGGTCCAGCTCCAATCGCGCCATAGTTCCTCGATCGAGAACTCATAAATCGGGATATGGGAATCGACCCGCGCGCCGGGATAGCAATTCCAGTGCCAAATGCCACCCATGTCATCACCAGCCTCGAACAGGCGCACCTTGAAGCCTTCCTGGCGCAAGCGGTGAAGCTGAAAGATGCCGTTGAATCCAGCTCCAACAATGAGAACATCCAAAACTTCAGCGTCATATTTTTTTTGCGTCTGGCCGGATTGTACCCAATTCATCGAAACCGCTTCCCTTTACATCCACAGCAGGCCGCATTGACCGACTACAACTCCCCGCCACGATTAGGTGGGGGTCGTTCAAGAGTTCGCCTTGTTGAAACCTCAGTTCAGTCGCAGAGCAACCTTCCCGTAACGCCGGGACCAAAACTGCGTTGCTTATGCGGGCCTTGGATCGCGAATGAGAACAGTCCCCTGAGCCGCACAACAAGCACGGCCCTCGTTCGTCACATCAATCCGGACGACCGCCGTAGATTTTGTCATTGCTATCAATTCGGCCACCGCGGTCACCTTGCCCGACGATACCGGAGCCAGCAGATTGAGCTTGAATTCCGTCGTCGCCGCCCATTGTCCTTTCCGCATATGCGGATAGCAAACGCAGCCGAGAACATGGTCGCACATCGCAGCCAGCACCCCGCCATGCATGTTTCCGATCGGCGTCAACAGCCGGTCGGAGACTTCCATCTCGGCGGTGAGCTTGCCCGGCTCGATCTTCGTGATGCGAACCCCCAGAAACTCTGGCAACCCCTTCATCGAATTGCTGGCACTTATGAAACCCTGCGCGATTTCCTGATTGAACTCCGGCAGCTTTGCGACAATCGTCATCTCGTTTTCTCCAAAATCTTCAATGATACCCAAGGCGCGCGCGGACGAGACTTACAGATAGATATTTGCCCTGCTCAGCGAACTTTCGGCGCCACTCACGAGATCGGCCATGACTTCTGCAGCTGGCTTCACCTTGTGAATAAGACCCATTCCCTGCCCCGCAAAGCCGGGAGCGACATCTTTCCGTTTTGCCACCGCCGCCGCCGCCAGCACCGGCATCGCAACCATGGGCTGGAAGGGCATCGGTAACGGCTCCAGGCCCGCCTCGGCAAAAGCCTCGGACCACTTGTTACGAATGATCCGCGCCGGCTTGCCTGTGACAGTTCGAGAAACAATCGTATCGCCGTCGCCCGACTCTACAATCGCATCCTTCTGGAAATTTTCGATACCAGCCTCTTCGGTTGCAAGAAATGCCGTACCGATCCAGGCACCTTCGGCACCGAGCATTATTGCCGCTGCAACGCCGCGTCCGTCAGAAATGCCGCCCGCACCGAGCACGGGAATGCGGCCAGCGACTGCATCAACCACCTGCGGGATGAGCGCCATAGTTCCAATGGGTGAATTGTGCCCGCCCCCGTCATGGCCCTGAGCAACGATCAGATCGATACCGGAATTGACCACCTGCAGGGCATGCTTCACTGCGCCGACGACTGCCATCACCTTGGTGCCGTTGGCGTGGAGCCGATCAAGCCAAGGCCCCGGATTGCCGAGACCCGCCGCATAGACTGGAACCTTCTCCTCAATCACGACTTCCATTTGCGCTTCGAAGAACTCTTTCGAAAACATCGGCGCGTCGGACTTGGACGACCGGTGAGCTTCCTCAGTTTCCCGCGCCCTGGATTTCAGCGGCGGAATGTTTTCCTTCTGCAAGAAATCTTGCGCGAATTGCAAGTACTCAGGCAGCAGATCCATCGGGGACGGACCAGCCATGCCCTTATAGACTTCCCTGCGCACGGAGGCAGGCAGCAGAGTGTCCACACCAAATGGTTTATCCGTCAATGACCGTGTTTCACGAATCCATTCACGCAACTGATCGGGCGAACAAGCAGCCGCGCCAAGCACGCCAAGCCCCCCCGCATTTGATACCGCCGCAGCAAGGCGCGGAACACTTGCGCCACCCATACCGGCCAGCAAGATCGGGTATTTAATGCCCAAAATATCGCACACTCGGCTATGCAGGGTCATAGCTATCCTCCCACCAAACGGCTTGAATAACCGTGTTATTTATGATCATAGATTAGCGAGACGTGGGGAGCGGCGCAAGTGCGGCGAAACCATCGACAGCGACGAAAACTGTCCGCCTAACGTTTCCGTTGCGGAACCCGGGAGACACTCAGGTCGTCCGCATCCTGCCAACGCACGATTTTGGACATGATGTCGGGATGACGAGCTTCCAGATACTTGTCGGATCGGCTTAAGAATCGGGACATTTCAGTGAAAGCGAGGTCTGGATTGCGATCTTCAATCGCTTTGAGAAGCCGCCCGTACGCCTTGATCTGATAGTCGCGCTCACCCTCCGTATAAGTTATGCCTACTTCCGACGCATTCGTGATGTTGTGAAGCGCACCGATTAAGAATCCGATCAACGGATTACCTGATGCCCACGCTAGCAAGTCGTGGAAACGCCTGTTCTCCTCCGCATATGCGCCGACAGATGCAGGCAACGACTTCAAAACGGCCAATGACGCCTTCAATTTTCTCATATCTTCATCGGACGCGCACTCCGCGGCAAGCGACGCCATGGTCGGGCCAACGGCTTGCCTCACTTCAATCAGCGAACGGAACGTGGTACCGAGAAACTGGAGCAGCAACGCCATCGTACTGGCAAAATCTTTCGGCCGCGGCTCCTGAACAACCGGCCCGCCGCCGGGACCGGGTCGCAAGAAAATGATACCCTGCAATTCGAGAAATCTCAGAGCCTCCCGTAAGGTCGCGCGGGCCACTCCATACCGCACAAGCATCTCCTGTTCGGGCAGCAAGCGATCTCCGATCTCGGCGCCTTGCTGCTCGATGTCTTCGACGATCCGCCGCGCAACTGTGAGGGCACGCTTACCGGACCCTTTCGGAAACCGGCTGGTTCGTGAAACGGAAACGGGTGCTTTCATTTCAGACGCCTACTATTTTCATTTTTCAAGGCCAATCGCCTCCGATCAAGGAACGGCTGGGAGAACCCGATTACAACACCATCGTCCATGTTTGCAACATGGCGTTAATTCATCATAATGGATTTCAACCTTTGAGTACACGTACGAAACCATTGGAATAAAAGCATATGATGCCCGCAAACCGGACCTTGTTCACCCTTACCCAAAACCTCAAAATTGCGGCGGAGGCTTTCGGTCCCAACCGAGGGTATCCGATTCTGCTCGCCCATGGCGGCGGGCAGACACGCCATGCATGGCAGGCCTGCGGTAAAACGTTAGGAGAAAACGGTTATTACGCCCTCGCCGTCGATTTGCGCGGGCACGGCGAAAGCGACTGGTCTCCGGACGGAGATTACAGAATGGAGCGTTTCGCGGAAGATCTCCTCGACATCGCGGACAGCTTCCCTGTACCACCCATCCTAGTGGGCGCCTCTCTCGGCGGCATCGCGGGCATTGTCGCGCAGGGAGAATATGCGAAGGCCGCACGACGCGGGTTTGCGGCGCTGATCCTCGTCGACATCACCCCTCAGATGAACATGGAAGGAGTTCAAAAAATTCTCGGATTCATGTCGTCGAATCTGGAAGAAGGCTTCGCCTCGCTTGAGGAAGCAGCCGATACGATCTCGCGCTACATGCCCGGCCGGACTCGCCCCAAAGACCTGAGCGGACTGGCGAAGAACCTTCGCCTCAAGGAAAACGGCCGCTACTACTGGCATTGGGACCCGCGTTTCATCACCGGCGCGCAAAAGCCACAAGGCAGCCGCGAACCCGAACGTCTCGAAATTGCGGCACGTGCCTTGAAAATACCGACGCTCCTCATTCGGGGCCGCGAGAGCGACCTCGTAACAATCGAGGCAGCGCGGCAATTCGCCGAAACTGTTCCTCATTCCGAGTTTGTCGACGTCGAAAATGCAGGCCATATGGTAGCGGGCGACAAGAACGACATATTTACAAGCGCCGTTCTGGATTTTCTGACGCGAATGGCGCCCGCCGCGAGCGCATCGTAGCCAGCCTAGGCTGGTTCATTCACACGTGTGCGACTTCAACAGATGAAGACGCCAAAAGAAAGATCGAGAAGAGGAAGGGAGAAAGCCTATGTCGAATCTGATTCTTCGCAAGGACAGCGGACGCATTTGCACGCTGACGCTCAACCAAACGTTAACCAATTTAGCTTAGCGTTTACCTGACCACGTTGCTCCGTCGGCCAGGGAGGCTGGACACATGACATCGTCGTTAGAACTCGACATCGACACGTTTCAGGAGGCGATCAAAACGCTCGGCGACGGCGTCGCAATCTATGGCCCCGACGATTATCCCATCTATACCAATTCAGCGTGCGGGCGGAGCTTTGCTTTGTTCTATGCGGATATGGATGCGGGCTTCACCTATCGAGAGGCTCTGGTCAGATCCGTTCGACGCCGCCTGCCCAAAGAGTCAGCGGAAGCGATTGATGGCATTGCCGATGAGCAAATGCGAAATTTTCGTTTAGGAGGAACCTATTCTGCCTTCTCCGAAGAAGGTCGAATGATGCAAATTACTTTTAGAAATATGTCGCGCGGATTGAAGGTTGCTATTTCCGTCGACGTTACCGTTTTACGCATGCGCGAACGGGAACTCGTGAAGCGGGGAAAGGAACTGGAACGCGCGCACAAGGCGGCGGAAGCTGCCAGCGCATCGAAGTCCACTTTCCTCGCCAATATGAGCCACGAGATCAGAACCCCGCTTAATGGCATTATGGGCTTGGCTCAGGTTTTGGAGGGGGCTGATCTTGATCCGCAGTGCCGCGAGCATGTCGCAACTATCCTCGACTGCGGAAAAACATTGATGGCGCTTTTGAACGACGTGCTCGATCTTTCCAAGATCGAAGCGGGTAAGTTCGACATCGTCGCCTCGGACGCCAACGTCGAGCACCTATTTCGTCGTCAGCTCAAGTTGTGGAAGCCGCTCGCCGAGGAAAAGGGGTTAACGCTCACCTTGACGTTTGACGCTGAATTGCCCGCCGAACTGTCATTTGACCAGATCCGGGTTCAGCAATGTATTTCAAACCTCGTCTCTAACGCTATCAAGTTCACCGATCAGGGGCGTGTTGAAATTTTCGTTTCAGCTGCACCTCAGCCTGACGGCGATCATCTGGTCGTTATCAATGTCGCGGACACGGGGCCCGGCATGGATGCGGAGACTCTTAGCCTCCTCTTCCAGCCCTTTGTGCAGGCCGATCAGACTACGCAGCGCAAGCACGGCGGCACTGGGCTCGGTCTGTCGATCACCCGACGCCTTGCCGAACTCATGGGCGGGACCGTTAGCGCAACCAGCGAGCCGGGTCGCGGTTCCACGTTCAGCATCTCATTCCGCGCGGCTCCAGCTCAGGTACGCAACCGTACCGTTGAACTCGACCACGCCAACCAGACCAACGATGCTCGCGAGTATCTCAAATTCAGCAATCTTCGCGTGCTCCTGGTCGACGATCTCCCAATCAACAGGCAGATTGCCTCGCTTTTCCTTCAACCTTTCAACATACGCATCGTCGAGGCGGCGAACGGCGTCGAAGCACTGGCGGCCCTGGAGCTAGACTCGTTCGACGTGGTATTGCTCGACGTACATATGCCGGTGATGGACGGTCCGACGACAATTCAACAAATCCGCGACAGTGGGCAGAGCTGGGCCACCATACCAGTCATCGTCCTTACCGCGGATGCGATGAGCGGAGACCGCAAGCGTTATTTTGGCATGGGGATGGACGGCTATCTCTCTAAGCCGCTGGCGGAGCGTGATTTGGTTTCCGAGATCGCCTGTGTCGTGTCCGCTGCGCGGGCGAGGTGTGCGTCGTCAAAAAAATGGCATAATTCTCAGCGTAAGCTAGCGGAGCATTAGCCTCGCCTGGATGTTGATATTATGCGACCAGCTTACGGTGCTGCAAGCGCCGATGTTCGATGGTCTTTCGTTTGATCCTTTCGCGTTGTCTGATGATGGATGCAGCCCGTCCGAAGTAGGCATCGGCAGGCGTTACGTTGTTCAGGCTTTCATGGTAGCGCTGGTGGTTGTAGTGCTCGACGAAGGCCTCGATCTGAACCTCGTGGTCGCCGGGCAGGAAGTAGTTCTCCAGCAGGACGCGGTTCTTGAGCGTCTGATGCCACCGCTCGACCTTGCCTTGGGTCTGCGGGTGGAACGGCGCACCGCGCACATGGCTCATGCGCTGAGCTTCGGTATATTCCGCCAGTTCTCCGGCGATGTAGCTGGGCCCGTCGTCGCTGAGCAGTCGCGGCTTGTGGCGCACCCGCGTAGACGTCTTGGAACAGGCGACGATGCACGGCTCGATAATGCGCGGGATCGAAGTCTCCCGCAGGCAACACCTCACGCGAGCGTAACGCGGTCATTTCAAGCTCGAAGTCCTGCAGCAACGCCGCATCCTTCAATCCCGCTTTGTTTTTGAGAACATCAGTCCCACTGTAGCAGTAAGGATCCCGTTCGACTTCGTATCGACCATCGTCGACGATCATCTCTTTTTGTGGGACATCGCGGTGTAAGCGCGTACAACGGCGTCACGCCGCTCGACTGGGCTAAGAGTCTTGTCTTTCTGCAAATATTGCAGCCGCTTCTTGCTGGCAGTGCTCAGCGAAAGACCCTCGACAGAGGTGATCGCCTCGAACGCGCGCACGCTCAGTACCGATTTCTTGGTGCGGGTAGACTTGGACGAGGGCGTAGTAGGTCGCTTCATGATGTTTCCAATATAGCGTGAAATCGTCAAAAGCGACTAACATTCCATTTTGTACCAAGGCGCTCCCAGCCGGAAACAAGAGCTATACTCCATTCGGAGCGAAACATATCTGAACAAGTATGCAACTGGCGTCCCAAGTCTTTGGGCCTTGCCCCTGTCGAGGCCTGCCTCTGGCACAAAGTGGACGATGAGCCTGTTTCTAAAGCGCTCACAGCCCTACAGCATAACAAGTATTAATACAGTATACTTTGAACAAAATGAGCAATTCTGTTCACTTAATAGTAAGACAGTCAACTTCTTTCTTGTGCGTTGTTCAGTATAGAAAGTTGACCTACCAATCATGATTTACGATTACGCGGGGCGGAGAAAATATCTCACCATCAAAGAGCGACAGGCATTCATTGAAGCGACGCGGCGATTGCGGCCCGAAGTTCAGACCTTCTGTCTGGCTCTCGCGTACACAGGTGCGCGAATATCCGAAGTCCTTGCATTGACGCCTGAACGTATCGATGCCGAAGCTGGGATAATCATCATCGAAAGCCTCAAGAAGCGCAGGCGAGGAGTCTTTCGGGCGGTGCCAGTGCCGAGACGTTTTCTTCGGCAACTTGAATCGATCCACGATCTTTCCGCAGCTCAGGCACATTATACTCTGTGTACTGATCGTATATGGCCTTGGGGAAGGACAACTGCGTGGATGCGGGTGAAGCAGACTATGCAAAGCGCGGGTGTTGCTCCCAGTCTGTCGATGCCCAAGGCACTTCGCCATGCGTTCGGCGTTGGCGCTACTCAGAAGAACGTGCCGTTGAATATTATTCAAAAGTGGATGGGGCATTCGCGCATCACAACCACGGCGATTTATGCTGATGCTGTGGGTGATGAGGAGCGGAGATTTGCCCAGCGCATGTGGACGTCGAGCGTGAAGTCAGAATTACAGTAGGATTTTGTAGATTCCTCTGCAGTTTTACTTGTCCCAAAGAAAATTAGGAACAAGCGCGAAGGCAATCACTTGCCACCCCCCGGGCAGATTATTGCCAACTTTGCCTGGCAATGTACACTGACGATCTCGTTATGCCGCATAGGGAGGACGTAATGGAGCTTAAGAGCAGAGAAGACGTATTTATTATTCCAGCCGACGATACTGGCGAGATACTATCCGCCAATGGCGGCAATTATTCCGTGCATGAAGATCGTCTGAGCAGATCACGAGAACATTTGGCGGAATCTTTGAAGGCTCTTCCTTGCAAACACGTGTTGGCCAATGAGTTTTATCTAATAAAATCTGAGGCTTACACCTACAAGGACAAGAGAATATTGCGCACCCGTGTCTTTGTAGGAGGGATCTTGGGCCGTAGGATCAGCGTACGCAGGCAAGAATCTTCTCGCTTAAGTCGTGGGTCAGATAGGTGAGTTTCCAGCTACCGAGCGATCTCAAGCAAACGGCATTTAGAATATATTTGCTTGGCCCCTTCGGGGTTGCTCTTGGCTTTTTCCCTGTGAAGATTGAGAAGTTACCTGTTCTCGACGCTGAGATCCCGGCCGGTGAAGAGCATCTTGTAGCTGGTATTGTCGGAATAGTGGTTCTGTACCTCGTTCTCTCTTTTATCGTCAATACGGCGAGGGAGTTTCTAATTTTTAGAGCAGAAAGGCTGCGTCGGGAAATAGAGCATGTTGCGACCGCTGAAAGTCCCAACGACTTGCAGCGCAAGAAAGCAAAACACATCGCCCTTGAGCCTTTGATTCTACATGCACAAAATCGAATGAGCCGTAACCAAAAGTGGTTATGGTTTTTGACACCACTAATTGCTCTTGTGGAGATCGGTTTTCCCATCTTGGTTGGTTCTATCTCTCTGTTTATCTTGAAGGATTTTATTATTGCCTTACTTTAGTTTCGGCAAAACTGCCGTTCAATCCACAGGCGGCCGCTAGGAGGTCGGAGCTATATATGGTAATGTCCCGATGGAAATGTACCTTCTATGGGGTGTGCACATGGAGCAGTCTTATTTCATCGAAAATGGTCGCAAAGTTCCCGGGTATCGTTGGAAAAATCCAGATGGCTCTCAAGGGGGCTTGGTAGCAAAAACTGCTCGTGTGGATCCCAGTGCCACAATTGAGCTTCATGCCTTTGTAGGGCCAGCAGTTGTCGTTGGCGCAGGTCAAGTTGTGAAGGCAGGCGAGGTTCTCGAAGCAGCAACTAAAAAATAGTCAGAACCTTGTCATTTCGTGCTAGCAGCTGAGCATTCCGCTCAGCTGCTTTTTTGTGTGAGCCTGAACAGAATTGCTCATTCTGTTCAGAACCCACCGTTTTGTTGAATTTCGACGCTTTTGGTGAGGTCTGGACGCCATTCCCCGCGTCCTCTAGGTCGCGGATCGATCTGGAGTCTTAGGGGGCCTCAATGAAAATAAGAGCTTTAGCAGTCGCAGCCATCCTTGTGCTTGGTGGGTGCGTTTCGACCTTGTCTGATCAGCGCATAAAGGATGAGACCGCCGGTGTTCTCGGGGTTCCCGCCGATCAGATAGCAATCGAAAACCGCCATCAGGAAATGACGAACACCTACTATGTCGCTCGCACCAGTTCGGGCATGGCGTATGCCTGCACCATCAACGGTGGGAACATCATGACCTTCGGCATGACCAATCCGGCCACCTGCAACAAGAAAGCCCAATAGCGGCTGTCTGGCAGGAACGCGTCCAAAGCCTCTCCATTAAATAACTTCTCCTGAAGATCGTTCATCAAACTTGGAGGAATAGATCATATGAAACGTATTTCGTTCGTTAGCGTCGCGCTCGCGATGCTCATCGCCATGGTATCCACGCCATCGCTCGCGGGAAGCCTTACTAACGCTCGAGCACAACACGTCTTGAGCTCGTTCCTTAGGCCAGGTCAGGTAATGGTCAATGGCGTCAGAGAAATTCCTCAGCAAAACGCCGCCGTGGCGGACCTTACCCTCACCAATTTCGTCTACAATCTGCCAAAAAACGACGCCATTACAGCCTATGCGATGGGCCCTGGTGGGGGGCAGCGAACCTACAGTGGAACGGCCACGGCAACCTTCATTCACTACACCAACGGCCGTTGGGTCTTAAACCGTATAGATGCACCATTTGGTTCTTACCCCGACCTCAACATGAACGTTCCGTGAGCCTACCAGCGTGACTGGCAGGTAGAGATTCCAATTCAATCCGTTGGCCTCGGGGGACGAGCACTATGGGTTTATCGTTATCGCATCTTTTTATCGTCGTATTGTTGCCTCTGGTCGCTCTCTTCTTCCTACTAATGAGAAGCTCAATGCACACCGCGACAAAGCTTTCTATCCCGCTACTGATAATTTCCATCGGTGCCATTGGGTGGGGAGTCTGGTATCGCGGAGATCATCAATTTCTTGCGGCTGGCGCTGCGTTCGGCGTTGAGAACACGACCTATACCATGGCGGGCTGGGCGGCTGGATTAGGGTTATTGGCATTCCTCACAGGACTTGCCCTACTGGTCGCTGGCATTGTCCGAGGTGGTCGCCAGACATCATGATCCAATAAGACACCCCGCTTTAATGCGGGGTGTTTAGAAAGATCAATATTCTTCGGCAAGCAAGACCGTCAACACGCGGATCGTCACGTCGGAATCAGCCGGGTCCGGCGAGTGGGCGGCAAGATCGTTGTCGTAATAGTCGATCTTCCAGAAGATGCTCTGACCCTCGACCGTGAGCGCACCGAAGTCATGCTCACCATAAGGGTCATCGCATGATTTGAAGTCATCGAACCGGCGCATCGCCGTGACAACTTCACTCAAGAATTCCGGCCCTCGGCTCTGAATGCCTATCGTAATCATGACCCGGCCTCCTTGTCCCGTCCGACGAAGCTCGTCGTTCAAGCGGCGGATAACTAATTTGTCTTCTTCCATTGCACTTCTCCTGCATCGGCTGGGTCCCAGGATTGAGGCCCAGCCGCCGCAGGACGAGTGATTTGCTTATTCGGGGTTCAATCGAGTTCGCCACGATAGGTGAAGTAGGTTATGGCGACGGCTGTCGCATCGAAGAGGCACTGTCGCGCGTCCTCTCCTGCCCCAAACTTCCGCTCACGCGGAAGCCGATGGGCGAAAGCTGGAATGTGTTTGGCAATGACCGCCGCGATCTCGGGACGCGTCGAAGCGCCGAACTTGGCAAAAGCAAGTTGAACGACCTCACGATCAAATATCGGCGTCTCAACGCCACGTTTCTTTGCTTCTTCGCCCATGGCTCGATAGAGGCGCTGAATGCGGTCCGAGCGATGCGCTACGCTCTGATCAAAGGCTTCGAAGACCACCACGCGTGGTTCGTAGCGGTCAATCACGCGCTTAAATCTAGAAAGAAGACGAGCGTCATTCGCGGCACCCGCGCGGACCAAAGACCAGGCGACCGGTGTATGCGCGTTCTCAAAGAGAACCCAGCCGAAGCCGCGGCTATTAAGATGAACTGCTAGCACAAAGCCGGTATAGCGACTTGTTGCAGAAAGTGAGCTCATAAGAGGGGTTGGTTAAATTGTAGACGGTTAATCAATGCACTGAGATGTGCCCGCTTTCGCAGAGACACGGCATCGTGATGATTTGAGAGCCGGCACTCCATGACAAGAGCACGCATTAGGATGCCGTGCTCAATGGCGTCAAACATATCTGGAAACATCTCGCGGGCGGGATGATGAAAGACAATCTCGATAGCGATCATCAGAGTCATCGTTGGAGATTGTTCATTCTCCATCTTTGATATCGAACTTCGGCTCAAGCCGAGAAGTTCACCCAATTCGCGCTGCGACAGGCCTGCGCTCATGCGTTCGGTTCGAAGATAATTTGAAAGCCGACAACGGGTCATACTTCAGTTTGCCCACGCGCGATGCGGGGCACTTATAATGATGTCAGTAGACGCCCCTCCAGCCTAGGCGTCACTTTGCCATTCTCACTCACCCCTACCTGTGAATAACGTCAGCTGTCACTCGTCGTATCTGCTCCGCCATCGATCCTGACACCGTATCGATGCGCGATCACAACAAGCTTTGGATATTCGCTCACGGGCACAACATAGATTCCACCGCTCTTGGTCGTTCTCAAGCCAAGCCTGTTTCGCAAGGCGTGACCGAGCCATTTATTGGAGACCAGGCCACCTCGTTCCAGGCATCTCTCTGCGTTGAAACGTTCGGCTATGTCGCGCAAGCTCGCATGCGTACTGCCCTTCTCCGCAAAACCCGCTATCGTGGCAGCGATGAGGCTGCCCTCCGTGCTTTCGCGCCGTTCAAGTTGTTGGTCTGCGTTTTTGTCGATGAGAAACGCCTGTATGTCAGATCGGGTGATCGGATCATCGACCAAGCTCAGAAGGGAGAGCGCCATCTGGTTGAGGCGCGGCGGGACGCCTTGCATCAGCACCGCCGGGTCTGTCTTGACGTTGAAAAACTCCGCGAACCTGAAGTGCAGCAACCGATTGCGTAGCTCAAGAGCCTCCGCCTTGAATGTCGAGGGCAGATGGATAGGAATATCCGCGCGCAATGCCCGCGTTCCTGTTTCTGCTGTCAAAAAGCGGCTTTCAAGCGCTCGGTCCTGGAATAGCTCACGTGTGGCCACGAGTTTCGGCCCAAATACCTTGAACGCATAAGGGTTGAACTCCTTGTGTCGGTTCACGATCGTGCGCAAGACCGGCATGCCTTTGAGCGTGCCGTTGTTCAGTATCTTTACGAGCTCGGCTTTTGCGTCGCTAAAGGGCAAGTCCGCCTCGTCGAGGACAAGCGTCCCGCCAAACGCATCGAGTGTGTGAAAGATTGGCGAAACCGTGCTCGCCCCTGACGCGAAGAACGGCTTGTAACAAATCGAACCGACCGTCATCAGCGCTCGGGTCTTCCCAGTCCCGAAGTCGCCAAGAAAGCGCAGATAGGGCAATTCGCCAAAACCATCATGAACCCAGCTCAGCAGGACATAATGCGCGGCGATCTGCTCAAAGGTTGGCGACAGATCGACATAGCGATGCAAGAAGGCACAAATATCTAAAATCAGTTCGTGCTTGAGGCCATAGTCAACCGGCCGAGAGGGCAGAAGGACGCAGCCGCTGGCGATCAGACTGTTGTGTGAGGAATACGGAACCAGGACGTCGCCGGTCTCGACCCTGACTTCCTGTTCGATGTTCCAGAGACCGCCAAAACGCGAGACGGCAAGAGCCGTTTTGCGCGCGCTGGGATCATAAACAAGTTCGACGAGTGTATCGGAACCAACATAGGAAACAGTCGGCGCGCGATCTAATAAAGTTTTTCCAGTGTTTGACGACATGGGGAAATTCTAAGCGGCCCAAGTCATCGCACATAGGCGTCAGACTGTTCCCGTGCCTCACCTTTTGCCGCCTAGCGGTAACCCTGCCAGCTAGCGCATGATCCTTATGCCAGCACCCAAGTCCGATTCGCGCGATCCCAAGACTCGCGCTAGAGTCACGCAGAGTTCTCCTACTTACACTTAGTCGTGGACCTTGGGGACTTTGGGGACGTGCCAGGCCATTAGCCGCTTTCCTCCCAATTCATGAAATACTTTCTCTATTGCCGCAAATCATCCGAAGACAAGCACCGTCAGGTCCTCTCTATTCTCTCGCAAAAGCGGGAAGCCGAACGTGCGTTTGGCGCGGCGGTCGACGTTGAGATCATTGATGTGCTTGAAGAAGAGCGCAGCGCGATGAAGCCAGGCCGACCGGTATTTGCGACGATGATCGAAAGGCTCAAACGCGGCGAGGCGCAAGGCATTGTGGCATGGGCACCCGACCGTCTCGCCCGCAACTCGATCGACGGTGGGCAGATCATCTATCTGCTTGATCAGGGCGTCATCTGTGATTTGAAATTTTCGACTTACACCTTTGAGAACAACTCCCAGGGTAAGTTCATGCTTCAGATCATGTTTGGTCAGTCCAAATATTATTCAGATGCTCTATCGGAGAACGTCCGGCGCGGCGTGCGCACGAAACTTGAAAACGGCTGGTGGCCCACCATTACCCCGGTTGGCTACCTCAACAAGAAGGAGGGAACGCCGATCGTCAACGATCCTCTGCGCTACCCGGCCATCAAGCACATGCTCGACATGATCCTGACCGGCACCTACTCAGCGCAGGATGTCTGGCAATGGGCTCACGACAATGGCCTGCGCACTCCCAATCGCAGGTTATTGGGCGGCAAACCATTGTCACTGAGCGGGGTCTATCGGCTCTTCCATAACCCCTTCTATGCCGGAATCATGGATTGGCACGGCGTCTGGTATCAAGGCAAGCACGAGCCAATGATCACGCTGGCGCAATTCAAGCAAATTCAAGAAATATTGCTCAGACCCGGTCGACCTCAGCCAAAAGTTAAGAGCTTTGCCTATACCGGTCTCATGACCTGCGGGGCATGTGGGCTTTCGATCACAGCACATAGTCGGCGCAATCGGTTCGGTTCAGAATATACCTACTACCACTGCACAAAGCGGCGTCTGCCCCGCTGCACCGAGCCATTCGTCAACGTGAAGCTTCTCGAAGCTCAGTTCATTGCCTATCTCGCCCAGATACATCTTCCAGATGACATGCACGACTGGATTTTGGAGCAACTGGACGGCATGGCCGCCGACGAGCGTCATCGCACTGCGTCACAACTCCGCATGGTTGAGAAATCAATCGCCGACCGCGAGCGCGATCTCAATGAGCTCATTGATATGCGGACCCGCCGACTGATCGACGATCTCCAGTTTAGTGAGAAGCGTGAAGACACTCAGCGCGAACTCCTCACGCTGCGTCAGTCCTTGTCCGAACAATCGGGCCCTGATCCGAAATGGTTTGAACCCGCAAGAGCTCTGGTTTCGTTCAGTAACCGCGCCGTTTTTCGGTTCAAGAAAGGCACCGACGAAGAAAAGCGGCTCATCATCCATGCGGTCGGTTTGAACCTCACCTTGAAAGGCAAAATAGTGAGCATTCAGGCGCGGAAAGTGTTCCAACACTTGCCGCGTGAACCAGACATTCCCAAGCTGCGGGCCTTCGTGAAGAACATTCGAAAAAATGGGGCACATTGTGACTGGAGCGAACATTATGCCGCCATTATAGCAACAAACTCGATGTCGGAGCGCCTGGATGATCAAAGAAGTAAAGAAAAAGCGTCGCAGTGAAGCGACGCTTTTGTGTTTGCATGAAAAAAAGATCAAGTGGTTCGCATCGCAGCGAAGTAGTTCGAGAGATAGTTGCTGTACCGTTCCAAAGGATCGAACGTAACGTGGTTCTGACGCCATGTATTATCTTTCCGATCCCAGTAGAGGAAGCGGACGCACAGGAAGCGACCACTATCGTGACGGTAGATTGTGCCCCAGAAGCAGATGCAAAGAGTATTTCCTTGGTCATCCCTCTTCCACTCCTCAGGAATTAGAACCGGATTGAATAACAGATAATCAAGAACGTTGGCATTGAGTAATGGTTTTTCTACAAGTTCCTCGTGGAGTTTATTGAATTCGATATGCTCCCCACCTTTCTGAACAACCATAGGGCAGAGAGTAACTCTCGAAAGGTTCCACTTCCATTTGTTGCATTTTTGGTGTTTGAAGACCGACCAGTGACCATCCACCAACGGATTCAAAGGATCGGCGTCGCAGTCGATGATATGTTCCAGTTTGGTGATAGAAGCATATCCGCGAAGATATTCACGTACATTCTCGAGAACATCTCCCTGGCACATTCGCTTAATGTCTGCGTTGCTGAATTTGGCACGGCGAAACGCCAACTTAAGTTCGTTAGCTTGGCCAACATCGAGCATCAATTCGTTGCTCATGGTTGCTCTCCTTATTACGACGACGTTCTTTCGAACAGTGTCGCTTGCCAGCGGACGCACGGAATCATTCCGGCAGTCATAGCGAGGAAAGGCCGAGATTCCTCCGCCACTTCTCGCTACGACTGCCGCTTCACATTGTTAAGGATCTTGAAAACTGCCGAGACTGTAGCACAATCTGTACAAAGAGCACGTCTTTGGTGATGAAGAGGTTCAAACCATTCCCATGCTGATGACCTGTGGATAACGCGTATGAAATCAAAAATACCGCACAATTGAGCCGCGGTTTTTAAATACGCAAGGCGTCAGAGTGTGACTCTGAGGAACACTTGAGCGGGCCTTCGTGAATAACATTCGAAAAATGGGGGCACATTGTGACTGGGGCGAGCATTGTGCCGCCATTATAGCTGCACAAGATTTATCGACACACCAAGGCAAATTAGGAAGAAACGTACATTGAAACAACATTTTTAAAATTAGAACAGCCGGCATCAGGAACTGACCGAGTACAGTAAATTCTACTCAGATAAGAGAACTACAAATAAAGAAATTCCGCCCATCTTCTCAACCTAGCGTTACGACTAGTTCGCGCAACACCAAAGTGTTAGAGTTTACTTGAACAGTTGCCCCTTATGAGATGTCCGCATTCCTGTAGGAGATGCAATGAATTTACTCTTGAGACAGATTGGACAAACAGCCGCGGTAGTGCTGTCTCTTCTAGGCGTTATATTTGCGCCTATGCAGATATATCAGTATACTGATTCATACTATATGATGTTTATTTCTGCATTATTTATAGTGACAACTCTTGGCATTTCGGCATTTCTATTTTTATTCCCTAGTGTCGCTCATTGGAAATTTGGGATAGGCCGTTATCCAACGCAAAGCCTTATTTCAAGGCGCACCTCGGAAATAGTAATAGACAAAAATTACCGAGCGACAATAAGTCGAAAATCAGAACTCACATTTCTTACCGCCCCCTCTAAAGAAGATTTGATTGACGCTATCGATTTGTTGCCCGGTGAAGAAATACACCAACGCAGCTATACATCTCCTGACAGTGATGTTGTGGATTCGAGACAAAAGAGTCCAGACACTCTCGCTATTTATTGGGACCCAAAAGAAGATATCCAACCACTAGTCCCCTATCGGCATGAGATGTCCTACATATCCCCAACTCTGTACGGAGACGATGCTTTCTATCACTCAATTTATTTTGATCGGGATGTTGGCACTTCCGATTTAGTGATCAGATCGGACAACCAAGTTGAAGAAGCACTGGCCTTCGTTATGCCATTCTTCGCTGCGCGTGTTACCACAAGTCGACTTTATAGATATGGGTTCTCGGGAAGAAGACGTGGCTGTGAACAGCCAATGATAGAAGCGGACGGACACACAATAAGGTGGCACCTAGACAATCCAAAGAAAGGAAAGATTTATGTATTACTCGCCATTTATCAGGGGCAGCGAGAGCGCTACCTTAGAGAGTCTCGCGAACAACTTCTCCTGCCTCGCATCACACAAAAAATCCACCAACTAGCAGGTTCACCTCAAATTTCTGAGAAAAGGTAGGAGGGCTGTACTGTCACCATCAAAACAACGGAGGCCTTATCGGAGGATCATCATGTTACGATGAAGAAACGGCCCTCTCCTACCCGACCTACATCTCTCCATTATGCTCGGCAATCTCACCGGGCAAAGGACTGGCAAGAAGCCGACAGAGCGTAAGAAGTTGGCGGGCCTCTTCCCGTGCTTCGTCCATAGTCAGCGAAACACCATTTGCCTCGCAAATCTTTTTGAACTCTTCAACTCGTTCGTCAGACAGATGCATGCTATCAGCTTCACATATTCAGAGACCTCATGCATGGCGGCACAATGTGATGACAGTACACAAGCACAATGCGTACACGTCATTTGAAAGTCCCTTAAGTCCCCAAATCCCCGCTGTGCTTGTACTCTCAGCTTCACGAGTGTCTCCGACACACACAAAGTGACGCCATGCGCTATCTGGCCATGTCCGGCATTCTGTTCAGATGACAACTTTCGACATATCCCACTTCGCGCGCACAAACTTTCGGAACGAAGAAGTACTTTTCGGCATCAAACAAGCCGACCGTCTTTCACACATCTACGTCATAGGCAAAACCGGCGTCGGCAAGTCGACGCTCATGGAAACCATGGCGCTTCAGGACCTCCAAGCTAGTCGCGGCTTTGCGCTTATTGACCCCCACGGCGATCTTGTCGAGCGCATCCAAGCAGCGATTCCGCCTGAGCAACAAGACCGCATCATTTATCTGAACGCTCCCGATCCGCTGCAATCGTTTGGATATAACCCGCTACGTCGTGTGCGGGACGACAAAATTCCGCTAGCCGCATCTGGTCTACTGGAGACCCTCAAAAAGCTATGGCCAGATGCCTGGGGCGTCCGAATGGAGCACGTCCTTCGCAACAGCCTCTATGTACTCCTAGAGCGTAATGACGCCACGCTTGCCGATATTCTGCGTCTGTATCGCGACAACGCTTGGCGCAAAGAAGTGGCGGGACAAATTCGCAATGAGACTGTCCGTCAGTTTTGGCAGCACGAATTCGAGAAGTATCACTATCGACAGCGCGCAGACATTGTCGCTCCCATTCAAAATAAGCTAGGCGCACTTCTATCTGACCCGACTCTTCATCGCATCCTCGTAAATCCGAAAGCTGATCTCAAACTTCGAAGCATAATGGACGACGGCAAGGTCCTTCTCGTGAACGTGGCAAAAGGGCGGCTTGGAGAGGACAGTTCGTTGATCCTTGGCTCGCTCATTGTCTCAACCCTGGGCCTCGCGGCTTTTAGCCGAGCCGAAGCTTCCGCTGCCACACGACGCCCTTTCTTCATCTACATCGACGAATTTCAGAACTTCACGACGCTCATGCTCGCCAACATGATGAGCGAGCTGCGCAAATATGGCGTTGGACTTACGCTTGCTCATCAGCACATGCACCAGTTGGAGCCGGATATTCGGCATGCCGTGCTTGGCAACGCCGGGACGCTGATCTCGTTCCGGGTGGGGCCGGAAGACGCATCAATCCTGGCAAAGGAATTTCAACCGAAATTCGATGTGGAAGACCTGCTCAACCTCCCGAACCAAAGCATCTATCTGACGCTCATGATCGATGGGACGCCGAGCAGGCCGTTTAGTGCTACGACGACAGTCAATTCGGAAATCACCAAGAAGAATGAGGCGAGAAGCGGTGAACTGGAGTGGAGCTACATATAGCCCTCCAGCACCGCTAGACCGGCAACTTTTCGGCAAGAAGCTATTGTGGTTTGGCAGTCAATTTCTGGTATAATGCTTACATGAGCAGCACGATAACTAAATCCACGAAACGCCCCACCAAGGGCTTCACCTTGGGTCGGGCTGGTTTTGCCAAAATCAGTGCAGTTGAAGGCGTAGCTTTGTCAGCGGATATGAAAGCTGAGTTCAGCCGGTTTGATAGCCAAAAGCTTTCACCGGAAGAACGTCGGAAAGCTCTGGCACGTAAATACGGCAAAGCACGATAGCCGCAAGCAATGTACGACGCTGTTTCAGACCCCTACTGTTACGCCGGTACAACCGTCCTCAAAAACATTCCTAACCTGCGCAAGCAGAATGCGCTCGACGCCTTTGAAACTGTCAGCACCGCACAGCGAGCGGAGGAGCCGCTTCCTGCTGGCAGGCTTAGCGTTACTCACTACCAGGCAATCCACCACCATCTCTTCCAGGACGTATACGTCTGGGTGGGCAAGTTTCGGACGGTACGGATTGCCAAGGATGGAAGCGCTTTTTGCTACCCTGAACACATCGGCAAGGAAATGGCTGACCTTTTTGGCGACCTTCGCGAGGCGCATTACTTGCGTGGCCTGAGCACAAAAGAGTTCTCCGATGCCGCAGCGCATTTCCTTGCGACACTTAATGCCATTCACCCCTTTCGCGAGGGAAACGGGCGAACCCAGACCACATTCCTTGCACTCTTGGCTGATCAGGCCGGACACAGCCTCGACCTAGAACGTCTGAAGCCAAACACCTTTCTCAAAGCCATGGTCGCGAGCTTTAAAGGCGACGAGCGTCCACTAGCCGCACACATTCGCAAGCTCGTTGGCTAGGTTCGCCTGATCGATTTTTAGCGCTCGAAAGGCCTGTGGCTGGCCTCTACGCTGCCCGACGGTGGAGCCTATGAGGAGCCTAAGGCTTTTCGTCAAAATGCTAAGTCATTGAAATTATTGGTGCACCGAGAAGGATTCGAACCTCCGACCCTCAGATTCGT
>TARA_R110002124_G_scaffold34466_3_pt1 | contig 29485 bp, 27 predicted proteins | sample TARA_R110002124 | Tara Oceans TARA_R110002124 (sample SAMEA4397445) | marine metagenome | biome: Polar Biome; feature: [SRF] surface water layer (ENVO:00010504); material: water (ENVO:00002006), including particulate matter (ENVO:01000060) such as... | depth 5 m
TAAGTCAATATTGATAACTGGTGTAACAAGTGGTATACTTATTGATACCTAAGGATATTTTTTGAGGGTTATAAAAACCAGAGAATTTGCAAAATGGGCGGAAAAAGAAGGTTTATTAGATGAAAGTTTAATGAAAGCTATTAATGAGATAGAAGTAGGTTTAATCGATGCTAATTTGGGAGGCAACCTTTTAAAGAAGAGAGTATCTTTAGGAGCAAAAGGAAAAAGTTCAGGTCTGAGGACTATTATTGCTTATAAATCAAAAGATAAATATTTTTTTATATATGGTTATAAGAAAAATAAAAGAAGTAATATCAGTAAAATAGAATTAAAAGCATTAAAAAAATTGGGTGATTTTTTAATTTTTATGACAAATAAAGATATTATTAAGGCAATTTTAGCTAAAGAGTTACGTGAGTTAAAGCATGAAAAAGAAAAGTAGTGATATATTAGATATAGTTCATAAAACAGTCGAAGGTTTTCATAAATTAGGTGTTATGGACTCTGTCACAATGAGAGAGTTTGATTCTTTATGTTTACCAGAAATACCTAATTTTAAACCAAGTGAAATTAAAAAGTTAAGAACAAGAGAAAAGGTTAGTCAGCCTATTTTTGCTTATTTTTTAAATGTAAGTCCATCTACAATCAAAAAATGGGAGTCAGGAGAAAAGTATCCAAATGGAGCAAGTATTAGGTTGCTAGATCTTGTGAATCATTATGGTTTACAGATTATCAGTCATGATATTTAATTATATTTCATCGCAATAACAAGGCCATGAGCGTAGCGAATAAATATTTTTTTTTAAAGAAAAAGGCTCACGTAGTGAGCAGAAAAAGGATTTCTCAGGAATTAATTTAAACTGTTAAAATCCTTTTGTGCCAACTAAAGTTGGCACAAAAGGATTTCCTCTAAGCAAAAAACAAAGAAATAAAACAAAAAACAAAATAATTTCCCTCTTTAAGCAAATATTAAGATAAATAGTTCAGTATGTACTTATGTAAAGTTATTCAAAATTCATAAGAGGAACATTAACAATGACTACACCAAATACTAATTTAAGAACATTTGTTATTTCAGATAATGATAAAGATTATATAGGTAAATCTCATTATTTATTAAGTGATAATACTCAATTCGCAGATGACGTGATTAATTCTGAAGAATTAAAACAGGCTGCAAGAGCTTCAATATCTCAAGCTGTAAATAAAGCACTAGTTCAATTTAAACTTTTAGTTTCTAATGACAACGGCTTAGATATAGATGAAAAAAATTATATATTTAAAAAGTTTATTTTTCCAGAGCAAGATGGTGGACACAGTGATTTTGTTGAGTTTTTAAAATCTCACTATAGTAAAGAAGCTGGAAATACAGTAAATAAATTAAAAAATAAACATATTGCGTATTTCAGTGCAGATAACTTAGGAACCGATTTTTATAAAGCTAAAGTTCTTGCAATTGTAGAAACAATTAAAATTGAAAAATTTACTGAAGAGTATATTAAAGCATTAGATAAAGGGGACGAGGATTCTGTAACATTAAATTCTTTATCAGAAGATGGATTCAAAAGTGATCTAATAGAAAATGTTAAAAAGAGATATGATGCAAAACCAGAATTATTTTATGGTTACTTAGCAAAAGGTAGACTAGGTAATGAAAATAATAGAGTCACTTCTGAAGATACTCAAAAAATTGTAAATTCTATCTTAAATGATATGTTGGTTGAAAAATATTTTGACTCTCATGTTGAGTCTTTGTCAACAGCAGATGGAAAAATTGCTGATGAAAGAAGAGATGACATTATCAAACAAATAAAAAGTGATAATGAGTTTTACTCTCCTTTGGATACTTCAGAATTACGTCCATTTGGTAAACTAATAGATAATAAAATTAAAAAAGCTGTATCTGATAGAGTTGAACTTGAGCTTTTTGCTTACAAAGAAACTACAAAAATCCTAAAAGAAGAAGCAGAAGCTGCAGGTTTAACTTTTAATGATGAAACAGGGGTTGCAACTTTACCTAATGGGAATTCTGTAAGTGTTGATGACGTAAAAGAAAAAGGTGGTTTGTATGGTTCTGCATCAACATTCTCTAATATAAATCTTAGAAGAAATGGTGGCGAGAATGTTGCTCATGTTAATTTTTTATTCACTAAGCAGCAATATATAAGAGAACAGATAACCAAAGTCGCTAGTAAAAATGGTTTAAATCTTAGAGAGCTTAGAATTAAAAAAGAGTTATTAGCCAAAATAGAATCTCAAGATGTTTATAAAAATTTAAATGAGACTGAAAAAACAGATGCAGTAAATCGTGTTTATAACAGCAATCATTTTACAGTCAGCATAAGAACATCACTTAGAAATGGAGTGGGAGCTCTTTCAGAGTCTAATTCAATAACTAATGGAATTACAAGAGAATTAAGAGATGTAAGAAAAATGGAGTATGTTAAAAATTATATTAAAGAATTATATAACAGAGATAATAGCTTAGAAGATTTTGAAGTAGAAGCTTTAACTCAAGCTGTTTTAAGTAGCAAGCGTTTTAATGCGGACTTTTATATTACTTCTTTAAAAAATGAAGATAAGGAAACTAAGTCTCATGTTGAAAGAGTATCAGGTAAAATTATTGGCATCAAAGCAGAGATAAACTCACTAATAACTGATCGTTTATTATCTAAAGCATTAGCTGTATATGCTGCTGAAAATTCTGATTTAGGAGAAGATGAGTATAATAAAGGAAAGTCTTTGGTACGTAAAAAACTTGTTGATGATATATATAAAAGAGCATATATAAAAGGTAGTGATTATAATTTTATTGATTCTTGTTTTGCAACACGTTTTTTTGGCCACGAGAAATCATTATCTATATTTACAGCTGTAGGAATGAAGCATGCAACATTTAAGAATAATCGTAAAAATGAAATAAGTAAAAATGCAATTCCTTATGTTGAGCTTGATTTAGATAAAAGAATTTTGGTAGAAAGGAACAAAGCTGCAGACAAATGGATTATTAATGCAGTTGAAGCAAAGTTCAATGAAACTTCTCATGGTGCATCATCTGCAGTATTATCTACTTTGTATAATAGCCAATCACCATCAGCGGCATCATCAACACAGCCGCAGTCTCTTGTAGGTTCTGATGTAGATTCTGATGTAGATTCTGATCAACGCGTAAGTTTTAGTATGAGTTAAAACTTCCTGCAACTCTAAAAAGCCAGTATTGTTATCAATATTGGCTTTTTTTTGTCTGAAATTTAAGTCAACTGCTCAACAATTTTATTAAAATGTCTAGCATTTAACTTAGCAGTATCAACACCAGCATTATTTAACACTGATTTGATAACTCTTTTACCCATGTATTTTCTTAATTCACGAGGTAATCTTTCACCACGACCATTGCGGTTAGTTTTCCATTCGTTAATTCTTGAATGAGTGTGAACAGTGTTTAACTTTTTATTTAACTCGTTTAATGCTTGAGTTAAGTTTTTACCGTTTTCATTTAATTCAACATCTAGCCATGCTTTTACTAAAGAATCTACCTTTTGCTTAGCCATAATACATACTCCCCCTATGGATTATTGATTTATTTAATTTAAAGAATGACTAAATATTTAATGTAAAGTTAATATTAATCAAAATTTAAGTAAGTATACATTCTTACAAAAAATAGATCAAGGCTTTTTTACCGTTTGGGGGTGATTTTTATTCCACAATGGATTTATAAGAAATATTAAAATATTAGATTTTCAAGTCCTATAACTAATTTATTGATATTTATCGCTTTTTTACATGCTAATATGATACCGGGCATAAAACTTTGTCTATCAATACTATTTTGGGTAATTTCAAAAGATTCATGATTATTAGAAAAAGTAACTGTTTGGGTTGCAACTGTTCCACTTTGGCGTATTGAATGAATATTTATATTTTTATAGTATGCTCCTAAAGCATGAGGTACTGTTTCTTGGTGATGATTAGCTTTTAATAAATTTTCTGAGTCACAAGTCATGTTTGCAGCAATTAGATCAGCAGTTCTTAATGCTGTTCCAGATGGGGCATCTATTTTGGCTTTATGATGTTTTTCTATAATATTTACATCATTAAAATATTTAGCAGCTATTTTTGATGTATGCATCATTAATACTGCACTTATGGAAAAATTAGGTATTATTAAGCCACCAAGATTTTTAGATTGCATAATGTTATCTAATTCAATAACATGTTGAGCTGTAAGTCCTGATGAGCCAATTACTGGAATGGTATTTGAATTTATAATATCCAAAGAATTTTGAAATACGGCTTTTGCATTTGTTAAGTCTAATACTATATCAGGATTACAAGATTTTATTTTATCTATAAGATTGTCGCATCTTTCAGCTTTGCCAACTAATTCTAAATCAGCAGAATTTAATATGGTTTCACATGCAAGAGTTCCCATTTTGCCATTTGCGCCATTAACTAAGATTTTAGGAATTTTAGATTCTGTCATGATTTTAAGTTCCATTTTATATTTAAAAAAATACTTGCGCAGCAAGCACAAACCCAATATTTGCATAGCAAATATATAATTTTTTTCTTTTTTAAAGAAAAAGGCCAACTTTAGTTGGCACAAAAGGATTTCGATGCTCTAGATTAACTCCAAAAATCCTTTTTCTGCTCACTACGTGAGCCTTTTTTCTTTACGAAAGAAAAAATATTTATTCGCTGCGCTCATGTTTTTGTTATTGCTTTATTATATATCCAAACAAACTCCATTCAATCTATCAGGATTACTCATAAGATATAAATAATAGCCTACAATATTTTCAGGTAATAATAAATTTCTTTTATCTTCACCAGGAAAAGATTTATTTCTTAATTTAGTTAATACTTTATTGGGATTAATAGTATTTACATTAATATTAGTATTTGATTCTAGCTCTAAAGATAATATTTCTGCAAGATTATTTATTCCAGCTTTTGATATAGCATATGCGCCATAGTATGCCTGTGAATTAAATCCTTCAGGAGCTGTTGTAAATATTAATTCAGCTTGGTTTGATTTTTTTAATAAAGGTAATAATGTTTGAGTTAAAATAAAAGGGCTATTTAGATTAACTTGCATGGTTTTAAACCAATCTAAAATAGGGTAATTATTAATGTCTGTTTTAACACCTAAGATAGCGGCGTTATGTAATAAAATATCTAGCTTTTGATGTTTTTGTGAAAGAGTATTTGCAAGCTCTTCATAATGTTCAAAGCCTGCTTTTTCTAAATCAAATAATAATAAATCAGGGGTATTGTTATATAACTCTTGAATTTCTGTTTTAAGCTTATCTAATTTTCTTGCATTTTTGCCAAGTAAAATTAAATTAGCATTATGTTTAGCACATTCAAGGGCAACAGCTTTGCCAATGCCATCAGTACAACCTGTGATTAAAATACTTTTATTGTTAAAAGCATTATAATTTAAAGTGATATTATCAAGATTAATTATTTGAGACTGCAACATATTTATCTACTTTGAATATTAATAAAAATTCTAAAAAATGAATTTTAACATTATTTAAATAGATTTTAAAAAATATATTGCACAGCAATTACAAAAAATAAGCAGTCTAATTGATTTATCTCTTATTTTTTAAACCTTTCCCAAGTATTCACAATTGTACAAAAAAGCTCTGCGGTTTTAGTTGCGTCATATAAAGCTCCGTGAGCTTCGTTATCATCAAATTCAATATTTGCAGCTTTTACAGCTTTAGCAAGAACAGTCTGGCCATAAGCCACTCCAGCCAAAGTTGCTGTGTCAAAAGTTGTAAATTTATGAAAAGGTAGTTTTACTTTATTTCTGTCGCTTGCTTCAACAAGAAAACTTAAATCAAATGCTGGGTTATGGCCAACTAACACAGCTCTTGAGCATCGATAATCTTTTAATTTTTGTCTTACAACTGAAAAAGCATCTTCTAAAGCGTTTTTTTCATCACGAGCTCCTCGAAAAGGATGAAAAGGCTCTATCTTATTGAATTTTAAAGCTTCTGGATCTAGATGAGCACCTTTAAATGGAGCAATATGATCATGAATTATTTCATCAAATGTTAAGATATTATCTTTATACTTGAGAAAAATATATGCGACTTCTAATAATGCATCAGTCTTTGGGTTAAACCCACCTGTTTCTACGTCAATAACGACGGGCATAAAGCCCCTAAATCGATTATTTATGTTATTATTATAAGTCATAAATTTGTTGTAATGTTGTGAAAATAGCTTGTAGTATGGCACATAAATTAATTTTTCGAAATATATTATTGATATTAATTATCATAAGCTTTTTATTTAAAGCTATTTATGCTGAAAATAACAGTTTAGATAATAATCTTTGTGATTCTAGCATATCTTATCATGCACAAGATATAGGATTTTCATCACAAAAACGAGTTACTAGATTTGAGCAGTTGCTTAAAAAAACTAAGCTTACTGTTGCAAATTTCGAGAAAAAGCTTGTTGCAAGTAAAAAAGAAGGCACGAGCTATAGTAGTAATATGCAATCTAGAGCCAAACTAGAGATTTCACAAATCGAATTACAGCTTGAGGATTTAAAGTTAGAGCAAGATATACTAAAGCATGATGTAGGTAATCTAGATAATGGCTCACAAAATATTAAATTATTAATTAATAATTCTGATAAAATAAAACAAGACAAAAAATCGCTTATATTAATCAATGAAAATATAGAGCTTACTACAAAGTTATTGGATTATAGCAAGGCTTACTATAGCCAAGTTTCAAAAAATATAGATTATCAAAGCACTAGCAAAAAAGTATCTAATTATAAAACTCAAGAAAATGAATTAAATGATAAAATTGAAAACCTTAAGCATAAAATATTAGAATTAAATGCAGCTGAGCATAATTTAGAAATCAAATACAATAACAGTCCAAATTTTAATAACTCTAATAACCCAATTTCTATTGAAATAGATAAAATACAAAATGAAGTCTTTGATAATGACAGCCAACTAGGTATTTATAAAATATCTTTAGATACATTAAGAATTAGAAATAATTTATCTCAGTTATATTTAGAGTATGATTCAGGATTGCAAGAAACTAATATTCAAAAAAAATATTTAGATAGAATAAAGTCTATTAATGAAGATTATGTCAAAACAGAAGATTATTTTTATAAAAAAACAAAGTTAATTAGCGATGAAGTTTTAATTTTAGATCAAAGTTTAAAACTTAAAAATAGTAAAGATAAAATTCTTATTTTAAAAAATAAATTAGAAAGAGCAAACTATTATTTAAAACAATATAATAATGAAAAAAATAATTTACTAGAATTGAGAGAAAAAATTCAAAAACAATATAATAATAATTTATCTGTTTTACAAAAAGGTATTTGGGTTCGTCAAAAATTACCTAATAACTCTTTTGAATGGAAGCTATTATATTTTGATATGTTAAAACTACCCCATATGCTTTTTCTTAAAGTTACAGATGTATATAAATCTTTTCAAGAAAGAGTAAGTATTCAGCATGATAATTTCAGTACATCTTCTGTTTTTAATTGGTTAAGTATACTGGGAATTTGGTTATCGATAACTTTTGTTTTAAAAAAATATATATCTAAACAGGTAAGAAGTACAAATAAAGATAAGTTAAAATATCATTCAAAAATATTATATGTATTTAGGATTATTTTTAGTAAAAATATAGTTTTCACAAGTATGCTTGTTTTGGTTAATTTTATATTTTATATGAGTGATATAAGTTTTGTCACTATATCATTACTTTTATCATTAGGAGGAGTATATCTTTTTTGTTCTGTTGTGCTGCAAATTGCAAAATTTTTCTTAATAGAGCATAAAAATTATGATAAGAGTTCTAAACAATACATAAAGTATAAAAAAATATATAGATTTTTATTGTTTTCAATATCAATTATAGGATTTTTTATCTCTTTATTAACTTTAACTTATTATCTTGATGCTAATTATTACTTAACAGTTTTTATAGAAAGATTGTTCATGTTTTGTTTGTTAGGATTTTCTATTCCATTGCTTAAATATTGGAAGTTAATTCCAGAAGTAGTGCAAAAAAATATTTTATCAAAAAAAGAATATTTGAGAAAATCAATAATTTTTTTTAGTTTTTTACTTCCTGTCACTGTTTTTACTAATTCTGTGTTAGGCTTTTTAGGTTATGTTAACTTAGCATGGAAGATTGCAACTGCTGAATTGCAAATTATAGCTATTTTATCTATTTGGTTTATTACTCGTGGTCTTTTAAAAGATTTAATGAGCTTTGTTTCAGATTATTTTGTCAAAGAAGTCGCTAATGGTTGGCTTTGGTCTCAAGCGATATTAAAGCCATTACACAAATTACTAAAAGTATTGTTGTTTTTTGGTGTGGGATTTGTATTTTTCTTTATTTATGGTTGGTTCACAGAAGCACAAGTTTTATCAATAATAATATCTTTTTTAGATTATACATGGATAGATATAGGTCAAGTAATAATTAATACAAAGAGTATTTTAATTTTTATTATTGTAGTTATGGTTTCTGTTTGGTGGACTTTTTGGAGTCGAGAATTTGCATACAGATGGCTTTATGCAAAAGTACAAGATTTATCTATAAGAAACAGCTTATCTGTATTTACTCAATATACTGTTTTATTAATCAGTGTGTTAATTATTCTTCAAATATTAGGTATTGGTCTTGCAACTTTAACGGTTGCATTTGGTGGTGTTTTAGTTGTTATTGGTTTTGGAGCAAAAGATATTTCTAGTAATTTATTTAGTGGATTGATGCTCTTATTAGAAAGACATGTTCGAGTAGGTGATTTTATTTGTGTTGGTGAGCACGAAGGAAAAGTAACTAAAATAGGTATGAGATCTTTTACTCTGCAAACATGGGATAATATGGAAGTAATCGTTCCTAATAGTGAAACTATAACTAAAAGTTTAAAGAATTTAACTTATAATGATTCTATTGTTAGGAATAGTTTTTTAATAAGGGTCGCTTATGAAGAAAAAGTAGAACATGTAAGAGATGTTATTTTATCTGCATTAGTAGAAAATAAAGATGTGTTAAAAATTCCAGAGCCTAGTGTATTACTAGAAGAATTTCTTGAAAATGCGATTATTTTTAGAGTTTATTATTATGTGGATTTACAAAGAACTCCGTTAAGGCCTAAAGTTAAATCTTCTGTTATGGTTGATGTAACAAAAGTATTAGAGCAGGCTAAAATTAAAATACCTTACCCTAAACAGGTTATTAATTTTATGGAAGATAAATCTTTTACTAAAAATAAGGAAATGAATAAAGATGATGATAAATAATATATAGCAGCATGGTTATTAGGGTTGCTATATAATATTTTACATAATTAGTAATATTTTTAGATATTTGATATAATTAATGTTTTGAAATTTTATCAAGATAATCATAAAATTATGTCCATAAATTTTGAAAGCTTAGCTCAAGCTAAAATTAAAATATCAGAGTTACAAGATAGCGTTGTTGCTATTAGGGGGTATCTTTGACTATGATGTTAAATTAGAAAGACTTCAAGAATTATCTTTAGAATTAGAAGCTCCTGATATTTGGAGTAATATAGAAAAAGCTACCCAAATAAATCAAGAAAAAGCTAGCATCGAAAGCTCTATTAATTCAATAAATACTGCTAATGAAAAATTAGAATATTTACATGAATTAATAAGCATTATTGATACCGATGATGATCCCGATTTAAAGGATGAGTTATATATTGAACTTGATAAACTGGATATTCTAGTTAAAAATCTTGAATTTTTAAGAATGTTTAATGGGAAAATGGATAATTCTAATGCTTTTTTAGAAATCCAATCAGGCTCAGGTGGTACTGAGGCTCAAGATTGGGCGGAAATGTTGTTAAGAATGTATTTAAGATGGGGCGATTCTCATAAATTTAAAACAGAAATATTAGAAGTATCGGCAGGTGATGTTGCTGGGATAAAAGGTGCTACTGTCAAATTTACTGGAGACTATGCTTTTGGTTGGCTTCGAACAGAGACTGGTGTTCATCGATTAGTTAGAAAATCGCCATTTGATTCTGGTAGTAGAAGACATACATCTTTTGCATCAGTATTTGTATCTCCTGAAGTTGATGAAAAAATAGATATAGATATTAATCCTGCAGATTTAAAAATAGATACTTATCGGGCAAGTGGAGCAGGTGGTCAGCATGTTAATAGAACAGATTCAGCTGTAAGAATCACTCACATTCCAACTAATACTGTAGTACAATGTCAATCTGATAGATCTCAGCATAAAAATAAAGCGCAAGCAATGAATCAGTTGCGTTCTAAATTATATGAATTAGAGTTAAATAAGCAAAATGAAGATAAGCAGAAATTAGAAGATAGCAAACTGGAAATTACTTGGGGCAGTCAAATTAGATCTTATGTTCTAGATTCATCAAGAATTAAAGATTTGCGAACAGGAGTTGAAACTGGAAATACAGCAGCTGTATTAGATGGCGGTATAGATTTATTTATTAAAGAATGTTTAAAGCAAGGGGTTTAATAAAATTATGAGTGACAGTTTAAATCAAGATAAAAGTATACAAAGCACTGATAATGCTTTATTAGACGTTAATTCACAAATGTTAGTACGTAAAGATAAACTAAAAAAGTTACGTGAAAAAGCTGAAAAAGAAAATAAAAGTCCCTTTCCAAATGATTTTAAAAGAATAGATTACGCTGATAATTTGATAGTTAAATATAGTGATGTTTCTAAAGAAGAGTTAGAGTCACAAAATATCAAAGTAAGTCTTGCTGGTCGCACCATGACCCGAAGATTCATGGGCAAAGCAGCTTTTGTTCATTTGCAAGATTCAAGCGGCAAAATTCAAATTTATTTAAAAAGCAGTGATATCGGAGCTGATTTATTTGAAGAAGTAAAACACTGGGATATAGGTGATATTCTTGGTGTTGAAGGTGTTTTATTTAAAACTAAAACGAATGAATTAACTATAAAAGTTACAGATGTAAGACTTTTGACTAAATCATTAAGACCACTTCCTGATAAATATCATGGTTTATCTGATCAAGAAGCTAAATATAGACAAAGATATGTTGATTTAATTATTAATGAATCCTCAAGAAAAGTTTTTAATATAAGATCTAAAACAGTTCAAGCGATAAGAGAATATTTAAATAATAGTAATTTTATTGAAGTAGAAACTCCAATGATGCAAGCTATTCCAGGTGGAGCAGTTGCTAAGCCATTTATAACTCATCATAATGCCTTAGATATGGAGTTATTTTTAAGAATAGCACCAGAATTATATCTAAAAAGATTAGTAGTTGGCGGAATAGAAAATGTTTATGAGATAAACAGAAACTTTAGAAATGAAGGTTTATCTACAAGACATAATCCAGAATTTACAATGCTTGAATTTTATCAAGCATATGCAGATTATAATGATGCTATGCAACATGTTGAAAACTTGATTAGATATGTAGCAAAAAATGTACTAGGTACTTTACAAGTAGAATATCAAGGTGAAAAAATAGACTTTGAAAAACCATTTGAAAGATTAACTGTCGTTGATGCAATAGTAAAATATGGCAAAAATATTACACATGATGATTTAAGTACTAAAGAGAAAGCTTTAAAAGTAGTAGAATCATTAGGTATGAAAATGATGCATTCAAACAATGGTCTTGGTCGAATTCAAACAGAAATTTTTGAAGAAGTGGCAGAGCATAAATTAATGCAGCCAGTATTTATAACTCAATTTGCAACAGAAGTTTCTCCTTTAGCTAGAAAAAGTGATGCTAACCCTGATTATACTGATAGAGCAGAATTTTTCTGTACAGGGCGTGAGCTTGCTAATATGTTCTCTGAATTAAATGATGCACAAGATCAGGCTGAAAGGTTTAAAGCGCAAGTAGCCAATAAAGATGCAGGTGATGAAGAAGCAATGCATTATGATGCTGATTATATTAATGCCTTAGAATACGGGTTACCACCAACAGCTGGTTGTGGAATTGGTATTGATAGGTTAATTATGTTATTAGCTGATCAGCCATCAATTAAAGATGTCATTTTGTTTCCACATATGAGAAAGAAATAAGTTTATTATGGCGCTATAGATTTAGCGCCAATAATTCCGCTTCTAATTGCACTTTCTAGTGTGGCAGGATATTTGTGATAATTATAATCTCCAGCAATACATAAATTTTTATATGGATTTATTTTTTTAAAGTCGATTTTTTTACTATTATAATCACATCTATAAGCTGCAAATTTTTCGGTAATGATTTTATAGCTATCTATTTCATTAAATTCAGGAAATAAATTTTTAATTTCATTGTATGCTATCTCAAGCATTTTATCCTTTGGTAGATTATTAAAATTATTATTACTACTTGATACGACCGAAATTAAACCAGGATGTTCAATTTTTTTATCAAATATAAAATCAATATTATGCTGAAGAAGTCCAGTAATAAGATGAGGTAGCTTTGGATTGTTTTTATATTTTAAATAAAGAGTAGTTATTTTTTCTGAATCTAAATTAATATTGATATTATTAAATAGTTTATTAGTTACAAAATATGGTAAAGCTGAAATAATTTTTTCTGATGAATAGTTACCTTTATTCGTTTCTATATTAGTAATAATATTATTTTTAGAGTTAGTAATGATTTTTTTTGCTCGAGTATTATAATGTATTTCGCCACCATTGTTTATTATGTATTTTACAGCAGGTTTAACGAATAACTCAGAAAGACTCACTTTTGGTATTAATAAATCTGAAAAAATTTTATTTTTGAATATAGAGCTTTTTAAAGTATTTGCAAATGTTTCAGCGTGTGCTGAGTGAATATTTGTTGTTAATGCTGATACACAAATATTGTTCCATAAATTATATAACTTGGTGTTTTGTTTTGATTTGATTAAAAAATCATTAACAGAATTATTATTTAAATATTTATTTAAATAAATATTTTTAATTAAATTTAATGTTAAAATTTTTTCTTTAAAAGATAAGCCTTTAGTTTGATAATAAAAATTATTTTTTCTGGAAATAGAAACTAAATTTTTTCTTTGGTCATAAAAATTTAATTCAAATGGCATTCTGTGTAATACCGAATTTATATCAAAATTTTTTGGATTAATTATTTCTAATAATTCTATAAAACTAGTGTAGGCACCTAATAAAAGATGTTGACCATTATCTATTTTAAGATCATTCCAAATAACTTCTCTTGCTCTACCTCCAGCATGAGGAGATGCTTCTAATAGAATGGGCTTAACATTATTTTGAATTAATGTAATAGCTGCTGCAAGACCCGACCAACCAGTGCCAAGTATTATTGCGTGCATGTTTTTAAATAATTATTATATTGCTTTTTGATGTATCTATTTGTTTTCCAGGCAATATAAAGCTTTTTAATAGGTGGTATGCTAATTTTATTTGGTTTGAGTAATAAATTTTTATTTTTTTTAATTTTATTTAATAAAGATTTATATATTTCTCCCATTATATAGCCAGAAAATTGATTATTTAAGTCTTGAGGAGAAATTAATTTTTTATAATTATTATAGTAGTTTTCTGCAAGCTCAATTAATTCTGATATTAAATCTAAAAGATTATTATTTAATTTATTACTTGATTTACTAGATTGATCTTTATTAATGATACTTTGTAAGTCTTGATGAGATAAATTATGTTTATTTAATAAATTATTAGGAATATATATTCTTTTGTATTTATTAATATCTTCTTGCAAATCTCTAATTATATTAACTAATTGTAAAAAATTAGCTAAATTTTCAGCATATTCAAAAGTTTTTTGGTTTGAGTAACCAAATATATTAACGCATAAAATACCAACGGTTCCAGCAACACAATAACAATATTTTAATAAATCATCTACAGTACTATATTGAGTTTTATTTAAATCCATTTGCATACCATAGAGCAAATCTTCAAATATTTTTTTATCTAAATTATATTTTTTTATTATTGGTTTTAGTTCAATATTAACAGGATGTTCCGGAGATAACTTGTTATTATAGCACTTATTAAAATCATTGGCCCACCATGATAATTTTGTTTGCGAGACTGTTGGGTCTTGTATGTTATCAACAATGTCATCAATTTCACGACAAAAAGCATATATAGCAAATATTTCTCGTTTTTTTACTTCATCTAAAAACAAAAAGCTATAATAAAAGCTACTCCCACTTTGTTTTACTTTATCCTCACAATACTTTTCTGGTGTCATTTAGGTATGGTCCATAATGTTATAATAAGTAATATAAAAAAAACTTGCGAAGCAAACACAAAACCAATATTTGCTTTGCAAATATAAAATTTTTTTCTTTTGTAAAGAAAAAGGCCAACTTTAGTTGGCACAAAAGGATTTCGATGGACTTTAAGGCTAACAAAAAAATCACTCAGAATCCTTTAAGTCTGTCTAAATCCTTCTTCTGCTCGCTATGCGAGCCTTCTTTCTTTACAAAAGAAAGAAAATTTATTCGATACTCTCATGTTTTTGTTATTGCTACGCAATACTATATAAATATTTACTCACATTCCTCATAAGCTTGCAATTTTTGTGCATTGTAAAATAATTCTTTTGCATGCTCTAAAGTTTGTTTAGTTATTTTTACACCGCCTAGAATTCTGGCAAGCTCCTGTATTCTGTTATCTTTATCAAGACTTAATACTTGGCTTCTTGTTTTATTATCAATATTCTTTTTAGAAACCAGTAAGTGATCATCTGCTTGAGCTGCAACTTGGGGCAGGTGGGTTATACAAATTATTTGAGTATTTGCTCCTATTTCTTTTAATAGCTTACCAACAATTTCTGCTGTTGCGCCGCTAATTCCAACATCTACTTCATCAAAAATTAGGCTAGGTGTATTTTCTATTTTAGAACAAATTATTTGTATAGCAAGTGCAAGCCTAGATAGTTCACCACCAGATAATACTTTTGAAAGAATATCTTTTGGCGTGTCTTTATTAGTTACTACTTTGAATTCTATGCTATCTAAACCAAATGCCGAAGGGGTTTCTAGTGGCTTTACATTAATTTCTAATTCAAAATCTGGAATGCCTAAAGTTGGCATGATTGATTTTAGGTCTTTAATAAAATAACTAGAAATATTAGTTCGAGCCTTAGTTAATTTATCAGCAATGCTTCTATAATTATTTAATATTATTTCTAATTCTTTTTCTGCTTTATTTAATATTTCTTCAGAATTTCTAAAATCATTGATTTTTTGTTCTAACTCTAATTGTTTATTATATAAATCTTTAGATTGAACTTTATGTTTTCTTGCTAAATCATGAAATAAAGTTAATTTTTTATCTAGTTCTTCTAGTTGACTTAAGTCATTCGACGTTACATTTAATTTATTTAAATCATTTTGACTTTCATTTATAGCTATTAAAGCATCATTTAATAATTGACTTGAATTTTTAATATTTTTAGATGGAGCTTTAAAATTATTTAAATTATTAATAACTTTTTCTAAAGACTGAGTTATATTGGGTAGATAATCATGAGTAATATTATTTATTAAACTTTGATTATCTTTAAGCTCTAATAGATTTTTATATTCTAAATTTATTGATTCAAATTCATTGGGCTGTAAATTAGCATTATATAATTCATTTAATTGATATTCATAAAAATCTATACTTTCTAAATAAAAATTAAAATTATTTTTTAAATTAGATAATGCTTGTTTTTGAGAATTATACTTATGATAAATTTCTTTTATGCTATTTAAAAAGTTTTGCAGCTTCCCATAAACATCAATAATGCTTCTTTGATAATCTGTTTTAAACAAGTTTAAGTGTTGATGTTGGCCGTGAATATATAATAATTTATTACCAATATATTTTAATACTTGTAAAGTAACAGGGATATTGTTTATATAATTTTTAGAACGACCCTCTTTAGTTATAATTCTTCTTAAGATGCAACTATTATTATCAGATGCAATATTTAAAAAGTCATTTTCACTAAGATATTCAAGGATACTGTTTGATTTATTTAATATGAAACTTGCGCTAATCTCAGCTTTTTCTTGTTCATGCTTTATTAATTTTGAATCAGCTTTGGCGCCAGAAATTAAATTTAATGATGTGAGGATTACTGATTTTCCTGCTCCAGTATCTCCTGTTATAGCTGTCATATTATTTTTGAAATTAATAGTAACATCATCAAAAATAATTAAATTTTTTATATTTAATTCGATTAGCATAATTATTTATTTAAGTTAATTTCTTGCTCCAGTGAAGTTTAGTTCTTAAAGTTTCAAAATAACTATAATTTGCCGGATGTAGTAAACGTAATTTATTATTAGACATGGAAATTTTAATAGTCTCATGAGGTTTTAAATGAATTAATTTGCCCCCATCACAACTAATTCCTGGATTTAATTTAAAATTAGAGTCCCGCGCAGCAAGATGTGAGTTTACAATAATTTTAATTTCAGAACTAGCAGGTATAACAATAGGGCGGCTATTTAAGTTATGTGGAAACATTGGTACAAGTGTTATTGCATCAAGCTCAGGAGTTAATATAGGACCTCCAGCAGATAGTGAATATGCTGTTGACCCAGTTGGAGTTGCAATAATAATACCGTCTGATTTTTGATTGCATACAAACTGGTTGTCTATATATAAGTCAAAATCAATCATGCGAGTGATATTACCAGCATTAAGAACTATATCATTAATAGCATAAGATTCTGAGATGGTTTTAGAGCTTGCTTCTTTATCATTATATAAATCAGCTTTTAAAGATAACAGTTGAGATTCTATAAATTGTCCTTGTAAAATCTCATCAAGCGCATTAGTAAAGTTTTGCGCAGGTAAATCGGTTAAGAATCCTAATTTACCTCGATTGATTCCAACTATAGGAATATTATAATCTGATAATTTATGTGCTGCATATAAAATACTACCATCTCCGCCAACAACAATAGCTAAATCACATGATTCTCCTATGCTCTTGTAGTCTGATATAGGATGGTTTAATGAATCAGAACAAACAGGATCAGTAAAAATTTTCGTGCTTGTAGACTCTAAATGTTTATACAAATTTTTAACAGTATCTAGAATATCAGTGTTTGAAATATCTCTAGCAATAATGCCGATATTTTGAAATTTTTTTTTCAACATATTTCTTTCTTTAGTATTTTAATAAGCTTTAGCATAAATAATTTTATTACAATTAGGCTTATCAGTAAAAATACAGGTTCCTAAATCATCTTTAAATTTATTGGGTATACAGCGAGCTGATATTTTTAGTGATTTCAATAATTTTTGATGCTCATCATTTAATTTATCAGAACTGTAGCAATAAACAAAGCCAGATGAGCTATCTTTTTTAAAAAACTTTTTTAATTCATTTAGATTATTAACAACATGGGAGTTTTTATCTAAAAAAGTTTTAGCTTTATTATATAAATTACTTTGAATATCTTCTAAAATATTACTTACTGTATCTAGGAAATCTTGATTAGTTAAAAATAACTTTTCTTTTGGTTCTTTATCTCGTCTAGTTACGCATATTTGATTTTTTTCTAAATCACGTGGGCCTATTTCAATTCTAATAGGGACGCCAGTTTTAATGGCTTTCCATGAGCGTTCACCGGATGTCATATCTTTGTCATCTATTTTAGTAATAATATTAGTATTATTATAAAATATTTTAGATAATTTGTTTTGTAACTCATTACAAGCAGATAAAATCTTTTCTTTATCTATATCGTTTTTATAAATAGGAATAATTACAATATGGTGTGGAGCAAGTTTTGGAGGAATTACTAAGCCATTATCATCACTATGGGTCATTATTAAACCACCAATAAGCCTTGTTGATACTCCCCAAGATGTGGTCCAAGCATGCTTTAAATCGCCATCTTTATCAGTAAAGGTTATATTGCTTGCTTTAGCAAAATTTTGTCCTAAAAAATGAGAAGTCCCAGATTGTAAAGCTTTGCCATCTTGCATCATAGCTTCAATAGTATAAGTTTCTAATGCGCCAGGAAAACGTTCATCTTCAGTTTTTTGACCTGTTATTACCGGCATAGCCATGACATTTTCTGCAAAGTCTTCATATACATTAATCATTTTTTGAGTTTCAGTTATGGCTTCTTCTTTTGTTGCATGAGCAGTATGACCTTCTTGCCATAAAAATTCAGAGGTTCTTAAAAATAACCTTGTACGCATCTCCCAACGCATGACATTAGCCCATTGATTTATTAAAATAGGCAAATCTCTATAAGATTGAACCCATCTTGAATAACATTCACCGACTATTGTTTCACTTGTGGGTCTAATAATTAAAGGCTCTTCTAATTTACCAGCAGGAACTAATTTACCATCTTTTTCTTCTAATTTATGGTGCGTTACAACAGCGCACTCTTTAGCAAAGCCTGTTACATGCTCTGCTTCTTTTTCAATATAACTAAGAGGGATTAATAAAGGAAAATAAGCATTCACATGTCCTGTTTGCTTAAAAGCTTGATCTAAAAATTTTTGCATATTTTCCCATATTGTATAACCATATGGTTTAATGATCATACAACCTCTAACAGGAGAGTTTTCAGCAAGTTCCGCAGTATGGATAACTTGTTGATACCACTCAGGATAATTTTGTTCACGAGTTGGGTTTATTGCAGTTTTTTTATTCATGTGATTTTGCTAGTATTTTTAACCTGATTAATAATAAATGATAGATAGAAATAATAAATCAAATTATAATAACTGGCAAGAGATGTGATTAATAAGCTAAAATAATAATGTATATAAAAAAGGAATTTTAGGACAACTTATGGCTATAGAACTTTTAGGCTTTATTATATTATCAGTTATTATCTTATTTGTGTTTTTTACCATTAGAACTTATTACTTTTGTCGGACCAATAAAGAAAATATAGATATTATTTTTAACGGAATACATTGGGTAATTGGACAAAGAAATATTGTTTTAGAAAATCTAGTTGTTTTTCTAAATAAAGTTGTTTTTAATCATTTAGATCAAACGTTTGAGACATTAGCTAGAGATATAAAGAATACAGGAAAATTAATTCAAGATGATTTTTTAAAGCTTGATGTTGATAAAATATCATCAGACGAAGCGCATCTTAGAGAAAAAATGTTCAAGCTCTTTGATAAAATATATACTATTCCTAATATGGAGCATAATTTAGATATTCATGAGTTTAGAAAATCATTAACTGATTTAAATACTGATTTATTAAATTTACAAGATAAATATAATGAGTATGTTAGTTACAATAATAAGTTAATGGTAAAGTTTCCATATAAGTATTACAATAGCTACTTAGATATTTTTAAGTTGCCAAAGTTAAAATTTAAAAAAATAGTAGAGATGTAGAATTATAAAGTGAAGTTATCATATACAGACTATATAAAATATAATTATTATAATATCTATATAGCATTAAATTCTTTAAGTTATTATTGTATTTGGTTTTTATGTTTATTTTATGTGATAAAGCATAATTTTGATTATTATTTGCAGGTAGCTTTTTTATTAAATATTATTCAATATGTAATATATTTGAATTTAACTGATCATAAGTTAAGATTTAACATATTTATAATAACTATAACATTATTAGCTATTATCATTGACAGTATTTTTTATAATTTAGGCTGGGTTTTATTTAATAATAATGATTTTTATTATATATCACCAATTTGGCTAATGATAATGTGGAATAATTTTTCAGTAACTTTTTATATAACTTCTCAATATTTTTTTAATAAGCCTTATATCTTATCTATCTTAGTTTTAATTTTTGTACCACTTGCTTATTTTTACATAGAATTTTTTAAGGCTATGTACATCAAGTCTTCTTTTATTTTACTATGTTATGGTCTTATTTGGGCAATTCTTTTTCCTTGTATTTGTGTTTTTACTAAAGATAATAAAATACTCTCAAAAGTAAATTAATTTATTATTGTAAATTAATATTATCAATTAATCGAACACCGTAAAAATTACAGGCGATAAATAGGCGAGATGAATTTTTTTTAATAGAATTATAATCCGTAATTATATTTAAAGTAGTATTTGATCTTACCTCTATATAATCTATTTCAAAATTATTATTTTTAAAAGATTCTTTAGAATCTAAAATATATTTATTAATATTAGTAACATTTTCTGAATTATTAATAATATTGTTTTTTAAATTATTTAATAATTTATATAACATTGCAGCCTGAGCTCTTTGAGATTCAGAAAAGTAATTATTGCGTGAGCTCATTGCTAATCCTGATGGCTCTCTTACTATTTTTCCTGACAGTATTTTAATATTAAAGTGTAAGTTTTTGACTAATTTTTTGATTACTAATAATTGCTGATAATCTTTTTCACCAAATATAGCTATATCAGGTTTTATTATATTAAATAATGCAGTGACAACAGTTGCAACACCGCTAAAAAAATCAGGTCTAGATACAGCACATAACATTGTTTCAAATTCTTTAATATAAATTCTTGGGGCATTGCTTTTGCCATCAGGGTATATCGTGGTTACATTAGGTGTAAATACAGCGCTTACTTTAAGAGCTTTTAATTTATTTAAATCGTCTTGAATTGTTTTTGGATAATTATTAATATCTTCTTTAGCAGAAAATTGTAAAGGGTTTAGAAAAATAGATACTAATACTATATCAGCATGTTTTTGAGCTATTTTAACTAGACTTAAGTGTCCTTCATGAAGGTTTCCCATAGTTGGGACAAATGCTATTACTTTATTAAGCTTTTTGTGTTTTTTATGATAAATTTGTATGTCTTTAATTGACTCTATGATCTGCATTTTTTGTTTATTATTAAAAAATTAAAATGTATGTTCTTTTGCAGGAAATAAACATTGCTCTACAGCATTTTTATAATTTAAAATAGCTTTTTCAATAGTATAATTTTGTTTATCTAAAAATACTTTTGAAAATTTAAAAGATTTATTTCTTAAATTACCATAAATTCCTAAAATATCATATAAGACTAATACTTGCCCATCAGTTTCAGGACCAGCTCCAATACCTATAGTTGGAATTGTTAATAATTTAGTTATATTATCAGCAAGTTCACTAGGAACGCATTCTATTACTATTAGATTTGCTCCAGCTTTTTCTAGTTTTAATGCTGTATTTATTATGTCTTCTTGAGCTGCTTGGGTTTTACCTTGAACTTTATAACCGGATTCAATATTAACGTATTGAGGATTTAATCCTATATGAGCACATACAGGAATTCCTTTTTCAACAAGATTTTTAATTATTGGGGCAAGCCATTTTCCGCCTTCTAATTTAATCATTTGGGCTCCAGCTTGAATTAGTTTTGCTGCATTTTGCATAGCTATATCTTGGTTATAATAGCTCATAAAAGGCATGTCAGCGATAAGAAAGCTGTGAAGATTATTTTTATGTACGCACTTTGTGTGATAGATAAGATCATCTATGGATACAGGAATAGTTGAATCATGCCCTTGGATAACATTTCCAATACTGTCTCCAACTAAAATTGCATCTATTTTAGCTTGATTCAAAGCATGACTAAAAGTAGCATCATAGCATGTAAGGGTGGTTATTTTTTTACGTTCTTTTTTAAATTTTTGTAATTGAGATAATGTTATCTTATTCATGATGATATTTTCATACTTTATAAGAAAATTAGAATATAAATTTTATACTGTTTTAGCAAGTTTTTTAGTGAAAAAAGCAATAAAAAACGGGCTAATGACAAAAAGGATAAAGCTAATAATTAAATATGATTCGTAGATATAAATATCGCCTAAATTAATGTGCTCAGGAGGTAAAAAACTTAAGCCTATAGTACTAATGCAAGTTATAATTGCCATTAAGCTTAAAATCCAAACAGTAGTATTTCCACCTGGAGCTTTAAAAGGTCTTGGTGTTTCTGGGTATTTATATCGTAATTTAATAAATGCGGCAAAAAGAAATATGTAACTAACTAGAGCTAATTGAGCTGTTAATATAGATAAAATAAAGAATGCGCTGTTAACGCTAGGCATAGCTATGTATAGGAAAGATAAAATACTAAAAATGATGCCTTGAATAATTAAAATACCAATAGGAGCATTATGCTTATTTTGTTTTTGGAATACTTTTGGTAATGCTATATCTTGAGCTGCTAATAATAAACCTTTGCTTGGACCAACTATCCAAGCTCCAACGCTACCAATTATACCCAAAATTATTAACATGCTAATAATTGGCATAATCCAAGTTAAATTAAAATAGCCAAAAAATAATGCAAAGGCATCTAAAAGACCACTATTTAAGCTGTTTTTTAAGCTATATTCAGGGATTATTATAGCAACAGCTAAAGATGAGAAAATTAGACTAAAAAGAATAATTGCGCTGGCACTGAATAAAGCAATTGGATAATTTTTTTTAGGGTTAGATACATTTTTAACATGATAAGCTGATATTTCAACTCCAATGAGGCTGTATAAAATATTACTTAATAAGACCCAGTTATTCGTTGCATTCATATCAGGCATGAGTTTATTAAACGAAAAGTTAATTTCAGGAATATTACCTTTGTAAAGCCAAGCTAAACATAAAAAGCAGATAAACAGCATAGGAAATATAGTGCCTAATAATGCAGTAATACTGCTCATTTTACTTGATGCAGAAACTCCTCTAGCATTAATCCAAGTTATTAGCCAATATGCAATATTTATAGTAACAAAAGTATAAAGTTTATTATCAGCAAGACTAGGATTAATAATATAAGCAAGTGTTGTTGCAAGTAAAGCTAAAATAGTTGGGTACCAGCAAATATTATAAACCCATTGCAGCCATATGGTAAAAAAACCAACTTTTTCACCGAAAGCCTTTTTAACCCATAAATAAACGCCGCCTTCTTCAGGCCAAGCACTAACTAACTCAGCGGATGCTATAGCAGAGGGAATCATGAAAGTTATAGCTGAAATTATATAGAAAAAAATTAAATGGTAGCCATATTGAGCACTAATCGGAATATTTCTTAAACTGTCAGTTGCAATAACAGTTATCATGATTAGAGAAAAGATACTAATTTTTTTATTAGAAGGATTTATTATAGCCATTTTATTATTATTAATTTTGAAAATAATTTACATAATAACAACTTATAAAAATGATTGCTATAATTATTATAAAATATTGATTTTTAATTTGAATATTAATTACTATTGGTTACAATAGCAAAATTAGAATAAATTTAGATATTATCTTAAGGATTGTAAAAGTGTTTGAGAATATTGATGATATAACCGTAACCTATGAAGATGGCGGTATCGAGACAGTAAAAGAATTAGATAAGCATATATTGACAAAAGGTGCGTGGACCACTATTTGTTTCAAGTATCAAGATTGGGTAGCTAAAGATGAGGCTTATGGGCCAATCAAATATACTATTAGAAGATATCAAAAAAGAAATGGTTCTTTTAATTTAAAGTCTAAATTTAATATATCTAGTATTGCCCAGGCTAAATCTGTTATTGAGATTTTAACTACTTGGACTGGCGAAGACTCTGTTGCGGCTGAATAGCTTATAAAATGAGCGAAGCATAAGAATGATTTTGACGGACTTAAAGGTTTCTGAGTAAATTTTTAGTACATCAAAATCCTTTTATGCAAACTAAAGTTTGCCTTTTTCTTTTAAAAAGAAAAAAATTATATATTTGCTATGCAAATATTGGTTTTGTTATTTGCTGCGCAAATTTATTTATAAGATTTGATATATTAGCATATGATAATTTCAGATTTAAAATCAAAAAATAAAGTATTAGATCAATTTAAACATAAAGTTATTGTGACTAATAAATCATTAGGCATAGATTTAGATTACTTAAGTAACTTAATCTTGCCTATGCAATATGAAGCAACTGACAATATTATTGCTGAAGATAAAGATGTTTATGGGCGAAATATTGTTATTCAAGAAAATGCTTATCAAGCTTTTAAGCAGATGCAAAAGGCCGCAGCAATGGAATCTAATCTTGATTTGCAAATTTTATCAGCTTTTAGATCTGTAGAATATCAAAAAAATTTGATAATAAATAAATTAAAAAAAGATTTAAAATTAAAAGATATTCTTGCGGTATTAGCGCCACCAGGATTTAGTGAGCATCATACTGGCAGAGCCTTAGATTTGACTACTAGTAAATTAAAGACATTAACATCTGAGTTCGATCAAACAGAAGAATTTTTATGGCTAGAAAATAATGCTGATAAATTTAATTTTGTCTTATCTTATCCTAAAAATAATGCTTATGGCATGATATATGAGCCTTGGCATTGGTGTTTTGTTGCTTAAGGCAAATTATATAGATAATTATGGGCTCAAAATTTTACCAATTTGCTGCCCAAAATAAATCAAAAAAATAACGCTTATAAACCAGATAATAATAACACTAAGCAAAAGCTTATCTTTTATCACTATCTCAGTTACATCATCTTCATTGCTTTTAACAAAAATAAGATATAAATATCTAAATATTCCATAAACAACTATAGGCACAGTATAAATTAAATTATCATGGTTAAATTTATTTATAGTAGCAGGAGATATAGTATATAAAGCATACATTATAATAGTTAAAGTTAAAGATATTATTATAAAAATAGTTAATAGTTTTTCTGAATATAAATTTAAAACAGAACGTTTAGGTAATAAATTATCTTTTAATAAAATATATTCACTACGTCTTTTACCAAATCCTAAAAATAAAGATATAAAAAAAGTCGTTAAAATAATCCAATGCGATACAGAAATAGATATTACAAAAGCTCCAGCATAGACTCTTAGAACAAAACCTAAGGCTATGAAAAAAACATCAAAAATAACAAGGTTCTTAAATTTAATCGAGTATAAAATATTTAAAATTAAATATAATGAAAATGCTATAAAGGTATTTATGTTTAAATATAACGCTATCATTAAAGATATAATGCTGAACAAACCAAATAAGCAGTAAGCTTTTTTTATTGATATAGAATTTTGTGCAATTGGCCTGTGTTTTTTTATAGGATGATTTTGATCTTTATCTTTATCAAAAATATCATTTAATATATATATTGCTGACGCTAATAGACAAAAAGCTATAAAGACAATTAAAACATTAATAATTGATGTTATTTCAGTAAATTTTAATGAAAATATTAAAGGAATAAATACAAAAATATTTTTTAGCCAGTGTTTAGGTCTAATTAATTTTATTATGTTATGCATCATTTTCAATATAAATTAAATTTTTTTGAACACAAGAGATAAAAGTATTTTCAAAATCTGAGTTTTTTATATATTTTGATGAAATACTTTCAATAGATGAATCTTTTGATTTATTAATTAAATTTAAAAACGTTAATATCTGATGATTAATCAATATTGTATAAATATTATGATTAAAGCAGGTCATAAATAATAATTGTTTAGTTTTGATAATTTTATGGGGCTTAAATTCTTTATAAGTTATAAAATAATCCCAAAGGTCTATTATGTCATAATCTAGTTCAATAATTTTATATATATCGGGTGTAGTTATATATATTTGTTTTGGGTTACAATTATCAATATTTTGTAATATTGAATAATCAGGCAAAATATTGTTTTTTTGCATTAATAATTGTGAGTAATTAATATCAAGTTTCATTAAACAATTTAAATATTCTATATTTGGTGTTAATGTAATTTCTTTTAAGAATATAATAAATTTTTCAGCATATTCTAAATAATCAGAATTTCCACAAGGAATATTTTTTACAAATACTTTTATAATATTTTGTAAATTATATTTTAAATCTAAGTTATGCGGGTTTTGTGTTAAGTATTCTGAAGCTGTGTTAAATATAGTATTTAATGCTTCTGTTTGTGTTATAAATATACTGTTTTTGTATATATCAAGATTTTCTTCAGGAGTAACTAAATCTTTAATTATACCATTATCATTTTTATAAATATAATCTATAAAATGATTCTGTAATTCTTGAAGATTAGGTGTAGATAATGATTTAAGATTGTTTAACGTATCCATGTTAATGTGCTAAAATCGTTTATTAAATAGTTAGTTTGTTAATATTTAAAGATAACTTAATATAAAAGAATATAAATTAAGTATATATTATGAAAAATATAATTGTAAGTAATTTTGGAAATGACTCTATTGCTTTAATACAGTGGTGTATTAATCATAAAATAGAAAATCTTGAAGTAGTATGTGTAGATACTAAATGGGCTAATGCTATCTGGAAAGATAGGTGTATAGAAGTTAAGCAATTTTTAAATAAAAATAAAATTAATTTAAAAATATTAGAATCTGCTGTTAGCTTTTCAGATGCTGTTATTGAAAAAAAAGAGTTCCCGAATCAAAAATTTCAATGGTGTGCGGGTATATTAAAAGGGTTGCCTATTTTAGAGTGGCTAGATGAAATAGATTCATTTTGTGAAGCTAATATATTAATAGCAGCACTTAAATCTAGCTCAAGAGGGTATTTCAATACTATTGAAATTATTGATGAAAGCGAGCATTTTGGAGACAGAAAAGTTTGGCATCCTATTTTAGAGCTATCAAGACAACAAAGAGATGAATTAATTTTACAATCTGGAATATCTTTATTGTCATTTAATAGAAGCTTAGAGTGTGATCCATGTGTTAATTGTCAAATTAAAGACTTAACAAGTTTATCTGATAATAAAGATATTGAAAAAGTAGTAAATTTAGAAAAAACATTAAATAAGACTTTATTTGAAGTAGATATTAAAACAGCAGTTAATCAATCGAAAAAGCTTAAAGGTCAAGACACTAAAAATATTGATAATAGTTTGGATAGTTATAATATGGGATGTGGTTCGGTGTATGGTTGTGGAACCTAAGTAAGTTATCAGTCTTGATTAATAGTTGTTTTGATGATACTATCTTAATTCCAATGAATATAAACATTATTTAATTTTTATTTTTATAATATTATGCCAATTTATTTTGATTCTACCCACTTAGCAACATTGGGTTTATCTATACAAGACCTTAATAATTTAGAAGAAAAAGAACAAAAGCAGATAATTAATAAGGCTTGGCAAAAACTAATTCTCAAATATCATCCAGATAAAAATTTAAATAATGAATTCTCTAATCAAAAATTTCTTGAGATAAATCAGGCACATAATGAATTATTAAAACAAAATCCTCAACAAGATATTGGATATACTCTAGAGATAAATAAATACTTTATTAAAAAAGATATTATTATTCCAAAAACTGCTTTTAGTCTTGAGATGCGAGAAAATCTATCAGTAAAATATAATGAGCTAAGACAAATGTTTTTGATGTTAGATAACGAAAATGATAGAAAAATTTTTGGAGCTAATTATGCTGCATTTTTGAATCTTGTGCAAAAATTAGAGGAGATGGAGCCTGAGCTTAATGTAGATCTGGCTAATCATATCTATAACCATGAAGTAAATAGAAATCTTGAACAGCTTCTTAAATTCAGAATAAAAGAATTTATAATTAGCCTTTTTGGGGAAGAATATCTAGATGATTTTAAATATAGAGATGTTCTTGGTGGTAATGAGAATTTAACTTCAGTTTTGGCAACTCGTAAATTGTTAATGCCTTTAAAATGGGCTGTGGCTATAATAAATGGTAGTTATTTAATATTTTCTACAATTGGTTGTTATGTATATGAACAACAAGTACAGATAATAATTAATGATTTACTGAAACTTAAAAGTGAATATGATCAAGAAATAGCCATAGATATACAAATGGCTATATTTGTAGCTATAAAAATCAGCGTTGCTATAACCTGTTTATTATCAATTCCTTATATTGGCATCAATATCTTTTATATAGCAATGAGCTTACCTTTTATTTCTAGATTGTTGAATATTATTGCATCTCCTGTAAATAACATAATAAGGCCTTTGGCAAGTTTGATTAAATGTGAGCCTTACATTTTAACTGCATTATTACCAATTTTATCTGGAATATTAACATATAGTGTATTTAGTACGGTACCTATGTATGGAATGATAACTTTTTTTCAATATATAGAAAAAGCAATAGTATTATTTACGTTGTATGAAATGACAAGATTGTATAGAAATCTATATGAATTAAACCCTGTTTTTTGTGTATTTTTAGCTGTAAATAATCTTATTACTCTTGTGTTGAATATTGTTTATCCAATTGCTGCTGAGCAAGTTTTAGATTTTGCCAGGATTATAAATAAAATATCCGCATGTTTTATGATACATAGCGCAAATTATGTATTAGAAAACATTAAAGAAGAGCAAGGAAAAGTAGCCGAAGTTTTACCTTTTCCCAAAGAGAGTATTTCAAATGACATTAAGTCTGCAGCATTAAAGTTTAATAAAGAAGCAAATATTTCTTATAAATTTTTTAATACTCCTAAAAAAGCGGATTATTTGGAAAGTCCAAATGGTGGATTTTTAAACCAAACATTTTGTTTATTTGGTTATGATTTGAATAATACAGTATTATCAGAATCGCCAAAACCAGACGATTCTGTTCCAACTATGGCTATTTGTTTTTAAATTAATGAGAATGCATCGCTACGCCTTCAGATACTAAAATTTGTGCTGCAAGCAACGCATTGATTTTAGTAAACGGATCAGCGTCGTCTAGATCTTTTCTTATCTTATTAACTAAAGAATCAGAGTTCCCAGAATGATTTAGATATACTATAAGATCATCTAATTCGTCTTTAACTTCTTCAACTTGTTCTAAAAACTTAGACATTTTTTACCCTTTTAATTGTTGAATAATCATATTGTTGTTATTATTAATAATTATTATATTTTTATATTGTACACACTATTAATTAAAAAGAAATTAAAAAAGTTATGAACAAGGATGCTCATTCAGGACAAGATGCTTTTAAAATTTTAAAGCATGTTTTTGCTTTTACTTTACTTGCATCTTTTATTTTAATATTGTTTTATGGTTTAGGAAATGCGCTTGTTCCTTTGCTTTTCGCTGCTGTTATTGCTTATTTGTTATATCCGGCTTTTAATTTACTAGAGAAATATAAAATTACTCGTAGGTTTTCTGTTATATTTATAATATTTCTATTTATAATTATTTTCTTATTCATAGTTTTAGTGGTTTTACCGATATTATTAAAAGACTTTCAGGCTTTTTTAAGAACTATTCCTGATTATGTTAAAAGTTTTATCGAATATGCACAAAAATTATCAGAGGAATATAAGGTTCCTTTATATTGGAATGTTAATGAAATTGTAGATAATATAAAAAGTTACGTACAAAATATATCATTGAAGACTATTAATGTTATCACTGGGGTTTTACAAAATACAGTATCAACAATTATAGGAGTATTAATATTTTTCATGAATCTATTTTTATTTCCTTTATTTTTTTATTATTTATCAACAGATTATAAAAGTTTTATTAATTTTTT
>TARA_R110002124_G_scaffold63013_1_pt1 | contig 29417 bp, 30 predicted proteins | sample TARA_R110002124 | Tara Oceans TARA_R110002124 (sample SAMEA4397445) | marine metagenome | biome: Polar Biome; feature: [SRF] surface water layer (ENVO:00010504); material: water (ENVO:00002006), including particulate matter (ENVO:01000060) such as... | depth 5 m
CGATTGAAAAATAATAATGTATTAGACCATATATTTAATCCGTTTAGTATTACATATATGAAAGTACGCTAAATATTTAAGCTAATCAATATGTAATACTAATATTAATGACTTCATAGTGTTTTTTTCCGCTATGGATCAAGTATGCTTTGTGAAAGACAGGGGCAAGACCAGAAACGTCCCTAGCCCCTAACCCTGTCGACCTAAAGACCTAGAGTGTTCATGCTATTGGTTATGTTGAAGTTGGTAAGGCTAAGTTAGCTCTAGGTAGTTGTTATTGGACAGAAGTAGACGCTTATCTACCCAGAATTTACCCAGAATTTACCCAGACGCAGGACAGGATATGAACCTAAGTGACGATTTCAAGCAACTTTGATTTGGCTATAAATGGCATATTATGACGAAGAAATACGGAAAGGTATTAACAGTTCCATCATATTTCAGGCACAAAAAAACCGACTTCTATTGTCGGTTATTTCTGTTATAGCCCTTTAAGAACAAGGGAAGAATGGTACCAGCGGTCGGACTCGAACCGACACGTCTTTCGACAGGGGATTTTGAATCCCCCATGTATACCAATTTCATCACGCTGGCATTTCTTTTCTATCACTTCAAATAACGCATAACATTACGAAGAGGCGAGCATTATACGAAAAATTAAACGCTTAGCAATAGTTTTTATTTGATTATCGCTTGAGTGCTGCATATTTGTTCATCAATCTAACAAACAATCGAGTTAAGTTGATTTTCTAACCAACATTTTACTACAACGACACTTTACAGCAGCGACATAGTAAAGTACTCGTGGATTATTAATTATGCTCAGTCACTTATACTTTTATTTTCCTTTTGCTAAACTAGCGCAAATTTTATCACTGTTCAACATATGTCATTAGTTAAAAACTCTCCATTTCCACGGGCTGGCTTTCGTCGTCGTATGGCGTCTTGGTTATACGATTTATTACTTGCCATTGCAGTTTATATGACTGCAGGTGCTGCTTCGTTTTTAATCATTTCATTACTGGTGCATTTTACTGTTTTTGATTTACAAGGTTATGAGCATTTAAGTGACACCATTACAAATACCTACTGGTTGTTGTTACCCAATGAGCTTTGGAAACTAGGCTGGGTAGCTTTTTTCTTTGTTTGGTTTTGGTCGAAAAGCGGGCAAACCTTAGGCATGAAAGCATGGCGCTTAAAGGTGCAAAATCAAGACGGTAGTTTAATGACTAAAACAACCGCTATGAAGCGCTTATTACCAACGTTATTGGGCTTGGGTAACTTTGCAGTACTGGTTGATAGAAAAAACAAGTTGAGCATTCAAGACCGTTTAACGGATACTGAAGTCGTGCTGCTGACGCTTGAAGCAAATCGTGGCAGGTTATAAATTGCCTAAGGTTAAGTAATTAAAACGCGCCGCTAACTGGCGCGTTTTTTCAGAAAATACAGTGCTACCGTAACAAAAATCAAACTTGGCATGAAAGCGCCAAAAATTGCTGGCAGTTGGTAAACTAAACTCAATGAGCCTAATACCTCATTAACAATAAAGAATAAAATTCCGGTTGCTACACCCATCATAATTCTTGCACCCATCGATACCGATCGTAATGGACCAAAAATAAAAGATAAGGCTACCAACAGCATAACGGCTAGGGTTATTGGCTGCGCTATCTTGCGCCAAAACGCCAATAAATACCGACTGGAATCTTGCTTATTAGCTTCAAGATAATCTAAATAGTCGTTTAAACCTCGTAACGATAATGACTCGGGCTTAACAGTTACCACACCTAGTTTATCTGGCGTTAAGGTTGAACTCCATGACATTACTGGTTGGCTAGCTTTAATAATCTCTTTCGCTGTAATTTGAGTTTCAATAACATCACGTAATTGCCAGGCATTTTTTTGATAAACAGCACTACTAGCCGAGACCCAACTAGATAGTTTAAGTTGCTCATTAAAACGATAAATTTGGATGTTTTTCAAAGAGCCTTGATCCTGCACTTCACCAATATGAACAAAGTAATCACCGTCTTTCGCCCAAGTGCCACCTGAAGAAGAAATTAAACTGCCGCCAGAAATCGCTTGAGCACGTACTTGTCGAGCTGCTGCCTCACCTTGTGGTGCAAGCCATTCACCAACCGCCATACTAATGACAATTAATAACAAGGCTGATTTCATCACTGATTTAATAATATCAAGCCGTGATAAGCCAGCGGCTTGCATCACCACTAGCTCACTACTGCTTGCCATCATACCCATACCAATCAAGCCACCAATCAAGGCCGACATAGGGAAAAATAACGACACATCTTGTGGGATAGCATAAAGCACATAAAGTGCAGCGTGCGCTAAATCATAATTGCCTTTACCCACTGACTTCATTTGTTCAACAAATTTAATAATACCACTTAGGCTGACAAATACGGTTAAAGTCAAAAAGGTCGTAGAAGCTATCACACGCCCTATATACATATCTAAAATGCGCATTAAACAGCTACCTTATTTTTAGTCAGTTTTGCTTTAAATATTCGGCCGCTTTTACGACCTTTAACTAACAAACTGAAACCTAAAATGAGCACAATAACATGTACGGGCCATAAACCGATATACTGTGGAACTGAGCCTTTTTCTATGCCTGAACGAATAGCCGTTAGCAGTAAGAAGTAGCTTAAAAATAATAATAACGCGGGTAGCATTTTGCCGAATTTACCTTGCCGTGGATTAACCACACTCAAAGGTACTGCCACCAAAGTCATAATAATGCAGGCCAATGGAAAAGCGATACGCCATTGGCTTTCTGCACTCGCTTCAGGGGTTTGCTCTTGATAGAGTTCACTGGTTGGAATAGCACTGAGTTTACGGCGTTTATGAGCCACTTTTTGATCTTGTATTTGGATATAATATTTATCAAACGCGACTTGGCGAAATTCTTTATTTTTTATGTCATTTTGATAACGCGTGCCAGCAGAAAGAATTAAACGTTGCGAGCCAGTATCTTCTTCAACAACCTGCCCTGTTGCCGCATAAACCAAGCTAGAATCGATAACGCTAGCGTTTGGTGTATCTTTATCTGGTAATTGGGCAACAAATACTTTTTCGAAAGTATTGTCGGTACGATTTTTTTCATGAATAAAAACCACCGCTTTTTTGTTACCCGTGGTCTGAAAACGCCCAGCAATAAGTGAACTTAATCCGGAGTCAGCCGCGATTTGATCTTTAACTTGGTATTCATACTCGGCTGCCATTGGCGATAAATAAAGCGTAAATACACCGGTGATAATAGCGGTTACAACACCGAGTATTAAGGTAACTCGCACCACATACCATTCACTGACCCCACAAGCATGCAATACGGTCATTTCATTTTCAGCATAAATACGACCATAAGCCAACAAAACCCCAAGGAAAAAACTTAACGGTAGAATCATGCCCGCAAGATCAGGTATTTTCAGGCCAATAAAGGTCATCACTAAATGCCCGGGAATACCGCCTTCTGATGCATCATCGAGTACACGAACGAATTTATTACTGATAAATATCGTCATGATAACGAGAAATACCGCAAGCTGGGTTTTAGCAACTTCTTTGAGCAAATAACGAAATATAATCACAAAGTGATCCTATAAAAACTTTCTATAAAACATGGTTTTTTTCTGACATACAGCCATTTTTTCAGTAAACTTGTCATTTTTAGCATTAAATTAAATGTAAGCTTACAGGTAATGCTGTGCAATCCGGCTATAATTATAGCCTTTAGCCCAATACATTTAAAAGTAAGCTTAGCGATTAATTACTGTTTTTAGCAAGCTAAATAGTATATTTACAATAAAATATACGCATTTGAGTCAAATTAGGAGACATCATGGAGTTCAGTGTAAAAAGTGGCAGTCCGGAAAAGCAACGTAGCGCCTGTATTGTCGTCGGTGTTTTCGAACCTCGTCGTTTATCAGCTATCGCTGAGCAACTCGATGAAATTAGTGAAGGCTATATTAGCAATTTACTACGCCGTGGCGATTTAGAAGGCAAATCTGGTCAGATGTTGTTATTACATCATGTGCCTAATATTCTCAGTGAGCGCGTATTGCTCGTCGGCTGTGGTAAAGAACGTGAGTTAGATGAACGCCAATATCGCCAAATCATCAGCAAAACCATTAACACCTTAAATGAAACTGGTTCAATGGAAGCGGTATGCTTCTTATCTGAATTGCATGTTAAAGGTCGCGATACTTATTGGAAAGTACGTCAAGCTATTGAAGCAACTCAAGATTGTCTTTATAGCTTTAACAGTTTAAAAACCCGTAAAGAAGAGCCTCGTCGCCCTTTGCGTAAAATTGTTTTTAATGTTCCTACTCGTCGTGAACTGCCCATTGGCGAGCGTGCTATTAGCCATGGCCTGGCTATTGCTGAAGGTATTACAACCTGTAAAAACGTGGCTAATATGCCACCTAATATTTGTAACCCTGCCTATTTGGCTGAGCAAGCGCGTATTCTTGAAAATGATTACGACAATGTCAGTACCCAAATCATTGGCGAAAAAGAAATGGAAGAACTCGGCATGGGCTCATACTTAGCCGTCGGCCGTGGCTCAGTCAATGAGTCGCTGATGAGTATTATTAAATATAATGGTGCTGGTGATGATTCAAAACCATTAGTGTTAGTCGGTAAAGGGCTAACCTTTGACAGTGGCGGCATTTCATTAAAACCCGGCGCGGGTATGGATGAAATGAAATATGACATGGGTGGCGCAGCAGGTGTTTTAGGTGCGATGCACTCATTAGCAGAGCTTAAGCTACCAATTAATGTTATTGGCGTTTTAGCTGGCTGTGAAAATATGCCTAGCAGTAATGCCTATCGTCCGGGTGATATATTAACCACAATGTCTGGTCAAACAGTTGAAGTATTAAATACTGACGCTGAAGGTCGTTTAGTATTGTGTGACGCATTAACCTATGTAGAACGCTTTGATCCTGAGTTGGTTATTGATGTTGCGACTTTAACTGGTGCTTGTGTTGTTGCCTTAGGTGCGCACGCTACTGGCTTATTGAGTAGTCATAACCCATTAGCCCATGAGTTACTCAATGCTTCTGAGCAAAGTGGCGACAGAGCATGGCGTTTACCATTGTGGGATGATTATCAAGATCAACTTGAAAGTCCATTTGCTGATTTTACTAATTTAGGTGGTAAAGAAGCAGGCACAATTACTGCGGCCTGTTTCTTATCTAAATTTACCAAAAAATATCATTGGGCACATTTAGATATTGCCGGTACAGCATGGCGCGGTGGTAAGAACAAAGGTTCGACTGGTCGTCCGGTAAGCATGCTAACGCAATTTTTACTTAATCGTTCTGGCGCTGAGCAAGGCGAATAGTTCACTCTGAGTTACTACGCGGAATAAGTCATGCAAACACAAGCAATGTTCTACAGTATTGAAGAGCAAAGTAAAGTCGTAGGCGTATCTGATGAACAGTTACACCTGCACTATGCTTGCCTGCAAGCGGCTTATTTTTACCGCCAAAATCAGCGAGTATTTATTTATACCCAAGATCAAGAAAGCGCGCATAGTATTGATGAAATGTTATGGGCCTTTGATCCCGACAGTTTTGTGCCACACAATCTTATAGGTGAAGGCCCAAAACAAGGTGCTGCTGTCGAAATTAGCTGGCAGCGCCCTACTAACCGCCGTGCGGTTTTAATTAATTTAACTAGCGATGTTCCTAACTTTGCTAACCAATTTTCGCATCTGATAGATTTTGTCCCTGCCGATGAAACACTCAAAGAACAAGCTCGAAATCGTTTTCGAACTTGTCGTCAATGGGGTTTCAATGTAGCTCATCAAGTGGCTAGCGCACCACAACCTATCGATACAACCAGTTAAAAATCTTCTGACGGAAACTCTGATGGAAAAAACATTTACCCCCTCTGACATTGAACAATCCCTGTATAAAAGCTGGGAAGAACAAGGTTACTTTAGCCCAACGGGCGAAGGCGACAGCTACAGTATTGCTATACCACCACCTAATGTCACCGGTAGCTTGCATATGGGTCATGCTTTTCAGCAGACTATTATGGACACGCTCATTCGTTACCAACGTATGCAAGGTAAAAATACCTTATGGCAAACGGGCTGTGATCACGCCGGTATCGCAACACAAATGGTTGTTGAGCGTAAGATTGCCGCTGAAGAAGATAAAACTCGTCACGACTACGGCCGTGAAGGTTTTATTGATAAAATTTGGCAGTGGAAAGAAGAGTCTGGCGGCACTATCGATAAGCAAATGCGTCGCCTAGGTAACTCAATCGATTGGAGCCGTGAACGTTTTACCATGGATGACGGCATGTCTGAAGCGGTACAAGAAGTTTTTGTGCGTTTATTTGAAGATGACCTGATTTACCGTGGTAAGCGCTTAGTGAATTGGGATCCAAAATTCCACACTGCTATTTCTGATTTAGAAGTAGAAAATAAAGATAAAAAAGGCCACATGTGGCACTTGCGTTACCCACTTGCTAATGGCGCAAGAACGGCTGAAGGCCTAGATTATTTAGTCGTTGCAACCACGCGCCCTGAAACTATGTTGGGTGATACCGGTATTGCGGTTAATCCTGAAGATCCACGTTATAAAGACTTAATTGGCAAACAAGTATTATTGCCTTTAGTTAATCGCTTAATTCCAATTGTTGGTGATGATCATGCCGATATGGAAAAAGGCACAGGTTGTGTAAAAATCACCCCTGCCCATGACTTTAACGATAATGAAGTAGGTAAGCGTCATCAATTACCACAAATCAATATTTTTGATAAAGACGCTGCGGTATTAGCGGCGGCTGAAGTTTATGACACGAAAGGTGAAGTGTGCGATGCATACAGCACTGAATTACCCGCTGAGTTTGCTGGTATGGACCGATTTGTTGCCCGTAAAGCAATTGTCGCTAAGTTCGACGAATTAGGTTTATTAGTTGAAGTAAAAGCGCATGATTTAGTCGCGCCTTACGGCGATCGCTCTGGTGTTATTATCGAGCCATTATTGACTGACCAATGGTATGTACGTGTTGAAAAATTAGCAGGTCCTGCTGTAGATGCAGTAAAAGACGGTCAAATTGAATTTGTCCCTAAGCAATACGAAAACATGTATTTTGCTTGGATGAACAATATTCAAGATTGGTGTATTTCTCGTCAACTGTGGTGGGGACATCGTATTCCAGCTTGGTACGACGAAAATGGCAAAGTTTATGTTGGTCGTACTGAAGCTGAAGTTCGTGCTAATAACACCATTAGCGACGACATGAAGCTACGCCAAGATGATGACGTACTTGATACCTGGTTCTCATCTGCACTTTGGACATTCTCAACCTTAGGATGGCCAAAAGAAACTGAAGATTTAAAAACTTTTCATCCAACGGATGTACTGGTAACAGGTTTTGACATTATCTTCTTCTGGGTTGCTCGTATGATCATGATGACCATGCATTTCAACAAAGATGAAAATGGCAAAGCGCAAATACCGTTTAAAAAAGTCTATATGACCGGCCTTATTCGCGATGAAAATGGCGATAAGATGAGTAAATCAAAAGGCAATGTTGTTGATCCATTAGATATGATTGACGGTATTTCTCTTGAAGACTTATTAGAAAAACGCACCGGTAATATGATGCAGCCTAAATTGGCCGCTAAAATTGAAAAACTGACCCGGAAAGAATATCCAAACGGTATTGAAGCACATGGTACTGATGCCTTGCGTTTTACCTTAACGTCAGTAGCGACTACTGGTCGTGATATCAGCTGGGACATGAAACGTCTAGAAGGTTACCGTAATTTTACCAATAAACTATGGAATGCCAGCCGTTACGTGATGATGAACACTGAAGAATTTGATTGTGGTCGCTCTTCAGCAAACGAACCAGCAGGTGCAATGGAATTTTCATTAGCGGATCGCTGGATTATGGGGCAATTTCAACAAACTGTAAAAACGGTACATGAAGCATTTGACTCTTATCGTTTTGATCTGGCTTCACAAGCCTTGTATGAGTTTACTTGGAACCAATTCTGTGACTGGTACTTAGAGTTAACTAAACCGGTACTGTTTAAAGGCAGTGAAGCACAACAGCGCGGAACACGTCATACCTTAGTGACGGTTTTAGAAGCTCTATTACGTTTAATGCACCCTATTATGCCATTTATCACTGAAACCATTTGGCAACGCGTTGTACCTTTGACTAACTTTGAGAAAACTGGTGATAGCATTATGATACAAAGCTTCCCGCAGTTTGACGAAAGTCAGTGTGACCAAACCGCTATTGGTGATTTAGAATGGCTTAAACAGTTCATTGTTGCTATTCGTAACATTCGAGGCGAAATGGATATTGCTCCTAGCAAGCCATTACCTGTACTTTTGAAAAATGTTAATGCTGACGATCAACGTCGCTTGTCTGAAAATGAGCAATTTATTAGTGCCCTAGCTAAGCTTGAAAGTATTACGGTGCTAGCTAATGATGATAATGGCCCCGCTTCTGCAACCGCTGTCGTTGGTGATTTATCAGTATTAATACCGATGGCTGGCTTAATCGATAAAGACGCAGAATTAGCGCGTTTAGATAAAGCGATTGAGAAGTTAACAAAAGACGCTGATCGTGTACGCGGCAAGCTTAGTAATGCAAACTTTGTTGATAAAGCACCGGAAGCGGTTATTAATAAAGAGAAAGCAAAATTAGCTGAAGCTGAATCTACCTTAGCTAAAATGGTTGACCAGAAAGCTCAAATAGCCGAAATATAAACAATTAGTTAGAAAGAACTTAAAAAAGCCAGCACCTTAGCTGGTTTTTTTTAGGTCATAAAAAAGTAAAGTAATCTGCATTTTTTTTAGAGATTCCTCAATTCTAATGTGTTAACATGTTTTTGCGTTGAGTTTTTGCGTTTCGGGAGAAGGAGAGATCACTATGTCATTAGACTTTTGATCAGCCTAGACGCTTTAATATGTGTTACTGGAAACCTTTCTCTGTCTGTACTTCATAGGTAGAGGGCATTTACTCCGTATATGGCCGTTTTGGCTAAACTTTAATTTTTGACCTGCGAGAAATGTTGGTATGTCTGATACAGTAACTGGTAAAGTAAAATTTTTTAACGAATCTAAAGGATTTGGTTTCATCGAGCAAGAAAACGGCGCTGACGTTTTTGTTCACTTTAGTGCAATCTCTGGTGACGGTTTCCGCACTTTGACTGATGGTCAAGCGGTAACTTTCAGCGTAAAACAAGGCCAAAAAGGTCCTGAAGCTGAAAACGTAGTTGCATCTTAATTTGATTTAAGTGCATACTTATCTTTAGCATTGACTAAAGATTAAATAAAAAAACGAAACTTATGTTTCGTTTTTTTATTTCTATCGCTTGTAAAATTACCTTATACCAAGTTTATTGGTTGCTAACGCTACTTAACTACTTATTAATATAGGGTTCGATTAAGTCCACCATAGCAGCAATATGCATATCATCATCATTTAATGCCGGAATATAATGGTATTGCTCTCCACCCGCAGTAATAAAAACTTCACGATTTTCATGAACCAATTCTTCCAGAGTTTCTAAACAATCGGCACTAAACGCTGGACTAATAATAGCAACATGTTTATTACCTTCTGCGGCAAGTTGCGCTAAGGTTTCATCGGTATACGGCTTAAGCCACTCTGCTTTGCCAAAGCGCGACTGAAAGGTCATAGCGTAATCATCTTTACTTAAGCCAAGTTCTTCAACCACTAAACGGGTGGTTTTATGGCTAAAGCAATAGTATGGGTCGCCCTGTTCAAGAAAATATTTCGGCATACCATGATAAGAAAAAACTAACTTATCGGGTTTACCATTCATGGCTATATGTTTACCTATGCTTGCCGCTAATGCTTTAATATATAATGGTTGATCATGATAACCACTTTGAAAATGAATACTGGGGATCCAACGCCAAGTTTTAATTTTATTAAATACTGCATCAAAGGTTGAGCCTGTGGTCGGGCCACCGTATTGTGGATACAAAGGCAACACAATAATATTATTAACCCCCTGCTCTTGAAAGTTATCTAAGGCATGAGCAATTGACGGTGTGCCATAACGCATCGCTACATCAACAAGCACTTTATCACCATATTTTTCAGTCAAGATTTGCTCAACTTTGACTTTTTGCTGCTGACTAATCACCAACAGCGGCGAGCCTTCCTCGGTCCAAATACTTTGGTATAGTTTGGCTGATTTTTTCGGCCTAACCCGTAAAATTATGCCATGTAAGATGATTAGCCAAAGTAAGCGAGGAATTTCTACCACCCGAGGATCAGACAAAAACTCAGCTAAATAACGACGCAGTGCTCCTGGAGTTGGGCTATCAGGTGTACCTAAGTTAGTCAGTAAAACACCGGTTTTAGCGCTGCTATCATGAACTTTTTTACTTCTTCCTGCATATCTTGACATAAACTTCTCTACAAAATAGTGTTAACAGCGTTAATAAAAACGTCTGAATCTGGTGTTACTTTACTATTAAAATGCTGAATATTTTTACCATCAGCACTGATTAAATACTTATAAAAATTCCATTTTGGTGCCGTCGTTTTATCCGCTAATTCTTTAAAAATTGGATGGGCATTGCTCCCCCAGACATGCACTGGCGATAACATAGTGAACGTTACGCCATAATTGACAAAACAAATGTCGGCAGTTGCTTTTTCTTCATCTTCTTCTTGAAAAAAGTCATTAGAAGGAAAGCCTATCACCACCAGACCTTTATCTTTATATGCTTTGTGCAATGCTTCAAGGGCAGTAAATTGCGGCGTAAAGCCACAATGACTAGCCGTATTGACGATCAGTATCGGCTTTCCTGCGGTGAGTTGGCAGAGGTCAAGTTGTTCTTTGGCATGCAGTTTTTTTTCACTATGCTGCATAAAGGATAAACATTGGCTTAAATCTGTCGTATCTTTTGCCTGAGCATTAAATGTTATCAGGGTAATAAATGCCATCGCTAGCAAAATTTTCATCAATGTCCTTAGTAGAGTATTTCTCACGATATATTATCGCAAATTGTCGTTCAAAGGAATTAGCTAGTATATTCATAAACAATATCATTAGCTTATTTATATTTATAAAAAATAGTCTTAGCAGAAAATCTGTTACTAGCCTTTATTGAGCAATATAGTATCATAGCCGCGACTTAGTAAGATCAAAGTTAGAATATAGTGACATAAGTCAAATTGTAATCGCATTTATTGAGTTATTATCATCCCATGTTGCAATACATTAGCGAAGTGAATAGATTTGTCGAATTTAAACGCAAAAATTGAAACAACAAGCGTAAGCACGAATACCTTATTAAGCGCTCGCGGCTTGACCTGTATCCGTGAAGAACGAATATTGTTTGAAGAGTTAGAATTTACTATTGCTGCTGGCGACATTGTGCAAATAGAAGGGCCAAACGGCGCCGGTAAAACCAGCTTACTACGGATTCTTGCCGGTTTATCTCAACCTTATGATGGCAATATTTATTTTCAAGAAAACCCACTTGCGCAACAACGTGAAACGTTTCACCAAGAGCTACTTTATTTAGGCCATTTACCGGGCGTTAAAGACGAAATGACGGCTCAAGAAAACCTTGAATTTAACCTTGCTTTACACGGTTTGAATAGTAATACGGCTGAAAAAACATTATCAGAAGTTAATTTACTTGGTTTTGAAGACGCCCTTGCCTCGCATTTGAGTGCTGGGCAACATCGTCGTATTGCTTTAGCACGTTTATGGCAAAGCCAAGCCAAAATTTGGATTTTAGACGAACCTTTTACCGCTATTGATAAATTAGGCGTAAAAAAGTTAGAACAACTATTTTTACAACATGCTGATAACGGTGGCTGCGTTGTTCTAACTACTCATCAAGACCTCTCATTACCCGCTGAGCGTGTAAAGAAAGTCACTTTAGCTTATCGATTTTCCTAGGATAATTGTTTATGACACAACTTTCTTATCGGGCAGCATTCACTTTAATCGTCAAAAGAGATCTGATGATCGCTTTTCGTCATCGCGACGATATCATCAACCCATTACTATTCTTCATTATTGTCGTGACGCTATTTCCGTTAGGAGTAGGCCCAGAAAGCACCACCCTATCACGCATCGCACCGGGTATTATTTGGGTTGCAGCGTTACTGGCGACATTACTTTCACTGGACCGATTATTTAAGTCCGATTATGCTGACGGCTCGCTAGAGCAGATGTTATTGAGTCCTCACCCGGTATTTATTTTAGTACTGGCAAAAATTGTCGCACACTGGTTACTAACTGGCTTACCACTAATACTTATTGCACCATTATTAGCGGTATTGCTACATTTACATGAAAGTAGCTATGGTGCACTAATGCTGACACTACTGCTAGGCACGCCAGTGCTGAGTTTATTGGGCGCAATTGGCGTTGCTTTAACGGTCGGCATTAAAAAAGGTGGGGTGCTATTAAGTTTACTGGTACTGCCGCTTTACATTCCCGTACTTATTTTTGCCACTAGCGCAATTGATACTGCGGCAATGAACTTACCTTATAACGGTCAACTTGCTATAATCGCGGCAATATTTTTTGCCTCGTTAACCTTGGCCCCATTTGCTGTTAGCGCAGCGTTGAAAGTGAGTACAAATTAATATGATGTGGAAATGGCTACACCCTTATGCAAATCCTGAGATTAGCTATCATTTTGCCGGTAAAATATTACCTTGGTGCGCACGACTAGCTTTTATTTTTTTAAGCCTTGGTATTGTTTGGGCGCTACTATTTGCGCCAGCGGATTATCAACAAGGTGATACTTTTAGAATATTTTATTTGCATGTGCCCGCTGCTATGTTGTCAATGGGCATTTATTTAGGCATGGCAATTGCCGCGCTATCAAGTTTAGTTTGGCAATTAAAACTGGCTGATGCCTCAGCTGCCGCGATGGCACCTATAGGTGCTGCCTTTACTTTTATCGCTTTAGTTACTGGCGCTGCATGGGGGAAACCTATGTGGGGCACATGGTGGATCTGGGATGCTAGACTGACCTCAGAGTTAATTTTATTATTTTTATATCTTGGTGTTATTGCTTTACATAATGCTTTTGAAGATAAAAGTTTAGCCGGAAAAGCCGCCGGCATACTTGCGTTGGTCGGCGTCATCAACTTACCTATTATCAAATACTCTGTTGAGTGGTGGAATACGCTTCATCAAGGTGCAACGGTCAGTAAATTAGGTCAACCTTCGATGACTGCCGATATGTTTTGGCCATTTTTGATCTGTTTTATCGGCTTTGCTTTTTTAGTGACCGCTTTAATCTGTCTACGATTTCGTACCGAAGTATTAAACCGAAATAGTATGCGCCCTTGGGTACGCGAGTTAGTGGCTAATGAGGAGAAAACTCATGCAGTTTGATAGTATTAGTGCTTTTTTAAATATGGGCGGCTATGGCTTTTATGTCTGGCTATCTTATGGTGTTAGTACCTTTGTCTTAGCGCTATTAGTTTTCTCTAGCCTCAGTAGTCATAAAAAAATTAAGCAGCAAATTACTCAACGCCAAAAGCGTGAAATAAAATTACGTCAGGCAGCTGAGCGGCAAAAAGCACAAACCAGTGCAGACACCAGTTTATAATATTAAAGAGGTAGTAACATGAATCCCCGTCGTAAAAAGCGATTAACCATAGTCGCATCAATAATCATAGGTTTAGGTGTTGTAGCCGGACTGGTTTTGTACGCATTAAGTCAAAATATTGATTTATTCTATAAGCCATCTGAAATATATAATGGTAAAGAAGACACCGGTCTTAAAGCAATTAATGGCCAACGCTTACGTATTGGTGGCTTAGTTGTTCCGGGAAGTGTTCATCGTAATAGCGACAGCCTAAAGGTCAGTTTTAAGCTAACAGACATGAGAATGCCAATCAGCTTCTCAGACACAGACCCTACGGTTACTGTCAGCTATGATGGCATTTTACCTGACTTATTTCGTGAGGGACAAGGTATCGTTGCTAATGGTGTCTTAGTTAATGGCAATATGATTGAAGCCAGTGAAGTACTAGCGAAACATGATGAAAACTATATGCCAAAAGAGCTTGCTGACGATGCAAATGAACAACACGTTAAGCAAAGTTATAGCAAAGAGCAGTTAGAAACAACTAACTAATTTTAGCTAGATTTACCGGTCAATAAAAGCGAACTAGCCGCTAGTTCGCTTTTTATGTATACAAAAAGTGTTTATCAAGTTAATCCCACTGCCGTCCAAAAGGAATTATGATGAACTATAGCAAGTTATTTTTGAGTCTTTAAGTGTAATACCCTGCTTCTAAAGTATAAATTTTTAACTAAGGGAACACATGATTGTGTTCATCCGCTGTTAGTAAAAACTCGTTGCGAGTTATTTAGCGAGCTGAATATGTACACGACGGGAAATATTACACAAAAGTTCGTAAGGTATAGTGGTGGCAAATTCAGCCACTTCTTCCACCGGCAAACCTTTACCCCATAACGTCGCGATATCACCTACCTTGTCCTTACTTTGAGCACCTAAATCTACTGAGATCATATCCATAGAGACTCGACCAATAAGTGGTACACGACGGCCATTAATCAGTACCGGTGTACCATTAGATGCATGGCGCGGATAACCATCACCATAACCAATGGCAACCACACCTATGGTAGTATTTCTCTCACTAACCCAAGTGCCACTATAACCAACACATTCTCCGGCAGCGATTGTTCGTACAGAAATCAGGCTTGATTGTAAGGTCATCACTGGCACAATACCTTCAACCTTTGTCTGGCTAGGCAAAGGAGAAACGCCATAAAGCAATAAGCCCGGTCTGATCCATTGGTAGTGACTTTGCGGCCAAAGTAAAACGCCAGCCGAGTTGGCTAAACTTTTTTCTAGTGAAAAGTTGGCGCTGAGTTCATTAAACAACGCAATTTGTTTTGGCGTCGCTAAATTTTTGCTCTCATCCGCACAGCCTAAATGGCTCATCAATACGATAGGCTGTTGAACATTTTCTGACTGACTCAGTGCTTGGTAAAATTGCGTTAGTTGTTCAGGATTAATGCCTAATCGGTGCATGCCGGTATCAATTTTCAACCAAACGTTCAACGGCTTTGCTAGCTTTGCATTAATAATTGCATCCAGCTGCTGCTCGTTATGTACTATGGTTTGTAAGTTATTAGCCGCCAGAATAGCAATATCTTCTGTAGCAAAAAAGCCTTCAAGCAAGACAATGGGTCTTTCAATCCCCGCAGCTCTAAGTGCAAGTGCTTCATCAATACGTGCGACACCAAAAGCATCGGCATTGGGTAAAGCTTTGGCGATACGCTCTAGACCATGGCCATAGCCATTAGCCTTAAGCACAGCTAAAACTTTGGTATCAGGCGCAATAGCTTGGATAAGGTGGTAATTATTGCTAAGCGCATGCAAATCAATTACCGCCGTAGCAGTACGTAAAGTCATTTGTGTTTAATCTTCGTCAAGTACGTGCGGGCCAGCATAATTATCAAAACGTGAGAACTGTCCTTGGAAAGTCAACGGTACTCGGCCAATAGGACCATTACGCTGTTTACCAATAATAATTTCAGCCATGCCTTTATATTCAGAGTCATCGTGATAAACCTCGTCACGATAAATAAACATGATTAAATCAGCATCTTGCTCTATTGAACCTGATTCACGTAAATCTGAGTTTATCGGACGTTTATCTGCACGTTGCTCCAAGCCACGGTTAAGCTGAGATAGTGCAATAACCGGCACCTCTAACTCTTTTGCCAAGGCCTTTAATGAGCGCGATATTTCCGCGATTTCTAAGGTTCGGTTATCAGAAAATTGTGGCGCACGCATCAATTGCAAGTAATCGATCATGATCAAACTAATGCCGCCATGATCTCGAGCGATACGGCGTGCTCGAGAACGTACATCGGTAGGCGTTAAACCGGCAGCATCGTCGATATACATTTTGCCTTTTTCGATTAACAAACCCATGGTTGATGATAAACGAGCCCAATCCTCATCTTCTAACTGACCCGTACGAATTTTAGTTTGATCAATGCGACCAAGCGAGGCCAACATCCTCATCATCAGCTGCTCTGAAGGCATCTCTAAACTAAAAATTAACGCCGGCTTATCTTCGGTCATAGCGGCATTTTCGGCCAAGTTCATTGCAAAGGTTGTTTTACCCATCGACGGACGGCCGGCAACAATGATCAAATCAGATTTTTGGAAACCAGCGGTCATTTTGTCTAAATCAGTAAAACCACTCGAAACACCGGTGACACCGTTTGTTGGCGATGCACAAAGTTTTTCTATACGATCAACGGTTTTTTCTAATACTGAGCTAATATTTTCAGGGCCTTCCGACTTATTTGCTCGCTGCTCAGCAATAGCAAAAACCTTTGTTTCGGCAAAGTCGAGTAAATCGGCACTGCTACGGCCTTGTGGATCGTAGCCCGCTTCAGCAATTTCATTAGCAACACTGATCATTTCACGCGTTACTGCACGTTCACGAACAATATCTGCATAGGCAGTGATATTGGCGGCACTGGGCGTGTTTTTCATCATTTCAGCGAGATAAACAAAGCCGCCGGCATCATCAAGCTTTTGATCATTTTCAAGCGCTTCAGATAAGGTGATCAAATCTACCGGCTCACCCAATTCGATTAACGCCGCAATGGTTTCATAAGTGATACGATGTGAACGACTGTAAAAATCTTGCGCAACAACGCGTTCGCCAACTCGATCAAAGGTTTCATTATCTAACAATAAACCACCCAGCACCGATTGCTCGGCCTCTAAGGAATGCGGCGGAACTTTTAACTCATCAATTTGTTTGTCACGAGGAAATTGGTTGTTTTTACTAAACCTGGCTGGCTTACGATCGGCCATATCACACCTTAAATGCTTGGCGATAATCTCTACTTAAAAGTGCAATTATGACACTTTTTAGTATTTAAAATTATTCGAAAATAAAGAGAGCTAATGTAGCAGAATTTACCGCTAAGAAAAATGAAAAAGAAAACTATTATTAAGCGGTAGTTAAGCCAAGAAGATATAAAAAGTAACGCTCAGAGCCTAGCTAATCATAATTATTGGGCCTGATATCATTTACTTTCAAATAAAGAATTGAGTTACGTTGGTCTATGAATAATACTGCTTGATGTTTAAGTAAAATCAAGTGTTTATCTGATGCGATAAAGCTACGCCAAATTAACCTTGTTATATCCGCTATCAATATTTTTAAGACTGATAATGGAATAAAAGGAAATATTGCACAAGTACTGCTTATCCAGAGTTCAACTTAGTAATGAAAGCCAACGGCTAAACGTGCCAACACAGCAGAACGTCTAGCTGATCAGGCTATTTTATTTCGATGTTTCCACTCACGGTACTCGCACGCACTGAAGCACTCGCCTTTCCTGTTTCAAAAGATAATTTAGAACTAGGGCCATATTTTGCTTTTTTCGCTTTCGCTGAACTTAAGCGATTAATAATATCGCCACCAGCATTAGCTTTTAAATTAAAGCTCGCTTGTACTTTATTTTTGAAGGCTACCGATAAATCACCACTAACACTCGACATTTTTAATAAGCCATTGTCATTGAGCGATAATTGGCTATTGAATTCACCACTAACAGTTGAAACAATTAATTCATCAATGTCAGCTAAACGAAGATCAATATCACCTGATACTGTATTGGCCGAGATTTCATTCGCACTAGAGCTCGAACTTAGGCTACCACTAATGGTTTTAAAGTGCGCTCGTCCACTCGAGTTACGATCGTGTATGTCACCACTAACCGAGGAAAGACGAATTTTTCCTGCCAAGTTATTACTTTCAATATTACCGCTTACTGTCGCTAATTCTATCTGTTGCTGTAAATATTTAGCATTAATATCACCACTAACCGTTTGAATTTCACTGCCATGGCTAAACTTGCTGATATTAATGTCTGATGAAACACCTTTAAAATTAACCCGAACATGCTGAGGAATTTCAATGCTAAGTTCCGAGCCATTATTGCCCCAACCATTATGATTACCTTGAGGTACTTCTACTTTAATAATGATCCGCGAGCCTGATTTTTCAAAGGTAAAACCTTCAGCTTTATCGTCTAGTTCTCCCATAACCGATACGGTATCACCGCTAGTGCCGGTAATGGTTACTTCACCACGTAAATTTTCAATGGTGACATTGGTAATACTACCCAGTGACATAGATTTATCTATACGCTCTCCAGCAACACTTGCTGTTGCAGTGATAAAAAGCACTAGTGGTAAATAATTACGTAAGCTTCCCATATTAACCTCTTGTTTCACATTCAATAATAACAATATAACAACTAAATCTCTTGCCACTGCGGACTATATAGTTGTTTTAATAAATCTAGCTCTTGCTGCTGAGTCCAACGTAATAAGTTTAATAAATCACTATTATTAGGATCTTCAACAAGGGCTTTGCTAATGGTTTTTTGTGCTGATGCTAATTTAACTAACTCAGTCTGCATTGCGACTGGTAGCTGCTTAATATCAGGTCGGCCAAAGCTAACTAGCATGCTGTGCTTTTGTTGCTGAAAGTTATATTGAATTTCTGCAACTAAACTTATCGACGGCTCAGTCGTTGATAATTCTGGCCCTAAAGTCATCCAGGTTAATAATACCGCTGCAACTATCGACGCAGCCCAAGCAGTTGGCATAATAACCTTTCGGGTATTTGCTTTTTCTAATACCGCAGTATTTTGGTTAATCGCTTTATCAATACCTAGCCATAAGTCTCGTTCTGGCGACATTTCTTTTGGCAACTTTGTTATTGCTGCTTGTAAGCTTTTTTCCGCACTGTTATTGGCAATATTATTTTCTTTCATTTTCTACTCACTTAACGACTCGCGTAATAAACCTCTAGCTCGATGGTATTGGGCTTTACTCGTGCCCACTGCCATGCCTAACATGCTAGCAATTTCTTCATGGCGATAACCTTCAATAGCAAACAATACAAATACTAACCGTGCTCTTTCAGGTAACTTAAGAATATTCTTATCTAAGTTTGAGCAATCTGGCATATCGACAGCAACATCTTCAACAGCCTGTTCTTCGATACTAAAAATGCGCTGTATCCAGGTTTTATTCTTACGTATATGCCCTAACGCGATATTACTCGCGACACTATGCAACCAAGTTGAAAATTTACTTTCACCACGAAAATTATTAATTTTCTGCCATAATTGAACAAAAACTTCCTGACAAACATCTTCAGCACTATCTTTATCAGCCAGCATACGCCAGCACAAGGCATAAATACGGCGATGATGGTTCTTATATAAGTGATGAAATGCTTGTTGATCTCCCTGTTGTGCTTGCGCTATCCATTGGGATTCAAGATCTGGGCTAAAGCGCTCATTGGCATCAATAATTTTTAACTTATCCAAAAAGTGAATTCTCGACGTTTTGCCTAATTACTAAGTTAGATGCAGTATGCAGGAAAAGGGTTTAAAGAAAAGTAAAAATAGTTACTGAAAAAGTATAAAAAACTTAAACGGCTAGTTGTTAAATAAGTGACTCTGGCTAATTTACGTAAAAAAAAAGCACCCTAAGGTGCTTTTTTCATCTGGTATATTAGCAGAATTACTTCTTGCTAAGAGCACCAAAACGCTTGTTGAATTTATCAACACGACCACCAGTCTCAGCAGCTTTTTGCTTACCAGTGTAGAATGGGTGACATTCTGAACATACGTCTAAGTGTAAGTCTTTACCTACAGTTGAACGAGTTGTAATAACGTTACCACAAGAACAAGTTGCCTTGAACTCTACATAATTTGGATGAATACCGTCTTTCATGGGAAACCTCTGTTAAGGCCGTATCGCCACTTGATCAGTCATTATTGCTGCCAAGCACCATACGAGTTAAAAATAATGGAGGCGAATATTATAAGATCCCCCTTCGCATAGCAATAAAAACCGCTAAAAAAATAAGCAATTTGTCACTTTATTTCATAAAAATACTTTTCAACTAATTTTCTCACTTGGCATTGAGTCATTTAACAGTAGAATAGCCGTAACATTTTCTTTTTATATGGCCGCATTTTTGCCAGTAACTTCAACAGATATCTATGTACAGGTTGCCATTCCGGTACCTATACGCCAATTGTTTACTTATAAAGTGCCGGCGAAGTTAGCCGCTAAAACCATGCAACTTGGAGAACGAGTTATTGTACCGTTTGGCTCCCGTCAAGTGGTCGGTATTGTTTTATCGATAGATGAAAGTACTGAATATGCGCCGGCAAAACTCAAATCGATATTAAGTCGAGTAAATGATAACTTCAGCTTTTCGCCAAAATTACTGCATTTTATTCAACGCTGTAGCGATTATTATCACCACCCTATTGGCGATGTTTTCCAGCAAGCATTGCCGGTTTTGTTACGACAAATAAAACAACCTGACATCGAGTTACCGCAAGTTTGGCTAGTGAAAGAGCCTTTGGACGAAACACAACCAAGCATGATAGCTAAACGCTCACCTAAACAGGCCGAACTGCTGAGTTTTATCAAGCAACATCAAGGCATGACTTGGTCAGAATTATTAACACTAGGCTTTAATAAAGCACAACTGACGGCGCTTGAGAAAAAACACCTGATTTATAGTGAAACTCGAGCAGCAACATTATTCAAATGGCAAGAGCAAGCCTTGCAAAAAGAAAACAGATTAGAGCTTTCGGCTGAACAAGCCATCATTGTCGCCACCATGAAAGAAATGCAAGCACAGTTCTCATGTCATTTAGTCGATGGTATTACTGGTAGCGGTAAAACTGAAGTCTATTTACAAGCCATTGAACAAGTATTAGCAAAAAGTCAGCAAGTTTTAGTATTAGTGCCAGAGATAGGTCTGACACCGCAAACATTAAGCCGCTTTGAACAACGATTTAATGTACCAATAAGTTTGCATCACTCAGGCTTAAATGACAAAGAACGCTTACAAACTTGGTTAGCAGCGCAACGCGGCAGTGCGGCCATTGTTATTGGTACTCGCTCCGCCATTTTTACACCACTGCATGATTTAGGCTTGATCATTGTCGATGAAGAGCATGATGCCTCATTTAAACAACAAGATAGTTTTCGCTATCACGCGCGCGACATTGCTATTTTGCGAGCAAGACAGCTAAATATACCCATTATACTTGGTAGTGCAACACCGAGCTTTGAGTCGTTACAAAATGCCTTAACCGGTAAGTATCATTATCACCAATTACGCAAACGAGCAGGTAATGCATCAACCGCGAAAATAAGCTTGATCGATGTCGCGCAGCAACAAATGGAACATGGGCTTTCTGGTACCTTAAAACAGGCGATTAAAAATACCTTAGCTCGCGGTGAGCAGGCGTTAATATTTCTTAACCGCCGTGGTTATGCGCCGGCAATAAACTGTCAAGAGTGCCATTGGGTTGCCGATTGTCAACGCTGTAATAAACCCTACACTTTGCATCAAGGACAAGGGTTACTGATTTGTCACCATTGCGGTAGTCAAAAACGTATTCCGGCCCAATGCCCTAGTTGTGGTAGCGTTCGTATTAAACCATTGGGGCAAGGTACCGAGCAATTAGAAGAAAAAATTAGCGCACTATTTCCTGACTATTCAACAGTGCGAATCGATCGCGACAGTACACGTAAAAAAGGGGCTTTAGCTAAGTTGTTAACGGAAGTGGCTAATAAAGAGCATCAATTGCTTATTGGCACCCAAATGCTAGCCAAAGGTCATCATTTTCCCGATGTTACTTTAGTTGCTGTACTTGATGTTGATGGCGCCTTATTTAGTTATGATTTTCGTGCAGCAGAACATATGGCACAACTATTAGTGCAGGTATCAGGCCGAGCAGGACGCGCAAGCAAACCTGGCAAGGTCATGGTGCAAAGCAATTTCCCAGATCATCCATTGCTGCAAGATTTAATTCATAATGGCTATCAACACTTTGCTAAACAAGCACTGATTGAGCGCCAACAAGCGTTATTACCGCCGTTTAGTTTTCAAGCTTTGTTTCGGGCAGATGCTAACTACCCTTCTTACCCAGAGAAGTTTTTACGTACCATGACAGAAATACCACTTGAAGGCTGTCAATTTGCGGGGCCGGTGCCGGCTGCCATGGAGAAAAAAGCCGGTAAATTCCGTTTTCATTTAATTTTACAAGCTAGGTCTCGAAAGCAACTACACCAGGCGGTATTTAAACTTATTTATCATAGTGCAACAAATGAATGGCAGTCAAAAGTAAGATGGTCTATTGATATCGATCCCGTCGACTTAAGTTGGTAGCTATCACTATTTTTCCGCTGTGCTAATGACAAAATAAAGTGATATCAATTGATGCTATTTTCTTACCAGTTGGTTAGAATTGGCGAAAGTCTTCCAGTATAAAGTTTTCCATGGCACATCAAGATTACGTTTCTCGCTCTCGGGCAAAAAATAAAAAACAAAGTCCATATAAAAAAAATGCCGAGCCTGTTGCAGGAACACCCTTAAAAGTAAAACTAATTGCGGCTTTTCTCGTTATCGCCTTACCAAGCTTTGGCTATATGCTCTGGAGCATTAAAGATGTGCCACCTGACACCGTTGTTATCCCTAAAGTTAATAAAGCGAAAAAAACCACAGATCTCCCCGAGCCACCAGAAGAAAAGTGGACTTATGTTGATGACTTAAAAAGTAAGCAAGTTGAAGTAGGTGAATACGAAGTAAAACAAAGAGGCCCATATAAAATGCAATGTGGCTCGTTTAAAACTCGTAAACAAGCAGAATCATTGAAAGCAAAAATCGCCTTTACTGGCTTAGAGGCACAAGTCAGTAAATCTGTTGGTACTAGCTCGACTTGGTATAAAGTTTATTTAGGGCCTTACACTAAAAAGCGTAATGCAGAAAAAGATAAGCACAAATTAAAAAACAATGCTGTTCACGGCTGTAAAATTTGGGGCTGGGATTAGTATCCCCCAGACTACCTCAGCTATTTAATTCAGCCCTAACTAAGGGCTGTATTGTGACCTTTCTTTAATAAAAAATCTTATAAATTCAGCATAGCTCCCTTGAAAAAGCTTAAGCTACCCCTTATCTAATCTACATTAGACAAGCCCACTACCTCAGTGGGCAAAATGTAAGAGGTTAATTGTGACTACTATTGTTTCAGTCAGACGTAATGGCAAAGTGGCCATTGGTGGTGATGGTCAAGTTTCTCTTGGCAACACGGTAATGAAAGGCAATGCTCGCAAAGTGCGCCGTTTATATAATGGCAAAGTACTAGCAGGCTTTGCTGGCGGCACAGCGGATGCATTTACACTATTTGAACGCTTCGAGAGCAAGTTGGAAATTCATCAAGGTCATTTAACTAAAGCCGCCGTTGAATTAGCAAAAGATTGGCGCAGTGATCGTGCTCTGAGAAAATTAGAAGCTTTATTGGCTGTTGCCGATGAAACGGCATCATTGATCATTACCGGTAATGGTGATGTTATTCAACCAGAAAACGACCTTATTGCGATAGGTAGTGGTGGTAACTTTGCCCAATCAGCAGCGACAGCATTGCTTGAAAATACCGAACTTTCTGCGAAAGAAATTGTTGAAAAATCATTGAAAATTGCTGGCGATATTTGCGTGTTTACCAACCAACAGCACGTAATTGATGAACTATAACGGCCAATTTGTAAGGAATTAATATGTCAAATATGACACCACGTGAAATTGTTCACGAACTTGATAGCCATATCGTTGGCCAAAGCGATGCCAAACGTGCCGTTGCCATAGCGCTGAGAAACCGTTGGCGTAGAATGCAACTGAATGAAGAGTTGCGCGCTGAAGTTACCCCTAAAAATATTTTGATGATTGGGCCAACAGGTGTTGGTAAAACAGAAATTGCTCGCCGTTTAGCTAAGCTAGCTAATGCACCATTTATTAAAGTTGAAGCAACTAAGTTCACTGAAGTGGGCTATGTTGGTAAAGAAGTAGAAACGATTATTCGTGATCTTGCAGATATGGCCATTAAAATGACCAAAGAGCAAGAAATGGCACGTGTTAAGCATTTAGCTGAAGAAGCTGCTGAAGAGCGCATTTTAGATGTTTTATTACCGCCAGCACGCGATGGCTTTGGTAATGATGAAAAAACAGAAGACTCTTCAACACGCCAAGTTTTTCGTAAAAAATTACGCGAAGGTCAACTTGACGATAAAGAAATTGAACTCGACTTAGCCGCGCCACAAGTTGGTGTTGAAATCATGGCACCTCCTGGCATGGAAGACATGACGTCGCAATTGCAAAACATGTTCCAGAGCATGTCTAGCGAAAAGACTAAGAAGCGTAAGCTAAAAATTAAAGATGCTTTAAAAGCGTTGCAAGAAGAAGAAGCAGCAAAAATTGTCAACCAAGATGATATCAAAGAAAAAGCAATCTATGCCGTTGAACAAAATGGCATTGTATTTATTGATGAAATTGACAAAATTTGTAAACGTGGCGACAGCTCAGGTCCTGACGTTTCAAGAGAAGGTGTACAACGAGATTTATTACCATTAATTGAGGGCTCAACGGTTAGCACTAAGCACGGTATGGTGAAAACTGACCATATCCTTTTTATCGCTTCCGGTGCTTTTCAGATGTCAAAACCGTCTGATTTGATCCCTGAGCTACAAGGTCGTTTACCTATTCGTGTTGAATTACAAGCGCTAACAACTGAAGACTTTGTTCGTATATTAACAGAGCCTAATGCCTCGTTAACTGAGCAATACATTGCATTGCTTGCCACTGAAGGTGTTGATATATCATTTAGTAAAGAGGGTATTCAAGCCATTGCTAATGCCGCATGGCAAGTTAACGAAAGCACTGAAAACATTGGCGCACGTCGTTTACATACCATGATGGAACGCTTAATTGAAGAGCTTTCATTCACCGCTAATGACCGTTCAGGTGAAAGCATTCTCATTGATGCTGAGTTTGTGGCTAATATTCTATCTGAATTAGTTAAAGATGAAGATTTAAGTCGCTTTATTTTATAGTTAAATAAAATATGTACCGGAGTAAATATGAATATAATTAAGCGCTTTGTCATCGACAAAGCGACTGCAACCTTATCGATATTAGATGATAATGCCGAGCAGGATAACAGCAAAGCCATTAAGTTAAGCTTTGAATATTTACGCGTATTTGCTCCAACTAACGATAAAGGTCAAGCGATAGGCTCTACCCCAAAAGTATTTCATAAAAAACAAGTACAGCTATTAAAAATTGAATCGGTTGCTAAGCATGGCTACCGATTCATTTTTGATGATCACCATAGCAATATTTATAGTGATGATTATTTACAGTTATTAACTGTTGAGTATCAACAACGCTGGCAGCGTTACCAGCAAAGTACAGATACTGCCATTAATAGCCGAGAGGCAACGATAGAAATTAAAGAAGTTAAGTAATTATTTATCTAGGTCATGTAGGCCTTTAAAAGCTAACAATACTATTAATACCAAGGCTATGTTCCCGCTAAGTGTTGTTGAGCTTTGAATAGGTTGTTTTTGTTAGGATTTTCATTTGTATCTAAAAATCGAAACCAACCTAAGTAATTTTCTAAATACTTAGTCACCACACCATGAAATCTATCCATCCAAGCCTTTAAACGGCTGTGGTATGCATTAACATTCTGAATGTGAAATACCTTTTCAATCACCTGTACACCAGCAGCTACATCTAGCCGTTTGTGAATTAAATCATTACTTTGTGCAAACTTGATATAAGATCTAAATCCATCAGTACACAAGACGCTATCTTTTAATATTTTACCTTGTAGTTCTTTATTGAGTTGCTCTGTAGAGACAGACGGAATAATAGCCTCATAAGTATGCTTACCTCTATCTCTTACTGTTAATACAGGCACCAATCTTCTTTAGAACGTCCTCGCTTTTTTGCTTTCATTCCTCTTTTTCTCGGTTTTCGCTCAAGTGTGCGATTTCATTTTTCTGAGCGTGCACATCAGCTTCAACGATACCTTCAAGTAAAGGCGCCTTCATGGTTGCAGGCAGTTGAAGAAAACGGTGTCGCCGTCTAAACGATGTTTTTAAGTTAATATCACAATCGATTGCTGATGCTCTTAGCACCTTGCCATTGATCATGCATTGTAAGTAATCTAACCACTTTTCTTTATGCTGTAACCGCGCCAAGGGCGCTTTAGTCACGGCATTGAAAGTTTTAGTGCAATTTTTACAGCGATACCTTTGCATGGCTGCTGCTCTACCATGCCGATTGATCAAACCACTATGGCAATGAGGACACTCTGGCTCATCAATCATACGCTGCTCAAGCTCGGCAATGATTGGTTGAATTAAGTTATCACCTTTTAAAAACTTCTCTACATCCTTAGTTTGCTTATCTGTCAGGTGTTCTAACGCTACTAATCGTTTTTTAAATTGTGTTGATATCATAATAAAACCCTCATTAACTGATGTTATATACAGTATGACAACAATTTAAGGGAACATAGCCAATACCAATTGAATTAATGTATTCACCACTTAGCGAGAATTCATTATTTCATTTGGTATAAGAAGACCAAACATTAAAAGATTTATCATTTTACAGAGCGAAGTTAAGATCAAATTTGGCAATTACCCCTAGCAATATGACACTTGGGTCATTGCCAAATTCAGGAATAACTTTATCACCGTGACCTTTACCGTTAACACTGAAATTAACATAGCTATCATTACTGGTTTTGCATAAGCAAGATATAAAGGTGTATTTTTACCTGCCGCATAGTCATAGCCAATACTAAATTGCCTTGCATCATTGTCATCTCCTTCACCACTACTTAGAGCAAGCTGGGCTATAGCTAGTACGATCATCTCCCGCTATGCCGCGAATATCGCTTTCACTTTGAAAGCCACCGCCAACACTGAAACGTCAAAAATAATAACCAAGCGTCAGGACTAAAGTAGTGTGTTCCTCCATGCTGACATCACCTTGACCAATGTTGGCAAACGCTACGTCAACCTTTGAATAGATAATAGCAGCAGCGTTCTAGCTACTGCCTATCACATTAATTATCAATACAAACCAAGCTTATTTTTAGACTTGAAATTGTTCTACCAACTGCCGTAAACGATTACCCAGCATTGATACTTCTTTGCTCGACTCTGAGGTTTGTGTTGCCCCTGCTGACGTTTCCTCGGAGATAATCTGGATACTAACAATACTTCGATTAATCTCTTGCGCCACCGCCGCTTGTTCTTCTGACGAAACCGCAATTTGGCTGTTCATATCAAGAATGGTTGAAACCCCTTGGGTAATAGACTTAAGAAACTCACCAGCTTGTGCGGCTTGCTCCACTGTTTCGCTTGTTTTGCTTCTATTTTGTTGCATGGCGAGCACAGCTGATTCAGTGCCTTTTTGCAGAGCAGAGATCAAATTCTCAATTTCACTGGTTGAATCTTGAGTACGTTGGGCTAAAGTACGCACTTCATCCGCTACTACGGCAAAACCGCGTCCTTGCTCACCAGCTCTAGCAGCTTCTATTGCGGCATTAAGCGCAAGCAAATTGGTTTGATCCGCAATATTCTTGATAACGTCCAGCACGGCGCTGATGTTTTCGGAATCACCCTGAAGCTTTTCTAAGACACCTGACAAATTTTCAACATCAGTGGCCAATTCATTGATAGTGTCAATTGTTTTCGACACTGCTAAATTACCCGATTTTGCTTCATCATCGGCGTTAGTTGCAGCATCAGAAGCCCCTTGCGAGTTACGCGCTACTTCTTCTACTGTAGTCGCCATTTCGTTAATGGCGGTGGCCACTTGCATGGTTTCACTATTTTGTCGATTAAGGCCATCACTGGTCTCAGTGGTCACTTTGGTCATTTGTTCAGCGGCCACAGCAAGCTGAGTTGCAGACTCAACTACTTCTTTAATAATGCCTTGCAGTTTTGCGACAAAGGCATTGAAATATTCTCCTAATTCTCCAATTTCGTCACTTGAGTTAACGGTCACACGTTTGGTTAAATCACCTTGCCCTTCGGCAATATCTTTTAAAATACTGTTGGTTGCTCTGATTGGTACCATTACGCCACGCACCACAAAAAATGCAATAATACTACCTAAACCAATCGCAATTAGGGTCCCTACAATGGTAAAAGTGATACCGAAGGTAGACGCGGCGGCTTGCTCTTCTCCTCTGACGACAATCAGTTTTTCTTCTTCATCAACAATTTCACTTATTTTCGCACGGGTAGTATCCATTAACAGTTTGCCTTTGCCTTGCTCCATCATAATAGCAATATCGTCAATGGTTTTAGGATAGCGGTTCATTTCACGTCGAGCGTCTATTTCTGGCTGCGCAGCTTTTTCAACCCAACGATCAACCTCTGCTTGCAACTTTGCTATATCGGCACCAGTAACTGAGCTTCCATCTAAGGCTAAAGCTAGCTTATTAACGTTTTTTTGTAGGTTTTTCTTACCGTCATTAAAAGGCTGAAGTGAAGCATCTAGCCCTGTCAGTAAGTAACCTCTTTGGCCAGTTTCCATATTCACTAAATCCAGTGTGATAAGCGTGACTAAACTTTCAGCTTGAGTTTTGTTTGCTGCTAAAAATTTCGACTCTAAATCTGCCAATATCGCTCTGATACCATCGAAAATTTCTTTACCGACCGAGCGGCTGGAAATTGTTTTAAAATTGGCGATAGCGTTTGCCCCCAACGCCACTTGCCGTCTGGTTGCAATTTCAGGCTCTGCAACTTCTTTCAGCCATTGTCCTTGTAGTGCTGCAACATCTTGCCAGCGTTTAACTTGGGTTGGATTATCTCTGGTTAGCGCTTGTCCTTCTTTGATCAACTTATCGAATTGTTTTATGCCGTTATTGTAGGGCTCTAAATATTCGTCTTTTCCGGTGACCATAAAACCTCGTTGACCTGTTTCCATGTCTACCATCGCACCTGACACATGCTCACCAGTACGAATAACCTCGTAGGTGTGATTAACCCATTTAGAGGAGTCAACAATGGAGCTGATGCTAAAATATACTACAATCGAGATCACCGCCATTAGGGTTAAAATTAAAATATAACCTGAAAATATTTTTTTACCGAGTTTCATGTTTTTAAAAAAATTCATATAAATCCAAATCTATAATGATGGTTTCTACACTCGAGACCACAAAGGTAAGGTGATTTAACTTTTAAAATTGACTACATCTAAATCACCTCAAGATGCAGGGTTGTGCTTGAATTTAATACGACATCAGATACATGCATTTGTTGTAAACTCGTTAATTTCAACCATTATCAAATTAACTTGAAAACTTAAATTACACAAAGCCACATATACAACGCATACCACGTTTAAGTACAATTAGATTACAACTAGATTACAACTAGATTACAGTTAGATTACAGTTAGATTACAGTTAGATTACAGTT
>TARA_R110002124_G_scaffold15614_17_pt1 | contig 29350 bp, 29 predicted proteins | sample TARA_R110002124 | Tara Oceans TARA_R110002124 (sample SAMEA4397445) | marine metagenome | biome: Polar Biome; feature: [SRF] surface water layer (ENVO:00010504); material: water (ENVO:00002006), including particulate matter (ENVO:01000060) such as... | depth 5 m
ACTGAAAATGTAAGCGCTTGCGCGAATCCTTGTAAGCGCTTACATTGCTCTCGAATCGCCGATCCTTGCGGCGAATGGAGGAGCCGATATGCCGTTCATCATCGCGGGCGTCTTGCTGATCCTGTTCACTGCCAATGTGATTATCGGTGCAGTCACCGATTCCCCGGTCGTGGGGATCGTGGCCGAATGGCTGATCCTGTTCGCGGCATCCATCTTCTTTGTCATCGCCATTCTGAGGAGGGAGGCGGAGGTAAAGAAGAACGACACCACCAACGATCAATAACTGTTCTAAAGGGAGGAAACCAAATGGACAAAATCAAGCAGGAGCTGAAGTCGGCCGAGCGCCGCAATTTCCTGAAACTGGCGACTACCGGCAGCTTCACGGCGGCGCTTGTCGCCGGTGCCGGCGGTGTGCTGTGGTCGGACGAGGCCGTCGCCCAGACGGCCGCCGAAGAGCGCGATCGCCAGGCCGCCGCGGATCACATCATGACGATCGCCACCGCCTATGTGCTGGGCGCATCGCGCAGCTATCCGATCATGCAGCTGGACCTGAAGGAAAACATCCAGAACGCCACCAACGGCAAGGTCTATGTCCGCCTGGCTCCGGGTGGCCAGCTTGGGGCGGGCGGTGCGCTGGTCCAGGGCGTGCAATCGGGCACGATCCAGTGCGCCCAGCATTCGCTGTCGAATTTCGCGCCCTTCGCCAGCGCCGTCGACCTGATCAACCTGCCGTATTTCTGCGGCTCGAACCAACGGTTCACCAACCTGACATCGTCGGATGCGTGGAAGTCCGAGATCGACCCCAAGATCGCGCAAGCCGGCTTCAAGGCGCTGTTCTATATCGTCATCGACCCGCGCGTCGTTGCCGTGCGTCAGGGTGGCAGCGCCATCATCACGCCGGCAGACATGGCGGGCGTCAAGTTCCGCGTTCCCGGCTCGGCGATGTTGCAGCAGTATTACCGCATGGTCGGCGCCAACCCGACACCGGTTGCCTGGGGCGAAACCCCGTCGGCCATCCGCCAGGGTGTCGCCGATGCGCTGGACCCGTCGGTCGGCGCCTTGCACGTGTTCGGATTTGGCGAAATCCTGAGCCACGTCACCTTCACCCAGGCCGTGCCGGACAGTCAGGTCTATTCGATGAACCTGGAATGGTTCGAAAGCCTGCCGGAGGACGTGCAGCGCGGTATCGAATTCGCGGGTGAAATCACCCAGGCACAGAACCTCGCGAAGGTCCCGGCTGCACGCGGCTACGCGATGTCGCAACTGGCCGCCAATGGTGTCGAATTCCATTCGCTGACCGAGGACCAACTGGGCGAATGGCAAGCCGCCGGTGGCTATCAGCGCAACGAATGGGATCAGTTCAAGGTCGATCTGGCCGGATCCATGGACGTCTTCGCGCGCCTCGAGGAAGCCGCAGGCACGATGGGCCGGTATTACGTCCACGACGCCTGACGAATACCTGGGCCGGCCCGGAAACGGACCGGCCCCTCTTTTCGTTTCCTGACAGTCTGATCATCATCTGCCGGACGGCCCGCGTGGCCGGACCGAACAGGGGGGGCACCATGTCACCGTTTCTGAAGAACCTGGACAAGAACGCCGAGCGATGGATGCTTCTGGTGCTCTATGTCATGCTGGTGGGCACGATGTTCATCGAGGTCGTGCGCCGCGAGGTCTTTTCGTATTCCTCCATCTGGGGCGAAGAGATCGTGCGCTATTCGTTCATCTATCTGGCATGGATCGGGGCGTCCGCCGCGGTCAGGGAGCGTGGCCATATCCGGATCGACGTAATCATGAACTACGTCCCCCGGACGGTGAAATCGTTGCTCTATATCTTCGGGGACATCGTGATGTTCATCGTTGCGGTAGTCGCACTTTACTGGTCGTGGGAAACCGTGACCGTATCCTGGCGCTTTGGCTCGGTGACCCACGGCTTGCGCATCTCGCAGGTGTTTTTCCTGTTCGCGGTGCCCTTTGGCTTTGCCCTGGTCAGTGTTCGGCTGATCCAGTCCTTCCTGCGGGACCTATCCGACCTTCGTAACGGACGTGCCGTCTACGAAGGCGACAAGCTGTTCGACTGAGGGGGACAAAGCCATGATGTGGCAAACACTTCAAGATCAGGCGATCATCCTGGGATGGGATTTCTACGTTCCGGTCATCGTCTTTATCATTCTGATTACCCTGGCGGTGCCCGTCTGGGCGGCGATCGGCGCGGCGGCAATGCTGATGCTGGTGATGTCGGGCGCCCTGCCGCTCAGCCTCGTCGGGGAAAGCCTGTTTCAGGGCATCGACCATTTCGCGCTGACCGCCGTTCCGCTGTTCATCCTGACCGGCGATGTTCTGGTGCGCACCGGCCTGTCCAAGAAATTCCTGGATGTCGCCGAAGCAATCACATGCTGGGCGCGGGGCGGCTTTGGATCCGCGACCGTGCTGGTCTGCGGCATGTTCGCCGCCATCTCGGGCTCGGATGCGGCGGGCGCCGCCGCCGTCGGGCGCATGACCATCGACCGCCTGGTCGAAAGCGGGTATCCGCGGCCCTATGCCTGTGCCCTGGTTGCCGCAGGCGCCACCACCGGGATCCTGATCCCGCCCTCGATCGCCTATATCATCATCGGCCTTGTGCTGGGCATCAATGTCTCCATCCTGTTCCTGGCCGCCGTCATCCCAGGGCTGCTGATCCTGCTATCCATCCTGTTGACCAATGTCATCATCAACCGCCGCCATGCCTATGAGGGGGGCGGGATGCTGACCTGGGGTGAATGGGGCGGCAATCTGTGGGCCTCGCTGAAATCCGGCTGGTATGCGTTCATCGTGCCCGGGGTCATCTTCTATGGCATCTTTTCGGGCCGCCTGACCCCGACCGAGGCCGGCGCCGTTGCGGTTGTCACCACCATCGCCATCGGTTTCATCATCGGCACGCTGAAATTCTCGGATTTTCCGGCGATGCTGGTCAGTTCGGCCAAGGTGAATGGCGTGATCCTGCCGATCATCGCCTTTTCCCTGCCGCTGGCGCAGGCGCTGGCCATCATGGGCGTTCCCCAGGGCTTCGTCGCCGCCGCCACGTCGGTCAGCGACGAACCCTGGGTGCTGATCCTGATGATGATCCTGATCCTGATTGCTGCCGGTTGCGTGATGGAGACCACACCCAACATCGTGATCCTGGCGCCGATCCTGTTTCCGCTGGCCCAAAGCATCGAAATGAACGAAATCCAGTTCAGCGTGATGATGATAACGGCGCTGGGGGTGGGGTTCATAACACCGCCACTGGGGCTGAACCTGTTCGTGGTCTCGGGGATAACCGGAGAATCGATCCTCAAGATCGCGGCGCGTGCGGTTCCCTTCGTCGGTTTCATGCTGATCGTGACGCTGATGATCGCCTACATTCCGTGGATCTCGACCGCGCTTTTGCCTGAAATTTATCAATAGGACCCGCTCCGATGACTCGTGAATATCTTAAAACGGCCACCCACACGCCCTCCAGCGGTGCCAGCGATGTGCATGATGTCGTTCAGGGGATCCTTTCCGATATCGAACAGGGAGGTGACGCCAAGGCGCTTGATTATGCCGCCAAGTTCGACAAATACGTTGGCAGCGTGATCTTGTCGCAGGCCGAAATAGAGGCCGCCATCGCGCTGGTTCCCGAAAAGATCAAGCGCGATATCGATTTCAGCCATGACAATGTGCGCCGCTTTGCCGAAGCGCAGAAAGCCACGTTGCAGGATATCGAGATCGAGGTCGTGCCGGGTCTGATTGCCGGGCAAAAGACGATCCCGGTGGATGCCGCCGGCTGCTACGTGCCCGGTGGGCGGTATTCGCACATCGCTTCGGCGATCATGACGGTGACCACCGCCAAGGTCGCCGGGTGCAAGCACATCGTGGCGTGCTCGCCGCCGCGTCCGGGTGTCGGCGTGGCGCCGGCGATCATCTATGCCGCGCATGTCTGCGGCGCCGACAAGATCATGGCGATGGGCGGCGTTCAGGGTGTCGCGGCGATGACCTTCGGGCTGTTCGGCCTGCCAAAGGCGAACATTCTTGTCGGCCCCGGCAACCAGTTTGTCGCCGAAGCCAAGCGGATCCTGTTCGGGCGCGTGGGAATCGACATGTTCGCCGGGCCGACCGACAGCCTGATCCTGGCCGACAAGACCGCCGATCCGATGGTCGTGGCCGTCGATCTGGTGGGGCAGGCCGAGCATGGCTACAACTCGCCGGTCTGGCTGGTCACCGATGACCGCCCGCTGGCCGAGGAGGTGATGCGCATCGTGCCGTCCCTGATCGACGATCTGCCGGGCGTGAACCGCGACAACGCGGCGGCCGCGTGGCGCGATTATGCCGAAGTCATCCTGTGTTCCGACCGCGAGGAAATGGCCGCGACCTCGGACGAATACGCGCCCGAGCATCTGACCGTGCAGGCGCAGGATCTGGATTGGTGGCTGGAGCGGTTGGCCTGCTATGGCTCGTTGTTCCTGGGCGAGGAAACCACCGTGGCCTTTGGCGACAAGGCGTCGGGCACCAACCACGTTCTGCCGACCAGCCGCGCTGCGACCTATACCGGCGGGCTGAGCGTGCACAAATACATGAAGATCGTCACCTGGCAGCGGGCCACGCGCGACGGCGCAAAACCGATCGCCCTGGCCACCGCCCGGATTTCACGGCTGGAGGGGATGGAAGGGCACGCGCGCTCGGCCGATATCCGGCTGGCCAAGTATTTCCCGGGCGAGAATTTCGACCTGACGGCGGAAGAATAAGCCATGACGCCAGGCTGGACACCCGATCTGACCGGCCATGTGGCGGTGGTGACCGGGGCCTCGTCGGGTCTTGGTCGCCGCGCGGCGCTGGTGCTGGCGCGCGCGGGTGCGCGGGTGGTTGCCGTGGCCCGGCGGGCCACGGCGCTGGACAGCCTCAGGGATCAGGCGCCGCCGGGCACGGTTCACGCGCTGCCCTTCGATCTGGCCGACCGTGACACCCTGCCCGCGCTGGCGGCGCAGGCAGCAGCGCCCTTTGGGGCGCCCGATATTCTGGTGCACGCCGCCGGGATCAACACCCGCGAAGCCGCCGATGGCATCACGCCTGGGGGCTGGGACATCACCCTGACCCTGAACCTGGCCGTGCCGTTCTTCTTGTCGCAGCATCTTGTGCCCGGCATGAAGGAACGCGGCTGGGGGCGCATCGTCAATTTCGCCTCGCTTCAGTCTCACCGGGCTTTTCCCGGCGGGCTGGCCTACGGGGCATCCAAGGGGGGCATCGCGCAACTGACACGCGCCATGGCGCAGGCCTGGTCGGGTGACGGGATCATGGTCAACGCCATCGGCCCGGGGTTCTTTCGCACCGAACTGACGGCGGCGGTGTTCAACGACCCTGCACGCGCGGCCCGCAATGCCGCGCAAACCTGCATCGGCCGCAATGGCGAGCCCGAAGATATCGACGGACCGCTGTTGTTTTTGTGCTCGGACATGTCAGGCTATGTCACCGGGCAGGTCCTGATGGTTGACGGGGGGTTCACCGCGAAATGAAAGCGTTGGTCTATACCGGGCCCGAGGGGCTGGATTACCGCGATGTGGCCGATCCGGTCGTCGCCCCGGATCATCACCTGATCCGCATCGACAGCGTGGGTATCTGCGGGTCCGACATGCATGCCTATCTGGGCCATGATGACCGCCGCCCCGCGCCGCTGATCCTGGGGCATGAGGGCGCGGGCACCGTGGTCGGCGGGCCCTTGGATGGCCGGCGCGTGACGATCAACCCGCTGGTCACCTGCGGCACCTGCCGTGCCTGCAAGGCAGGGCGCGAGAACCTGTGTGCGACCCGCCAGATCATTTCCATGCCCCCGCGCGAAGGCGCGTTTGCCGATTTCGTGGCCATGCCCGAACGCAATCTTGTCACCGTGCCGGACGGGTTTTCGCTGGAAAAGGCCGCGCTGGCCGAGCCCATCGCGGTTGGCTGGCATGCGGTGCGGCTGAGCTTGAGCGCAATGGCCGCCGATCCCGCGCAAAACGCGCTGGTCATCGGCGGGGGCGCGATCGGCGTTGCGGCGGCGATCAGCCTGATCGCGCAAGGCCTGAGCAATGTCACACTGGTCGAACCCAACCCGCTGCGCCGCGCCTTCCTGGGCCTGAATGCCGGGATCGCCGTGTGCAGCCCGGACGACATTGCCGGGCAGGTCTTTGATCTGACTGCCGATTGCGTGGGCTATGACGCCACGCGCGCCACCGCCAGTGCCGTCACGCGGCCCGGTGGCGTGATCCTGCATGTCGGGCTGGGCGGCGGCGCGGCCGGGCTTGATATTCGCCGCATGACCTTGCAGGAAATCACCTTCATCGGCACTTATACCTACACCGCGCAGGATTTTCGTGACACCTGCGCGGCCATGTTTGACGGGCGACTGGGGTCTTTGGACTGGACACAAGCCCGCCCGCTCTCCGAAGGTGCCCGTGCTTTCGGTGATATTCGCAAGGGACGCACCGCCGCGCCCAAGATCATCCTCAAACCTGCCTGAACCGGAGACGCCAATGTCCGAAACCAAACCGATCCCGAACGAGATCCCGCAACTTCTGGTGCACGAAGCCGCCGACAATGTCGGCGTTGTCGTGGTCGAGGGGCTGACCGCAGGCACCGACATGCTGTGCTGCATCACCCATGACAATTCGACCTTCCGCCTGACCGCCAGGCATGACGTGCCGATCGGCCACAAGATCGCGCTGACCGACCTGAAGGCCGGCGACACGGCCATCAAGTATGGCGAGGACATCGGCAAGATCATCGCCGATATCGGCCAGGGCGAGCATGTCCACACCCAAAATTGCAAAACCAAACGCTGGTAAGGAACCCCGATCATGGCTTCGAAATATTCCAACATCACCTTCCAGGGTTTCCGCCGCGAAAACGGCCGCGTCGGCGTGCGCAACCACGTCATCATCCTGCCCGTCGATGACATCTCGAACGCGGCCTGCGAGGCCGTGGCGAACAACGTCAAGGGCACCATGGCGATCCCGCATGCCTATGGCCGGTTGCAGTTCGGCGAAGATCTGGACGTGCATTTCCGCACCATCATCGGCACCGGCGCCAATGCCAATGTCGCCGCCGTTGTGGTGATCGGCATTGAGCCGGGCTGGACCAAGCGCATCGCCGACGGCATACGCCTGACCGGCAAGCCGGTTGCGGAATTCTCGATCGAGCAGAAGGGCGATTTCGAGACGATCCGCGCGGCCAGCTGGGCGGCCAAGGACTTCGTGCATTTTGCCACCGAATTGCAGCGCGAGGAATGTTCGGTCAACGAATTGTGGGTGTCCACCAAATGCGGCGAAAGCGACACCACCACTGGTCTGGGCTCGTGCCCGACGGTCGGTAACATGTATGACAAGCTGCTGCCCGAAGGCATCACCGGCTTCTTTGGCGAAACCTCGGAAATCACCGGGGCCGAGCACATCTGCAAGGAACGCGCGATCAATGCCGAGGTTGGCGAACGCTGGTACAAGATGTGGAAAGCCTATCAGGATGACGTGATCTTCGCGCATCAGACCGATGACTTGTCCGACAGCCAGCCGACCAAGGGCAACATCGAAGGGGGGCTGACCACGATCGAGGAAAAGGCGCTGGGCAATCTTGAGAAGATCGGCCGCACCTCGCGCTACATCGATATTCTGGACCCGGCGGAAATGCCGAACTCGGGCAACGGGCTGTATTTCATGGACTCATCGTCCGCCGCCGCCGAATGCGTCACGCTGATGGCCGCCGGTGGCGCGGTGATCCACACCTTCCCCACCGGGCAGGGCAATGTGGTCGGCAACCCCATCGTGCCGGTCATCAAGATCACCGCCAACCCGCGCACCGTGCGCACCATGGGCGAGCATGTGGACGTGGACGTGTCGGGCATTCTGCGCCGCGAACAGACCATCGACGAAGCGGGCGACGCGCTGATCGAGATGATCCGCCGCACGGCGAATGGCCGCAACACGGCGGCCGAAGCCCTGGGGCACCGGGAATTCTCGATGACCAAGCTCTATCGCAGCGCCTGACGCTGGTGCACCGGGGGGCGGCCTGTTTCAGGGCTGCCCCCGACTTTTCACGGAATGGAACACCTGCCATGACCGCCGTCGAACGCCTGAGCCTGCATGACGCGCAAAGCCTGATCCGCGACGCGCTGATCGGCGCGGGCACGCCGGAACCGGCGGCGCTATCGGTCGCCGCCGCGCTGGTCGCGGCGCAGGCCGAAGGGCAGGTTGGCCATGGATTTTCGCGGCTGGGGGATTACGCGGCACAGGTGCAAAGCGGAAAGATCCGCGCCGATGCCGCCGTCACGGTCACACCCACAGGGGCAGCCGCCCTGCATGTCGATGCCGGGTGCGGCTTTGCCTTTCCGGCGCTGGACGCCGCGCTTGCGGCCGGTTTGCCGCGCGCGCAAGATGCCGGGATCTGCATCGTGGCGGTCGGCAACTCGCATCATTGCGGCGCATTGTCGGTGCAGGTGGAAAAGATCGCGCAGGCCGGGCTGATCGGCCTGATGATGGCCAATTCGCCCAGGGCCATCGCCCCCTGGGGCGCGGCAGAGGCGCTTTATGGCACCAACCCCATCGCCTTTGCCACGCCGCAGGCGGGGGGCGAACCGCTGGTCATCGACCTGTCCTTGTCGCGCGTGGCGCGGGGCAAGGTGATGAATGCCCACAAATCGGGCAAATCCATCCCTGAAGGCTGGGCGCTGGATGCGCGCGGCAACCCCACCACCGACCCCGCCGCCGCGCTGGCCGGCACCATGGTGCCGATCGGCGAGGCCAAGGGCACGGCGCTGGCGTTGATGGTGGAACTGCTGACAACCGCTTTCACCGGCAGTGCTTTCAGCAAGGATGCCGGGTCCTTCTTCACTTCGGACGGACCCGAGCCGCGTGTCGGCCAGACCCTGATCGCCATTCGTCCGAATGGCGCGACGGGCTATCCGGCGCGGGTGCACGACCTGCTGGAAACGCTGGCCGCCATGCCCGGCGCCCGTCTGCCGGGCGCGCGCCGCCGCGCCGCCATTGCCCGGGCGCGGGCCGAAGGCATCGACGTGCCGGTGATCTATCTTGAGCAGGCGCGCGCGCTGGCCCACGGCGGCGCCACCGCCTGACCCCCACACGGCGCGAACCGCTCCGCGCCCCAGAAAATCGGAGACCGCATCATGCCATCGTCGATCCTCATTCCCATCGCCATCGACCACGAGGCGCTGGTTGCCCGCAAGCTCGAACTGGCGCGCCGGTTGCTGGACCCCGGCGGGCACATCACGCTGCTGACCGTGCTGGAAGCGGTTCCCAGCTTTGCGTCGGAATTCGTCACCGTGAAAATGGAAAACCATCTGTCGGAAAGGGTGCGCGCCAATCTTGACGCGCTTGCTGACGGCGATCCGGCGTTCACCTGCGTGGTCACGACCGGCAAGGCGGGTGTGAAGATCGTGGAATACGCCGCGCGCAATGGCATCGACCTGGTCGTCGTCGGCGCACATCATCCGACGGCCATGGATTATTTCCTGGGCTCCACGGCCGCCCGCGTCACCCGCCGCGCGCCCTGCGACGTCTACGTGATCCGGGGATCCGCCGGTATCGGCGCCAGCGTCGCCGCCGGGTAACGCCCCTTGATTCTGGCGAATTTTGGTCCAGCCCGTCAAACGAGACCCACGCGCCCGTGAGAACCTGGTTCGTGTGAGTGCTCGCCGCTGCGTTTCGGCGGGAAAGTTGGTGACCCCGGCAGGATTCGAACCTGCAACCTGCCCCTTAGGAGGGGGCTGCTCTATCCAGTTGAGCCACGGGGCCGTTTCCTGTTATTGGCCTGATCGCGCGGGCAAGGCAAGACCGGGAATGCCGGGATCTGTCGTCCGCAAGGCGACCGCATGCGCTGCATCTGCTTGCCAGTGCGGCCAAGGGCGTTCTAGTATGATATGGCTAACATGACTGCCCCGATCCCCGGAGCACATACAGGAGCCCCCGCCATCATGAGCCAGACGCGCCAGCCCGAGATCCGCCGCCCCCTGACCCTGCGCGATGTGTCGGAAGCCTGCGGCGTGAGCGAAATGACGGTCAGCCGGGTTTTGCGCAACCGCGAGGATGTTTCCCCCGCGACGCGCGAAAAGGTGCTGAATACGGCCCGCGCGCTGGGTTATGTGCCCAACAAGATCGCCGGTGGCCTGGCGTCGCAGCAGGTCAATCTGGTGGCGGTGATCGTGCCGTCCCTGTCCAACATGGTATTCCCCGAGGTGCTGACCGGAATTTCCGAGGCTCTGGATGATACCGGGCTGCAACCGGTGTTCGGCGTCACGGGTTACAGTGCGGAAAAGGAAGAGGAAGTGCTGTATGAGATGCTGTCCTGGCGGCCTTCGGGGGCAATAATCGCCGGGCTGGAGCATACCGACGCGGCGCGCGCCATGCTGGAGAACGCCGGCATCCCGATTGTCGAGATCATGGACAGCGATGGCACGCCGATCGATTCCGTGGTCGGCATTTCGCACCGTCTGGCGGGCATGCAGATGGCCGATGCGATTGTTGCGGCGGGCTACCGGCGGATCGGCTTTCTGGGCAGCAAGATGACTTCGGATCACCGGGCGCGCAAACGGATGCAGGGACTGACGGATGGTCTGGCGACGCATGGTCTGGAACTGGCCGACACCGAACTCTACTCTGGCGGTTCGGCCCTGAAAAAGGGCCGCGAGATGACCGAGGCCATCCTGAGCCGCACAGCTGATCTTGATTTTCTGTATTATTCCAATGATATGATCGGCGCGGGCGGGCTGTTGTATTGCCTGTCAAAGGGGTATGACATTCCGGGACAATTGGGCATGGCCGGCTTCAACGGGGTTGATTTTCTCGATGGCCTGCCGATGAAACTGGCCACCATTGACGCTTGTCGCCATGAAATCGGCGTGCAGGCCGCGAATATCATCGCCGGCAAGGATCAGGGCGGCGTGATCGGCGGGCACCGCGTGGAACTGACCCCGCAACTGGTTCATGGCGATACCATGCGCGCACCGTCCTGAACTGGCCGCACGATACACGCAGATCCGCCTGAAGCCGGATCTGCGGCGCAACACGCTCCCTTCGAAAACATGCTCTTGCGGGCGCCAGCCCTGAGGCGTGGCCATGCGCGAGTCCGGTTTTGCGCGTGCCTGGGTGGCGCGCCCGTGTTCTTGCGCAAAAATGCCCGGACCACTGGGGCCCGGGCAAGGTGTCTCGAATGGAAAAGGTGTTATCCGTTCGAGAATTCGGGATAAGCCTCCATCCCCAGTTCGGCCTTGTCGAGCCCGGCGATCTCGTCATCTTCCGAGACACGCAGGCCCATCGTGGCCTTGAGGATCGACCACAAGACCAGCGACACGAAGAACACGAACACGCCGACAATCACGATCGAGGCGATCTGACCGCCGAACGTGGCGCTGTCATTGGTGAACGGCACGGCGAAGGTGCCCCAGATACCGGCGCCAAGGTGAACCGGGATCGCGCCGACCACATCGTCGATTTTCAGCTTGTCCAGGAACGGCACGGCAAAGACCACGATCACGCCGCCGACCATGCCGATCAACGTGGCTTGTCCCAGCGTGGGCGTCAGCGGTTCTGCGGTGATCGACACCAGACCGGCCAAAGCGCCGTTCAGCACCATCGTCAGGTCAGGCTTCTTGTAAAGCAGTTGCGTCAGGATCAGCGTGGCGATTGCACCCCCCACTGCACCGGCGTTGGTATTGGCGAAGATGCGGCTGATATCGGCGACATTGGCGGCCGTGTCCATGTAAAGCTGCGAGCCGCCGTTGAAGCCGAACCACCCCATCCACAGGATGAACGTGCCCAGCGTGGCCAGCGTCAGGTTGGAACCGGGGAAGGGGTTCACACGGCCATCCTTGCCGTATTTGCCCAGACGCGGACCCAGGATCAGCGCCCCTGCCAGGGCCGCCCAGCCGCCGACCGAATGGACCACGGTCGATCCGGCGAAATCCTGAAAGACCTGGCCGAAGGTGGTTGCGATGAACCCGTCATCCGCGCCCAGGAAACCGCCGCCCCATTTCCATGAGGCCTGGATCGGATAGATCAGACCGGTCAGGATGATGGTGAAGATCAGGAACGGCCACAGTTTGATACGTTCGGCCAGCGCGCCCGAAACGATCGAGGCGGTGGCGGCGGCGAACATCAACTGAAAGAAGAAGTCCGATCCCACCGAAGCATAGGACAGATCGGTCTGGGTGTTGGCCAGCCCGACGGGCTCCATCACGGCGGGGCTGAACGCGCCCAGGATTCCGGTGATCGTCCAGCCATCGCCCGGATACATCAGATTGTAGCCGACAAGGTAATACATGATCGCCGCGAACGAGAACAATGAGACGTTCTTCATCAACTGCATGGTGACGTTCTTGGAGCGCACCAGCCCGGCTTCCAGCATCGAGAAACCTGCGGACATCCAGAACACCAGAAAGCCGGTGACCAGGAACATGAAGGTGGTGAAGATATAGCCGATTTCGGCATTCGGCGGGGTCATGTCGGCTTCCTGGCCAAACGCGGCCAGCGGCAGACTTGCGGCGACCAGCGCCAGGGGGATCAATTTTTTCAGGTGCATGGGGTGTTTCCTTTTCCCAGAACGGATCGGACAGCGGTTCACAGAGCGTCTTCGCCGGTTTCGCCGGTGCGCACGCGGGTTGCCTGTTGCAGGTCCAGAACGAAAATCTTGCCGTCGCCGATCTTGCCGGTGCGGGCGGTGTCGATCAGGGTTTGAACCACCTGATCGGCCATCGCGGTCGGCACCGCGAGTTCCAGCTTCAGCTTGGGCACGAAATTGACGGCGTATTCGGCGCCGCGGTAAATCTCGGTATGGCCGGACTGGGCTCCGAAGCCCTTGATTTCGGTTACCATCAACCCTCCGACGCCGATCGAGGTGAGCGCTTCGCGCACCTCGTCCAGCTTGAAGGGTTTGATTGCAGCAATGATGTATTTCACGGTGGTCCCCTGTTCTCTTGGCACGTCATCTGGCACCCGGTCGGATGCGGGATGACGCCATGCGAATGCTGCAACTGCGAAAGCACAAGCTCCGGCCTGCATGAAAAACGGGCACAAACGTGCTTCGATGCCCGAACGGGGCGGTTTTGCGGGCAGATGCTCACGGATTAATCAAAGCGCGAATGGCAATCCGTGATGCGTGGCCTCTCCACAATTGCCCGGGCCGGCTGTATGCTGGTGCCAAGAGACAGCGGAACGCGGCAGACAGGGCAGACACAGGCATGGCATCCTCAGGCAATCGGCGCCCTCGATTGGTGGCGGACCGGCGCGGACCGGCCCGCGCTGGCGGCGCGGGCAAAACCGGCAGCAACAAGGGCGGCGGCAGAAGCGGCGGCAGAAGCGGCGGCGGAGGCGGCGGCGGCGGGGGGCGAAAGCCCTCCCGGCGGCGGACGCCCAAACGCAAGGGCAATGCCCTGTTTCGGCTGATCGGCGGGCTTGTGCGCTTTGTGTGGCGCGTGGTCTGGGGGGTGCTGTGGCGCGTCACGGCGGTGGCAACGCTGGCGATGGCGGCGGCGACCTTCTATTTCTACACCACCATGCCCGGCGACCTGACCGAGATGCTGGACGGGCGCGCGCGCGGGTCGGTGACGATGCTGGACGCCGATGGCGAACCCTTCGCCTGGCGCGGCGAGAACTTCGGCGGCTTCACCTCATCCGAATCCGTATCGCCCCATCTGCGCAATGCCATTGTCGCCACCGAGGACCGGCGCTTCTATTCACATGTCGGCGTCAGTCCACGCGGGATCCTGGGGGCGATCCGTTCGAACATGGCCGATGGGCGCGGTCCGTTCAGCGGGGCAGGCGGTTCGACCATCACGCAGCAGGTGGCCAAGCTGCTGTGCCTGGGCAGACCCTTTGATCCCGATGTCTGGGAGGATGAGGCCGCTTACGAGGCCGATTGCCGTGAAGGCACACTCTGGCGAAAGATTCAGGAATTGCCCTACGCTTTCGCTCTGGAATTGCGCTTCACCAAGGCCCAGATCCTGACCATCTATATCAACCGGGCGTTTCTGGGGGCTGGCTCACGCGGGTTCGAAGCGGCGGCCCAGCGGTATTTCGGGCGCCCGGCGGCGCAGGTTTCGCCGTCCGAGGCGGCAATGCTGGCCGGCCTTCTGGTCGCGCCCTCGCGCTATGCGCCCACGCGCAACCTGCAACGCTCGCAGGACCGGGCCGGCGTGGTGCTGGGCCTGATGGCCGAACAGGGCTACCTGACACCGGCCGAACTGGCCCAGGCCCGCGCCAACCCGGCAACGCTGCGCGTCGCGGCCGAAAGCCCGATGGGCGGCTTCTTTGCCGATTGGGTGATGCGCACCGGGCCCGCCTGGCTGACCCGCAACACGACCGAGGACGTGCTCATCCAGACGACCCTGGACCCACTGGTTCAGAACGCCGCCGAGGCCGCAATGGAGAGCGCCTACAGCAATGAAGCCTTCGCCCAATCGCAGGCCGAGGTGGCGGTGCTGGTGATGTCCGCGGACGGCGCCGTGCGCGGCATGGTTGGCGGGCGGGACTATCTGCCCGGCGGGTTCAACCGCGCCGCGCAGGCGCGGCGCCAGACCGGATCAGCCTTCAAACCCTTCGTCTATGCGCTGGCGATGGAGATGGGCTATGAACCCTATGACCTTGTCGAAGACACGCCCCTGACCCTTGACGTGCCCGGATCCGGCCCCTGGACGCCGCGCAATTACAGCAATGACTTTCTGGGGATGATGACTCTGACCGAGGCCCTGGCCCGGTCCCGAAACATCCCCGCCGTGCGCATCTCGGAAGCGATGGGCCGCGACCGGGTGCGCCAGGCGGCGAACGCCTTTGGCCTGAATTCGGACCTGGCCGAAGGACCGGCGCTGGCGCTTGGGGCTTCCGAGGCAACCTTGCTGGAAATGACCGCCGCCTATGCCGGCATCCTGAACGGGGGCAGTTCCGTGCAACCTTATGGCTTCACATCGCTGACGCTGGCGGGCGATTCCACGCCCCTGATGCGAATTGGCAGCGGCATTCAAGAGAGGGTTATCAGCGAAGACGCGGCGCAGCGCCTGATCTGGATGATGTCGCAGGTGATCGAGGCGCCGCATGGCACCGGGCGCCGTGCGGCCCTGCCAGACGGGCGCGAGGCGGCGGGAAAGACCGGCACCACGCAGGCTTCGCGCGATGCCTGGTTCGTCGGCTTCACGGCTGATTACGTGGTCGGAGTCTGGATCGGCAACGATGACAACAGCTCGCTGACCAGAATCACCGGCGGCGGCCTGCCCGCCCAGATCTGGCGCGAGACCATGGTGCGCATCCATCAGAATGTCCCCTTGCGCCCCTTGCCCATGACCGTCCCGCAGCGCCCGGAACTGGACCCCCCGACCACGCGCGGCACGGGTGGCGCGGGCGGTCAGGGCGGTGCGGCGCCGTCCCTGGCGGATTCGATCCTGGGGGTCCTGAACGGCATTCTGGGCGGCAACTGACCGCCCCGAAGGCGCGCACGGCGCAAGCACAAGCCCCGCGCCGGTTCAGCCAGCTTGCCGCAGATCCTCGATCATCCGGTTCAGATCACCGCCCCGGCGTTCCAGCATGTTGCCGATTTCCTGGCGCTCTGCCGCCAGCACGTTGACGCCTTCGATTATCAGGTTGAAGAACCGGTTGCTGCCGCTGCGGTCGGAGACATGCCAGCGCACCTCGAACGGCGCCTGGCTGCGCAGGCGCATGGTCGAATCCACCTCCCAGAAGCTGCGTAATTCCCGCGCGCCGGTGACTTCGACGCTTGCGCCGATGAATTCCCGGAACTGGCGCCCGTATTTGCGCGAAAGATACCCGCGAAAGGCCTCGGCGAACGCGCGCATCTGGCTGCTGCTGGCCGCGCGCGCCGGTGGTCCCAGTGCCGAGCGAGCGATGATCGGAACATCGCCGTAAATGTCGAAGATCCCTTCGAATCGCTGAATCATCCGGGCCTCCGACGCACCGGAGTTGATGATGCTTTGAATGTCATTCATCACCCGTCCGATCAGCGCGTTGGCCTCGGCCTCGGTCATCGCTGCGGCGGGCAGTGGCAACACCCACGCCGTTGAGATACCGGCAAGCCCGGCGATGACCTGGCGGCGATCAGTCGAGAAATTCGGCATAGGGATCAATGACCTCGTCTTCGATTTCAATCCCCAGATGATAGCGGCGCGTTTGCAGATAGAGAAGCCTTGCCTGCGCATAGGGGTCTGTCGTGTCTATCACATTTGCGTCGAGCAGATCGGCGTTTTCCGCCAGTGTGGCGAAGCGCCCCGCGCCGCGCGCCAGCAGGCTGCCGTAATATTCATTGCGCGGCAGCACGAAACGAAGCGGGTCGATAACCATGTCGACAACCATGCCGGCGGCGTCCCGTTCGGTGGACGGGCCCAGAACCGGCAGCACGACATAGGCCCCTTCGCCCACGCCCCATCGGTGCAGCGTCTCTCCGAAATCCGACCGGCGCCCGTAAAGTCCCATCGCCCCGGCCGGATCGAACAACCCGCCCAGACCGATGGTGGAATTGACCACCAGCCGCAGGGTGTTTTCCGCCGCCCGGTCGGGGCGGATCTGCAACAGGTCGTTCAGGATCGTCCCCGGAATGCCCAGATTCGCCCCGAAATTCCGGATCCCGCGACGAAACGGGGATGGGCGCGGGGGTTCGGCAAGTGCCATCGCGCCATCGCCCGCGCCCTGGGCAACGGCTGTGGCCGTCCCCTGGCCCGCGGCGCCAGTCTGGGCACCCGGTGCGGGATCGGATGCAGAAGCCGGGGCACCGGACAATGCCCGGTCCAGCGCCAGATTGGCGTCGAACTGCGCGCGGTTGGCGGTCTCATACGGATCATTTGTCCCGGCAGCAGGGGTCCGAGCCAGATTGCAACCGGCCAGTGCGATCAATGCCAGCGCCGCCAGCCCTACCCCTGTGATCCGCAACACCTGATACTCCATGGCCGTTTACTGAATGATAGCAGTTGGTCCCTATCCTCCAGCTTATAGGCCGCCATGGGATGAAGGCAACTCAAGCGGTGTCTTTGGATGGGTGCAGGTATGCTCCGAAACGGCGATGTGCGACCTTGGCGGTTCAGCCGGCTCTGGGCTCCGGTGCTGATTTTCGGCGCGCTGACCAATCTGCTGATGCTGACCGGGCCGTTGTTCATGCTGCAGGTCTATGAACGGGTGCTGCCCAGCAGTTCCGTTCCCACATTGGCGGTGTTGTTTGCGCTTGTGATCTTTCTGTATGCGATGATGGCGCTTCTTGACTCCGCGCGAAGCCGCATCTTGATCCGCATCGCCGCGCGGCTACGCAAGAAACTCGAACGCCGGCTATTGGACGGGCGTTTGCAACATGGCCCCCGGTCCGACGTTTTCGGCCCGGGGGGCTGTGCCCTGCAGGACCTGGAAATCGTCCACAGGACTCTGTCCTCGCCCGCTGTTCTGGCGATGCTGGATACCCCCTGGACCTTTGCCTTTCTGGCGTTGCTGTTCTTCTTCCACCCATTGCTGGGGGTGTTGGCAACCTTTGGCGGCCTTGCCCTGGTGCTGCTGGCGCTTGTCGGGCATTGGCGGGCCCGGGCGCCCCTGGCGCGCGCCCAGGTCGCCGGGCGCGAGGCCGAATCACTGGTTTCGGCGCTGGATGCGGATCTCCTCAGCCTGTCCGCACTGGGTATGGATCAGCCGCTGGCGGATCGCTGGCAGGCGCAGCGGGACGCGGCGCTGGGCGCCTTGCTGACGGCGTCCGATCGCAGCGCCATCGACGGCGCACTGGCGCGATCCTTCCGGCTGTTGATGCAGTCCTCTGTTCTGGCACTGGGCGCGTTGCTGGTGATTCGCGGAAGCGCTTCGGGCGGAGTGATCGTCTCCGCGTCCATCCTGATGGGCCGGGCGCTGATGCCCGTTGAAACCCTGGCCACCCAATGGCCGGGGATCCGTGCGGCCTGGGCTGCATGGCGCCGGATCGAGGTCCGGTTGCAGCGATGGACGCCGCCGGCCATCGGCGCGGCGGCGTCTGCGGTCCGTCCCGGGCCCTTGCTGGCGCAACATGTCATCGTGACCCCGGCCGCTGGCGGCGTTCCGATCCTGCGGCTCAAGGGGTTCGAAGTGCCGCAAGGTGGCGCGCTTGGCGTGATCGGGCCCAGTGGCTCGGGCAAGAGCACCCTTGCCGCCGCTTTGGTCGGGGCCGTCCCGGTAATCGCCGGCGCTCTCAGGCTGGGCGATACGGTGCTGCCCATTCCCCGGCCCGTGGGCCGTGCCCTGGGGTATCTGCCGCAGCGGGTGGCGCTGCTGGACGGCACGGTTGCCGACAACATTGCCCGCTTCTGTCCCAGCCCCGATCAGGCAGAGATCGAACGCGCCGCGCGTCTGGCCGGGATGCATGAGGTCATCACTGCCCTGCCAGACGGATACCGGACCCGCCTTCATCCCGGCGAATACCGGTTCTCGGGGGGCGAGGCGCAGCGCCTTGGCCTGGCGCGGGCCTTGTTCGGCGATCCGCCGCTGGTGATCCTGGATGAACCCAATGCCCATCTGGATGCGGCGGGGTCCGCCTGCCTGAACGGGGCGATCCGGGCGCTCAAGGCGCGCGGCGCCGTGGTGCTGGTCATGGCGCATCGCCCGGGTGCGATCGCCGAATGCGACTCGCTACTGGTGCTGGAAGCCGGGGCACAGGTGGCGTTCGGTCCGCGCGAGACGGTGCTGCGCGAATCGGTCCGCAATCACATGGCGCTGGTCTCGACCGGCCCGCGCGCGGCGCCATGAGCCGCGCGGACCCGATCAGCGCGCGCGCCCCGGTCTGGGTCGGATCCGTAAGCGCGGCCATCCTGATGATCGGTTTCGGTGTGTGGGCCGCGGCAGTGCCGATCGACGGCGCGGTTCTGGCAACCGGCGAAGTGGACACATCGTCGAACCGTCGGTTTATCCAGCACTCCGAGGGGGGGATGGTGGCCGAGGTTGCGGTGCGCGAGGGGCAGGAGGTGGTGGCCGGTCAGGTGCTGATCCGACTGCAAGACCCCAATGTGGAGATGCAGTGGGATCTGGTTACCGGCCAGCTGGAGGAAGCGCGCGCCCGCAGTCTGCGCCTGACTGCCGAGCGCGACGACACCGATTGGCCTTCCATGCCGGAAGTCCCGCTCGCGCAGGGGTCCGAGGTGATGGCGGCTCAGCGCCGCCTGTTCGACGCCCGGCGCGAGGCGCAGGGCCGCCAGCTAGAGCAACTATCCGATCGGCAGGCCCAGACCGAGGCGCAGATCCTGGGGCTTGGCGCCCAGGACGAGGCCATGGTGCTCGAGGCGGCGCTGTTGGCTGCCGAACTGGCGCAACAGCGCGACCTGCAAGACCGCGGCCTGACCCAGATGTCGCGCGTGACCGCGCTGGAGCGCGAGGCGGTCCGTCTGGAGGGGCGCCGCGCCGCGCTGAGCGCGCGCGCATCCGAATTGCGCGGCCTGGTGGCGGATATCGGGCATCAGATCGAGGCGTTGCGCGCCTCGCGTCGGGATGAGGCGATCGGCCTTCTGGCCGAAACGGGCGCGCAACTGGTCGAGTTGACTGCCCGGCGCGCGGCTCTCGCCGAACGCCGGGCGTTGCTGCAAATCCGCACACCGGTCGCCGGGGTGATTTACGGCATGGTGCCGATGGCCGACGGCATGGTGCTGCGACCGGGAGAGCCGCTGATGCAGGTCCTTGAGCGATCACAAACGCCGCGGCTTACGTTCAGGGTGCGCCCCCAGGACATCGACGATGTCCATGTGGGCCAGGTCGCGACGGTCCAGTTCCCCGGGATGGATGCGACGCTTTCCGGGCTCGACGCCGTTGTCACCGCCATTTCGGCCGCAACCTTCAGCGACGATCGCACCGGTGTTCCCTTTTTCAGGGTCGATATGGAACTGACGCCGGATGCCCTGCGCACGATCCAGGATCTGCCTGTCCTGCCGGGCCTGTCGGCGCAGGCATTCTTGTCCACGGGTGCCCGCACGCCGCTGGCCTATTTCCTGTCCCCGATCGCCGAGCAGTTCAACCGCGCCATGCGTGACCCCTGACACAAGGGCGGGGCTTTTCCTGCCCCGCCAAACGTGCTTACCTGCCGGCACATCAACAGGAGGTCCGCGATGCCCCACGCCCTGGAAACCCGCCTTGCCGAACGGGGGCTCACCCTGCCCGATGCCCCGGCCCCGGCGGCCAATTATGTGCCCTGGGTGAAAAGCGGCCAACAGGTATTCGTGTCCGGGCAGATGAGCCAGGGCAGCGGCGGGTTGATCCGCGGCAAACTGGGCGCCGACATGAGCATCGAACAGGGCGCCGAGGCGGCGCAGCACTGCGCCCTGTCGCTGCTGGCGCAGTTGCGCGCCGCTGTGGATGGTGATCTGTCCCGCCTTGAACGGGTGGTCAAACTGGTCGGTTTCGTCAATTGCACGTCTGATTTCACCGATCAGCCGAAGGTCATCAACGGGGCGTCCGATCTGCTGGTGGACCTGCTGGGCGAAGCCGGTCGCCACGCGCGCTCGGCGGTGGGGGTCGTCTCCCTTCCGTTGGGCGTCGCGGTCGAGATCGAGGCGATTTTCGAGGTCAAGTGATGCGCCCCGCCTTGCCAGACAGCTTCCTCTGGCGTCCGCTGGCGCACCGTGCGCTGCATGACCGCGCGCAGGGACGCCCCGAAAACTCGGCGGCTGCGGTGCGCGCCGCCGTGGCTGCGGGCTACGGGATCGAAGTCGACGTGCAGATCAGCGCCGATGGCGTGGCGATGGTGTTTCATGACGGCACGTTGGAGCGGATGACCGCCGCCACCGGACCCGTCTCGGGGCTGACGGCGGCGGCGCTGCAACGTGTCGGGCTGGGTGACAGCAAAGAGCCGATGCCAACGCTGGTGCAGGTGTTGGATTTGGTGGGCGGGCGCGTGCCCTTGCTGCTCGAACTCAAGGATCAATCGGGCGTGATGGGCCCCACGAACGGGCGGCTGGAACAGGCAACGGCTCAGGCGCTGACCGGCTATTTCGGCCCGGTGGCTGTGATGTCCTACAACCCCTCGATGATTGGCACGATGTCGCGGCTTGTTCCGCAGGTCCCGCGCGGGTTGACGACCGATGCCTTCCCCCGCGCGGATTTTCCGGACACCGCGGCCGCCGAAGCCCATCGCCTCCGTTTGGCCGCGATCGCGGATTACGACGACGTTGGGGCGGCGTTCATCTCGCACGATTGGGAAGACCTGCAAAACCCGCGCGTTGCGGAATTGAAAGCTGCGGGTGCTGCGGTGTTGTGCTGGACGATCAAATCCGCCGCGCAGGAGGCCCAGGCGCGCGAGATCGCGCAGAACATCACGTTCGAGCAGTATTTGCCGCCCATCCCTTGACCTGACCGCTTGCGTGGACAGGTTTGCGGCACCCAGCGAAGGGAACAGCGTGCAGATTGCGATCAACGATGCCATCGACCAGATACCCGCCCGCGACTGGGATGCCCTGACCGGCGCGGCCATCGACCGACCGGTGGATCCGTTCACCACGCATCGGTTCCTGTCGGCGCTCGAGGCGTCCGGCTCGGTCGGGCCGGGCACCGGGTGGGAGGCAAAGCATCTGAGCCTGCATCAGGACGGACGATTGCTGGCCGCCATGCCGCTTTATGCCAAGGCGCACAGCCAGGGCGAATACATCTTCGATCACGCCTTTGCCGAAGCCTGGCAGCGCGCAGGCGGGTCCTATTACCCCAAGCTGCAATCGGCGGTTCCGTTCACGCCGGCCACCGGCGCGCGCCTGCTGGGGCCGCCCGAATTGCGGCCCATCCTGTTGCGCGCGCTCAAGGACATCACCGCCGGAAATGACCTGTCCTCGGCCCACATCACCTTTTGCACCGCAGACGAGGCCGCGCTGGGCGTGCAGGAAGGGTTCCTGCACCGGGTCACGCAGCAATTCCATTGGCAGGACGCGGGTTACGGTGATTTTGACGGGTTCCTGTCGGCCCTGTCGTCGCGCAAGCGCAAGGCCATTCGGCGCGAGCGCATGCAGGCGCAGGGTTTCGGCGGGCAGATCGTTGCCCTGACGGGCGATGACCTGCAACCCGAGCATTGGGACGCGTTCTGGACCTTCTACCAAGATACCGGCAGCCGCAAATGGGGCCGCCCCTACCTGACGCGCGCCTTCTTTGCTATCGTGCAGGAAACGCTGCGCGACGACATGGTGCTGATGCTGGCGCTGCGTGATGGCAGGCCTGTCGCCGGGGCGCTGAATTTCATCGGGCGGGACACGTTGTTCGGGCGATACTGGGGCTGCATCGAAGATCACCCCTGCCTGCATTTCGAACTGTGCTATTATCAGGCGATAGACTGGGCGCTGGCGCAGGGTCTGAAACGGGTCGAGGCCGGCGCGCAGGGCGAGCACAAGCTGGCGCGCGGCTATTTGCCGACGCCGGTGCATTCGCTGCACTGGTTCGCCAATTCGGGCTTTGCCAGGGCGGTCGAGGAGTACCTGCAACGCGAAGGGCGCGCCGTCGAGGACGACATGGAGTATCTGAACACCTTCGCGCCGTTCCGGCGGCCCGATGGCGGGGACGCGGGCCCTTGATCGAGCCTCTTTTCGATGCGAAAACCCGAGGGACGCGGCTCCGGGGATCCGCCATGATGTGCGCTTCGCTCGCATTGTGCGGGATCTGCATCGGTGACCACCGGTCCCGCCCTGTCACAAACCCAAGGAGCACGCCATGCGACCTGCCCGATTGACCGGCTCCGAGCGAGAAAGCGCCCTCGCGGACCTGGCGACAGCCGGCTGGACCCATGAGGTCGAGCGCGACGCCGTGACCAAGACCTACCGTTTCAAGGATTTCAGCGCCGCGTTCGGCTGGATGACGCGCGCAGCGCTAGAGGCCGAAAAGCTGGATCACCACCCCGAATGGCGCAACACCTACAACCGGGTCACGGTCCTGCTGACCACCCATGACGTCAAGGGGCTGACCGTGCTGGATACCGACCTGGCCCGCGCCATGGACCGTATGGCCGCGGGGCAGGCGCAATAAGACCGCGGGGGGCGCATGGCCCCCCGGATCCCGTATCAGAGCGCGGCAACCATGGCCGGGCCGCCAGACATTTCGCAGCCCCGCGTTTCTTCGGGGTGCCACACCGTGATGACCCCGTCCTCGGCGGCCAGCGCATAGCGCTTCGAGCGCCCCATCATGCCGACAACCGCCGCGTCAAATGCCATGTCCATCGCCTTGGCGAAGGCGCCGGTGCCGTCTGACAGCATCTTGATTCCCGCGTCCGTCGCGCCGGTCTGGGCCCCCCATTCGCGCATCACATGCGCGTCGTTGACCGATATGCAGATCACGTCGTCCACGCCCTTGGCCTTCAGCGCGTCCATGCTGGCAATGAAACCGGGCACATGCGCCGAATGGCATGTGGGCGTGAACGCGCCGGGCACGGCAAAGATCACAACCTTGCGCCCTGCGGTCAGGCTGCTCAGCGAAACGTCCTCGGGGCCCTTTTCGCCCAAACGGACAAAGGTGGCCTCGGGCAGACGGCTTCCGACACTCATGGGCATGGAATTCAACTCCTGTAAGGTTCAGCGAACTGGGTTTGACAATCTCTGTGCGATATAGAACGACAAGACAAGCCCGCCAGTGGGTATCAACAACAGGAGAACGCAATGGCTGGAATCGTGGTTGTCGGCGCCGGTCAGGCGGGGGCCTCGCTGGTCGCGAAGCTCAGGGCGCTGGGGTATGCCGGCGATCTGACCTTGATCGGCGATGAACCCGTTCCGCCCTATCAGCGCCCGCCCTTGTCCAAGGCCTATCTGCTGGGCAAGATGGAACTGTCGCGCCTGTTCCTGCGCCCACAAGAGTATTACGCCGATCACGAGATCACCCTGCGCATGGGCGCGCAGGTAACCCGGATCGACGCTGCGCAACGGAGCCTGTGGCTGGGCGATGAGGCGCTGCCCTATGAGCAACTGGCACTGACCACCGGCGCCGAGCCTCGCCGCCTGCCGGCCGCTATCGGCGGCGATTTGCAGGGTGTCTACGCGGTGCGCCGCCTGTCCGATATCGACGCCATGGCCGGTGAATTCACCGAGGGGCGCCGGGTGTTGATCGTGGGCGGCGGGTATATCGGGCTGGAGGCCGCCGCCGTCGCCGCGCAAAAAGGGCTGTCAGTTACGGTGATCGAGGCCGCACCGCGCATCCTGGGGCGCGTGGCGTCACCTGAAACGGCGGGTTTCGTGCGGGATCTGCACGGCGCGCACGGCGTCACCATCCGCGAAGGGGTCGGCCTGACGCGGCTGACCGGCGAGGCCCGCGTCACCGGCGCCGAACTGGCCGATGGCAGCGTTCTGGATGTGGATTTCGTGATTGTGGGGATCGGCGTGGTGCCAGCCGGTGGCTTGGCCGCGCAGGCCGGTGTGACGCTGGACAACGGCATCGCGGTGGATGAACTTGGCCGCACATCGGACCCGGCGATCTGGGCCGCCGGGGATTGCGCGTCCTTCGTCTATCAGGGCGCGCGGACCCGGCTGGAAAGTGTTCAGAACGCGATCGATCAGGCCGAAGCGGTGGCCGCGAACATGCTGGGCGCGGGTCAGCCCTATGTGCCGATGCCATGGTTCTGGTCGGATCAATACGACATGAAGCTGCAAATCGCCGGTCTGAACACCGGTTATGACCGCATCATCACCCGTCAGACCGACGCGGCGCGCAGCCATTGGTATTTCGCGGGCGATCGGTTTCTGTCGGTCGATGCGATGAACGATCCACGCGCCTACATGGTTGGCAAGCGCCTGCTGGAAGGCGGAAAATCCCCGGATCCGGCGCTGATTGCCGACCCCGCGACAGACCTCAAGGCCCTGCTGAAGGCATGAGGATCGTTGGCGGCACGCATCGCGGCACGGTGTTGGCGGATGTCGGTGCGGGCGATAGTGCGGCGCATCTGCGCCCCACGTCGGACCGCGTGCGCGAGGCGCTGTTCAACATGTTGGCGCAGGGGCGCTGGGGCAATCTGGTATCCGGCCAGCGGGTGCTGGACCTGTTTGCCGGCACCGGCGCGCTGGGGCTGGAAGCCCTGTCGCGCGGGGCCACGCAGATCACGCTGGTAGATGACGGCGCGGCCGCGCGCGCGCTGATCCGGGCGAATATTGAAAAGCTGCGGGCGATGGGCGTGACGCGGCTTTACCGGCGCAACGCCACCGATCTGGGGGACAATCGCGGGCCTGGCTTCGGGCTGGTGTTCCTGGATCCGCCCTATGGCAAGGGGCTGGGTGCGCTGGCCCTGTCCTCGGCGCAGGCGGGCGCATGGCTGGCCGCGGGCGCGACACTCGTCTGGGAAGAAAACGCCCCGCAACCCGCGCCCGAAGGGTTCGAACTGCTGGACCAGCGTCGCTACGGCGAAACCTGGATCACCATCCTTCGCGCGCCTTGAGACGCGGGGTTTCCCGCGCCGCCGCCCGTCGCCTTACAGCACGAAACTGAACTGCCGATCCAGCGGCAGGCTGCGCGCGCGGATTCCGGTCAGATCGAACAGCGCGTTGGCCAGTGCCGCCGCGGCCGGGGGGGTGCCGGGTTCGCCACCGCCGCCCAGATGCGGGTTGGCCTCCAGCAGTCGCGTTTCGATCTGCGGTGCGCCGGACATGCGCAGCACATCGGTATCGGGGAAGTTCAACTGTTCGACCATCCCGTCGCCGAAGGTGATCTGCCCGTGCACCGCGGCGGACAGGCCGAAGATCAGGCCGCCCGCCATCTGCGCGCTCAGGATGCCCGGATCCAGCACAACCCCCGTGTCGCAGGCAACCCAGGCGCGGGCGATGCGGATCGCCCCGCCTTCGTCGCGCACCTCGACAACCTGCGCGACCGGCGTGCCGAACGACCAGGTCATTGCCACCCCGCGCCCGGTGCCGACGGGTTTGTCGCCGTCCCATCCCGACATCTCGCGCACCGCGTCCAGCACGCCGGCGGCAGCGGCGCTTTTCGGGCGCGCCAGGTCCAGCCGGAATGCAATCGGATCCCGGCCCGCCGCATGGGCCAGTTCATCGATGAAGCTTTCATGCACGAAGCCGTTGTAGCTGGACCCGACCGAGCGCCAGAAACCGACCGGCACACCCAGATCGACCGCGTGGCCGCGCATCCGGTAATTGGGGATCGCGTAGGGTTGATCCGCCAGTCCTTCGATGATGGTGCTGTCCCCGACCGGCGGCGAAACCCCGACCCAGCGCCTGAGCAACGGGTCCAGCAAGCCGGGCGTTGAAAGCCGGGCATCCATGACCACCGCCTGACCGTCATTGACCACGCCGCGCAGACGGGCAATCGCCGCCGGTCGGTAGAAGTCATGCGTCATGTCCTCTTCGCGCGACCAGGTCACTTGCACGGGCGTGCCGGGCATGGCCTGCGCGACGCGCGCCGCCAGCACCGAATAGTCGTATTCGATGCGTCGCCCGAAGCCGCCGCCCATCATGGTCGTGTGCACGGTCACGGCCGCGGATGGCAGGCCGACGGCTGCGGCGACCGCATCGCGCTGACCGATCGGCGCCTGGCTGGGGGACCACAGATCCAGCGCGTCGCCGGTAAACAGCGCGGTGGCGTTCATCGGCTCCATCGTCGCGTGGGCCAGGAAGGGCAGGCGGTATTCGGCCTCGATCACGGTGCCGGAATGGGGGCCATCGGCGTCACCGTCATCGCGCCCGGTGATGTCGGGATCGGTGTCGAACCCGGCGACCAGGGCGGTGTCGATTTCGGCGCTGGTGGCGGGGTAGGGGGCCGGACCCCAGTCGATTTGCGCAGCCTGCGCCCCTTGAAAGGCCAGCCACGTGTTGCGCGCAATGACGGCGATGCCGGTGCCCAGGTCGATCACCCGCTCAACGCCTTCGATCGCCAGCGCCGGGGCCGGGTCGAAGCGCAGCATCGCGCCGCCCAGCCGGGGCGACATGCGGATCGTGGCGAATTTCATCCCCTGCAGCCGGGTATCGATGCCGTAATTGGCGGTTCCCGTGGATTTGGCGGGGATGTCCGGGCGGGGCAGGGCGGTGCCCAGCAGCCGCCAGTCCGAACGCGGACGCGGATCCACTTGTGGCGGGTCGACGCGGGCGGCGGCCTCGGCCAGTTCCGCATAGGTCAGGCTGGTGCCATCGCGCGCGATCACCGATCCGTCTTGCGTGCGCAGGGTTTCGACGGGTTCATTCAGCCGCTCGGCCGCCGCCAGTTTCAGCGCCTCGCGCGCGCTGGCCCCGGCATGGCGCATCTTGCCCCAGCCGTCGCGCATGCTGGTGGATCCGCCGGTGATCTGCGTGCCGAACAGCTTTCCGACCTGTCCCAATGCCGCGCCAAGCGACCGCCGCCACGCCGCGCGCTCATAGTCGAATCCGCCCACCGCGCTTTCCAGCAGGGCGCCGTTGTAATAGGCCGCCGAGGCCGGGCCATGGGCGATCTTCACGCTTTGCCACGGCACGTCGAGTTCCTCGGCGACCATGGCCGCCAGCGTGGTTTGCGCGCCCTGTCCCATATCCGCGCGGCCCGAGACCACGGTGATGCCATCCGCGTCGATCACCAGGAAAGCGTTCAGTGCCGTGCCGTCCTGGGGGGTCAACGGATTGGGCACCGGTTGGCGAATCTTGTAGACGCCAAACGCCACCCCGCCGGCAACCGCGACCGAGGCGACAAGAAAGCTGCGGCGGGTGATCGTGCCCAGTTTGCCCATCACGCCCCCTCCGCCATGACCGCGGCCGCGTCATGGATCGCCGCACGGATCCGCCCGTAGGTGCCGCAGCGGCACAGGTTGCCGGCCATGGCGCTGTCGATGTCGGCATCCGTGGGGGTCGGTGTCGTTGCCAGCAGCGCGGCGGCCTGCATGATCTGACCGGACTGGCAATAGCCGCATTGCGCCACCTGATGCCGGATCCAGGCGTCTTGCAGCGGATGCAGGGCCGCGGGCGTGCCCAGCCCCTCGATGGTGGTCACCGGCCCCCAGACATCGGCCAGCGCAATCTGGCAACTGCGCACGGCTTCGCCGTCGATATGCACCGTGCAGGCCCCGCAGGCCGCCACGCCGCAGCCGTATTTGGTGCCGGTCAGGCCGATTTCATCGCGCAGCACCCACAACAAGGGCACGTCGCCTGGCGCGTCCGTGCTGCGCGGGGATCCGTTGATCGTCAGATGTGTTGTCATGCCGGGCTCCGGTGGAGGCGATTATGGCTTCATGACAAAATAGGCTCAGAATGTCAGGATGTAAATTGACAAAATCTACGCATACTGTCAGACCGTGAAAATGGCCGTCACCACCGCCCGAGCCCCCGCCTCAGATACCCGCCGCGACGCGATCCTGCTCGCGGCGTTCGAGGCGTTTCGCCTGTATGGCTACCGGCGCACGGCGATGGAAGATATCGCCACGGCTTCGGGTATGTCGCGGGCGGCGCTGTATATGCATTTTCGCAACAAGGAGGACGTATTTCGCACCTTGTTGCAGGCCTATTTCTCGCGGATGGCGACCTTTCTGGACGCGGCGCTGACCCCTGGTCTGCCGCCCGCACAGGCGATGGATGTGGTGTCGGCGATCAAGACAGGCCCCGAGATGCAGGCGCTGATGGACTCGCCCCATGGTGCGGAATTGCTGGATGCCCATCTGTCCCAATGCGCTGACCTGATCGACAGCGGCGAGGCGCGGTTTGTCACGTTGCTGGCCGATTGGTTGCGCAGCGAAGCCGAGGCCGGGACCGTGACGCTGCGCCCGGACGGCGCCGATGCCGAGGGCGTCGCCCGCACGATCATCGCGGCGCTGCACGGGCTCAAGCGCCCGGGCATCGCCTATGCCGAATTTGTCGAGGATGTGCACCGGCTGTCGGCGCTGTTCGGGCACGCGCTGACCCCCGCGCCGTAAACCCGGCGGATTGCGGGACGGCCCGGAGACCGGGCAATGGGGCTCTTGCGCGGTCCGATGGTGTGGTGTGCCTCACAGTTCGGTTCGCAGATGCCACAATTCCGGGAACAGTTCGACCTCCAGCATCCGGCGCAGATACTGCACGCCGGCGGTGCCCCCGGTGCCGCGCTTGAAGCCGATCACGCGTTCCACCGTGGTCACATGGTTGAAACGCCAGCGGCGGAAATAATCTTCGAAATCCACCAGCTTTTCGGCCAGTTCGTATAGTTCCCAATGCGACTGCGGGTGCTCGTAGACGGTCTGCCACGCAGCTTTGACACCAGCACTGACCTGCCATGGCTGCCGCACATCGCGGTTCAGAACCTCGGACGGCACGGGCAGGCCCGCCTTGGCCAGCAGCCGCAGCGCGGTGTCATAAAGCGACGGGCGCGCCAGTTCCGACTGCAACAGCGCCAGGATGTCGGCGCGGTGCTCATGCGGGCGCAGCATCGCCGGGTTGCGGTTGCCGACAGCGAATTCGATCAGCCGGTATTGCCAGGACTGAAAGCCCGACGAT
>TARA_R110002124_G_scaffold63783_1_pt1 | contig 29294 bp, 29 predicted proteins | sample TARA_R110002124 | Tara Oceans TARA_R110002124 (sample SAMEA4397445) | marine metagenome | biome: Polar Biome; feature: [SRF] surface water layer (ENVO:00010504); material: water (ENVO:00002006), including particulate matter (ENVO:01000060) such as... | depth 5 m
TGGGCCGTGTGCGCAATGGCAATCTGGCGCTCGGCATGCTCGCGCAGCCGCAGCGGAATGTCGTTGAGCATGGCAAAATTCGGCCGGGTCTTGTGGAAGCTCACCAGATTGGCGACCAGGCCATCCAGATAGCGCACCAGGTTATTGGCGCGGTAATTGCTGGTGCCGTAGCCCGCCTCCCACAGATACATGAACAGCGGGTCGCCGCGATAGGGCTCGCCCTTGGTCTGCCGGTCGGCCTCGGCCTGTTCGGTCTTGCGCATCGACTGCGCCGCGACCTCGGCCAGCGCCGCCGCCTGCTGCTGCTTGGCTGCGAATGCCGGATCGCGGGCGATCGAGGCCCCGAGCTTGCCCGCCAGGGCCTTGAGCTGGCTCTGCTGGCTGTCGAACTGGGCAAGCGCCTCGGCCCGCTCCGCCGTCAGCCGGGCCAGCCGTGCATCGATCTCGGCGACCGCCTTTTCCGCCTGGCCGAGATCCTTGGCATGGGCCTTGAGCTGCGCCCGGGCCCTGGTCTCGGCCGCCGAAATGGCGCCGTCCAGTTCGGCCTGCACCGACGGATCAAGCCGCAGCCGCGCCAGCTGGCGGAACAGCTCGGCTTCGCTCTCGCGGATCTTGCTGATCCGTTCGGCCGAGCGGGACAGCCGCTTGGAAATCTCGTCTTCTTCCCGGCGGATGTCCCGCATTGCTTCGTCGAGGCTGGCCAGGGCTTCAGGGCCGCGGATACTCATAACTCTACCACCGCGTTACCGCCCCGCCGGAAACCGGCACATTATATGTCACGTCGAGAAATCCGTAGGTCTTGCGGCCTATTTCATTGCCCTGGATGATGCCGTCATTGCGCTTGTCGGCGACGATCTCGTCATAAACCTCTTCGGGCACGCGAACCCCCCAGATGCTGACGGTCTCCGTCTCGCCGGTCTCCTCGTTGAGAATGGGCAGGCTCAGCCGCTTGCCATCGGCATCGAGTGCCTCGACCACCAGATAGTAATTGGTGGCATCGGTATTGACCTCCGGGAAGGTCCAGAAGCCGGATTTCTCGTCGGGTCGATTGACCACCCGCAGCGTATATTCCTGCCGGATGAGATCGCGCAGGGCCGTCAGATCGGCCACGGCCCTCTCGGCAGCAGGGCGGTCGCCCTCAGCGGCCAGGGTCTGGCCGCGCGTGCGGATGGCCTCGGCATCCATCACCGCCTGCTGCACCTTGGTTTCTTCAAATATGGTGTCGTAGAGCGCGTCCATCTGCATCGGCAGGCCCTGGGCCAGCTCGATCCGCGCCTGCTCGGCCTGATCCGCCTGATAGGGGCGCCACACGCCGAAATATCCCACCGTCAGCGCCAGCGCCGCCGCCGCGATCAGCAGCACCGGCCTGCCCCAGCGCTTGCGACCGACATAGAGCCTGGCCAGCGTCACGCCCAGGCTGGGCGGCGGCGGATCATAGGTGAACCGGCTCTCCTGCAGCGCCGCCACGCCTTCGCGCAGAATGGCGTCCGGCACGTCGATGCCCTGCTGGTGATAGATGTCGCGCAGCCTGTCGATCAGCTGGGCCTGCTTGGCGTCGGTATCGAGCTCGCGCGTGGCCAGGCTCTGCTGATGACGCAGCGTGTCGACCACGTCCATGGCCAGCATGACTTCGTCCAAGGGGGCAGCGGACTGCGCCGTCACGTCACTCATTGTTGCCGTCCACCCTGATGGGTCCGCCCCCCCTTAGTTCCTGGTCTCGAGCAACAGGGCATTGCCTTCGGCGGCCAGGGCCGCCAGACGCCGCTTGCCATCTTCCACCGCATCGCGGATTTCGGCCGAATTCTTGGTCGAAGCCACGCGCATCTCATTGATGATGGTGCGGCTCTTTTCCTGGAAATTGACCACCGAATCGACCAGCTTCTTGACGGCATCGGCGCGCACGGTGGGGCCATAGCCGGCCCGCACGGCCTCTTCGGTCACCTTGTCGCCAATCTCCGAAAGGGTCTCCAGGCTCTTGCTCATCCCTTCCTTCATCGCGTTGAGCGTCTCGGTGGATTCATGCAGGCCGAACATGCCGGTGAACGAGGCCGACAGGGCCGTCAGCACCGTCTCATTGGTGGAAAAGAACGAGATCGACTGCTGATACACCCGCTCCTTGGCATTGGTGGTCTGCATCAGCCGGGCCATCACCACTTCGGAGGTATTGTAGGAAATGGTCAGATTGTCCGAGAGGTCCTTGGCGATCTGGTAGCGCCCCTCTTCATTCTGCATGTCGCGCAGCTTTTCATCGCGGTCCATTTCCAGCCGCGCCCGGTCGGCCGGCACGGTGCCAGCAAAGGACGAGACAGCGCTCGAGGCCGCAGTCAGGATGTCTTTCTTGGCCGCCAGGCGCTGTTCGGCGGTCGCCAGCACTTCGAGCGCCATCACTTCGGCCTGCTTGAGCGCGCCGCGGAAATCGCGATAGGCCTCCAGAATGGTGTGTTCGCGGTCGATCTGGTCCTTGGTATCGGCCGTGACCGCCAGATAGGTGTCGCGAATCTTGTCAAAGCGCGTGGCGATATCGCCGCGGCTGACCTTCATCCACACATTGGAGGCGCGCTCGAACAGGTCGAGCTTGTTGTCGGCCAGCTGGTCGACCATGCCCTTGGCATCGTCGCGGATGGAATCAAAGCCCTTGGTGATCTCTTCGTAGCGCTCGCCGATCTTCATGGCCGCGATCTGCTCGCGCACCACTTCGTTGAAGGCGCTGGCCTGGCTCAGGGTCCTGCCGATCAGCACGACACGGGTTTCATCAAGCTCGGTGATCTGCTGCAGCAGGCCGGTAATGGGCGCTTCGCCCTGCTGCTCGGGCCAGATTCCGAGATCGCGGATGGCATTGACCGCCTTGTCCAGATACTGCAGCGGCTTTTCCGCTCCCATGGCGGCTGGCGCCATTGCAGTTGCTGGTGCCGTGGACACATCATTGGCCATCGTATCGCTCCCCGTAATATGATGCCGAGCCGGCAAAATGCCTATCGCGGCGCTATTGATCGCCCTTGCGCTGCTGCCTGACAATTGCAACTGCTGCCCGAGGAAACTATTTAGACCATATTGGTGCGAAAAAGCCGCACGTAAAGAGCGGGGGTCACACTATGGCAAGCATCTGTTTCCATTGGTATCGCGGCCACAATAGGGCCGGAGCCAAATGCCGGCCCGATGGTGGCCGCTGATGGATTTCGGTGGACGTTACATCCTGGCCGCGCCGCGCGTTGCCGTCTGGGCCGCACTCAATGACACGGCCATGCTCAAGGCGGCGATTCCGGGGTGCCACAAGATCGTCTGGTCGGGCGACAATACGCTCGACCTCGAAATCAAGGTCAATCTGGGCGTGGTTCACCCGGTGTTCAAAGGGGACCTGGCCCTGACCGGCATCGTGCCGGCGGAACGCTATACGCTCACCGGGCGCGGCAAGGGCGGGCTGCTGGGCCTGGCCGAGGGTTCGGCCGACATCATTCTGTCCGATCAGGGCGAGGACACGCTGCTGGTCTTTGCCGCAGAGGGGGGCGCCTCCGGCCAGATCATGAAACTGGGCAAGGCGATCATCGGCCATTCGGCGCAAAAGGTCATCGATGGCTTTTTCGAGCGCTTCGGCGCCGCCATGGGCGCCGAGGTGACGCCGCTGCCCGTCGATTGAGTGGGGCGGGGCGGCTGCCGCGTTAACCCTTGGCTAACCAGCTTTGCAGCTGCCCTCAAACCATCACAATCAAGGGCCCGAAGCTGAGGTAGGGAACAGTCCCCGATCGCTCAACTTTAAAGCAAATTGTCATGACCACCCGCACTCGCGACACCATCGCGCTCTTTGCCATCGGCCTGCTGGCCATCATCGCGGTCATGTTCCCCGACCTCAGCCTGGAGCACCTGTTCCAGTTCGTGCTGGCGCACAGCTAGCGCCGCGGGCCGCGCCCTGCCGGCTGACCGGCAGGGTGGAGATCATGCTCATTTTTTGACCAAACGGAAAAATTTCAGCAATTGCATCTTGCAAGCGGCCCGTTTGCACGATTGTATCGTCTGCTAGTGCACGCCGTGTGTCCGCTGGGGTCAACCGTCAGCGCGAGCGTGCAAGACAGGGAGACGAACTCGATGAAATTTTCCACCTTTACCAAGGCTCTTGCTGCCGGCGTCGCGCTGAGCGCGATTATCACCGGTACGGCCTTTGCTGACCCAGCCGTCATCTATGATCTGGGTGGCAAGTTCGACAAGTCGTTCAATGAAGCCGCCTATAACGGCGCCGAAGCCTGGAAGAAGGAAACCGGTGGTTCCTTCCTCGACCTCGAACTGCAGAACGATGCCCAGCGCGAGCAGGCCCTGCGCCGCTTTGCTGGCCAGGGCGCCAACCCCATCGTGATGGCCGGCTTCTCCTGGACTGCCGCCCTCACCGCCGTTGCCCCTGAATTTCCCGACACCAATTTCGTCGTGATCGACACCGTTGTGGACGCACCCAATGTGCAGTCGATCATCTTTGACGAGCATACCGGCTCGTTCCTGGTGGGCGCACTGGCCGCCCTCAAGTCTGAAACCGGCACGGTCGGCTTTGTCGGCGGCATGGACGTTCCGCTGATCCACAAGTTCTACTGCGGCTATGCCCAGGGCGCCAAGGCGGTGAACCCCGACATCAAGCTGATCGAAAACTATACCGGCACCACCCCGGCTGCCTGGAATGATCCGGTCACGGCCGGCGAGCTGACCAAGGCGGCCATCGATAACGGCGCCGACGTGATCTTCGCCGCCGCTGGTGGATCGGGCCTGGGCGTGCTGCAGGCCGCCAAGGATGCCGGCAAGTACTCCATCGGCGTGGACAGCAACCAGAACTATCTCCAGCCCGGTTCGGTGCTGACCTCGATGCTCAAGCGCGTTGACGTCGCCGTGCAGAACGCGCTGACCGAAGCCGCCGACGATGCCACCTTCAAGCCCGGCCTGACCGTGCTCGGCCTGGCCGAAAACGGCGTCGCCTATGCGCTGGACGAGAACAACGCCTCGCTCATCACCGACGACATGAAGGCCAAGGTGGATGAGCTGTCCAGCCAGATCCAGGCCGGCACCATCGAGGTGCACGACTACACCACCGACTCGTCCTGCCCCCTCTAAGCCCTGCTAGATGAGCCAGGACGAACCCTCGAACACGCAGCGGCCGGAAACGGCCGCTGCAGCTGCCCCGGCCACCGGCTGGGCCATTGAGCTTGAAAAGATCAACAAGCGATTTGGTGCGGTTCACGCCAACAAGGACATTGACCTCAAGATCGCCCGCGGCTCGATCCACGGCATCGTGGGCGAGAACGGCGCCGGCAAATCGACGCTGATGTCGATCCTGTATGGGTTTTACACCGCCGACAGCGGCACCATCCGGGTCAATGGCACCGCCCACGAAATCACCGACAGCCGCCACGCCCTCCAATTGGGGATCGGCATGGTGCACCAGCATTTCATGCTGGTCGACAATTTCTCCGTCCTCGAAAACGTCATCCTGGGCGCCGAGGATTCCGGGCTGATCAAGCCAAGCCTGGCGCGTGCGCGCAGCGAGCTGGACCGGCTGGAAACCGAATATGACCTCGAGGTCGATCCCGATGCCATCATCGAGGACATCTCGGTGGGTCAGCAGCAGCGCGTGGAAATTCTCAAGGCCCTCTATCGCGGCGCCGAGACGCTGATCCTGGACGAGCCCACCGGCGTGCTGACGCCCAAGGAAGCCGACGATCTGTTCCGTGTGCTGGAAACGCTGCGCACCCAGGGCAAGACGGTGATCCTGATCACCCACAAGCTGCGCGAGATCATGGCGATTACCGATAGCGTATCGGTGATGCGCCAGGGGGAGATGGTCGCCACCCTCAAGACTGCCGATACCAGCCCCGAACAGATCGCCGAACTGATGGTGGGCCGCCATGTGCTGCTCGAGGTCAACAAGGGCCCCGCCAAGCCGGGCGACAAGCTGCTCGAAGTGCGCAATCTCGTGGTCCGCGACGACATGGGCGTAACCCGGGTCAAGGATGTCAGCTTCTCGGTGCGGGCCGGCGAGATCGTCGGCATTGCCGGGGTCTCGGGCAATGGCCAGACCGAACTGCTCGAATCGATCAGCGGCATGCGCGACCAGGCCGGCGGCGATGTGATCCTCAAGGGCACCACGCTTTCGCTCAAGGGCGACGACGGGGCCGCGCGCGCCCGCGCCGCGGGACTTGCCCATGTGCCCGAAGACCGCCAGCGCATGGGCCTGGTGACCAGCTTTGCCGAATGGGAGAACGCCATACTGGGCTATCAGGACAGCCCCGAATACGGCGCCAACGGCTTCCTCGACATCGGTGCCGCCCGGCAGCGCGCCGCCGAACACGTCAAGCTGTTCGATGTCCGTCCGGCCAATATCAATCTCAAGACCTCGCTGTTTTCCGGCGGCAATCAGCAAAAGATCGTGCTGGCCCGCGAGATGGAGCGCGACCCCGACGTGCTGGTGGTCGGCCAGCCGACCCGCGGCGTCGATATCGGCGCCATCGAATTCATCCACAACCAGATCATCAAGATGCGCGACGAGGGCAAGGCCATCCTGCTCGTCTCGGTCGAGCTCGATGAAATCCGCTCGCTCGCCGACCGTATCCTGGTGATGTTCGACGGCCAGATCGTGGGCGAAGCCGACCCCGCCACCGCCACCGAAGGCGAACTGGGTCTGATGATGGCCGGTATCGGCAATGACACAAAGGCAGCCCAATGAGCGCCCGCAGACCTCTTCCGCGCTGGGCCGACGTGGCCTTGCTGCCAGCCATCAATCTCCTGCTGGCCTTTCTCGTGTCGGGGCTGGTGGTGCTGTTCGTCGGTGAAAATCCCCTCCATGCCATCCAGGTCATCATCTATGGCGCCTTCGGCTATGGCGACGGCTTTGGCTATACGCTCTATTATGCCACCAATTTCATCTTTACCGGCCTGGCCGTGGCGGTTGCCGCCCATGCCGGCCTGTTCAATATCGGTGGCGACGGCCAGGCCTATGTCGCCGGGCTCGGCGCCATCGTCGTCGCCCTGGCGCTGGATCAGACCCACTGGCTGATTGCCATGCCGCTGGCCATCCTGGCGGCCGCAGCCGTGGGCGGCTTCTGGGCATTCGTGCCCGGCTATTTGCAGGCCAAGCGCGGCAGCCACGTGGTTATCACCACCATCATGTTCAACTTCATCGCCGCGGCGCTGATGGTCTACATGGTCAATCGCGTGCTCAAGCCCGCCACTACCATGGCCCCGGAATCGGCCACCATCGCGGTGGGCGGCCGCGTGCCGCAATTGCGCGAATTCAGTTCGTTCTTCGGCTATTCTCCGGTGAACCTGTCCATCGTGGTGGCAATGGCGGCGCTGGTCGGGGTCTATGTGCTGGTCTGGCACACCAAGTTCGGCTACGCCATGCGCGTGCTGGGCGCCAACCCGACCGCCTCGCGCTATGCCGGCATTTCCAATTCCAAGACCATCATGATCACCATGACCATTTCGGGCGCGCTGGCCGGCATGGTGGCGATCAACGAAGTCATGGGCGTGCAGCATCGCCTCGTGCTCGACTATGTGGCCGGCGCCGGCTTTGTCGGCATCGCCGTGGCCCTGATGGGCCGCAACCACCCCATCGGCATCCTGCTGGCATCCTTGCTGTTCGGCGCCCTCTATCAGGGCGGCCAGGAACTGCAATTCGTCATTCCGGGCATTACCAAGGAAATGATCGTGGTCATCCAGGCCCTGGTCATCCTGTTCACCGGGGCCATGGAAGGCCTGTTCCGGCCCTCGCTGGAAAACGCCTTCATGCTGTTCTCGCCCGAACAGAAGGCCGAAGCCATCGCGCGGGAAACCGCCAAGACGGAGAGCTGAGCGATGGATCTTTCCGCAACGCTGTCCATCCTGGACGCCACTATCCGCCTGTCCACGCCGCTGCTGCTGGCATGCCTGGCCGGTCTCTATTCCGAACGGGCCGGCCTGTTCGACATCGGGCTGGAGGGCAAGATGCTGGCGGCTGCCTTTGCCGCGGGCGCGGTGGCGGCCATCACCGGCTCGGCCTGGCTGGGCCTGCTGGCCGGCATGGCTGTATCGCTGGCCACATCCCTGCTGCAGGGGCTGGCCTCGATTTCGCTCAAGGGCAATCAGCTGATCGCCGGCGTGGCCATCAACATGCTGGCCGCGGGCCTGACGACGTTTCTCGGCCAGACCTGGTTTCATCAGGGCGGCCGCACGCCGGCCCTGGGCGCCGGAGGCCGGTTCGATCCGATCACGCTGCCCTTTGCCGAGCAGTTGGTGGGCGTGCCGGTGCTGGGGCCGATCTATTACGACCTGATCTCGGGACACTATATCCTGGTCTATATCGCCTTCATCATGGTGGCCGTGACCTGGTTCGTGCTGTTCCGCACCCGCTTCGGCCTGCGCCTGCGCGCCGTCGGCGAAAACCCCAAGGCCGTCGACACCGCCGGCATTTCGGTGGTCCTGCTGCGCTATCAGGCGGTGATCATCACCGGCCTGCTCTGCGGTCTGGCCGGCGCCTATTTCTCCATCGCCCAGGGCTCGGGCTTTGGCAACAACATGACGGCCGGCAAGGGCTATATCGCCCTTGCGGCGCTGATCTTTGCCAAATGGAAGCCGGTCCCGGCCATGTTCACCTGCCTGCTGTTTGGCTTCCTGGATGCGCTGCAGATCCGGCTGCAGAGCGCCGAACTGTTCGGCATCGAGGTGCCCGTGCAGGCCATCCAGGCGCTGCCCTATGTGCTGACCGTCGTGCTGCTGGCAGGCTTCATCGGTAAGGCAGTCGGTCCCAAGGCCGGCGGCGTACCCTATACCAAGGAGCGCTAGCGGCGACGCTGGCGTCACACAATGCCCAACTCAGACATCGACAAGGCCTTGTTCCAGGCCGCCGCTGCCATTCGGGCCAGGTCCTATTCGCCCTATTCCAGATTTGCCGTGGGCGCGGCCATTCTTGCCGAGGACGGCCAGATCTATGCCGGCTGCAATATCGAAAATGCCGCCTTTCCGCAGGGCAATTGCGCCGAGGCCTCGGCCATTTCGGCGATGATCGCGGCGGGCGCCAGGCGCATCAAGCGCATCTATGTCGTGGGCAATGGCACCGCGCCGGTCACCCCCTGCGGCGGCTGCCGCCAGCGCATCCGCGAATTCGCCGACCTCGATGTCGAGGTGATTTCCCATGGGGTCGATGGTGAGCCGCTGACCTGCACACTCGATTATTTGTTGCCGCACAGTTTCGGCCCGGAGTATCTGCCCAAATGACCAAGGCTGCCAAGACCATCCAACAGATCGCCGGCAAGGCGCCGATCGCCGCCGCCATCGTGCTGGGCTCGGGCCTGTCGGCCATTGGCGAGCTGCTGACCGACAAGGTCACCATTCCCTATTCCGAGCTCAAGGGCTTTCCCGGCGGCGGCGTCTCCGGTCATGGCCGCGACCTGATCATCGGCAATCTGGGCGGCAAGCGCGTCGCCGTGCTGACCGGTCGCGAACACTATTATGAGCACGGCAATGCCGCTGCCATGCGCCCCGCCCTCGAAGCCATGGCGGAACTGGGCGCCCAGAGCCTGCTGCTGACCAATTCGGCCGGCTCGCTCGACGAGCGCTTCCAGCCCGGCGACCTGATGGTTCTCTCCGATCACATCAATTACGCCGGCATGAACCCGCTGATCGGCGAGCCGACCGACCGGCGCTTCGTCAACATGGTCAATTGCTACGACCCCGAGCTGCGTGCCAAGGCACAGCGTCTCGCCCAGGGCATGGATATCAAGCTCGGCGAAGGCATCTATCTGTGGTATTCTGGCCCGAGCTTCGAGACGGTCGCCGAAATCCAGATGGCCGTGCGCCTGGGCGCCAATGCCGTGGGCATGTCGACGGCACCCGAAGTCATTCTCGGGCGTTTCCTGGGAATGAAAGTGTGGGCCTGCTCGTCCATCACCAATATGGGCGCGGGCCTGTCGAGCGAAAACATCAGCCATGAACACACCAAGACCATGGCGGTACAGGGCGCCCAGAAGCTGAAAAGGCTCATTCCGGCGCTGGTGGAGGAGCTATGAGTTTACGCGTCGTCGATAACAGCCAGACCCACACCCCGCACAAGCGCAATCCCGGCTTTCCGCTCGATCTGGACTGGGTCGAACGCGTCCGCATGAACCGCTCGGCGCTCGAACGCCGCGCCGGCTCCATCGGCGCGCGCCGCACGGTCAAGAAGGACTATCAGCTCGCCTGGCTGCTCAAGGCCATCACGCTGATCGATCTGACGACGCTCAATGCCGACGATACCGCCGGCCGCGTCGAGCGGCTCTGCGCCAAGGCGCTGCACCCGTTGCGCCAGGATATTCTCGACCGGCTCGCTATACCCGAACTGCGCATCCTGCCCGGCGCCGTGTGCGTCTATCATAGCTTCGTCAGGACGGCGGTGGCGGCGCTCGATGGCTCGGGCATTCCCGTGGCCGCCGTCTCGACCGCCTTTCCCCATGGGCTGGCGCCGGTCGAAACCAAGCTGCGCGAAATCGAGCTCTCGGTCGCCGATGGTGCCAGGGAAATCGACATCGTCATCGAACGCGGCATGGTGCTGCGTCAGGACTGGCAGGGGCTCTACGACCAGGTCAAAGCCTTCCGCAAGGCCTGTGGTGACGCCCATATCAAGACCATTCTGGGTACTGGCGAACTGGCCACCCAGACCAATATCGCCAAGGCGAGCCTGGTCTGCATGATGGCCGGCGCCGATTTCATCAAGACCTCGACCGGCAAGGAAAAGGTCAATGCCAATCTGGTGACGAGCCTGACCATGATCCGCATGATCCGCTGGTTTGCCGAAGAGACCGGCATCGAGATCGGCTACAAGCCGGCCGGCGGCATTTCCAAGACCAAGGACGCGCTCAACTACATGGCGCTGATCAAGGAAGAGCTGGGCACTGCCTGGCTGCAGCCGCACCTGTTCCGCTTCGGCGCCTCGACCCTGCTGACCGACATCGAGCGGCAGATCGAACACGGGCTGACCGGGCATTATGCCGCCGATTACCGCCAGCCGATGGTCTAATGCATACCGCCCTCGTGGTTCGACAGGCTCACCATGAGGGCTCCAGAGGCACCGAGCCCGTTCGGACCTCATGGTGAGCCCATCGAACCACGAGGTCCGCTGCACGGACCCGGAGGAAACCAAATGAACAAGATCGCGCAAATCTTCCAATCCCTCGATTACGGTCCGGCGCCCGAGGGCCCCGAGCAGGCCAATGCCTGGCTCGATGCCCATGGCCGCAAGTTCGGACACTTCATTGATGGCCAGTGGACCAAGCCGGGCAAGACCTTCTCCTCGGACAATCCGGCGACCGGCGAAAGCCTGGCGCAGATTTCCGACGGCACGGCCGAGGATGTCGACGCGGCAGTCAAGGCCGCCCGGTCTGCCTTCAAGGGCTGGAGCGCGCTTTCGGGCTATGAGCGCGGCAAATATCTCTATGCCATCGCCCGCGCCGTGCAGAAACACAGCCGGCTGTTCGCCGTGCTCGAAACCATGGACAATGGCAAGCCGATCCGCGAAAGCCGCGATATCGATATCCCCCTGGTGGCGCGTCATTTCTACCATCACGCCGGCTGGGCGCAGCACCTGAGCCGCCAATTCCCCGATGCGGTGCCCTATGGCGTCTGCGGCCAGATCATTCCGTGGAATTTTCCGCTGCTCATGCTGGCCTGGAAGATCGCTCCGGCGCTGGCCGCCGGCAATACGGTAATCCTCAAGCCGGCCGAATTCACCTCGCTGACCGCGCTGCTGTTTGCCGAAATCTGCGCGCGCGCCGGCCTGCCCAGGGGCGTGGTCAATATCGTGACCGGGGAGGGCGCGACCGGCGAGGCCATCACCGCCCATGCCGGCATCGACAAGATCGCCTTTACCGGCTCGACCGAAGTGGGCAAGGCCATCCGCGCCGTCACCGCCGGGTCGGGCAAGGGGCTCAGCCTCGAGCTGGGCGGCAAGTCGCCCTATATCGTCTTTGAAGACGCCGATATCGACAGCGCCATCGAGGGCCTGATCGACGCCATCTGGTTCAACCAGGGTCAGGTCTGCTGCGCCGGCTCACGCCTGCTGGTGCAGGAGAGCATCGAAACCCGCTTCATCACCAAGCTCAAAAAGCGCATGGGCAGCCTGCGCGTTGGCGATCCGCTCGACAAATCCATCGACATCGGCGCCATGATCGCCCCGGTGCAGGTCGAGCGCATCAAGGATTTGATGCAGCGCGGTGTTGCCGAAGGCGCCCAGGTCTATGAGCCCGATGGGCAATTGCCGGCCAAGGGCTGCTTTTTGAAGCCGGCCCTGGTCACCAATGTCTCGCCTGCCAATACGCTGGTGGCCGAGGAGATCTTCGGGCCGGTGCTGGTCGCCATGAGCTTCCGCACCCCCGAAGAGGCGGTGGCCTTGGCCAACAACACCAAATATGGCCTCGCCGCGACGATCTGGAGCGAGAACATCAATCTGGCGCTCGATATCGCGCCCCAGATCAAGGCCGGCGTGGTCTGGATCAACGGCACCAATAATTTCGACGCCGCCGTCGGCTTTGGTGGCTACAAGGAGAGCGGCTTTGGCCGCGAGGGTGGCCGCGAAGGCATGAGCGCCTATCTCAAGCCCGCCTGGGAAAAGGACCTCAAAGCCGCCCCGGTCGCCAAACCGGTTACCGCCAAGGCGGGCAATCCGCTCGATACCAGCCATCTCGACCAGACCGCCAAGATGTATATCGGCGGCAAGCAGGCCCGGCCTGACAGCGGCTATTCCCGTGCCGTACTCGACCCATCGGGAAAACTCATTGGCGAGGCAGGCGACGGCAATCGCAAGGATATCCGCAACGCGGTGGAAGCCGCCCGCGCCGCGCTCGGCTGGTCGACGACGCCGGCGCATACCCGGGCGCAGATCCTCTATTTCCTCGCCGAAAACCTCGACTATCGCCGTGACGAATTTGCCGCGCGTATCAAGGCGCAGACCGGCCACGATGGCGCCGAGGAAGTGGCGCTCTCGGTGGAGCGTCTGTTCGCCTTTGCCGGCTGGGCCGACAAATATGATGGCGCCGTGCACAACCCGCCGCTGCGGGCGGTGGCTGCCGCCATGATCGAGCCGCTCGGCGTCATGGGCATCGTCGCGCCGCCCTCGCGCCCGCTGCTGGGCTCCATCGCGCTGATCGCCCCGGCCCTGGCCATGGGCAACACCGTGGTGCTGGTGCCGTCGAGCCAGTCGCCGCTGTCGCTGACCGATCTCTACCAGGTCATCGAAACTTCCGACGTCCCCAGTGGCGTGATCAACATCGTCACCGGCGACAGCGTGGCGCTGGCCAGGACGCTGGCCGAGCACGATGGCGTCGATGGGCTGTGGTTCGCCGGCGATGCGGAAGCCTCGGCCATGGTGGAAAAGGCATCGGTCAGCAATCTCAAACAGACCTGGACCAGCCGCGGCCTCTACTACGATCTGGCCGATCGGCGGTTTGATGGAGATTATTTCCTCGCCAAGGCCACCCAGGTCAAGAATGTCTGGATTCCCTACGGAGCGTAAAACCGAAATCACCCCCGCCTACCTCCCCCATCAAGGGGGAGGTTTCTCTCCACTCGTCAGGCTCGATCCAGTCCAAACCACAGGGCGGCACCGCCCCTTGATGGGGAGGTTGGGAGGGGGCGGAGCAACAAACACTGCCTTCAGAAAGCCACCCCATGGTCTTCCTCCCCCAAGAAGTGATCGCCCGCAAACGCGACGGGCACACCCTGAGCGACGCAGAAATCGCCGCCTTTATTGCCGGCTTTGCCAAGGGCACGGTTTCTCATGCCCAGGCCGCCGCCTTTGCCATGGCGGTGTATTTCCAGGACATGAGCATGCCCGAACGCGTGGCGCTGACCCTGGCCATGCGCGACAGCGGCGCGGTGCTCGACTGGTCCGATCTCGAGGGCCCGGTGGCAGACAAGCATTCCACCGGCGGGGTCGGCGACAATGTCAGCCTGATGCTGGCGCCCATCCTGGCGGCCATGGGCATTTTCGTGCCCATGATCTCGGGCCGTGGCCTGGGCCATACCGGCGGCACGCTCGACAAGTTCGATGCCATTCCCGGCTATCAGACCGAGCCCGACAACGCCCTGTTTCGCCAGGTGGTGCGGCAGGCGGGCTGCGCCATCATCGGCCAGACGGCGGACCTGGCCCCCGCCGACAAGGCGCTCTACGCCATTCGTGACGTGACCGGCACGGTGGAATCCATCGCGCTGATCACCGCCTCCATTCTCTCCAAGAAGCTGGCGGCGGGGCTGGGTGCGCTGGTGCTCGACGTCAAGACCGGCTCGGGCGCCTTCATGCCGACGCTGGAGCGTTCGCGCGACCTGGCGCAAAGCCTGGTCGAAGTCGCCAATGGCGCCGGCCTCAAGACCGGTGCCCTGATCACCGACATGAACGAGCCGCTGGCCAGCGCCGCCGGCAATGGTCTGGAAGTGCGCAATGCCGTCGACTTCCTCACCGGCCGTCACCAGGATCCGCGCCTGCGTGAAGTCACGCTCTCGCTTTGCGCCGTGCTCGCCGAGATGACCGGCGTGGCCGGCACGGTCGATGCCGGCCGCATGCTGGCCGAGGCCGCGCTCAATAGCGGCCGGGCCACCGAGCGCTTCGGCATCATGGTGCATGCGCTGGGTGGACCCGGCGACTTCATCGACAATATCGATGGCCATCTCGCCGCCGCACCGATCATCCGCGACGTCTTCGCCAATGGGCAGGGCGCGATATCGGGCATCGATACGCGCGGCGTCGGCATGGCCGTCGTGGCGCTGGGCGGCGGCCGGGCCCGGCCCACCGATACCATCGATCACCGCGTCGGCTTTGACCGGTTGGCCGGGCTGGGCGTGACGGTCGACAGCAATACGCCCATTGCCCGCATTCACGCGGCCGACGAGGACAGTGCCGCCGATGCCGAGCAGCGGATCAGGGCCGCCTACACGCTGGGCGGCACGCTGACGCCGCACGCGCTGATTCCCGACAGCGTTCCCCACACCACGGCCCAGGAGGTCTGATCATGCCCCGCGCCATTCTCTGCATTCTCGACAGCGTCGGCATCGGCGGCGCGCCCGACGCCGAAAAATATGGCGATACCGGCGCCAACACCTTTGGCCACATCGCCGAATGGGCCTTTGCCGGCAAGGCCGACCGCGCCGGCCTGCGCGCCGGGCCGCTCAATGTGCCCAATCTCGATGCGCTGGGCATCGGCGCCGCCATCGCGCTCTCCACCGGCACGCTGCCGCCGGGCCTCTCGGCGACGGCAAAGGGCGGCCGCTTCGGTGTGGGGCGCGAGGTCAGCAATGGCAAGGACACGCCGTCCGGTCACTGGGAGATCGCGGGCGTGCCCGTGCCGTTCGACTGGGGCTATTTTCCCCAGACCGAACCGACCTTTCCCCCTGAGCTGATCGCCGAATTCATCAGGCGCGCAAAACTGCCCGGCATACTGGGCGACAAGCACGCCTCGGGCACCACGGTGATCGCCGAGCTGGGCGAAGAGAGCATCCGCACCGGCAAGCCCATCTGCTACACCTCGATCGATTCCGTGTTCCAGATCGCCGCGCATGAGAGCCATTTCGGCCTCGAACGGCTCTACGAAATCTGCGGAATCGCCTTCGAACTGACCGCCCCGCTGATGATCGGCCGCGTCATCGCCCGCCCCTTCGTCGGCGAGGATGCGACCAGCTTCAAGCGCACCGGCAATCGGCGCGATTTCGCCATTGCCCCGCCCGAGCCGACCCTGCTCGACCGCAACCAGGCCGCGGGACACCAGGTGTTTGCCATCGGCAAGATTTCCGACATCTATGCCGGCCATGGCGTGACGCACAAGATAAAGGGCACCGGGCTCGCGCAGCTGTTCGACAAGACGCTGGAGGCCATGGAGATGGCGGCGGACAACGCTTTGGTCATGAGCAATTTCGTCGATTTCGACAGCGAATATGGGCACCGCCGCGACGTGCCCGGCTATGCCGCCGCGCTCGAGTTCTTCGACAGCCGGCTGCCCGAGATCATCGCCGCCATGCGGCACGATGATCTGCTGGTGCTCACGGCCGATCACGGCAATGACCCGACCTGGCCGGGCACCGACCACACCCGCGAGCAGATCCCTATCCTGGTCTTTTCCCCAGCCCTGGGCCAGGCAGAGATTGGCATTCGCACCACGTTCGCCGATATTGGCGAGAGTATTGCCCACTGGCTTGGCCTTGTGCCCGGTCGCCATGGCAAGAGCTTCCTCTAGCAACACGACAGGCAGGTGATCCCATGAATCCAGTGCGCGGCAATGTTACCGTCATCGATCATCCGCTGATCCAGCACAAGCTGACCATCATGCGCAACAAGGAGACCTCCATTGCCGGTTTCCGCCGCCTGCTGCGCGAGATCGCCCATCTGATGTGCTACGAGGTGACACGCGACCTCGAGCTCGAGATGATTTCCATCGAGACGCCCATGGCGCAGATGGATTCGCCCACCATCAAGGGCAAGAAGCTGGTGTTTGCCTCGATCCTGCGCGCCGGCAATGGCCTGCTCGATGGCATGCTCGATCTGGTGCCGGCGGCCCGCGTCGCCCATATCGGGCTTTATCGCGACCACGAGACGCTGCAGCCGGTCGAATACTACTTCAAGGCGCCGTCCAATCTGGAAGACCGGCTGATCATCGTGGTCGACCCCATGCTGGCGACGGCCAATTCGGCCACCGCCGCCATCGAAAAGCTCAAGGAGCGTGGCGCCAACAATATCCGCTTCCTCTGCCTGCTGGCTGCCCCCGAAGGCGTCAAGCACTTCACCGAAGCCCATCCCGACGTGCCTGTCTTTACCGCCTCGATCGACGAGAAGCTCAACGAGAAGGGCTATATCATTCCCGGTCTGGGCGATGCCGGCGACCGCATGTACGGCACGAAGTAGCGGTCTTCTGCGCTGGTCGCGCTCCGGACGGGGCGCGCGACGCGCGGGGCCCTCGCTGCGCTCGTCCTGCCTGAACTGAAAGTTCCAAAAAATGGCCAAGCTCGTTCATTCGATGATCCGCGTGCTCGACGCGGACCGCTCCGTCGCTTTTTATCAGCAGGCCTTTGGGCTGCAGATTGTCGAGCGGATCGACTTTCCCGATTTCGCGCTGATCTATCTCAATGATCCGCAGACTGGCGGCTTCGAGCTCGAGCTTACCGTCAATTTCGGCCGCACCGAACCCTATGGGCTGGGCGATGGCTACGGGCACCTGGCGGTGGTGGTCGATGACCTTGACGCCGAACATGCGCGCCTGACCGAGGCGGGGCTGGCGCCCCGCAAGCTGGTCGATTTCAGAAATGGCGAGGTGCTGGTGGGGCGGTTCTTCTTTATCGCCGACCCCGATGGCTACCAGATCGAAGTCATCCAGCAGGGCGGCCGGTTCGGCTGATCTCACTTCACCTCTCCCCCAAGGGGAGAGGCAAGAACCTACTTTGCCTTGAGCGGCAGACCCAGGCCGATCAGTTCCTGGCGCAGCATCACCGGATCCTTGAAGTGGATACCCTGCATGCCGAAATTGCGCGCCGAGATGATATTGGGCTCACTGTCATCGATGAAGACGCAGTTTTCCGGCGCGATGCCATAGCGCTCACAGAAGACGCGATAAAGGCGCGGGTCCGGCTTCACCAGGCCCTCAAGCCCGGAAACGATAACCCCGTCGAATTTCTCCAGGAACGGCCATTCAGGCAGGCAGCTTACCCATTTTTCCCAGGAGAAATTGGTGATGGCAAAGGTCGGGATTTCCTGCTCGATCAACTCGTCATGAATGTCGATCGTCCCCTGGATGAACCCGCCCAGCGTCTCCTTCCAGCGCAGATCGAATGCCTGGATTTCGCGCCAGTATTTGGGGAAGCGGGTGATCAGCTTGGCGACGCCTTCCGAGTAGATCTCGCCGGCGTCAAATTCCAGATTCCAGGCCGATGTGCAGATGTTCTGGTGAAACCAGACCGCATCTTCTTCGCTCTCGAACAGCTTGCGGAACAGATAGAGCGGGTTCCAGTCGACGAAAACGCCGCCAAGATCGAAAACGGGGACAAGCGTGTCGGTCATATCGGAGCACTGCCACAAGGAGGGATGATACCGGCTTGTGCCATGCCTGCCCGGCGACGGGCAAGCCTAGGAGGTCAACTTTATCTTTTCACGGAACCGGGGGATGTAGAAGTTCTCGCGCGACAGCGGGATGGCCTTGTCAAAGACGATGCCAAACAGCGGCGTATAGGTATCCTGGCACTCCGTGACGATGACATATTGCTCATTGGCCAGAGCCTTGATCTCGTCGGGCAGGATATAGGTGGACCCTACGGCATGGGCCCCTGTCGTCTGCGCCACCTGCCCCACATAACGCTTTGACCAGTCCACCGTGGCATTGCCATCCTTGTCGACATAGACCTGCGAGACGAACTGGACCAGGCCGTCAGCGGCATAGGGCGTCATGATGCCACCGGCAATCTTGACGTAGTCGTCAAGCGTGGTGCGGCTGATCTCGCCATTGGCGCGCGCCACCAGGTCGCCCACCGCGCCGGACACGGTCTGGACCTTGCGGTCGATGGAAATGAGCGTGCTGCCCTCGACCATGCCGATATAGAGCAGCAGCATGAAGGGCAGGATCAGGGCAAATTCGACCATTGCACTGCCCGCCTCGCCACGCCCGAAGCGGCCAGACAGTCGCGCCAATGGGGATTGCGCGCCCATCAATAGGGCTCGTTGCGAAAGACGGCGGCCGTGGCGAGCAGGCGTTTCTGCTCCGGCAAATTGGCCAGTGTCATGTCGCCGATCGACAGGATAATCGGCCATTTGTAATAGACCTGCACCAGCATGGTGCTCGAACGGGTGCCCGAGGTATAAGCTTCCGGTCGCGTCCACTTGCAGTTCGCCGCGCAGTTCCAGTCCACCGGCGGCGATATCGACACCCCGGCGAAGTCGTCGACGGTCTGCACCTCGACATATAGCGCGTTGCAATCACCAAACAGGCCGAACAGGCGGTCGCAGATGCGCGCCTTGAAATCCTCCACAGAGGTGATCGTGCCCTGCGCCTGGCCCGTGCGAATGTAACGGCTGGCGTCCTGCACCGCACTTTCGAGCACCTGGCTGGACAGAAACACCACCGAGGTTTCCAGAATTGCGCCGATTATCGAGAAGAAAGGCAGTGCCAGCAGGCCGAATTCGACGGCCGTGGTACCCCGATTGTCGCGCGCAAATCCGCCTCGCCGCCTGGCGAGCAGCGCTCGTCCGATCAGTGATCGTAATGGGATGGCCATCGGTTACGCCCTGGTGCTCTCTGGCAAAGCTAGCGGAGCATGGCTAACTCAAGGTTAGGATCGGCTGCGCGTATTTCGGCAATTGTGCGGTGGGTTAACCGGCGGTTACCGCGCGGTGCGTGCTACTTGCCCCGCGTTACTTGCCCATTGCCTCGATCAGGCTGGACGACGCAACCGCCTGGCCGGAGAAGTCGGTATCGTCGCCCATCATGACGATGTTCTGGCACACCGGCGCACAGGCAAGGCTCGTCCGCGCCTGGCCCTGATAGACCGTGGTGACCCCGGCCTGCATCTGCACCACCTCGACAATGGTGTCGGCAATCGGATTGCCGGCACTGTCGAGCACGATAAGGTTTGTCTGGCCAAAGCTCTTGCCGGTCAGGATCAGGGTTTTGGGATCCTGTATGGTCACATCGGCAATGCCGGGATTGCCCACGATCACCGTCGCGGCAGGCGCGCTGATCCGCAGGATCCGGGCCATGTTCACATTGACATTGATGGGCGCAACATCTTCGGCAATCGCCGGCGCCGCGCTCAGGCCAGATGCCAGTGACAGGCAGACTGCGATGACGGCGACGAAATTGGTGCGCATGATTGTCCCGGCGGTACTGATACTCTATGCCGCCATTTTCCGCCCGAATGGTGAATAATTGGCAAACGTCAGATCGCGCCCGCCGCCAATGCTGATTTCAATGCTGCGGTGGACATCAAGAGCGTGTTGCATCAACGTTGAGTTGTGGCGGAAATCGGCAATATAAAAGTCGAGTGTTGTATTGTCGAAAGTAGATACAATTAAATACTAATGCTTAATATTGCGGTAACTATATTTAACCTGTTGTGGTTTGCGTAGGCTTTGCTGCTGCCGATTAACACCTTTTCAATCAGTAAGGCATAGGTTCGGTCCATGTTCGATGTGTGACGTGTCGAACGATGGCGTCTCTTGATGACGTATTAAATGGAGTCTGGGAATGAACCTCTTCGCACGCTTCGCGCAGGACGAGTCCGGCGCGACCGCAATTGAATACGGCCTTATCGCCGCTCTGATCTCGGTCGGTATCATTGTTGCCGTTTCGGCACTGGGCAACAGCCTGGGTGACACCTTCACCAAGATCACCAACGAGCTCGACACCGCCAATAAGTAAGCGGGTCGGTCGGACCAGGAATTGAGCGGGGGAGGCCTTAGGCCTCCCCCGTTTTCGTTTGAGATTTGTTAACCCTGATTGGGCAGTTTGGGCGCGTCAGGCATGCCCTGGCGGGGAGCCCCGTTATGATATCGAGCGTCGCATTGCTGCTGTTTCCTGCCGGCATGGCCCTGGCAGCAACATCAGACCTGCTCACCATGACAATTTCCAACAAGCTCGTGCTGGCGCTGACGGTGGTGTTCTTTGCCGTCGCTTTTGCCGTCCAGCTGCCGCTCGACGTCCTGCTCATGCATCTGTTGTGCGGGTTCGCGGTGCTGGCGGTGGGCTTTGTCTTTTTTGCGCTGCGCTGGATCGGTGGCGGCGACGCCAAGCTGGCGGCGGCAACCGCACTCTGGATCGGGTTCGAGGGGGCGGCGCCCTATCTTGTCTATGCTGCGCTATTGGGCGGCGTGCTGACACTGGGGATACTGGCGCTGCGCAATCTGCCCCTGATGCCGGTGCTGGCCCGCTACCAGTGGCTGGAACGCCTGCATGATCGCAAATCAGGTGTGCCCTATGGCGTGGCCCTGGCGATAGCGGGCCTGTTGACCTACCCCGGATCCATTATATTCGAGCGCCTCGCGGTCTGAATACTGACCATCAATAGTGTTGGGTGCACCAAAATCAGTATTGGCCGGAGTGGTTCGGGCGATATTCTGAATTGCCCGATATTGCAGGTTTGCCGATTGTTAACTGATCTTGCAAAGGTTCGATTAACCAAACTTTGACCCTTTGGGTGCACAGTTCGGCCGGAAGAACTGGGCTGTTTGGCCCTCAGTACAACCGGAGTGAGTCATGAAGCCGGCGCGCATCATTCTGCTGCTTGTTGCCCTTGTTGCCGGCGGCCTGGCGGCTTTCCTGGTGACCCGGGGCGGCGGCGCCCCAGCGCCGCAGCCTCAATATGTCACCGAGGTGGTCCAGGAAGAAAAAGCCCGGATTCTGGTGGCCAAATCGGCTATCGGGGTCGGTGAACGGCTCAATCAGGAGACCGTCGAATGGCAGGACTAGCCTGCCGGCGCGTTGCGCGCCGACTATGTCACCATTGCCGCCATGCCCGATGCGCAGGCCGAGCTGACCGGCGCCATCGCCCGCTACGAATTCTTTCCCGGTGAGCCCATCCGCCAGGCCAAGCTGGTCAGCGCCGGCCAAGGCTATCTGTCGGCAGTCCTGTCGCCAGGCATGCGGGGCGTTTCGGTTGGCGTCAGCGCCGTCTCGAGCGCCGGCGGCTTCATCGTTCCCAATGACCATGTCGACGTCGTTCTGACCACCCAGGGAGCAGGGGGCGAGCGCTCAGAAGTCATTCTGGCCAATGCGCGGGTCCTGGCCATCGGCAAGCGCCTGGGCGAAGTCGGCGCCAGTGGCGGCCAGAGCGAGCAGGAGGTTGCCGCCGGCGACACGCCGCAGGCCATCACTTTTGACGACTCCACCATCGCCACGCTTGAACTCGACCCCAACCAGGCCGAGACGCTGATCAATTCGGCCACCCGGGGTCAGCTCAGCCTGACGCTGCGGTCGGTCGCCGATTTCGGCGGCGAGAACCTGGCGCAGGTGCCCAACAACAACCAGACGGTGCGGGTGTTCCGCCGCGGCAGGGAAGAAAGCGTCATGGCCGGCAGCAGCGCCCCGGTTCAGCTCACCAGCCCGGGCAGCGGCGTCACGACCGAGCAGCCCGAAGCAATGCCCCTTTAGGGTGGAGAACATCATGCAATCGTATCTCGCCAATCTCCACCGCCGGGCCGCTCGCCTGCTCCTCGCCCCCCTTGTGGTCGCGGTGCTGGCAACGGGCACGTTCGGCCTGGCCCCGGCTGGCGCCGATGAAACGCATGTCAGGATCTCCCCGACCGCCTATGGCGCGACGCGCAAGCTCGACGTCGAGATCAACAAAACCGTCCTTGTCGACCTGCCCGCAGGCGCCGCCGAGGTCGTGGTATCGCAGCCCAATGTCGCCGCGGCCATCATGCGCACGCGGACACGGGCCCTCGTCCAGGGCGTCAGCGGCGGCGACACCAACATCTTTTTCATCGACGATCAGGGCCGCACCATTGCGGTGCTGGACGTCAAGGTCAGCGTCGAACCCTCACAGGTGGGCAATGCGCTCGAAGCGGCGCTGGCGCGCGTCATTCCCGGCTCCAAGATCGGGGTTGAATCGGTGATCCTGGAAGGCAAGATCAACCGCGTTGTCCTGACGGGCTCGGTGCTGTCCAGCGAGGACAGGGATCGCGCGCTGGCGGTGGCCATTCAATATGCCGGTTCGGCCGACAACGTTGCCAGTATCCTCGATATCTCGGGCAGCCAGCAGGTCATGCTCCAGGTCACCGTGTCCGAGGTCAAGCGCGAGGTCGCCAAGCAGCTCGGCATCAACCTGGGTGCGGTCTTCAACGTGGGCACCACCAATCTGCTGCAGTTCGCCAATACGCTGTTGACCGACGCCTTCCCGCTGACCGGCATCGACGCCAGTTTCTCCTCGGGCGGCAACGGCGTCGCCGCGGCCATTCGCGCCCTGGAAGGACGCGGCGCCCTGCGGGTTCTGGCCCAGCCCACGCTGACCGCCATCTCGGGCGAGGAGGCAACCTTCCTGGCCGGTGGCGAAATGCCGTACTACACCTATGAAGAGGCCGACAATGGCACGCGCACCAGAACCGTGCTGTTCAAGCCCTATGGCGTCGAGCTCAGCTTCACCCCGGTGGTCAAGTCCAACGGCACGATCAGCATGAAGGTCTCGACCTCCGTCTCCGAGCCTCAGGCCGATCTGTCGATCACCAAGCGGCAGGCGAGCACCTCGGTCGAACTGACCAGCGGCACCACCCTGGCGATCGGCGGCCTGCTCGAGGAAAAATCCAAGCAGCAGATCAACCAGTTCCCCGGTCTGGGCGACATACCGATCCTGGGCGCCTTGTTCCGGTCACGCGACTTTCAGACCGAGCAGACCGAGCTGGTCATTCTGGTAACGCCCTATCTGGTGGCTCCCAGCCCGGCCAATACGATTGCCGTGCCGACCGACAAATCCTACCCCGCCAGCGATGCCGAGAGCATTTTCCTGGGGCGGATGGAGAATATGTACGGCGTGGCGGGAAGCGGGGAGATGCGCGGCAGCATTTCGGGTTCGGTCGGTTTTGTTCTCGACTAGCCCAGAGCGATTATTGCGAGCCGGCGACCGGACGCTGTCCGGCCGCCAATGGTTCCGGGGACGGCACGCCGGCCCTGGTCAAGGAGAGTAGGTTTCATGAGTTTTCTCAGCCCCGACGCCAAGAAGGGCGACGAGCCCGCAGCCGATATCGCTGCCGGCGCGCGTCTTATTCCGCGCATCACCATCCAGGCTTTCTGCGAGCACTCCCAGACCGCTCAGCTGGTCGAGAGCGCCATCTATGACCGGCGCATGTCCAAGGTCGCCCTGACCACGCACAATGGCGGCATTGATGGCGCCGTCGAAACCTACAAGTCCAATCCGACACCCAACCTGATCATTGTCGAGAGCACGCTGGCGCCCGAACTGATCCCCGGAGCGCTCGAGAAACTGGCCGAAGTCTGCGACGCCTCGACCCGCGTTGTCGTGCTTGGGCACGTCAATGACGTGCTGCTCTATCGCGAACTGATCCGCTCGGGCATCTCCGAATATATCGTGCTGCCCGCCACGGCCAGCCAGATCGTTTCGGCGATCACCGAGCTGTTCGCCTCCGAAAACGCTGCACCCATCGGCCGTACCGTGGGCTTCGTCTCGGCCAAGGGCGGGGCCGGGGGCTCGACCGTGGCGCACAATGTCACCTGGGCCATCGCGACGGCGCTGCGCCAGGACTGCCTGATCCTGGACATGGATCTGGCCTTTGGCACGGCCGGCCTGAACTTCAACCAGGATCCGCCGCATGGCCTGGCCGATGCCGTCAGCGCCAATCAGAAGGTCGATCAGACCATGCTTGATCGGCTGATGAGCAAGGCGGCCAGCCATATCAACCTGCTCACCGCGCCGGTCACGCTCGACCGCACCTTCGACTTCGAGGAGCGCGAATTCGAGCAGATCGTCGAGATGTGCCAGAATACCATGCCGGTGGTGGTGCTCGACATCCCCCATGCCTGGAATGCCTGGGTGCGCCACACCCTGGCCACCATCGATGAAGTGGTCATCGTCGCTGAACCCGATCTGGCCAATCTGCGCAATGCCAAGAATCTGGCCGATACCATCAAGGCGCTGCGACCCACCGAAAACCCGCCCTCGCTGGTGCTCAACAAGGTTGGCCTGCCGCGCCGGCCCGAGATCAGCCCGGGCGAGTTCGCCAGCTCGGTCGAGTGCGAGCTGATCGGTCAGCTGCAGTTTGACGCGGCCCTGTTCGGCACCGCTGCCAATAATGGCCAGATGATCGCCGAGGTCGCTGCCAACAACAAGATCAACGATATCTATCGCGCCATCGGCCTGCACGTGACGGGCCGCCAGGCAGCCCATGTCGGGGGTAAGCCATCAAGCCTGATGAAGCTGCCCTCATTCCTCAAGAAGCGGGCCTGACCGCTGCGCGGCGGCCTGAAACGGTAGGATAATTATGTTCGGCAAGCGCACCACTTTTGGCGGCAACACCCCCGGCGTCGGTGAAGTTGCGCGTCCCATCCAGAGCCCGCCGCCGCGGGCCCCGGCCGCCGCTGCGCCGGCCCGTCGCGCTGCCGACACCGACAGCATGGCCTCGCGCATCCGCAACAGCGAAGAAGTCGTCGATGTCCGAGCGCCCGCCGACGCCCAGCGCGACAAGGAGTATTTCCACACCAAGTCGACCATCTTCAGCGCGCTGATCGACAGCATCGATCTCAGCCAGCTCGCGACCATGGACCAGGTCGCCGCGCGCGAGGAAATTCGCGACATCGTCGCCGAGATCATCGCGCTCAAATCCATCATCATGTCGATCTCCGAGCAGGAAGACCTGCTCGAGGACATCTGCAATGACGTGCTCGGCTATGGCCCGCTCGAGCCGCTGCTGGCCCGCGATGACATCGCCGATATCATGGTCAATGGCAGCCAGCGCTGCTACATCGAAGTCAACGGCAAGGTGCGGCTGACCAATGTGCGCTTCCGCGACGACGCCCATCTGATGAATGTGTGCCAGCGCATCGTCAGCCAGGTCGGCCGCCGCGTCGATGAAAGCTCCCCCATCTGCGACGCGCGCCTGCCCGACGGTTCGCGCGTCAACGTCATTGCGCCCCCCCTGGCCATCGACGGCGCGGCGCTCACCATCCGCAAGTTCAAGAAGGACAAGCTGACGCTGCAGCAGCTGGTCAAGTACAACTCCATCTCGCCCGAAGGCGCCGAAGTGCTGCGCATTCTGGGAAAGGTGCGGGCCAATGTCCTGATCTCGGGCGGTACCGGTTCGGGCAAGACGACGCTGCTCAACTGCATGACCGCCTTCATCGAAAAGGATGAGCGCGTCATCACCTGCGAGGACTCGGCCGAACTTCAGCTGCAGCAGCCGCACGTGGTCCGGCTCGAGACCCGGCCGCCCAATCTAGAGGGCGAGGGCGAGATCACCATGCGCGACCTGATCAAGAACTGCCTGCGCATGCGCCCCGAACGCATCATCGTGGGCGAAGTGCGTGGTCCGGAAAGCTTCGATCTGCTGCAGGCCATGAATACCGGCCATGACGGCTCCATGGGAACGCTGCACGCCAACAGCCCGCGCGAGGCGCTGTCCCGCCTGGAATCGATGATCACCATGGGCGGCTATTCGCTGCCCAGCCGCACCATCCGCGAGATGATCACCTCCTCGATCGACGTTGTCGTGCAGGCCGCCCGCCTGCGCGACGGCTCCCGCCGCATCACCCACATCTCCGAGGTGCTTGGCATGGAAGGCGACGTCATCGTGACCCAGGATATCTTCCTCTACGACATCATGGGCGAAGATGCCGATGGCATGCTGATCGGCCGGCATCGCTCCACCGGCATCACCAAGCCCAAATTCTCCGAACGCGCCCGCTATTTCAACGAAGAAGCCAACCTGGTCGAGGCGCTGGAAAAGTCCAATACCGAACATCACGATCTGGTGGGGTCATAGCATGGCCGGCCCGCTTCTGATTGCCCTGCTCGCCATGGTCGTGGTCGGTGCCCTTGGCTTTGCCCTGATGCCTTCGGCCATTGGCGGCGGGCGGGCGCAGAAGCGGCTCGAGACCTTCAAGGGCGACGTTCGCGTCAACCGCCTGGAACAGGATGCGCTGCGCAATCGCGACCAGCGCCGCAAGGATCTCCAGCAAACGCTCAAGAACCAGACCGATGCGCTGAACCAGAAAAAGCGCGTCACGCTCAAGCAATTGCTGTTTCAGGCCGGCATGACCATCAAGCCAGCCGGGTTCATTCGCAACAGCATCATTCTGGGCGTTGTTGTCACGGTCGTGCTGGTCGCAGTGCAGGTGCCCATCTTTCTGGCGCCCGTCTTTGGCTTTGCCGCCGGCTATCTGTTGCCGCGCATGTATGTAACCCGCAAGCGGCGCAGGTATCAGGACATGTTCCTGGACGAATTGCCCAACGCCGTCGAGGCCATCGTGCGCGGCGTCAAGACCGGCCTGCCGCTCAACGACTCCATCCGCGTGGTGGCCAAGGATGCCAAGGAACCGGTCAAGTCCGAGTTCGCGCGCGTGCTCGACCAGCAATCGGTCGGCATGACCATGTCGGACGCCGTCACCGTCCTGCTCGATCGGGTGCCGCTGCCCGAGGTCAATTTCTTCGTCGTGGTCATCACCGTCCAGCAGCAGGCAGGCGGCAATCTTTCCGAGGCCCTCGGCAATCTTGCCAAGGTGCTGCGCAACCGCAAGAAAATGAAGCAGAAGATCAAGGCGATGTCGTCCGAGGCCAAGGCTTCGGCCGGCATCATCGGCTCGCTGCCCTTCGTGGTGGGCATTCTGGTGAGCCTGACCTCACCGGCCTATCTGGCGCCTCTGTTTACCACCACCCTTGGCAATATCTGGCTGGGTATCGGCGTTGTCATGCTCAGCGCCGGTATTTTCGTGATGAGCAAAATGGTCAAGTTCGACTTCTGATCGGGCAGGAAAGCACCAATGATTATCTTTGAACTGCTCGGCCAGCGCGAATTCATGATCGCCGTGCTTGCGGCCATCTCCATGGCGGCAGTGGTCTTCACCTTCGGCTCGAGCTTCATCGTCAAGTCAGACATGAAGGATCGCATCAAGCGCGTCGCCCTTGAGCGCGACAAGATGCGCGCCGAAGAGATGGCCCGCCTGCGCGGCACCGGCGCCGCCACCGAAGGGCGGGGCATTCGCCGCAGTGGGGAAACCAAGTTCTACATGAAGAATGTGGTCGACAAGCTCGACCTCAAGAAGGCCTTCCAGGACGACGCCACCGTCGACAAGCTGGCCATGGCCGGCTATCGCGGCCAGGGGCACCTGACGACCTTCCTGTTCATGCGCCTGTCCACGCCCATTGTCGTGTTCGTGATTGCGGCGGTCTACCTGCTGATCATCGCGCCGGGCGACCGTCCCCTCTATCTCAACCTGGTCTATGCCATCGGAGCAGGGCTTATCGGGTCGTTCCTGCCCAATATAATGCTCAAGAACACCACGACCAAGCGCCAGTATTCGATCCGTCGCGCCTGGCCCGACTGCCTGGACCTGCTGCTGCTTTGCGTGGAAGCGGGCATGTCGGTGGAGCACGCATTCAAGCGGGTTGGCCGCGAAATTGGCAATCAGAGCGTCGAACTGGCCGAAGAGCTCGCATTGACCACGGCCGAACTGGCCTTTCTGGAAGACCGCGGCCGTGCCTTTGACAACCTGGCCCGGCGCACGGGCCTTGATGGCGTCAAATCGGTGATGACCGCTCTTATTCAGGCCGACCGCTATGGTACCTCGGTCGGCCAGGCCCTGCGCGTGATGGCCGAGGAAGGCCGCGAGCAGCGGATGATGGAAGCCGAAAAGAAAGCCGCAGCGCTGCCGCCCAAGCTTACCGTGCCGCTGATCCTGTTCTTCCTGCCGGTGCTGTTCATCGTCATCATTTCGCCCGCGATGATCAAGGTCTTCGGCCCCGGCGGCGTTGCCGGCGGCTAGAACCGCTGCCCCAGAATGCCAGAACGCCGCCCTCACGGGCGGCGTCGCTGTATCCGGATCGAGAAGAAGCAGGCGTCAGCCCTTGGCGATCTTGTCCCAGCGGTTCTGCTGGGTCAGCAGGGCGCGGACATAGGTCATGTTGTTGTTGACCTGGTCGGGTGGCAGTTCCGCCGCGTAGAGCGCGCGGCATTCGTCAAACCGGCCCTGCAGCCCGACGATCAGCGCCAGGTTCTGGCGGATCTGAGTGTTGGCCCCGCGCATCTGCACCGCGCGGCGCAAATGCTGCTCGGCGGTGGCCAGTTCATTGGTCATGGCATAGCTCAGGCCGATATTGGCTTCGATCGAGGCTTCGCCCGGCGCGATGGTCAGCGCCTGGGTGTAGAGCTGGCGGGCCTCGCCATTGCGGCCCAGCTGATCGAGCGTCGCGCCCTTGACCAGCAGCGCGTTCCAATCGGGAACATCGGGGCGGATCACGTTGTCGAGCACGGCCAGCGATTGATCGAACCGGCCATCGGCGGTCAGCGCCTTGGCATAGGCAACCGCGATGTCGACGTCGCCGGGCAGGGCGGCGATCCCGACCTCGAGCACCGAGACGGCCTGTTTGGACTGCCCCACGGCCCGCAGCGCGGCGGCGTAGTGAATGATATTGCCCTTGTCGCGCGGATTGGATTTGTAGCGGCCGGCCAATTCGCCCAGGCTGGCCTGGCTCTGGCCGGCAGTCCTGCCGGAGTAATCGGGAGAGGGCGTGCTGCCCCGGTTGGAAGCGCATGCGCTCAGGGCGATAATCGCCACGCCCACCATGAGCAGGCTCCGCAACATCTTTGATCTCGGTTGGCGGATCGTCACCGGCGGCTCCCTGGCGGTCCG
>TARA_R110002124_G_scaffold21865_10_pt1 | contig 29285 bp, 26 predicted proteins | sample TARA_R110002124 | Tara Oceans TARA_R110002124 (sample SAMEA4397445) | marine metagenome | biome: Polar Biome; feature: [SRF] surface water layer (ENVO:00010504); material: water (ENVO:00002006), including particulate matter (ENVO:01000060) such as... | depth 5 m
CGTTTGAACACTTCCTGAGCCTGGACATATAATTTTGTCCGTTCGGCCTGATCAGAAATCAGTTTCGCTTCGTTCGTCAGCTTGTCGAACTCTTCGTTGCACCACTGTGCCCGGTTGGATGCGCCCACAGCAGAGCAACTCAACAGAACCGCCAGGAAGTTGTCGGGATCACCATTGTCGCCGGTCCAACCCAGCAGAACGGCACCGTCACGGTCCAGATCCTTGGACAGTTTCAGATACTCGCCCCATTCGTAGGAGACGATTTCCACTTCAACACCGATCTTGCCAAAATCATCCTGCAACAGTTCTGCCATACGCCGGGCATTCGGGTTGTAGGGACGGGCAACCGGCATTGCCCAGATTTTCATTTTCAGATTAGTAACGCCAGCTTCAGCCAGCATTTTTCTGGCAGCGTCCGGATCATAGGGATCGTCAATTGTGGCTTCATCATAGGACCACATTGTCGGCGGGATCGGGTTTTTCGCAGCCGTGCCGGCTCCGTCGAACACCGCGTCCAGAATCGCCTGTTTGTTGATCGCCATGTTCAGAGCTTTGCGCACGTCACGATTGTCGAATGGCGCAACTCTGGTGTTGTAGGCCAGATAGCCCACATTGAGGCCTTCCTGCTCCATGACCTGCAGGTTGGAATCTGCCTTCAGCGCCGGAATGTCAGCCGGATTGGGGTAGGGAGCGATCTGACATTCGCCCGCTTTCAGCTTTTGCGCCCGCACTGAATTATCCGTGGTGATTGCAAAAATCAGATCATCGATTTTCGGCTTGTCACCCCAGTAGCCATCATGGGCCTTGTAGCGAATGACCGCATCTTTCTGATAGGCGACAAACTCAAACGGTCCGGTGCCGATTGGTTTCTGGTTCAGATCGGCCATTGCATCCATCTCGGTCAGCTTGTCGGCATATTCCTTGGAGAATATCGAGGCGAAATCCATTGCCATATTTGCAACAATTGGAGCTTCCGGACGGTTCAGAACAAACTTGACCGTCATATCATCAACCTTGACGATATCCTTGATCAGGGTCGGCATATCCATCGCATTGAAATATTCCCAGGACGTGCCTTCGGTGTATTTGTTCCAGGGATTGTCTTCCTTCAACTGACGCTCGAATGTGAACACGACATCATCCGCATTGAAATCGCGGGTGGGCGTGAACACGTCATTTGAATGAAATTTGACGCCGGAACGCAGTTTGAATGTCAATTCCAGGCCATCCTCGGACACCGTCCAGCTTTCAGCCAGTCCGGGGATAACTTTCGTGGTGCCGTTTTCGAATTCGACGAGGCGGTTATAGATCGGCTTCGAGGATGCATCAAAGGTGGTGCCTGCCGTGAAAAGCGCAGGGTCAAAGCCTTCTGGTGATCCTTCCGAGCAATAGACCAGCGTCTTTGCCTGCACCGTGCTTGCCATAAGGGCCGCTGCCAGGCTGGCAGCGATCAAAAAAGTCTTCTTCATAGTATTAACTCCTACCAAAACGGGGTCGGGCAGCGTTATTTTTCTTAAATTTGTGCCCGCCTTCGTACAGGCAATCACAAAATGCAGCCTCTGTCACCGCCCTCGTGTCGATTTTTCAAAAGAACTTCGAGTAAACCCAAGGTTGGGCCGTGACCCGGTGCGGATGTCCGATCTTCGGGAGGCCTTTGTCTGTTCGGCGCACCGGGCTTTTATAGAAATGCCGCTCCGGCTATAAGCATTCGCTGTCTCTCGATTCCCACTTGCCCGCTATCCGCAAAGTTCACTTGATCGATGACCCATGTTGAACCTTCCAACAGGAACGCCGCCCTATGGATGGCAGGCTGGCTCGCAGCGATGCTGACCATGGCCGTTGCGGGCCGTGAAGCAGTCAGTCAGATCGGTGCCTTTCAGGTGATGGAGCTGCGGGCCTTGATCGGCATGGTCCTGCTGTATCCGCTGGTCCGTTCCAACGGCGGTTTTGCAGCAATGAAAACCGCTCACCCTTGGCGCCATATCTGGCGCAACACGGTGCATTATGGCGCGCAGTTCGGCTGGCTGGTGGCGATCACCATGATCCCGCTTGCGCAGGTTGTCTCCATCGAATTCACCATGCCGATCTGGACTGCGCTTCTGGCGGTGTTCTTTCTCGGTGAAAAAATGAACAGCTGGAAAATCGCAGCGGTGTTGCTGGGCCTCATTGGCGTCTTCATCATTGTCCGGCCCCGAGCCGACGGCATCGACCCAGGCCAGTTGATATCACTGGCGGCCGCCGTCGGTTTCAGCATTTCAGTAATTCTGGTCAAGGCATTGACACGCACCGAGAGCGTCGTCCGCATCATTTTCTGGATGCTGATCATCCAGGCCATTATCGGCCTCATTCCTGCAATTCTTGTCTGGCAACCAGTTCCAGACACGCTCTGGGGCTGGATTGTGCTGGTCGCGATCTGCGGCACTTTCTCGCATTATTGCATGACGCAGGCGATGAGATATGCCGACGCCACCATTGTCGTGCCGATGGACTTCCTCCGCGTGCCGCTGACTGCGATGGTGGGCTGGCTGGTCTATGAGGAGGGCGTGGATGTCTACACGATTACCGGTGCAGCACTGATCCTTGTGGGCAACATGCTCAATCTCAAGAGATCAGCGCTGCCACAGACCGGGTAAATTCACGCCCTACGCGCCGGCCAGCGCTTCGGCCAGAGAGATTTGTGTGCCGCGCCGCTCCTGCAGATTGAGACCGGAATGCAAATCCACGAGATGACTGCGCATGATGGCTTTGGCGGCGTCGCCGTCACGTTTTTCAAAACTGCCCAGCAGCGCGTGATGTGAATGGCTTTCGCAGGCCGCATCCGACCGTATCGAGTAAAGCGCGATGATCAGTGAGGATTTTGTGATCAGTGACTGCAGCATATTGGCATAGACCCTGTGGCCGGCAATATCGGCAATTGTCAGGTGAAACATGCCGGACAGCGCCAGTGCCCTGCCCATATTCTGTTCCGCCAGCGCAACATGTTCCGCGGCGATATGGCTCTGCAGCGCCGTTAACTGTCTGGCCGAAACACGGTTCACCGCGCGCTTTGCTATCTCCGGCTCAATCAGCGCTCTGGCCTCGAACACCTCATGAGCGTCGCCGACCGTGGGTTCGGCGACAAATGCCCCGCGATTGCGTTTGATTTCAACCAGGCCGGAATGCGCCAGCGCCTGCAGCGCCGAGCGCACGATTGTCCGGCTCGCCCCGAAAATCTCGCCGACTTCATCCTCGGACAGTTTGGTTCCGGGGATGATGCGATGCTCGAATATCGCGCTCTGTAGCTCGCTGCAAATGTCCAGCGCGCGGCCCGGCGGCAGCGAAATCGAGCTGTTGAAGGCTTCCGGGCGTGGGCAGGCTGCGTGCGGCACGATGGCTTCCAGACTGAAAGGTGGGGGCCAGTTGAACACCATATCTGTTTGATTTGCCAGACAAGGTCAAGACAGCAGGTCAGGGACAGAGGCAATCGTATACAATCGTTGACTAAATTGTGTGCATCCTTGGTGTTTTTTTAGTCGTTGCTGGGGATGTCGGCGGCGCACTGCAGAAAAAATTCAATCAAATCAGCATGTAATAAAAATTATCTGAGCTGGCACGAGCATTGCAAGTCTGATGGCAGGACTGACTGAAACTGCTGCTGTCAAAGGGAATGCCGTGTCCGCACTGGAACTGATTGCCGTTACCAAATCCTATGGCGAGACGATTGCGGTCAACGCAATCGACCATGTTTTTCCATCGGCGAGCTATTGTTGCCTGCTGGGGCCCTCCGGCTGTGGCAAGTCCTCCACATTGCGGATGATCGCCGGCCACGAACGCGTCAGTTCGGGAGACGTCATCCTCGGCGCGGCCAATATCACTGACCTGCCACCGGCGAAACGCGGCACGGCGATGATGTTTCAGAACTACGCGCTGTTTCCGCATTTGACGGTGCTCGATAATGTCGCGTTCAGCCACAAGATGCAGGGCATCGACAAGGCCAGCAGACACGCCCGTGCCATGGAGCTGCTGGCCCTGGTGGATATGCAGGATTACGCGCGGCGTGTTCCGGACGAACTGTCCGGCGGCCAGCAGCAGCGTGTCGCGCTGGCACGCGCACTGATCACGGAACCGTCTATTCTGCTGCTCGATGAGCCGCTGTCTGCCCTGGATCCATTTTTGCGCATCAGGATGCGATTGGAGCTGAAAAAGCTGCAGCGTGAACTGGGAATCTCCTTCGTTCATGTCACCCACAGTCAGGATGAAGCGCTGGCGCTGGCCGACCAGATTGTCGTGATGAACAACGCAATTATCGAGCAGTCCGGCACGCCGCAGCAGGTGTTCAATGCGCCGCGCTCTGAATTCGTCGCGCGCTTCATCGGCGGTCATAATGTCATCCGCACCGAAGCCGGCCAGGTCGCTGTGCGCGCCGACCGGATCGCAGTGCAGCGCAAAGCGACGCCTGATGCCGCAGCGGCCATTGTACGGGATATTGAATATCTCGGTACTCACGTGAATGTGGCGCTGCTCAGCAACGCAGGTGACGATCTGACGGCAAGTCTGCCGGATGGGGTTTTCCACACCCAGGCAATCGAGATTGGCGAAAGCGTGTTCCTGACATGGGATCCGCAGGACGCCCACAGGCTCGCTGCCTGATCCGCGAAATTCGGCAAAAGCCGATGAATCTCAACGCCATCAAAAGGAGTTCTGGCAATGAAAGCAGGGAAATCAAAAACAAGGGTCAGCCGTCGTTCGGTTCTGAAAGGCGCGGCCGCCACGACGGGTCTGGCATTGGGTTCGGGAGCCGTCACCTGCTTTCCCACCATCTGGGCTCAAAACATCAAGGACGTCACGTTGCGCCAGTTTGGCACCGGCGTGTCAAACCTCAATGATGTGGCCGACAAGGTGAAAGAGGATCTCGGTTTTACGCTGGAAATGACGGCACTGGACTCAGACAGCGTAACCCAACGGGCCGCGACCCAGCCGAAAAGTTTCGACATTGCCGATATTGAATACTGGATCTGCAAGAAGGTCTGGAGTTCGGGCAATCTGCAAGCCATGGATACGTCCAAAATCAAGAATTATGATAAGATTGTCGGCATCTTCAAATCCGGCAAACTGACCCCCGATTCCGTGATTGCCCAGGGCACCGCCCCGCATTCTGTTGGCTTTGTCGACGGACCCGGCGGCACCGAATTCGTCGATAATGAATCGGGCTGGATGACCCTGATCCCCACCATCTACAACGCCGACACACTTGGCATTCGTCCCGACCTCATCGGCCGCCCGATTTCCAGCTGGACCGAATTGTTGAACCCCGAATTCAAGGGCAAGGCCTCGATCCTGGATATCTCTTCCATCGGCATCATGGACGCCGCGATGGTCTGCGAGGCGATGGGCGAAATCACTTATGGCGAAAAGGGCAATATGACCCAGGAGGAGATCGACAAGACGATGGCGATCTTCACCGAGGCCAAAAAAGCCGGTCAGTTCCGCGCGTTCTGGAAGTCCTTTGATGAAAGCGTCAATCTGATGGCGTCCGGCGAAGTTGTCATCCAGTCGATGTGGTCACCGGCCGTGACTTCGGTACGCTCAAAAGGGATTCCCTGTGTGTTTCAGCCGCTGAAAGAGGGCTACCGCTCCTGGGGCGGCGGGCTGGGGCTGTCGTCCAATCTGTCCGGTCTGGAACTGGATGCGGCTTACGAATACATCAACTGGTATCTGTCCGGCTGGGTCGGCGGCTATCTGATGCGCCAGGGCTACTATTCCGCTGTGCCCGAAACGTCGAAGAATTTCATGACGGAGGATGAGTGGGGCTTCTGGTTTGAAGGTAAGCAGGCCCAACAGGATATCACCAATCCGCAAGGCCAGATCATGGAAAAAGCCGGCGCGGTGCGTGACGGTGGTTCATTCAATGACCGGATGGGCGCCGTTGCCTGCTGGAACTCGGTTATGGACGAGAACAAATACATGGTCCGCAAATGGAATGAGTTCATTGCAGCCTGATTGGAGCGTCCCTTGACGATTATAACCGAAAACCGATCCGGCGCCATTGTGGCGCCGGATACCAGCCGCGCGGTTCCGCGCCGGCTGCATTCCGCCAGCTGGATGCTGCTCAGCCCGCTGATTATGATCCTGGCCCTGTTCCTGGTGCTGCCTATTATCATGATCGTCACAGTGAGTTTCTGGGACTATAATGAATATGATTTCTTCCCGGCCTTCATCCTTGAAAACTATTCTTATCTGCTGAGCTCACAGGTCACTTTGTCGACCTATCTGAAAACCTTGAAATTCATGGTGCTGACATGGATTTTCTGTACTGCAATCGGCTTCACGATTGCATATTTCCTGGCCTTTCATGTCAGGTCGCTGCCGATCCAGATTGCTTTGTTCCTGCTCTGCACCGTGCCGTTCTGGACCTCCAACATCATTCGCATGATTTCATGGATCCCGTTCCTCGGGCGCAACGGGCTGGCCAATTCCGCGCTGATAAGCAGTGGCATCATTGAAGAGCCGCTGGACTGGTTGCTGTTTTCAGATTTTGCCGTGGTTCTGGCCTTCGTCCATCTTTATGCCCTGTTCATGGTGGTTCCGGTTTTCAACACCATGATCCGCATCGATAAATCACTCCTGGAGGCAGCGCGCGATGCCGGCGCAACGGGTTTTCAGATTCTGACCAACATCATCGTTCCCCTGGCCAGACCGGGCCTTATGATCGGATCCATTTTTGTCGTCACCCTGGTGATGGGAGATTTCATCACGGTACGTTTCATGTCCGGCGGACAAAGCGCTTCTGTCGGACGCGTCATCTCCAACGAGATCGCTCTGCTGCAATATCCTGCGGCCGCCGCCGGCGCAGTAGTGCTGCTGATCACGGTGCTGATCATGATCGCTGTCATGATGCGCTTTGTCGACATCAGAAAGGAGTTGTGAAATGGAACCGCGTTCGCGCTCCTTCTATGTGCTTGCAGGTTTTTTCATCCTGTTTGTGCTGTTTCTGTATGGCCCAATCATCACTATTGCCGTGTTGTCTTTCCAGGGGCCGCAGGGTGGCCTGACCTTTCCCATGAACGGGGTGTCGCTGTACTGGTTCTTTGATCTGTTTGAACAGCAGGCCGTTGGCGATATCTGGGGCGCATTCCGGCGCTCTATGGCGCTCGGGCTGATGGCCATGACCGTCACCGTCATCATCTCGGTGATGGGTGGCCTGGCTTTTCGCAAGCGGTTTCGCGGCTCGACAGCCATGTTTTACCTGATCATCGCCAGCCTGATCATCCCGTCTATTCTGGTGTCGCTGGGTGTTGGCCTGATCTTCAATGTATTTGACTGGGAGGTGCACTGGGCGACATCCGGTTTTGGCTCGCAACTCACCTGGACATTGCCGTTTGGCCTTCTCATCATGTTCGCTGTCTTCAACCGCTTCGACAAATCCTATGAGGAAGCGGCGCGCGATCTGGGAGCAGGCCCGTGGCAGACCATCCGCCATGTGGTGTTGCCGATCATTGCGCCAAGCCTGATCGGTGTCGCCCTGTTCGGCTTCACCCTGTCCTATGATGAATTTGCCAGAACTCTTCTGACTGCAGGGTCCTATAACACCCTGCCGCTGGAAATCTATGGGATGACCACCAATGTCACATCACCGGTTCTGTATGCGCTGGGGACATTGACCACCGTCTTTTCGTTTCTGATCATCGGCTTCTTTCTGCTGCTGGCGGTCCTCCTGCAGCGCAGGCGGGCAGGGGTCGGCAACGATGCCGGCAAGGGGCTGATGTAACTGGTGTGAACATTCTCATCATCAACCCGAATTCCACATCCGGCATGACCTGCGCCATCCATGAGGCGGCCGGCGCTGCCGCGGCCAGGGAAACACGGATTCATGCGGTAACCTCAAAAAGCGGTCCCGCGTCCATCCAGGGACCCGATGATGGTGCTGCAGCACTTCCCGGATTGTTTGCGGTGTTCGATCAGGAGATGCGGACAGGCGGACCTTATCACGGCGTCATCATTGCCTGCTTTGACGATACCGGACTTGCGGAACTGAAAGCACGTTCCCCGGTGCCTGTACTCGGCATCGGGGAAGCCGCCTTTCATGCCGCGATGATGGTCGGCAACAGGTTTTCCGTGGTGACCACATTGGCGGTGTCAGTTCCGGTGATTGAATCCAATATTGCCGATTATGGTTTTGCCCTGCGCTGTGTGGCGGTGCGGGCATCCGGTATCCCGGTGCTGAATCTCGACAGGGATGCGCCGCAGTCCGAAACCGCAATTTCAGAGGAGATCGAGCGTGCCATTCGGCTGGACGGGTGTGATTGCATCGTTCTGGGCTGTGCGGGAATGGCCGGTTTCGCGCAGACACTGTCCGCCAAATTTGCTATTCCGGTTGTCGATGGTGTCTCCGCCGCGATAGGCTTTTGCGAAACACTTTACAGAACGTCGCTTATTCCGCGAAGCCGCTGAGGACTCTGCGCGATGACACAAATTCTGATCCGGCAGGCGAGCCAGGTTGAATTCGCCGTCGCCCTGGATTGGGCTTCCATGGAGGGCTGGAATCCCGGTCTTGATGATTTGGCGGCGCTTTACAGGACCGACCCCGCCGGGTTTTTAATGGGCTGGAAAGATGGCGCGCCGGTCTCATCCATATCCGTCGTGCGCTACGGTTCCACACATGGCTTTCTCGGCTTTTACATCGTTCATCCGGACTGGCGCGGCTGCGGCGTCGGTATAACGACCTGGAATGCCGGCATGTTGCATCTGAAAGGGCGCATTACCGGTCTTGACGGCGTGGTTGAGCAGCAGCGCAATTATGCCAGGAACGGTTTCGTCTTTGCCGGCAGGAACATCCGTTTCAGCGGTGTCCCGGTCCAGCAAGAGATGCCGGAACCCGGCATCCGTGTCCGGTCCGCCGTGCCGCGGGATCTTGCTGATATCCTGACATATCAAAGACCCTTTTTCCCTGCCGATCGGGACGATTTCATCGCCCGCTGGACTGTGTGGTCCACCGCCGCCTCGCGGCACACAAAACTGGCATTTTCAAATGGCCGGATGATCGGCTTCGGCACCATCCGCCGCTGCCGCAGCGGCTGCAAGATTGGACCGCTTTTCGCCGAGAATAAAGTGGTCGCGTCCGCCTTGTTCACGGCCCTGTGCAAGACGGAGCGGGAGCAGGAAATCTCGCTCGACGTTCCGGAGGGCAATTCTGCGGCAATCGAAATGGCCGAAAATTTCGCGCTGGCACCGGTGTTTCAGACCGCCAGAATGTGGCGGGGTGACCTGCCTGATACCCCGACCGGCCGAACATTCGGTGTCGCGACATTCGAACTTGGCTAATCCGCCCCGGTCAGCCGAGTGATACAGCCTGATTTGCGAATCCGACCGATATTGTCAGCGATCCCTCATTCACCAGCCATTTGCGCAGAGTGAAGGTGCGGCCGCCCATTTTATGCATCGGGTCATCTTCGGTGAGTGCCTTTGCCTCTGCCATTGAGGCTGCGCGATAGACAATCATGCCGCCGCCGCTCATCTCCTCACCGCTGGCATCCGACAACGGCCCGGCCAGGAACAGCCTGCCATCCGCTTCCATCTGTTTCTGATAGGCCAGATGATCCGGCAGCAGCTTCAGCATCTCCGGAGGTGCCATCGCCGGTGTGGATTCAACTATATATAATTCAAATGCCAGCGCGCCCCGTGTCCGTGCTGTCTCCCGATATTCTGACCATAACGGCATGGATTTACCTCCCTGAAACCTGTTTCGCAACGCCACTATACAGATTTCTGAAAAAAACAAAATATCGATATTAATTGACGATTGGCAAATAATGTGGGTATTTTTAGTGAAATAGCGGTGCCGGAATATGGCTGTATCTGCTAACCCAGCAAAGGCGGAAGCGATTTCTGGCGCTGGTGCCCATCGTAACGAGGACGGTCTTGCATGAATGTTCACGCGCCCAAAGCACAGGAACTTAACAAGTTGCGTTCTGACGCCCAGGACGACGTCCGCGATTTGCGGTCCGATATCCGGCAGTTGAGCGAAGACGAGATCGGCCTGATTCTGACTCGGGCGCGCTCGCACTATGCCTGGCAGGACAAACCGGTCACGGACGCGCAGATCAAACGAATTTATGACATAGTCGCAATGGGACCGACCAGCATGAATTGCTCCCCGGCGCGGTTTGTTTTCGTTAAATCCGTAGAAGCCAAGCAACGGCTGGCAAAGGCTCTCAAACCCGCCAACGTGCCAAAAGTCATGGGCGCTCCGGTGACCGCGATCATTGCCTATGACAAGGAATTCTGGAAAGAGCTGCCGCGCCTGTTTCCTCACGAGGACCGCACCGGTCATTTCCGCGGCAAGGGCGCACATGCCCAGGACACGGCGTTCCGCAATTCCACCCTGCAGGGCGGCTATCTGATGATTGCGGCAAGGGCCATCGGACTGGATATCGGTCCGATTTCCGGGTTTTCCAACCAGATTGTTGATGAAGAGTTTTTCGCAGGCACCAGTGTGGTGTCAAACTTTCTGTGCAATTTCGGCTACGCAGATGAAACCGCACTGTTCCAACGCCTGCCGCGGTTTGACTTTGATGATGTGTGCTCTTTCGCCTGATTTCAAAGGCGAAGGACGACGATGGAAAGGACTGTCACTTGAAACCAAAAACCACGGTCAAATTGCGCGCCTCGGCCACCAGTCCGAACCATGCCTTATCGACTATAATTGTGCGCGATGTGATTTTTGCCATCGATGAACCGATTGAAAGGGGAGGCACCAATCTGGGGCCGTCGCCGACAGAAACTGCAATCAGCGCACTGATCGGTTGCACCAATGTCATCGGCCATAAATGTGCCGATGAGCTGGGCATCGATATCGGCCATCTAACCATTTCCGCTGTATGCGACTTCAACCGCAGTGGCGTCACGCTGCAACAGGAAATCGATGTTCCGTTCGAGCGGATTATGCTGACAGTGATGGCGGATGGTCCGGCCAGTGCTGCGGAATTGCAGCTCGTCTCAACCGAACTTGCAAAATACTGCCCGGTGTCAAAATTGTTCCGCCAGGCGGGAACCATCATTGAAGAACACTGGAAATCAAAAAACGCCTGATCCGATCCGTCGGATCACGATATTAAAACGGGAGGAAATACCATGAACACAATGACTTTACGCAGAGCCATGATGTCGGCAGCTGTATCTGCTGGCCTGCTGGCAGGACTGCAGGCCAATCCGGCCGAAGCGGTTGAAACCATCAACATGATAGCGATTGATGGCTATCCGGACCGATCCATGTGGGTCAAGGAATTCTCTGGGTTCTTCATCCCGCGCGTCGATGAGGAACTTGCGAAAACCGGGAACTATAAGATCAACTGGCAGGAAGCCTATGGCGGCACCATCGTCAAACCGCGCGGTGTGCTGGAAGGCATCAAGCTTGGTCTTGGAGATATTGGCATCGTCACGACGATTTTCCATAATTCCGCACTGCCCAGCCAGGGCATTTCGGCGGTAACGCCATTTGTCGCCGCCGACGCCCGTGTCGTGGCAAAAGCGGTTGATGAGATCGCCCGGGAATTTCCCCAGATGGCCGCTGAACTGGACGCGGAAAACCAGGTCTATCTGGCCACCGGTGTTGTCCTCGACACCTACCAGATTTTCTCCAAGACGCCGATCAATTCGCTGGCCGATCTGCAAGGTAAGAAAGTCGCCGGTGCCGGGTATAATCTGCGCTATCTGGAAGGTATTGAAGGGGCCGCCGGCGTGCGCGGCGGACTGCCGAATTTCTACAACATGCTTCAGACCGGCGTAGTCGATGCCGCCATGTTGTGGCCGGAAGCTGCCAAGACCTTCAAGATTGCCGAAGTCGCCCCTTATATGCTGAAGGCGGATCTTGGCGCGGTGAATTCCAAAACCGTAACCGTCAACAAGGATGTCTGGAACAAGCTGCCCGATGAAGTCAAAACCGCATTGCAGACAGTCGCTGTGGAATACCGCGACCGTGTTGCCGGAATTGCCATGGATCTGGCTGCAGAATCCCTTGAGGCTTACAAGGCCGGTGGCGGCACAGTGGTCGAAATGTCGGAAGACGCACGCGCCGCCTGGGCTAACTCAATGCCTAATATTGCAGTCGACTGGGCGCAGAAACTGGACACGGCAGGCGCACCCGGCTCGGATATGCTGAGAGCCTATATGGCGAAACTGAAGGCCGCCGGCATGACCCCGATTCGCGATTGGGCTGCCGAGCTGACCAACTAGCAGCACACAGGGCGGCGGAGTGGCACATATGTCGAACGATCTACTCCGCCGTTTCTTTCGCGCCGCCATATCTGTGGCGACTGCTGCAAATATGGTCGGAACCGGCGTGATTTTCGTGCTGGTTGCGATTCTCAACGCCGACGTGTTTGCCAGAGGCGTCCTCAACGATCCGATCCGCGGCGTCGTCGAAATGGTGATTTTCTCGCTGGCCCTGGTGGTGTTTCTGCAATTGCCCGATGTAGTGCGCAGCAACCGCCTGACCCGCTCCGACGGGATGCTGCTTTTGCTGTTTGAATCGCGCCCGGCTGCCGCACGAATTTTATCCAGAGCGATTGACCTTGTTGCCGGGATTTTCATGGGGCTGGTGGCATGGATCATGTGGCCGGAATTTCTCGACTCCTTTGAGAGCTGCTATTTCTTTACAGCGCCGGAATTCGGTGCTGCTCCGACGGGTGTTTTTCTGGCCGATCTATCGGCCGCTTTTGGCCGTTGCGAATACTCCGGCACGCCGGGAATCTTCACCGCGCCCTGGTGGCCGATCAAATTGGTCATTTTTTTCAGCGTGACGCTGTGCACCATCATATTTGCACTGAAAGCGCTGATCGGAAGCCGCGGTCCGGATTTGTTTGACATCGGGGACCGCACGCCATGAAAACCACACTTCTTCTGGCGGTCAGACATGTCACCGGTTGAGATTGGCGCATTTTCAGTGGCTGCCATTGTCGCCCTGGTTTATATCGGGGTCTACATCCCGATTGCGCTGGGTCTGGTGTCATTCATTTCGATCTGGTTGATCAGTGGCAAGGCGATTCTGGCTTTCAACTTCCTCAAGATTGCGGTTGGCGATGGCGTTGCGGAATACGAGTTTGCAACCATTCCACTGTTCACGGTGATGGGGCTACTGGTCTCACGGGCAGGCCTTGGCACTGATATTTACACCGTGATGAATCGCGGATTCCGCCGCGTCACCGGCGGCATCGGCATGGCCACAGTTGGTGCCAATGCCGTGTTTGCCGCAGTCACCGGATCATCAATTGCCTCCGCTTCGGTCTTCACCAAAATCTCCGTGCCGGAAATGCTGAAGCTGAATTACAACCCGCGTTTTGCAGTCGGCGTCGTCGCCGGATCGTCGGTTCTGGGCATGATTATCCCGCCCAGCGCAATGCTGATCATCTATTCATTCGTCGCCGAACAATCTGTCGGAGAGATGTTCATTGCCGGGATCGTGCCGGGCCTCATCCTGACCGTTGCCTATATCGCCGGCATTCTGCTGGCGGGCCGCTTCTGGCCGTCATTTCTGGGATCGGGACGAACGGCCGGCGACGATGTCGCGCTGAGCTATTATGAATTGCTGGAAAAAACGCTGCCTATTGTCGCCCTTATCGTCATTGTTCTCGGCGGCATCTATACCGGCTGGCTGACCCCGGTTGAAGCTGGTGCAGCCGGGGCTCTGGCAGCCCTGGTGATTGCTGTGTTGCGCCGCCGGATGTCTTGGAAATCACTATGGTTTACCGCAATTGAAACCGGACACATCACCGCTTCCATCCTGTTCCTGATTACCATGGCATCGCTGTACAGCCGCATGCTTGGCTATGCCGGACTGCCCAATGAGCTGGACACTCTGCTGCAGACCTACGATCTCGGCTTCATGGAGATCATGATCATCTATGTGGCCCTGATGCTGTTTCTGGGCACGCTGCTCGACACTGCATCGATTATTCTGATTGTGGTGCCGCTGTTCATCACGCTGATTGAATCAATGGGGCTCAGCCTTGTCTGGTTCGGCATCGTCACCGTTATCGGTGCTGAGATTGGCCTGTTGACGCCGCCTCTGGGCATCTCCTGTTTTGTCATCAAGGCGACGCTCAACAATCCGAAAATCAGTCTGAAAGATGTTTTCATGGGCGCCTTTCCATTTGCGGTCATTATGCTGATCGTGCTGGTATTTCTCATCCGTTATCCAATCCTGTCGACAGGATTGCTGAATTGATTTCAACTCCCGAATTGAGGGTTCAACATGCGTACAGTGACAAAAGACAACATCACCGCGGCATTTCTGGCCTATTGTGGCGACGATACCGATCCCAGATTGCGCTTCATTCTGGAAAAACTGGCACATCACCTTCATGATTTTGCCCGCGAGACGGGACTGACCCATGCGGAATGGCGCAAGGGTCTGGAACTGCTGCAGAAAACCGGTGAAATTACGACGCCGGAGCGTAACGAATATGTCCTGATGTCCGATGTGCTGGGTCTGTCTTCGCTGGTCGACATGATCAATTCGCCGGATATCGGCACGCCCTCCAGTGTGCTCGGCCCGTTTCATATTCTGGGCGCACCCGACCTGCCGGTCGGCGGCGATATGAAACAGGACAATGACGGCGCTGCCGTGATTGTCAGCGGTCATGTTCGCACGCCGCATGGCAGCCCGATAAGGGGCGCGGAAATCGAGATATGGCAGACCGCCGATAACGGGCTTTATTCCAATCAGGATGAGCAGCAGCCGGAATATAATCTGCGCGCTCACATGATCGTCGGCGAGGATGGTCTGTACCGGTTTTCCACGGTTCGCCCGGCGCCTTACACGGTGCCGGATGACGGTCCGGTCGGCGAGTTGCTGCATGCAACCGGTCGCCATCCATGGCGTCCTTCACATTTGCATTTCATCATCACCGCGCCGGGCTATCGCACACTGGTAACCGAGGTCTTCCCGAGCGATGATCCCTATCTCGATGAAGATGCGGTGTTCGGAGTGCGTGAGCGGCTGATCATGAATTATGTCGAGCAGACCAGTCTGGACGCAATTCCCCACGGCCTCGACATAGCCGACCGGTTGACTGCGCCGTTTTTCACCGTCGATTTTGATTTTGTGCTGGCCGAGGAGTGAACCGGATCAGCCGGTTTTCAGCTGATCCTTGAGGAAGTTGCCGGTCCGAACGTAATGGCTGACAAGCAGCTCTGCGGCCAGATCGGCATCGCGCGCCAGAACCGCATCACAGATCGCGCCATGCTCGGCGGTAACATCCCGCGAGGGGTAGGCTTTTGACCCGGATAATTGCCGGTAGCGGATATTCTGGTCATAGAGCTGGTCGCAGAACTTCAGGAGCATTGACGAATCGCACGCTGAAATCAGCGTCACATGAAAATGCTTGTGGCGCGCTTCCCATTCTGCATTGGCGACGAAATGATCGTCGGCCTGGGACCGCGGCACCCGCGACAGCCGGTAGGCGGCCAGCACCACCTGTTCCTCCCAGCCGGAATTTCCGTTGGCGATGGATTCGCGCAGCGCGCGTTCTTCCAGCCAGCAGCGGGTTTTCAGCAATTCGTCAAATTCCTTGGCGCTGACCTTGGCAACCCTGAAGCCGCGCTGGTCGATGCGCTCGACAAAATGGTCGGAGGTCAGCAGGCTCAATGCTTCGCGGATCGGGCTGGTGCCGACATCATAAAGCTGGCGCAACTCCTCGATTTTCAGCTTTTGTCCGGGGTTGAGTGTCCCGGAGATAATATCGGCCCGCAGCCGCGCATAGGCACGGCTGGTCATCGATTCCGGTCCGCCGGCCTCACGCTCGTCCCTGCCGGTGCGTGCAAGGATCGGCACCACGTCAGCTGCCTCATCGGCGGGGTCCAGTGTCATATCTTTCGGTTTCATCAATGATCCAACTTCGACGTGGAGCGCATAACCCGTCCTTGATTCCGGGCCACCATAGCAGCAGGTTCATCTTATCGCATGATCTGCTGAAAGAACTAACCCCTCCTTCAAATCTGCTTTCGGATCGATCTGCCCGGACGCCAACGCGACCGTTCAGGTAATAATATCGATTTTTTACGGGGCTGCAATTTTAAAATAATTCAAAGATGGCACCTGAATCACGGAAGAATACGAAATCATACTTAGAAATAATATATTACAAACAGTCAGTTAAATTGTAATCAAACATTTCTGAAGGACCGCACACCAATTCGTACCGCGAGACATGTCAGAATAAAAATATTGATATTTTCTGTCAGAAATATAAAATATGGATAACTGATGTCTGGTGGTTCCGGCTGCGGGCAACGCTGCAATGCTGCACGAATAATAATGGAGAGATGATATGCGCGACAACCATTTTGAAGACGGAAAATGGTGGGTCAGTCCCTATAATTTTGTTCCCGAAGTCCGTGATACTCTGGACCTGCCTCCCAAGGTTGAAATCCATGATGCGACACTGCGCGACGGGGAACAGACGCCGGGCGTTGTGTTTTCTGTCGACGACAAGGTCGCCATCGCGCAGATGATGGCAGATATCGGAGTGGAGCGCATCGAGGCCGGAATGCCTGCCGTATCCGCGCAGGATGCAGAAGCCATCAAACAAATTTCAAAACTGGGTCTCAACTCCCGTATTTTCACATTTGCCCGCGCCATGAAGAAGGATATCGACATGGCGCTGGAGTGCGGCGCGCAGGGCGTCATCATCGAAGTTCCGATCGGCTACCCGAAGCTCAAGACACAGTTTGGCTGGACCTGGCGGGATGTGCTTGAACGCAGCGCTCCGGTCATCAATTATGCCAGAGAGCAGGGCCTTTATGCGGTGTTTTTCCCCTATGACACGACCCGCGCCCGGGCAGATGATCTGGAAAATCTGTGCAAGGGCATCATGGCCGAGTCGCCGCCCGATTCCATCGGCATCGTCGACACCATGGGCTGCGCAACACCCGAAGCGATCAAATATATGGTGCGCTGGGTGAAGCGCATGACCGGACTGCCTATTGAAATACACACCCACAATGATTTCGGCATGGGCGTCGCCACTGAACTTGCAGCGGTAACAGCAGGGGCAGAAGTCGTGCATTCCTGCGGCAACGGACTTGGCGAGCGCACCGGCAATGCGGCTCTGGAAGAGTTGATGCTCGGACTTGATCTGCTCTATGGTTATGACACCGGCTACAAGCTGGACAGATTGCCGGAACTTGGCGCCTTGCTGTCACGCCTGGCAAATGTACCGATTGCCCGCAACAAACCCATTCTCGGGGCCGGCAATTTCACCCGCGAATCCGGCATCGGCATCAATTTTGTCATGCATGATCCGCTGGTGATGTTCGGCACGCATCCTGCCTTGACCGGTCGGCAGGGCGAAGTCGTGCTCGGCAAGAAAAGCGGCAAGGCCTCCATCAAATACAAGCTGGACGCGCTGGGTCTGGGAGAGGCCGATGAGGATGAGACCTCCGAAATCCTGGATCTGGTCAAACAGGCCGGTATCAAGAAGCGTGACATCCTCAGCGACGAGGAATTCAAGACCATTGTAGAAACCTTGCGCTCCCGCAAGGCTGCCTGAAACCAGCGTTCATCTGTTCAGGACTGCTGAAGAAATGACTCGTCGAACCGGAAGCTGAAGCTGCGGTTCGCGAGTATCTTTGTTTCGGCATACCGCGCGGCATCGGCTCGCGATTACACACCCATTGAGTGCAAATTCAGGCCCGCAGCCCGAGCCCTTTGGCGCGCCTGCATCGGTGTTTCCAGGACATTTCCGAAAAGCTGTAGGACGTAGCCTGCAGCGGCGAAACCGCACATCCCATCGTTGCAAACCTTAAGAAATGAATTTCAAAGCGCCTTCAATCCAGGACGTATTTTAGTGATGGCCATAAATGCACCAGCATGAGGATAGAAAATACTTTGATGGGAGAAATGGCGGAATTTCAATACCCCAATGACTGATACGTGAAAAAGCGGTTGACAAATCTTGAGAAAAGAGCGGTATATTTACGCCCAAAGCGCTTTGAATTTTTGCATTGGCAGGTGTTTGGAATAAGTTGTATCGTTAAGCACATTCATTCTGGGAGGAATTTTGATGAGAAACCTACTTTATACGAGTGCAATGGCCTTTGTCCTTGCCAGCGGTTCGGCCCAGGGCCAGAGCGCGCTGATGTTCGAGCCGGGTTCAGGCGAGTTTAACTGGGCCAGCTATGAGGCCCTGAAATCAACCCAATTGAACGGTGAGCAGGTTACCGTGTTCGGACCATGGCTCGGCCCCGATCAGAAAGCCGTCGAAGCCGTGCTGGCCTATTTCGGTGAGGCAACCGGTGCTGATGTGAAATATGTCGGATCCGACAGTTTCGAACAACAGATCATGATTGATGCGGAAGCCGGCTCGGCTCCGAATGTTGCGGTGTTCCCGCAACCAGGCCTGGCAGCTGACATGGCAAAGCGGGGGTTTCTGTCGCCGCTTGCTGAGGGTACTGCCGACTGGATTCGCGAAAACTACGCGGCCGGCCAGTCCTGGGTCGACCTTGGGACTTATGCAAACGCCCAGGGCGAAGACAATCTTTATGGCTTCTTCTACAAGGTAGATGTGAAATCCCTGGTCTGGTACTCGCCAGAAAATTTTGAAGATGCCGGTTACGAAGTGCCGCAGAGCATGGAAGAGTTGAAGACCCTGATGGATCAGATTGTCGCCGATGGCGGCACACCCTGGTGCATTGGACTGGGGTCCGGTGGTGCGACCGGCTGGCCGGCAACCGACTGGGTGGAAGACATGATGCTGCGCACGCAGCCGCCATCGGTGTATGACCAGTGGGTCAGCAATGAAATCCCGTTCACGGACGAACGTGTGGTCGCTGCCATTGAAGAATTCGGAGCCTTTGCCCGCAACGATGACTATGTCGCCGGCGGTGCCGCTGCCGTTGCATCAACGGATTTCCGTGACAGCCCGAAAGGCCTGTTTTCCTCTCCGCCGCAATGTTACATGCACCGTCAGGCCTCTTTCATCCCGGCCTTCTTTCCGGAAGGAACGGTAGTCGGCGCTGATGCCGATTTCTTTTATTTCCCGGCCTATGCAGGCAAGGATCTGGGCAAGCCGGTTCTGGGCGCCGGTACGGTCTGGGCGATCACCAGCGACAGCCCCGGTGCGCAGGCACTGATTGAATTTCTGAAATCACCGATTGCCCATGAAGTATGGATGTCACAGTCCGGTTTCCTGACTCCGTACCAGGGTGTCAACACCGCATTGTATGCTGATGATACCCAGCGTGCCCTTGGTGATGTTCTTCTGGGCGCCACAACCTTTCGTTTCGACGGGTCCGATCTGATGCCCGGCGGGGTTGGTGCCGGATCGTTCTGGACTGGAATGGTGGATTATGCCGGTGGCAAACCTGCCGCTGAAGTTGCTGCCGAAATCCAGGCTTCCTGGGATGCGCTGAAGTAATCAGCCATGGCCGCATGCGGCCTGTCGGGAACCCGGTATCGAAGCCGGGTTCCCGCCACGCAGAGATCAGATCAGGGAGGGGAATATGCATCCTGCATTTCAGGGAGTGCTGACAATCATCATCGGCGTTGGCGGATGTGTCGGCTACTATTATTTTTCCAATCAGCTTCTGGACAAGGTCATATTTCCGGCCAAAGGTGCCAATATCGGGCGCAATATAAACCGTGCCAATATGATACGGCCCTGGTTGTTCCTGTTCCCCGCATTGCTGGCGCTGGGCCTCTATCTGGCCTACCCGGTTTACGAAACCCTGCGCATGTCGCTGACCGAACGCCTTCCCGGTGGCGGTTCCAATTTCGTCGGACTTGATAATTACACCCAGATGTTCGGTGAATCGAAATTCTGGGAAGCGCTACAGAATAATTTCTTCTGGTTGCTGGTGGTTCCCGCCATGTCGACCGCCTTTGGACTTCTGGCCGCACAGCTGACCGACCGTATTTCCTGGGGCAATATCGCAAAATCCCTGATTTTCATGCCGATGGCAATTTCCTTTGTCGGCGCGGCCGTGATCTGGAAACTGATTTACGACACCCGTCCGATCGGACAGGAACAGATCGGCGTTCTGAATGCACTTTACTTGTGGTTTGGTGGCACTGAGCCTCAGACATGGCTGACCATTCCGTTCTGGAACAACTTCTTCCTGATGGCGGTGCTGATCTGGATTCAGACAGGGTTTGCCATGGTGATCCTGTCTGCCGCCCTGCGCGGAATACCCGAAGAAACCATCGAGGCAGCCATTCTCGACGGTGCCAATCCGTTTCAGGTTTTCTTCAAGATCAAGGTTCCCCAGATCATGGGCACGATTGTCGTGGTCTGGACGACGATCACCATCGTTGTTCTCAAAGTGTTCGATATCGTGTTCGCCATGACCAACGGGCAGTGGGAAACCCAGGTCCTGGCCAACTACATGTACGACAAACTGTTCCGCGCCAATGACTGGGGCGTCGGCTCCGCCAGTGCGATGATCATCATGCTGCTGGTTACGCCGATCCTGGTCTGGAATGTCTACAACGCCCGCAAAGAGATGCGCTGAGGGAGACGACAATGGACAATATCGCAGGAACCAAATCCGGTCTGACCTGGGCGGTTCATATTTCTGTCGCCCTGCTGGTCCTGCTTTGGCTTTTCCCCACCGCAGGTCTGCTGATCTCCTCGTTCAGAACCTCAGATCAGATCGCCACAAGTGGCTGGTGGAAAGCGGGATTTCCCTCTGAACAGAATCTGACCTTGCGGACAGATGCTCCTGACACCCAGGTCCAGGAAGGCGATGAATTTGTCGTTCAGGGCAATCTGTTTGGTGAGCCGGGCGATGTAAAAATTTCGGTGTATGGCGTAACGTCACAGGACATCAATGCCTACAAGGCTGGCGAAACCGCAGATTTGAAAGACGGTGCAACCGTCACCGTGCAGGTCAATGGCGACTATCGCATGGAAAGCCCTGTAGAGATGAGCGGCCGGCGTGGCTCACGCATTTTCGTAACCGCCAAGACACCGCCTGAATTCACTTTGCAGAACTACAAAAACGTTTTATTTGATCCCTCCAACAGGGAAGGTATGGCGAAGGCGTTCTTCAATACACTGACGGTGACAATTCCGGCCACGATCATTCCCATTCTGGTGGCCGCCTTTGCCGCTTACGCCCTGGCCTGGATGGATTTTCCCGGACGCGCCCTGCTGATTGCCGTCGTCGTCGGTCTGCTGGTTGTGCCCTTGCAACTGGCGCTGATTCCGCTTCTCAAATTTCACAACCAGATCGGCATCGGAAAGGGCTATCTGGGTGCCTGGTTGGCGCATACCGGATTTGGCCTGCCGCTGGCGATCTATCTGTTGCGAAATTACATGGTCGGCCTGCCGCGGGATATCATTGAAAATGCCAAGGTTGACGGCGCCACGGATTTCCAGATTTTCGTTAAAATCATTCTGCCTCTCAGTTTTCCGGCTTTGGCCTCCTTCGCCATATTTCAGTTCCTGTGGACCTGGAATGACTTGCTGGTGGCTCTGGTGTTCCTGATTGATTCAACCGGTGAAACCACGGTCATGACAAAACAGATCGTTGAACTGCTTGGCACCCGCGGCGGCAACTGGGAAATCCTCGCGACATCCGCCTTCGTATCGATTGCAGTGCCACTGGCGGTCTTCTTTGCAATGCAGAAATACCTTGTGCGTGGCCTGCTGGCCGGCTCTGTGAAATAGGGCGCACGAGTATGACAGTCATGGCTGAAATTGCTCCCGCAGGCCTTCCAGCGACAGACAGGGACTGGTGGCGTGGCGCGGTAATTTATCAGATTTATCCGCGCAGCTTTCAGGACAGTAATGGCGATGGCATTGGCGATCTGCTCGGCATCCGGCAGCGTCTGTCCTACATCGCTTCTTTGGGTGTTGATGCGATCTGGATTTCGCCATTCTTCACATCGCCGATGAAGGATTTCGGTTACGACGTCAGCGATTATTGCGATGTCGATCCGCTGTTCGGGTCCCTCGCTGATTTCGATGCAGTGGTGGACGAGGCGCACCGGCTTGGTGTCCGGGTCATGATTGATCTTGTGCTCAGTCATACCTCTGACCAGCACCCATGGTTTGTGGAAAGCCGCAAGGATCGGGAGAACCCGAAAGCTGACTGGTATGTCTGGTCCGACCCGCTGCCTGACGGCACGCCGCCGAATAATTGGCTGTCCGTTTTCGGCGGGTCCGGCTGGCATTGGGACGCAAGGCGCGAGCAGTATTATCTGCATAATTTCCTGAACTCCCAGCCCGATCTCAATTTTCACAATGACGAAGTGCAGGACGCGTTGCTGGATGCGACCCGCTTCTGGCTGGAACGAAAGGTCGACGGTTTCCGTCTCGATACGATCAATTTCTATTTCGCCGACAAGGAGTTGCGGTCCAACCCGCCACTGCCACCGGAACGGCGCAATTCAAACATCGCGCCCTCGGTCAATCCTTACAACCATCAGGAACATATCCATTCCAAGAACCAGCCGGAGAATCTTGATTTCCTGAAACGGTTTCGCGCCGTTCTGGACGAGTATCCGGCAGTGACGTCTCTGGGTGAAGTGGGAGATGCCCAGTTCGGCCTTGATATACTGGGGCAATATACCAGCGGCGATGAACATGTTCACATGTGCTACGCGTTTGAATTTCTCGCCGCTGAGCGGTTGACTGCAGCGCGCATTGCGGACGTCTTCTCAAAGCTGGATGAAGTGGCCCGCGATGGCTGGGCTTGCTGGGCCTTTTCCAACCATGATGTCACGCGTCACAGCACGCGCTGGGACCTGCCGCCTGCGGCGCTTCGGCTTTATGCCACCATGATGATGTGCCTGCGCGGATCGGTCTGCCTCTATCAGGGCGAAGAACTGGGTTTCCCGGAAGCAGATATCGCCTTCGAAGATCTGCAGGATCCTTATGGCATCGAGTTCTGGCCTGAATATAAGGGCCGCGATGGTTGCCGAACGCCAATGACTTGGGACAAATCGAACCTCAATGCAGGCGTGTCCGAGGGCAAGACATGGCTGCCCATCGCGCCCGCCCATCTGGCGCTGTGTGTGGAGCGTCAGGAGGAGGACCCGACCTCACTTCTGCATCATTACCGAAAGGCAATCGCTTTCCGTCATGACAATCCGGCCCTGATCAAGGGCAAGGATAAGGGTGTGCAGCACGAAGGCGATATTGTTTACTTTATTCGCAGTTTTGGTAGCCAGCAGATGTTTTGCGCCTTCAATCTCAGCGATACGCCTTCGGCGCTCGATATGCCTGCCGGCAAGTGGCTTCAGACCGGTGCAGAACTGGGCAGTGCAAATGTGTCTGCGGATGGAAAATTACATTTGGGGCCATGGCAGCCTTGCCTTGCACTCAAAGCGAAAGCTTAAACTGGGAGAGAAAACATGGCCAATCTGAAACTGGTGGATGTCGAAAAGACATATGGCGGGAGCGTGAATGTCCTGAAGCACATCGATCTCGAAATCGAGACCGGCGAGCTGGTCGTGTTTGTCGGGCCATCGGGATGTGGCAAATCCACACTTTTGCGGATGATTGCCGGGCTGGAAAAAATCAGTGGTGGCCAATTCTTCATCGATGGCGAGTTGATGAATGACGTGCCACCGGCCCAACGCGGCATCGCCATGGTGTTCCAGTCCTACGCGCTTTATCCGCACATGACGGTTCGTGACAACATGTCGTTCGCCTTGAAGATTGCCAAAAAATCCAAATCGGAAATTGAAGCAGCCGTCGACAAGGCCGCAAATACCCTGCAATTAACTGATTATCTGGACCGCCTGCCGAAAGCCCTGTCCGGCGGCCAGCGCCAGCGTGTCGCCATCGGTCGCTCCATTGTCCGTGACCCCAAGGTCTATCTGTTTGATGAGCCGCTTTCCAATCTGGATGCCGCCCTGCGTGTTGCAACACGCATCGAGATTGCCCAGCTCAAGGAATCGATGCCCAATTCCACCATGGTATATGTCACCCATGATCAGGTTGAAGCGATGACCCTGGCGACCCGGATCGTGGTGCTTGCCAATAAGGGGATTGCCCAGGTTGGCAGCCCGCTGGAGTTGTACGAAACGCCTGAAAATGAGTTTGTAGCCCAGTTTATCGGCTCACCGGCCATGAACCTTCTGGCAGGCGAAATTGTCTCCACCGGCGCACAGACCGGCGTCAAGGTCGCCGAAGGCAAGGGCACGATCATGGCTGACATTCCGACAAAGGACAGCGATATGGGCCTGAAGGTCAATGTCGGCATCCGGCCGGAAGATATGGCTCTCACTGCTGGCGAGAATTATGCTTATGAGGCCAAGGTCGAAATCAGTGAAGCCCTTGGTGAAGTCACCCAGGTCTATTTCGCCAAACCCGATCCGAACAATAATCCGGTGATCGCGAAACTGCCGGGCATCCACCGCAATGTGCGCGGCAATTTGCTGCGCATGACCGCTGATCCTGCAAAGCTGCACCTGTTCAGCAATGGCAGGTCCTTGCTGTATCGCTAAGCATTTTCTCAGCGAACAGCCGGATTGCTTGTCGTCACAGTGATGCGGCGAATTTTGCGATGGCCTGCTGATAGGCGTCGGACGCATTCCATTCTTTCAGGACGGAAAAATTTCGTGTGCCCGGACCATAGGGCTGACCGGCTTTCCAGCCATAGGAACGCAGATAATTGGCTGTGGATGCCAGCACATCGGGGACTGAGCCGATCAGATCGCGGCGGCCATCACGGTCATAATCAATGCCAAATCTGACATAATTCTTGGCCATGAACTGGGTCTGACCGATTTCTCCGTGACGTGCGCCGCGCATCTGGCTTCGGTCAATCCAGCCCTTGTCAATGATCTGCAGCGCCGCCATCAAATTGGGCTTGAAGAAACCCGAGCGCCTGCAGTCATGTGTCAGCGAGGCCAGTGACGTGACAATATCGTATTTGCCGGTATAACTGCCAAATCCGGTTTCCATTCCCCATATCGTGACCAGGATTTCCTTTGGCACGCCGTATTGTTTTTCAATATTACCCAGCAGTCTGGCATTGTTCTTCAACCGGCTGCGCGTTGGACCAAGAAGGCCTTTTGTCTTCTTTGCATAGAAGCTGGCGAAATTGTTATCGGCATGTTTGAAACTGCGGCTGATGCTGCGATCATATTTGATAACGCCGGGCGAATATTCGGTTGAGGCCAGTGCAGCCAGGCCGCGCTGACCGATTCCGGCAGCTTTGGCTTCTCTGGCGAAATCCCGTTTGAACGTATCAAACCCGGCACCATTATTGCTGCAAGGGGCAGCCTGTCCGGGACCGGAAACCAGCGCCAACGAGAGTGCGCCAACGAGAATGCCGAATTTTCTATGCATTAAAGCCTCATCAAATTTCTGATTCGATTGCAGAATCCTATTAAAAAAACGGAGCAAACGATAGAGTCGCGCACCCCGTGACGAGAAAAAACAGCCAAAATCCGGCATTTGTGTGATTCACAGTGCCGTATTTAGGGATGGGGCAAAGCATTACCAGGCAGACTGGCTCCCGCGCCAGCTGCGTCCGGGAAATCGGCGGACAGTCTATTTACATGGAGTTCCAGATTTCTCTGATTTCCGGCCAGGCAGCTTGTCCCGCCTGCCGTGTCTGTTGGGCGAGCTGTTGCGGGATCAGACTTCCGATTGCCGTCTGGTAGCTGGGCCGCGCCTGACTGGCACGCAGCCAGGTCTCAATTTTCGGATAGCGTTCCGACCAAAGGCCATCCAGGCCCAATCGATCAAGCCGGTCAACATAGGCGATCAGGGCAATGTCGGAGAGGCCGTATTGGCCATCGGTCAGCCAATCCGATGTTTCCAGGGTGCGCGCCATATCCTCGAACATCCGCATCAGCGTGAACAGCGCGCCTGCCACATAGGGCGATTTCACGCCATTGCGATACAGATCCAGGCGTTTGGTCCGGATCTGCGGATTGGGAAATTTTGCAATTCGGGCTTCTACTTCTTCCGGCGTGCTGTCTTGAAGCTGTTTCTGACGCATCAGCGTGGCAAAGCTCACAGAATTGATCGCTGCATGAATATCGATCGTCCGCACCAGCCACAGATGCATCGCGGCAGCGGCCTTCGGCTCAGCAGGGGCCAGCGGATTGGTTGCACTCAACTGGTCGAGATATTCTGCAATGACGCCGGATTCGCGCAGGACCAGCCCATCATCGATCAGTGTCGGCACCACACCTTCGGGGTTTAACTGCAGGTAGTCGGGTTCGTACTGCTCACCCTTCGACAGATCCAGATGCATGCTCTCCCATGGCAATTGCTTTTCGGCCAGAGTGACCCGCACCTTTTGGGAACAGACACTGTTGTTGTTATGATAAAGCTTCACCAGTGAATTCTCCCATGTGTGTCCCGGCTTTATCGGCAACACAATTGACATTCGACGAAAATCCACGATACGATACAAGTGTACCACGAAGCAGTCAACCTGTGATCAAATGGCCATAGGGGAGGGACCTTCTGCGGGAGTACAGTGGAGGAACATATGATAACCAGATCAATACTTAAATTTGCACTTGCGCTGAGCATCAGCGCCGTATCCGTTTCGGCGGTTTCCGCCCAGAAGCTCAAAGTATCGAGTTTCCTTCCGCCCAACCACACATTTCACAAGATGCTGAAAATGTGGTCTGACGAAATGAGCGAGAAATCCAATGGCGAGTTGTCGCTGGAAGTTTTCACATCGGGTCAGCTTGGACCGCCTCCGCGCCAGTTTGAACTGGTCGCTGCAGGCGCTGCCGATCTGGCAATCATTCTGCATGGTGCCACACCGGGCCGGTTCCCGGTCACGGAACTGGCTGGGCTGCCTCTCAGCTTTCCCTCTGCGGGCGATAAAAGCGCCATCACATCGCGCCGTCTGACGGAGCTTGCGCCGGAATTTCTCGCAGAAGAGCATGCCGGCACAAAAATCATGTGGATGGCAGTTACGCCACCACTGAAAATTCACTCCGCAAACGCGGATTTGAGTGTGCTTGATAACATCAAGGGCCAGCGCATCCGCTATGCCGGTGCCATCTGGCAGCAGGTTATCGAAAAGCTGGGTGCTGTGCCGATGGCAATTCCGCCTGCACAATCTGCCGACAGCATGTCCAAAGGCGTCGCTGATGCGGCTTCATTCCCGTTTGAAGCGACCAAGGCTTTCGACATGGCTTCGATCGTCAAATACTCGCTTGAACCGGGCATCGCGTCGGCCACCTTTGCCGTCGTCATGAATGAAGACACCTACAACAGCCTCAGCCCGGAAATGCGCAAGATCATTGACGAGACCACCGGTCCGGACCGGGGTGAAGCCTTCGGCAAGATGTGGGACGAAGGTGAAGCGGAAGCACGCGACTATATGGAAAAAGGCGGCGTAGAGATCGTGCAACTGTCTGATGCTGAACGATCCAAACTGGAAACTCTGGTTGCGCCCATTGTGGAAAGCTTCACCTCTGCTGTCGATGCCGCAGGCAAACCCGGCAGTGCTTTCGTGGAAGCCTACACGAAGTAAATTTGTTTCAGGCCGGGTATCGACCTAAAATGCCCGGCCTCCAACACATTTGGCACCGCGCCGCAGCAGCCAGCAGGGATTGAACCGATGCCGCCCAACAGCCGCTTCAGACGCGCGTTGCATTACATTTTCGAATTGCAACTGAAGCTGTCGATGCTTGCGCTGTTTGCAATGATGCTGATCATCGTCGCTGACGTGTTCATGCGCTACGCTTTCAACGCGCCCATTCGCGGGACCTATGATCTGGTCGGGATTCTGCTGGTCATCATGGTGTTCTTTGGCCTGGCTCGTGTCATCGCTGACCGCGCCGAAATTACCATTGATATTGTCGACGGATGGGTCCCGGCGTCTTCGGTGCGGCTGTTGATGGGCGCTGCGGCTTTTGTCGCTCTCGGAGTGCTGGTGTTCTTTTTCTGGTCGATGACAGGACCGATGACCAGCGCCTACAATTATGGCGATCGCTCTCTTGAACTCAATCTCCCTGTCTGGCTGATCTGGCTGCTGTCCCTGATCGGTCTCAGCGGAGCCATCCTTGCCGCAGCGTTGACTGCCTTCTCTCCCAGGACGGCCACACCGGCAGATGACATGGACGCAGGACAATGAGCATCCCGGTTATGGGCCTGTTGTTCATGTTGCTGATGTTCGGCCTGTTGCTGCTGCGTCAGCCGGTGTGGCTGGCGCTGGCGCTGTGTGGCATTATTGGCAACGTGCTGCTGTCAAATGTCACAGTGGCGAAACTGGTGGCCGGAACCACGATTTTCGACATTGCCTCAAGCTATGGCTTGTCGGTCGTGCCGCTGTTCATTCTGATGGGCGAAATCGCCTCCAAATCCAGATTGTCGGCGGATCTGTTCAAAGCCGCGCGGATCGTTCTGTCCGGCATGCGTGGCGGTCTGGCCGTCGCCACCATCTGTGCGTCCGGGGCCTTTGGCGCGATTTGCGGCTCCTCCATTGCAACCGCTGCGACAATGACCCGGATTGCCATGCCGGAAATGCGCCGCGCCGGTTATGAGGAAGGCATCGCAGCTGCATCAGTGGCGTCCGGCGGCACACTGGGTATTCTCATCCCGCCTTCTATCATCCTTGTGATCTACGGCTCGATTGCCGAAGTGTCGGTGCCCAAACTGTTCGCCGCATCCCTGTTCCCCGGACTTATTCTCCTTGTCCTTTATGCTATCGTTGCCCTGGTGGTCGCTGCCAGGTCCCCGGACCGGGTGCCGCTTGATGCCAGCGCGAGCATGACGGAGCGTGTGAAAGCGCTGCGCCAGCCATGGCAGTTCATCGTGTTGTTCACTGCAACAATCGGCGGCATCTATCTGGGCGTCTTCAGCCCCAATGAAGCCGCGGCCGTGGGCGCGTTCGGCGCCATTGTGCTGGGTTTTGCCACAGGCAATCTGACAATTGAACGCCTCACCGAAGCTGTGCGCGTTTCGGTCATCACATCCGCCGTGCTGTTCATGATCATCATTGGTGCCACAATTTTTGCCAATTTCATTGTCCAGACCCGCCTGCCGGACCTGCTTCTGGAGAGTGCTCGGGATTTTGGCCTGCAACCCTGGGCGGTGGTGACCATCATCATTTTGCTCTATGTGGTCATGGGTTGCTTTCTGGAGGGCATCGGCATGATGCTGATCACTGTACCGGTCTTTCTCCCGGTGATTATCGGCTACGGCTATGATCCGATCTGGTTCGGTGTTCTTGTTGTCGTCGTCGTCGAACTGGGTCTGATAACACCGCCGGTTGGCATGAACCTGTTTATCATTCAGGCGCAGATTCCGGACACCAGTATCCGCACGCTTTACCGTGGAATAATGCCGTTCCTGATCGCGCCGCTGATCCTGATCGCTATG